>Ga0307477_10000901_pt1 | contig 28006 bp, 31 predicted proteins | sample atmos_gasesECM2C_FD_203316 | JGI IMG/M metagenome (GOLD analysis project Ga0307477, IMG submission 203316) | Hardwood forest soil microbial communities from Morgan-Monroe State Forest, Indiana, United States - atmos_gasesECM2C_515 | ecosystem: Environmental > Terrestrial > Soil > Temperate...
CGGGTAGGGCACGCCGCTCAGTCTAACGAATGATCGAAATAATCTAAAACAATATTTATTCGGCTGTTTCCTTCGCCCAGTTTTTCGCAAAAACTTGTTGTGCATGTTTGCCTGAAACTCAGGCTTGGGGTTTGAGTAGAGCCCCTGGTGCTTCAGCTACTCCCTTGAGTGCGAGACCTGCGAAGAACATTTGCGGTATGAAACCTGGTCCGACCGTAGGATTTGCGGGTAATGCTTGAACAGCCAGCATTCCAGCGATTCCTCCAAATATCAAGCCTGTCAGGGATCCGAAGTAAAGTCCATCCTGCTTCAGTTGGGGGTAGGCAACGCTGCCTCCGCTTTGGACTATCTCATGGAAGAAGCCGCCTATCGCCGCCGCAACGATGGAGGTTATGAGTAAGTCAGTCTCGAAAATGAGCCCTACGATCACAGTCGCGAATATCATAACAGCAGTAATTCCCATTTGCTTATAGTCTCCGCCCCAAACAATAAGGGTCCGTGATTTTGGTGCAGTCAACAAAATCGAATCTTCTTCGGCTTTATGGCCTAATTTGCTTTGCCCAAAGCTGATCAGGTCGGCAACATGACTACAGGAAATCGCTAAAAACCATAGTCGCATTGGTGCCAGTCTAGAATGACTACTCTGAGCGATAAAGATCTTGAAAAGCTTCTCGAAGAGAAGGCAATAAGGATTGAGCCATTTTGTGAAGAAAACCTGAAGCCCGCATCATACGACCTCACAGTTGGACGGGTCCTTGGTGGAGAGGCGAAAGAAGACACTAAGCTATTGGTTCGACGGGGGAAGATGAAGGAAGAGAGAAAAGTCTACTATGAAATCCAGCCAGGGGGATCTGTAATTATCCTTACAGCCGAAAAAATAGCGCTCAACAACCACGTTGCTGGGCATGTGAACCTCATGAATAGGAGGGCAATAAAGGGAATGGAATTGTTGAACCCTGGCCACATAGATCCCGGATGGGGTTGTACTACAACTGGGGAGAAAGTGGGATCTGAACTGACCGCGGTGATCCGAAACGTATCCAACGAACCTGTGAAGTTATCTCCCAAGGACGAATTCCTTACCATTGTGTTCGACAAACTTGAGACCCCTGCAGAGAGACGGTTTAAACCGGCCCCACAATTCGTGGACCCGACTCAGCGGGTTGCATACCTGGAAGTTGAGGCCCAACGTATACGAAAGTTCGTGGAGTTACAAAAGAACATACAAGACCAACTCAAAGAGAAGTTATCCTATAAGGAAGTACTAGAGAGCCTCGGTCTTCTAACCGCTACACTCGGACTAGTGATTACTTTCGTTGTCGCCTTCGTGGCCACAACATCTGCACCAACTCAAGTGAGCATAAACGGTTTCATGGTAGACAGATCGGTGTTGCTGTTTGCCCTTGGATTCCTATTGACCGTAATCGTGATTATAGCCTCTGTCTGGCGAAAGAAGAAAACAGTCTGACCCGGGCCTCTTGCGGTTCAACGGAGACGAGGACTTGCCCGATGCAGCGCGAGGGTATTTGTCAAAATGGGGAATCAGTATACCTTGTGTCGGACCGGATCCAAGACTGTAGTCGTTCTTGAGGGACTTCCCGGCTCAGGCAAGACAAGTCTTGCAAGAAAATTTGGAAGAATCGGACGAACACTTTTTCCCGAAACAGCGAGCGAAATCGCAGGTTCGCGAATCGTGGTTTCCGCCTCGGATGATCCTCGCTTGGACACATACATCATGTGTCAAGAGGTCAGAAGGGAGGAACGGGTCAAGTTGTCCAGGTCGACACAGATTCTTCTAGAGAGTTCACACACCTAGCCAATATGGGTGGGCGAAGACAAGGGGAGAGAAATTCGGGACTCCAGGGTTGCGTCCATATCTCGACTAACACAAGATGGCACGACTGTCAGGAAGGATTCTGGATCCAAAAGCCTACCTGCGCTTGGAGATCAGTCCAGAACTCAGTGGAAAGCGGTATTCAACGCCTGGTCCTCTTCGCCTTCCGGACGAGAAATTTCTTCTCTCAGTCGCAAAGAATCTGGATATACTTCACCTGGAACTCGAAAAACACATTTCCGTGTACTCTGTTAATACATCCGGCGATATCGATGAAGCATTCCGGAGGTCTAAGATAATATTAGATGGTCTTCTAAGGGATACCGACACGAAGTGAATGCCAACTGCAATGTCTTATCACGAGGCTGACGAGAGGTTCCAGTCAAGAATACAACGAGTAGGACTCCAGCCCAAGTTTGGCCGAACACGTTACCACCAAATTGAAGAAGTTGGAGGTGTTCCTGCTCCTCGAATCGTGAGCACTTCAGTCCGCTTGGGAAGGCACGGCGAATCGTTGAAGGAATGAGGGGAACCACGGTAAGAGGGAATCATTTTCAGGGGCAATTTTCATGGAGCTAATTTGCGACAACATTCCAGTAGAGTACCCCAATCTACTGAACTACGTATTGAGACATGGCGATTGGGTCTCTCCCCGCAACCTTCGGACGCTGGAAGTCAGAGGGCTTTCTATAGTGGCAAACAACCCCCTCAAGAGATTCTTCGCGCATCCCAGCCGAAATGCAAATCCCGTTTTTTCAATCGTGGAATTGATGTGGTATCTCAGCGGCGACGATACCTCACCAATGGTTTCGCATTATGTTTCAGCCGTACTAAACTATCTGAATCCACAAACAACAAGGTTCGACGGTGCATATGGGCCCAGACTTCGGAAATATTCTAAATCCGTCGATCAGATAGAGGCGATTCGCCGTAGGCTCGGCCAAGACAAGGACACGCGTCGAGCAGTTGTGACCCTGTTCGACCCAACCATCGACAACAACGAGGCGAGCATCAATATTCCCTGCCAAGTGTTGCACCAATTTCTCATTAGGAATGATAGACTGGAAATGATTACCTATGCTCGTTCGCAAGACATGTACAAAGGCTTCGTCTACGACACAGCGGAATGGCAGTTGTTTCAAGATATCCTTGCGGGATGGTTTGGCCTCGGCCTAGGTCCATACCATTTGTACATCGCAAGTGCTCACGTTTATGAAAATGACATTACGAGGGTCCAGAGAATCGTGAAAAGCGATACAGGCTTCGATTTATACAAGAAATCAGTTCCTCTGTCAGACTCGTTGTCATTTCAAGATTGGGAGAGGACTCGAAAGTTGTTCTACGAGGTCGAGGATGTAACGCGAAACGCTCAATCACCCGCGGCCTTTGAGGAGGCTCTCAGAATGATAGAATCCATTGGCCCTGGGTTTTGGAAAAACGCAATGGTTGCTATTGTATCATTTAACGCATTCAAAAGAGGCGAAACCGCTTATGCAACATCCGTCCTGAGTGGGATTACCAACGAATTCAGGGTTCTACTTTCCGAATGGTTCTCCCGCAAAGGCGGGAAGCGGGTTTCGCCTAACGAACATTCTGCTCTCAGCTAGGATCTTGTCAACGTTAGTCCGCTCAGTTCTTGAGGAATTAAACTGGAAGGTTAGTCAATCATGGTTCGAATCTACTTAATTCGATGCAATGGCTCGCAGAGCAACTGTGTGAAGGAATGGGAAGGGAGCCACATTCAGGTCAGTCCCTTCCTCACTAACAACTAAATAGTTTGGTCTCAGACAATCGATACGAAAATCGTCATTGCTCTTAGATGACCTCGGGGCGTCCCTCATAGGGGCCGTTGTTGGATGGGTGCTTGTACTTGCGGTGCGACGGAAAGGCCCTGATTGGGTGGAATTCTGCGGTACCGTCGTTGTAATTCTTGCAGGGAGCGCTCTGCTTAATCTGATTCAGACGGGACTCCTCGGCTACTTCTGGATTGGAATTTTTGCCGGTTTCCTTGCCAATATTCTCATTAGACGACTGCGTCCGGCCTGGTGGGAGATTACGGCGCCTCCAACGGAGACTCCAAATGTAGTTTGATATTTCCGCAATCTGTTTGGTTTGAATGATTTTCCCAATCGGTCCGATTGTCACGTTTGTTCGCATGCAGTTCGCTAGTTTCGCTCTCCTGTCTGAGGAATAAATCAACAACGGCTCAATGTCGAAGATGTCGGGTCAGCGGAGCGACTGGCGCGAACGCCTACAGGCCAACCCTTCACGAATGGAACAAGAACTAGCCATCAAGCTACAGGAAAACGGAATACACTACCAGACGGAGGTTGAGATACCCGTAACTACAGCGGATTTCTATTTTCCGCTAGAGACTAGACCGTTGCTCGCGTTTGTTGATGGACGGGTTCATCTTCGAACAGGGCAGATGATGAAGGACGAAGAACTGCGATCACTCTTACGGAAGAGAGGATACATGCTGCTAGAACTATACTACGACAGTTACTCAGACAAGATAAGGGACCGGCTATACAACGAGTTACTAGAAAGTCTTTGCAAAGGCTAGTCAACAGCAGCTCAAGAAGGCGCGCCCCCATTGCAGCAACCTAAGCCCCAATTGGAAGCGAAGCCTACGCTACTTACCTTTGATCACTTGGCTCATAAGAGAGCGGACTCTCGGTTCTAGGATTCCAACGATTTGAGCAATTGACAAATTCTTGGAATTTATTACCTCGATTCTTCCGTTAGAATCTTTCGCGAGTTTCAGGTATCTTCTTTGTACCTGACGTTGTATACGAATTGAGTCGTAAACAGAACGAGCCTTGTGTTTGCCTCTTTTGATCGTTTCTGAAACATTGCCTAGAATCAGATATGTCTTGTCCGGGACGATTGCTAGATTGCTGTTAAGGCAGACCTTGTTCAGAGACTCCAGAAAGTTTCGAGCTTTGTCGGCACTTTTGAAATGTTTAGTTGCTCTTGGTAGTTGATACGCAAACCAACTGTCAATGAACCTGTCAGCAAGTAATAGTCCCTCCCTTGAGAGTCGCGGATTTATTGACCTGTTGAATGAATCAACTCGCATACCGAGCAAGACGACGGCTAGAGCTGTTGGCGAGATTCGTTTGTCATCTAGTATCACGTCTCGCAGTGTCGCCCAAGGCGGAATTCTTGGAGGATCATTTATCACATACACGCTGAAGGCTTTTGATAATCTCCTTTTCAAAATCTTGCAGATAGTAGTTTTGCCGACATTGTCAATGCCCTCAATCGAAATGAACAAGATAACTAGCCGCCGTTTGAGAGCAATCGAGTTCTTGGACGGGAAACGTATTGATTGTTCGAGAGGAAGTATCGCAGGGGATAATTCCGATCTTTAGTAATACCAATTCGGACATCAACCGTCGGAACGAAAGATCCCAAATCGCTGTCGATAATTTGGAGGGGACCTTCGGCAATAGACGTTCCATTAAAATCCTTGGTGATTCCGAGCGCTTCAGTCAGCCTCCCCGGTCCACTCGCCAGTTGCTTGAGGTCGTTCGTTTGTCGGTTCGTTTTCATTCTTCGAATACCGGCTATGGGCTCAACCGATCGCAGAAGTACACAACCTGCAGGCCTTTCGCCACTTGTGAGTATGTTGACACAGTGATGTATTCCAAAACTTATGAAGACATACACCATTCCATGTGGCGACTCTCTGTAGAAGATGGCATTTCGCTCCGTTCTTCCTGCAGCAGCGTGGCAAGCTGGATCATCGCCGCCCAGATATGCCTCGGCCTCAACAATTCTTCCAGCTAAAGGACCATTACTAGTCTGACGAACTAACACTTTTCCGAGAAGGTCCCAAGTAACTAGAGGGGTCGGCCTATCGAAGAAATCCTCTGTGAGAGTCTTTCCATGGACTATTCGATTGTCATCAGTTCTAACGGATAAGGTAGGACTTCTAGGGTTTTCCGAGCGACTATGACTGGACACAGTTCTCAATCATCCGGAGCACATTTTTGAACCATATGACGCATGCTATAGTAGTTCAGCGAGTTTCATTCCGATTCGAAGACCGTGAGTCGCGGCTGGAACTACTCCTTGTGTAACTCCCGCGATATCTCCTGTTACAAATAGGCCAGGGACGGAAGTTCGACCGGAAGAGTCGAGCCAGACCCTTGGCGGAAACCATTCAAAAACCGGGGCATAAACCAAATTGTCCGGATCGGCTAGTTTCGGATAATGAGTACTCATCACGTCAAGAAAATCAACCAAATTCTTTTGGACTTGAGGGGGAAAAAGATGAGTAATATCTCCTGGTGCAGATTCTGTGAGAGTCGGTCGAACCTTGTTTGATGCCAAAGCGTCACGTGGGGTCGGGCTCCCGAGTTTGAAATCCTGCATTCTTTGGACCAGCGGTTTTCCCTTTCCAAGTTCCAAAATATGCTTTACGATTTGATTGCATCGTTCTGATGAAAGAGTTCGAGGCATTCTCGTAAGTATGTTCATGCTTGTGTTTTCTGAAGCAGTGGAAAACTTCGTGCCATCAATTAGAGTCATTTCTCCACACTCACACGATATAACGTGCCCGTCGAAACAAACACAGTGAGTTTTGGTGTAGGAGGATCGTATATTGGACGGTCTTTCAAATTTCGGATCTCCGCCGTACGTGCGAAGTTTATGAATCCAGTCGGCCCTAGTCTCAAGTCTGACTCCGAGATATGGCCGGCCCTTTCGAATCTTCAGCCTGAATCTTGAAGCAACCTTTTCGAACCATGTCGCACTTGACCTTCCTGTTGCAAAAAGGACATTCTTGGTGAGAACAGTACGTTTTGTCGCTAAACTTAGCGTAAAGGATGAGGCCGTCCTTGATACACTCTCGACCGACGCTTTGTAAATGAATTTGATACCATGGTATTCGAGTTTCTGGAGTAAACCGCCTAGGAATTTTACGTGATTTGAAGCGGTAATGGGGACTAGCGTCTTGTAGGGTTTGTATTGCAGTCCTGCAAGTTGAGGCAAGTCTGATCTTAGAGAAACTGCACTACGTTCTGACAATCCGACATATCTTTCGAATATTTCAGCGACGTACGCCATGAAGACCCTAGAATATTCCTTTTGTCTTGTCTCCAGCCAGCCTCCAGCTGCGTCGAAATACAGTTTGTCCGAAAAGGGAGCAGAGCCACCAACCCCATCCATACTTACTGGGTTCCCATGCCGAATTTTGTTCTGCCAAAATTGCGTCGTTGGGGGACCACCATTGACAAGGATCGCAATCCTCAACGAGGATGATAGTCGAGCCAGCTGGTAGGCAGCGAAAAGCCCAGCGGGACCTGCGCCTATTATTGCTAGGTCGAGGGGCTTTCCCATTTAGTCTAAGTTTTTCGACCCGTTCGATTTAAGTCGTGCCATGTTTCTACCCCCCAAGCTTCAAGTTCCTCTCTGAATATCGAGTCGCGAGAGATTGGGTTCACAAGAAAAATCTTCTTGCCCATTGAAAACGCGACCGCTATCTCTCCGAAAGTTGATCCGCCGATATAGTTTGGAAACTGCCTCCTCGGATAATTCAGAACTAAGATTGCATCCGATCGCCTGATTTTTTCAAAGTGTTTTCGATTCTCCCTTCGCTTAACACGCAAGGCAGTGTCACGAGACCTGTAGCGCATCCGATAGTTGACGAGAGTCGGTGCGAACACTCGGTAACCCGCAAGTTTCAATTTCCTCTTCCAATAGACAAACTGTGGAAGTAGTCGCATCGAACCGCAGAGTGTAATTGTCTGCAAACGCGGGTCGGTCAACCTGAGTGGTCTACAGGGAATCACTACGGGTAAAGTTTCTTGACATACTCTTCAATAAGCGGTTTAGGGAGGTAGGGTTTTTGCTTCGATACCGCTGCTACAAGCGCTGCGGCGCGCAGACGCGCAGACTTTGCCACGTAGACGACGGCCGCAGCTGCTTCAAGCTGTTGTGCACTAAGCGGTGAAGCCCCGAATTTTTCACGGAACTTTTCGAGAGCTTTTTGTTCGTCTTCTTGAACCTTGGAATCTCTCGTTCCCTTCTCTTGAAGCTCGAACAGTTCGTGAGCGAGGTCGGGAGAGTACGGCCCCCTGATGTACCAACTGAATTTCCATCCAGTTTGAAGGCCGAGCTCTTGGAGAAGGTACATTATCTTTTGGATTCGTAGCCGTGTGGAAAAGGGCTTCATATCCGGTTTCATCTCCATCTCTCGGAGCACACGGAGAGTTCGTCCGATTTTCTCCCCATCGACAGTCTCTGCATAATTTTTGATAAAACTCTGTATGGCAGACATTCCAGTGTAGCGATTACCCTCTGCGAGTAGTACAGGCTCGTTTTCCTCATCATCCTCCGGCAAGATATTATCCGGTCTCACTACGAGAAATTGCAGGCCCTTGTCTTGGAGCATTTTCTCTATGTAGTTGCCTTCCGGAGAATTGGGAGCCAAAAGCAGGATCTTAGCTGCGGGCACGAGATTGGGCCTCATCGTGTTGTTCGTGTCGAAGATATAAAGGTGGAGAGATGTGGATAGACATGGGTTCGTCGAATGTAGGGTCCGGCTGCCCCTCGCGGTCAAGTTTGTGCCGATGCCGCAAAATAGGTGGGATCGATAGTGCCGGTATCCATCAAATACGAATTTCGTGACCCCTGGTCAAGGCATCACGAGCAACAGGGAGCCGGGCCGTCTTACTCAAGGTAGAACCGTTGAGCTAGCTCCGCATTATTCATCTAGTAAGGCGGTTCGGAGTGCGAACTCAAGCCACTGTGAATTTGACGATACCAAGACCAGCCAATTCTTTCATTAAAGCCAGGCCTTTGGCATCGAGTTTGTTCTTCTCGAAAGTTATGTAGCCTAGTTCTTTGAAATCTGACGCGAAGTCGACACCTTCCTCTCTGAATAATACTATCTTCTTGCCATACAAAACACTACCAGCGCCTAGTTCGTAAACCACGTTGTCACTCGGCCCCCACCCTTCATGACCCTCGGCGTCTAAGTTTTTCTCGTCTGCAGTGAAGATGAAGATTCCAGCAGTACACTTTTTCATTTCCTCAGCCACCTTTTCTCCAATAGGTCGGCCTCTGTTCGGTTCTTCAGTCGCCACAATATGTGGTATGTTGTACTCTTCCAAAATCTTCACTGCTTGATCGGCCGGTTTCTTGTTCTTTCCATGAGCAACGAATATGTGCTTCTGGACTGGTTTCTCTATTGATGATGAAGGCTCAGATCTCGTGTCCTCAACCGTTTCCATTTCATGCTTCTCGGGTGGCCCAGGAGGTGCCACAGGCATATTCTGGGGGCCTCCTGTGCCTAAGTTGTCCAAGTAAAGTATTGTAGAGTCTCCAGATTTCACGGAAAGGTCATGGTCCGCAATGTTTTGCATGAGCATATCGTAGCATGCATCCACATCCACCCTGGGTAGGCCAATTTCTTTTTCCAAAACAGCCTTGGCAACCTCTTCTCGGGGGAGATTCTTGCGGTCATATCTGGAGTAGAACTGTTCGAACACTTTAGGTGTTAGCAGAGCTCTACGCAAGCTTGGTTTTATTGTTTCATCAGTCGGTGAAACTATGGCCCCCGCCAGGTCTGTCATTGTTATCTTCTTGGCAAAGACCCCTCCCTCCGTCAAACCGTATCTTTCTGATGCGGTCAACAAAGTCGTGAACCCACTGCTCCTGATTGTAGTGCCTAGACACTTAGCTAGTAATATTGGATCGAATGGCTCGCCACCGTTCTCTTTCCAGATGACACCAGGGATTCTCAACGCTTCCCTCAGAGAATCTCTAGGAAAGGGAATTCGGCCTGTTATACTCCGTGTAGATGGTTTGCCTGCCTTCCGGCCGGTTTCCATTCTTGCCTCATGCTTGCCGTTCGATCTTTTCAATCGTTTCGTTCTCTCTACACTCATCATTTGGTTAGGGGATCTCCTTGTGAATGGTTTCAGTTGCGTCTCTCCATGATATTGAAGAGAGAAGGATGAAACTAAGTCTCTACTCGAAACAGATGAACCACATTTCCGGCACGTTTCAGCCTCGTTGACTAGAACAACTTCTTTCGAATGATACTATTCGAAGGTCAAAAAGTGGTGGCAGGCACTTTCTGCTTTGTTTTTGGGATTGGATCTTTAACGGCACGATGGGACTAGTAGGGGTGTCGGTTTGGCTGTGACTTGTACCATCAGATTTGAGGTTCGTGGTGATGACGAGGTCGCTGAGTTGGTGGATGGGGGTGTTAGTCTTGGGTTCCTGTTTGGCCTAGTTCGTACTTGTTGGTGAGTTCTTTGGCTTTCTCGGCAAGCTCGTCCCATTTCCATCTTGTGACGCTCATTCGGCATAGGTCGACTTTCCAGTTTCCTTGTCTGTTTTGCCAGCGGTAGAGTCTGAGGTCTTTTCTGTTGTTGGCTTCTACGGCGACTAGGGCGACGATGAGGTTGTTGCTGCGGTAGATGTCGTATCCGTCTAGGACCTTGAAATGTTCGGATACAGGGTATTTCGGTGCGGTCTGTTCTGTCGCAGTCTGTTCGGTCAACACCGGTTCAGTTCAGCACATTGATGCGGACCCGTATATCAAATCGTTAACGCTTAAGGGCGAGTTGGGCCCGATAGTAGAAGATAGTGTCCGGCCTTGGTTGTGACTTGTAGTTTCAGATTCGAGACTAGGTCTGAGGATGAGGTTGTTGAATTAATGGATGAGCATCGTCATAGCGCGTTGGTCTGTACGGACTGTCTAGTTCTGTTGACTGTTCATCGTCGGGTACATTCTATGCAGGTGGAGAAGGTGATAGCCGAGATGGCTGAACCAGAACCCCTCTTGGCTAAGAAGTAAAGGACTCTCCCGCAGTATCATAATCGAACCAATCACGTGCTAGTTCGCATGACGTTTCGGTTTTGTTGACAGATTGTCGAGCCAAGATCGGCGTCCAAGGAAATGTCGGACCTCAATTACTTCTTCTGTGTACACTCGATCGACGCAGGCCTGGAGTGGACCACGACCTACTGAGTCTCGTATCCGCTCGGGCGTGAATATTCTTTCCCAGCTTCGAACCCGTCGGGCCCTTTCGGCCCCGGAGGTTATGTCCCATGTTCGATGAAGCCTCTCCCGCTCGCCGTCCATTGGAAGATACCACTTACCCAAGACAAAATGCCATGCGCTAAAATCGGACACGAGCACTCGCTCCTTTGGGACTTCAACAGTCAACAGCACCCCTTTGACGCCAAGGCTCAGATGGTCCCGTCTTCGCAAATCAGGACGTTCCACCCATGCCCAGACAGGATAATCAACTGAGAAATTAGGAATTCTTCTCAACATCTGTTTGCGCATCCATTCATATGCCTCTCGCCATCCGTACGTCTCGTCAAATTGAGGACCATTGCCGCCCACCAGGTAACCAGCACCCTGGGCTCTCCTCCAAACAGAGAGAAGTTGGATCGTATGCAGTTTCACGAATATCCGTTCTCGGAATCCTTTTTGATGCTACTGGGTTAGCGGGAGCCCTGACGGTTCAAGTGCGTTCTTTCTTAACATGGAACCGGCAGTGAGCTGAGCAACGATCAGTTCTGCCTGGTACATGTAGTTCGGCAGAGTTCTACCTATTCACTGTGAGGCTACTAGATAAATTGAGTTACTGGCCAACTCTTCCGTCTACAAATACTCCCCGAGGAAAAGGAGTGTCCTTCAAGATCCTAGTCAGACCACTGATGGGCTCGGGGCTAAATTCTTGTTGCTGCTCAAACCTTTGTACTTGTTCAGGTTTTTGAACCTGAAGAGGCGAGACTGAGTACATTCGACCCTTCCCGAAGACGTCGAGTAGTCCTTCCACGTTGAACCACTTACTAGTGAAAAATCGACCTGATTTCTCGTCCACGGAGCTGTAAACGCATCGAACCGGGTCATAGACCACGACCGTGGACCCGCTGATATCCGCTACCTCGTCATTCTTGTAAAGTTCGTAGGCGACCCTGGAAAAATGGGCTGCATTGTATGAAGAGGCAAATACGATGTCGCTGGGAGAAACGGCTTGCTTAACGGCTTGAACCATCTTCACGCAGTCGCTATGGGAAAGGTTTGGAAGAACGCTCGTAAGCCCTACAACCCATGTTCTATTTCGCAATAAGTCATTCATACCATCCAGATTTCCGATAACCGATGTGGCCGATGAGAGACCTCTATTCCTCCCTGTGCCATCAATAATGGTGTGAAGATTGCAACCGTCCCCGCAGATTAGCCCCCATGGTATCGGCCAAGCAAATGGTCCCTTAGTGAAACTGCTCATTGATTGATGGCATTGTCTAATCATGCCGGAGGAAAAATCGACACCCAGTAGCGCGGCTGCGGGAGCAACACTTCCGATACCTCCCCTTGTGTCAAGCAGTTCCTTAAACGTCCGACCAGCACCACAACCAATTTCAACATAAACTGGAGGTTCCCCGTTAGAGTTGCGGGCCGAGTCTAAGACCTTTCGAAGGGCAGCCACTTCTTCGAAGAAGAAGGCTCGAAGGAAGGGATTCTCGACACTGGTAAAGTGACGAGTATACAGTGGTGATGTCTCATTCCACCATTTCTCGTCGAGGCTAAAGTCGGCTCCAGCCGCTCGGCGGATGGCTCCTATTAGGTTCCTAGCTGCGTTGATGCTGTCTTTGACGTTTTCTTTAGGTGAGACTGAAATGATTCGACCCCTCTGTTCAACTGCGGCGATCGCCTTTTCCAGGTCCATGGTCCATCGTTCAAGGCCATCTCTGTTATCGATGGCCTGGTGTGATGGACCTCGAATGAACCAGCGGAAGAGCTGTTGATAGATGCTCTCAACGAGGTTCTGATCACTCGTTTCAGAGTGAATTCTAGCCGCTTCTTGCTGACCTTCAGAGTCAATGGAGGCACGTTCTCTGCCAATGACCACAATCTCGACTTTCGGGCATAGGTCCGAACTAAGCAGTATCTCATCAAGTGATGAGGGTTTGACCTTAACTCTAGGCAAATAGAGCTGATATGTGACTGCGCGGCTTTCCCGAAAAGTTTGAGCGTGGAGAGCGATGTATCGCAAGGTGTCCAGGACCGACAGGTGAGCAACAATCCGCTTGATCTGGACACCTGCTTTGATTGCTTTCAACTCTTCTGGCAAGACACGAGTGATGTAACTCCCGAGTAGCTTGTCCCCCAATCCGATAGTCCACATGGTTAGGATTGATTTGTGTCGCCTCAAGCCATCGAGAAGCATGTTGGCGAATGCCTCGCCACTTTGATCATCGTACTGCATTACGGCAACGGCCTCCGGATACTTGTTAGTCATTTCACGAATCATTGATTCTATGTCCGCAGATAGTGTCGGTCGACGGGATCCGACCACATTGCGCATTGAGACTATGGTGTCATCGTCAAGTTCGATCTTTGTTCTCCCAGGGGGGCCGAAAGGTGGCCGTCTCTTGAGGAGACAAGCCAAGAATGCCGCCGCTACGTGCGCAGAATAGGGTTGCCACAGGTCATCGCTCTCTGGGGTCTTGTTGTAAGCGTGATCAGATACTCCTCTGATCGCTAGGTACTCTTTGTGATACTTCGTAGAGATCTTAGCAAGCCCAGCGGATTCTGTTTCGAAAGCAGCGACGTGATGCGACTCCATCAAGCTATCTCTTGTCGACTTGTCGTTGATCACTTGGTCTGATGTCCCAATGGCGTCGACATGGATGTTTGGGACCTTCTCTGGATCCTGTCCGGACTTGGCCCAAAAGGGTGCCAGCGATTCTCGAACGGTTGCGGAGTTCATGAAGTCCCGATATTGGGATCTCCATGAACGATCGGCGTCCAGATCTGAGGCTCTCTTCTCGAAGAAGCCAGCTTGTTCGACGAGTTCGGGGGACGGAACGGGTGTCTCGCCACGGGGGACTGTTTCGCCGGGATTAATTTTTGCTGGACCAATGTAGACTACTTTGCTGGGTATCACAACGTCCCCTAGATCAAAGGGTGACCCGCAAACGCCAACGCTAATGTATGCTTGAATGGAGGGAAAGTCCTTGTCGATTTCAGTAATCTTTGATGCGGTGTCGATCTGTCCCTTAGCGAGATCTGCTAAAAGTACTTCATGTGATCCGCCTTTCCCTTCTAACCGTGAAAACAAATAGTCACCCTCCTCCTCCATGCGGTCAGACATGAAATGGAAAAGATGTTTTACCGCAGTCAGCTCCGGTGGAAGCGCTGTCAACACAGCAATTTTTGGCCGTCGATTAGATGAAGAAATGGGTGCCATTCTCACATCAGGCGGGCTCGGGAATTTGGCCTACGAAGATAAAGCTATGGCGCTATATCAATCGGGACTCGCCAGACCTGAAGCTGATAGCCAGGGATACCGTCCTCTGTCCTTCGCATCATACTTGTCTGTTCTTCTTACACTCCTGCCATCAAGACAAGAGACCCGAAGCTCAACCCCCCTCTGTCTCGGGCTATCGGAGCCCGAGAAATAATTCCCTCGAAGGTCCAAGCCCACTCGACAGACGGATAGGTGTGAAGCCTGCCCTCGTCAAGGAGCCGGCGATGGCCTGCCTAGTGAACAATCTAAGTCGATGGGTTTCCGCAATGTGCTTGACGCTGCCGCCTCTCGTCGCCACCAGATAATGATACTCGGTTACAGAAAACGCATTCTCTAAGTGAACAACATTTGCCCTTGCGACTTTCAAATTCTGTAATCGTGGATCATGTTCTTCTCGACCATCCCAAGTCTTCATCTTCTCCTCCCCATCTACAAATGACTCAATGGTGTTCCATGGATCTACGACAACGATCCCGCCTAATGTCGTATGGCGATAGAGGTTGCTCATTGTAGTATCAAGTTCCTCATCTGTTTGCGCGTAGGCAATTCCTCCACCGAGACATGTGATCACATCAAAGGATTCGCCCAGATCAAAGGTCCTCAAATCGCCCAGTATCAAGGAGACCCCGGGCAACCGTTGAGCAGCCACTTTCAACATTGAATTGTTCAAGTCCAGTCCTGTGCATTGGAAGTCGTATCGCAAGTAACTAAGATGCCGCCCTGTCCCACATGCTACATCAAGGAGGCGTTTTCCTACGCTTTTCTTGCAGACTTCAACGATGGTTTTGATACGATCTACTTCGTCTTTGAATCCGTTGTCAGGGTAGAATGGGTCATAAAACAATTCAGGGTCATCATATGCAACGAAATGACCCTCAGGCTGATCAATGGACATCACCTACTCTCAAGGCGATTGTGAGTTCTTATTCGTTTCTAGATTCTGTTCTCTGCGCTACTGAGGTTGATCTTTCTTGGGGCTTTTGAGAATACAACTCCAGAACGCCGCCAGTACGAGATAGAAGACATGTCATTGGTCATGGAAGTGTTGTTTCAATAATCAGCTTAGCTTTTTGTGGACGACTTCGATATCGTGGCCGTCAGGGTCGAACACCCAGGTCGCATAGTAGCCGGGATAGTATTCGAGCCGTGCTTGAGGTGGGCTCTTGCTCTCGCCTCCAGCATCCAGGGCTGCTTTGTAGAACGCGTCTACTTCAGCATGGTTCTTCGCTACGAACCCGACATGGACTGCTTTGGGATCGGGTTTTCCTTCTTTGAGCCAGAAGAACGCTCGTTGGCCGTCGCCAAAACCCTTCAGATCAGGATGTCCGTCTTGGCCGTCGTAGTCTGTGAAGTTGGTTATGCCGAGTGGTTTCAGGGCCTTGCGGTAGAAAGCGACTGAACGTTTGAAATCGCTGACAGTGAGAATAACATGATCTATCAAATTCTACCTTCTCCGTTTTCAAGATCGACTTGTTGCGATTATTTAGTCTTAGATCCGTTAGAGCCAGAAAGAGGAAATAGTTTTTTGCTATCAGAAGGCCAGATGATTGTTAGTGGGATAGGTCGGGGACTGTTCTGGAGTAGGGATGGGTTCCTGATTCGCGCGGCCCTGGACACTGCTTTGTGTGTTCGGAGTAGTGGGTGTCGCAGAGATTCATTTTGCACGTTTCACAGACGCCCGCAACCGGGCGCGGCTCTTTACAATCCTCGCAATACTTCATCACACATGCCGAGATGCGAGTCCTACTGGTTTTCTAACATAATAGCGTCATGGACACACCTGAACACAGCTGGTCATGTACGACTAACCCTACGACTGCCTCTGCATCGGGCATGATCCGAGATGTGATGCAAAGTTTGAAATCGACTTTGTCAAGGGTCCGCTTCCAACATGCAAGTAATGACTGTGGTCGAGGGAAAAGTTCCGAAAATGAAGACTCGTGAGTTCTTGGCAATGTATGAGTCAGTGAGGGATCAGGCTAAGCCGCCGGGCTGGAAAAGGTCGATGCTCCTCCGTGATACAAGCGAGGAGGACTTGTACCGGATATCCACTCTCTGGGATAGTAGAGAAGCGCTCGAACAGATGAGAAGGAATACTTCGGTTCCGTTCGCGGTCCAGATCTTTCGGAGCCACGGTGCTGATCCCAGTGTGCGAGTCTTCGAAGTACCTTTCGCGTTCGAAGCCTGATCCAGAAAAGGGCGTTAGCGAACAGATTGTGCCTGTCGGATGGAATCAGTCTCAGTTCGATACGGGCCACTGGCCGGCTCCCTGCTCCCAGTTTCACCGCTCCCGCGAAAGGCGTCGCCCATCTTCAAACTGTAGATTCCGTGGACGCGACCATCCTCGTCGACAATACTATCGATATCCTTCTCCCCTCCACGCCTAACGTGACTCGTGCACCTTTGACTTGGGACTGGTCAAAGAGGCCACAGTTGATAGCGGAACACGGCTACTCTCTTCTCCTCAACGTCCAAAAGAAAGGCAATGTCAAGACCATTCTCTACGATGCGGGGCTCAGCCCGGACACCATCACACACAACCTATCCGTCCTGGGCGTCCAACTAACTGAGCTAGACGCTATCGTCTTGTCGCATGGCCACGCGGACCATCACGGAGGCCTACTCGGCCTAATCCACAGCCTCGGCAAGAAGAACCTCCCGCTGGTCCTACATCCTGACGCGTGGAAGAATCGGAAAATCAGGTTCCCGTCCGGGGTTGAGATGCACATGCCTCCTCCGGACCGGCGAGCACTCGAAAAGAACGATGTCAAGATCATCGACAGTAGAGCCCCCAGCCTACTCCTCTCCGACCAGGCCCTGGTAACCGGGCAGGTGGAACGGGTCACAGACTATGAGAAAGGATTCCCTCTCCAGTATGAAGAGAAGGCGGACGAGGAGTGGGAGCCTGATCCGTGGATCTGGGACGATCAGGGCATCGTCTTCAACGTCAACGGGAAAGGACTGGTCGTCGCCTCAAGCTGCAGCCATTCAGGCGTTGTCAACGTCCTCCAGAACGCCAAGCGACTAACAGGCATCAACAAGGTCCACGCTTTTATCGGCGGAATGCACCTGACCGGTGGAATCTTCGAAAAGATCATCCCGCAAACAATCCATGATGTCGCAAAGATCAATCCTCAAATCATCATTCCCGGACACTGCACCGGCTGGAGAGCCACTCATCTCATCAGTCGTGAAATGCCCGAGGCTTACGTTCAAGGAAGCACAGGGACGCGAATTCACTTCTGACACGGCTCTTCTCCAACAAAGGTGCTGAGCAGAGTGTCGAAATGATAAAGGTCAAAGACAACATGGTGACTAACTTCAGAGTCGAGAATTCATAGACGGTGCGAACATGCTGGTCGAAATGACCGACGAGAAGGCGAGACACCTGCTCGTACAGTCCCGCCATCTACACTGGGATTTCCCGACCTCTCAAGGCACTCCGATCATCAAACATGATCCTGCCAGCCAGTTGGTTGAGAAAGCTGCCCAAGAGAGGGAATCCTATGCAAATGCCGCCCGTGTCCTGTTAGAGAAGGGAGACGGGGACGCTGCTGTCGAGTTGGCTGCTAATGCGTGGCGGCTCTGGATGGTCGGGCGGGACCTCAAGGGCGGACGCGAGTTCCTAGCGTCAGTCCTGGACAAGAGCGGGAAGAAGCCCTCTCGATCTCTATCACTCGCATTGTACGGTGACTCTCTGTTCGCTCATCTTCAGGGGAAAGTTGAGGAATCTCGTGAGAGAAGCCAGGCGGCTCTTGACGCGGCGCTTGTGGTGAATGATCCTGAGGCGTTGGTTCTCGCTTACCTGGGACTTGCCCGGGTGGCTGTGGAGAAGGGCAGCAATGCTGAGGCTGTTCGTTTAGCGCTCAAAGCTCGAGAGTCTGCCCGCGGCTTGGACCCCGCTTTGGGCCAGGCGCCCTTGTTCCTTCATGCTACGTCGACCCGACTCCTTGGCGATTACAACAAAGCGGCGGAACTGTTTGAGAAGAGTCTCAGTCTCAATCGGAAGATCAACGACCAGGGAATGGTGGCCGCGGAGCTACAGAATTTGGGCTTTGTCGAGCTTCATCGGGGAAACCTGGAACACGCCAAGCAATGCTTCGTCGAATACGGGAAGCTTGGATTCTCGAGCGATCCGTACTTTGCGGGAATGGACTTGGTCGCCGAAGCGTTCCTCGTATACTCTGGCGGTGAGAAGGACAGGTCAAAGGTTCTGTTTCAGCGTGCTTTGGATATTTTCAAGGAGGCAGGGATCACGCCGGGTCCCGATGATCAGTTCGAGATCAACTGGATCCAGGAGAGGATTCTCCGTCACGAGGCTTCAGGAAGTTAGCATCGACAAAACGTGCTACATCTCGACCCAAGTCATGTCCGACCGTGAGGTCAAAGCTGAAGTGCTGTCCCGCGAAAATCCGGCTAAGCGTAGCCTCTTCAGCGGCACGAGTGAAGCTATCGAATGACCGCTGGACCATGGGTAGAACTTCAGAGGTGACGTTAAGGTCGAAGCTGTTTCCGAGCAACCGACTTAGGATGGTTGCCCCTGCGTTACTGATAACGGCATGCGCACCCGGGTACGAAGGATCGGGTGCAGTTTTGCCAACTTCAGGGAGCCAGTTTGGGTCGGCGATTGTTTCAGGATTGTTGTCAGTGTCAGCCGCCCGGATAGCTGTTACGGGGCGCCACAAATTGTACAGGTATTTAGCGTCGTAGAATGCGATTACTCCGTCTGCCAGTGATATGTTAAGCAGGGCGAATAGTCTCGCGCTCTGCGTAATCGTCAGGTTACGCCCTAGGGCTGCCGTTTGAGCGATTTCATTCCAATAGTTCTGAATTGCTCCGTTCCAGAACCTACCAGTTAACGCTTGGTCTGGATTAGCGGTAGTACCGTTAACAATACCCAGCGATTTGACTTGGTTGAAAGCGTCGCTGTACGCATCACTCGTCAGCGCTGGTGGAGGACTGGGACGGAACTGGTTTGCGCTCTCTAGGGCAAAGGGTGTAACGTGAGACCAGTGAGTGAATTGAGGTTGTGCCGGGAAATTGGGAGGCGTTGACTGGTAGTCTCCTGGAACTGTTCCAAAAACATAAGGAATTGGTTGGGCACTCGATCCGTCGCTGCTTCGCAGAGCTAGGATCTGGTCCGCAACGGACTGTCCGATCTGGATGCCTTCAGTCTTGGCGGAGCCATCTCGTATTTGCGCCAACGATTGTTGGAGTTGGGCGTCAAGCGTCGCTTGGAGCTTCGGATACAGGTGTACGAGCGCTTCGTGTGACGCTGAAGCGGCCGCGGCCTCCAGCGAAGCAGATCGCGATACTCCGGGAAGGTCGACCAAGTAGGGCCTGTGCGTCTCGTCAATGCTGTTCACAGCATCATAGATAGCAGCGTGCATGATCGCAAAGCTATGTGTCCCATGGATGGTTGCTGGCTGAGCGCCAGGAGTACGGACAATCGTCAAGAGGTTTCTGTTCCACTGCAGGACTTGGTTAATCGATTGAGTTTGAGCCTGCTCTTGAGCAGGAGAACCCGCCACTGTCTTCAACAAGCCATCGCCAACGATTCCTGCTGCCATGGTCCCTGCTGCTATCGCGAGCCCCGTCTTCAGGAAGGAACGTCGACTGTACAGTCTTTCTTCCATAATTACCACATTCCCGGGACCATCACAGGACAATAATCTGATCCCTTATAGAATCCCGACGTTCGCAATCCCGGAGTACTCGACAACAAGATCTGATCGTCTCTCAACGCAATTCCCGAAAGATGCCTGGTCTTAGAACGAGAACTAGTTTTGCCCGCACATGTTCGGCTAGACTGTCATTCGCCCGGCTATGACGCCGCGGACGTGTTTGGTCCAGATGGCTACAACTTTGAATTGGTTCACAAGGGCTAGAACCTTCGCGGTTTCGTGCCGCGAGACTCGTGGTAAGTTCGGTCCCTGTCCGACAGGGGTAGAGTTGATCAAAAACTGACTATGCTTTTAACTAAATAACTCCCTCATCTTGAGCGGGTAAGCCCCTGTTGGCTGAGGCGTGAAGAGCAAGGTCAAGTTCGGATGCAGGATCTTTCAAGGAGCCAACGAACCCTTCACGAACATTGTCAAACGGGCCCAGTTCTGTGAGAAACACGGCTTCGACAGCGTCCTAATTGACGACCATCTACTCTACGGGACCGAAGCCGCAGCCGCACCCGAAACCTTCACAACTATCGCGGCGATAGCCGCCGGGACCCGAAGGATCAGAGTCGGAATCGCGGTAACAGATCTAGTCAGGAGACACCCAGCTATCATAGCCCAGACCCTGGCTACTCTCTCGAATCAATTTCCAAAACGGCTCTTCCTCGGACTTGGCACCGGGGACCCGATGAACCAGGCACCGTTCGGCCTTTCAACCGCTCATCGCTACAGTCGGCTGAGAGAAGGACTCCAGATCATCCGTATGCTCTGGAACAGCAGCATCGACAAGCCCCAGAACTACAAGGGCCAATTCTTCACACTCAATAATGCGTACCTGCAAGCAGGACAAGAAAAACAACCCCTGCCACCAATCTACCTGGCGGCCTTCGGACCCAAAATGCTACGGCTTACGGGAGAGGCCGGGGACGGCTGGATACCGCACTGCCACACCCCCGCAACCTACAAAGCGGATCTAGAAACTATCAGCGCCTGGCGCCGTCGATTAAAACATGACTCGGACATATTCCATCCAGCCTACTACACACTCAGCAGCATTTCCAAGAATCGTGCAGAAGCAGACCGGAACATACTGGGACCCGCGCGATACTTCCTCGCCCTTATCCCTGAGGCGTTGAACAAGATAGATCCCAATGCAAACCATCCGGGCCGGATCTGGGAGAAAATGTCATACGCGAAGGATCAGAGAGAGACAATCCGGAAGATCGCCCTGGACATTCCAGAATCCGACGCTTACAACACTGTCATCCATGGGACCCCGGACGATTGCATCGAGCAGATCGAAGCCTATCGGAAGGCCGGTTGCGACGAGTTCATGCTGACGTTCGTCCCGAAAGGAGGACTATGGTCCCCGACAAATCTTCTATCCCAGATACAGCTCTTCTCAAGAAAAGTGTTGATGCCTTTCAGAAACAGATAAGAATCGATATTTCCCAAAGTAGGAACTGGCTGGAATTCTTGGACCGGGCTAAAGCTAAACATTACCTGGATCTCGCATCAGAGTTGCGATCGACAATTTCTGGGCCTAAGGGAGAGGAAGCATCAAACCAGCTAGAGGCGCATGACAAGGAGCTGGGAGCCGCGTTAGCTTGGTTCATTGAGAATCATGAGATAGACGAAGCCCTGTTGCTCTCTTCAGTTCTGTGGCGTTTCTGGATGGACAAGGGCCACGTAGCCGAAGGCCGGAAACTAATAACCAGACTTATCGACCAGCCACAAGCAAAACCCGCCCCGAAAACATATGGAGAGGTGCTCTTCGGCGCCGGGATGCTCGCGTTTCGCCAGAACGATAATGACGAAGCCAACAAACTATTCCAGAAAGCGTTGGCGGTCTCGCGGGAAAATAATGACAAGCCGACAACCGTGAGGGCTCTAACTGGACTAGCACGAGCGGCTCTCCGGGAGAACAATTATGCTCAGGTCAAAACAAGAGCCGAAGAGGCTCGATCAGTCGCACGATCTATGAACGATGAATATGCTGAGACTCGACCATTGCATATGTTGGCAGCCGCGGCTAGGATGGAGGGCGACCTAAAACGTGCCAGGACACTCTATGAGGAGAGTCTCGCATTGGCCCGCAAGATCAAAGACGAGGCGCTCGTATCTAATGAGCTGGATAATCTCGGCTCAGTGTCCCTGCACATGGGCGACCTGAAAAGGGCGAAGGACTTGTACCGAGAGGTTGCCGAGCGGGTACACAAGCAACAGAACATGTACCTGCTTCCCTATGTGCCTCTCCACTTCAGCATGGTCGCCTTGGAAGAAGGAAAACACGACCGGGCCGTCAAGCTCTTGGCAGCCGCCGACAAACTCTTCGAATCGTCCAGTATGACCCCCGATCCAGATGAATCCGTCGAGCGAGAGAATACAGTTTCGAGACTTCGCAAAGCAGTTGATGAAGCCAACTTTGATAGACTCTCAGCGGAAGGACGCAAGTTGTCCCTCGACCAGACAATCCGATACGCCCTCGAAGACTGAATAGCCCATCTGGGGACCCAGTTATGAAGAGGCTCCAACTTTCAAGCGGCGCGCGTAATGAAAGGGGTGCGTGCGCTTGCGGTTGTTAGCGTCCCGCTCTTGTCGGTGGGCCGGTGGTTCTTAGCAGTCGTTGCGCTTTCTGGACATAGCGCAAGGCATTGTTGCAAGTCCTGTCAATATTCGCGGCTCTAGTCAAGACTTCTTCTTCGATGGTGTAGTGTTCGATCTGACGGGCGTCACTAAGGGTCTCCCGAAGACTATCCCGCATCATTTCCAGAGCCTCCCGGAGATCCTGTCTCTGGGGCAATTTCGTTCGTAATAATCACTGATGAAGATAATAAGCTCTGCGGATACAAGTGAACCGCTAATAACACACTTGCAATCAATTGTGGTGGGAAAAGCGACGAGGACCCCGTATTCAGACTAATTTATGACCCTTCAGCTTTTTCTGAACTGATCTGACCATTAGCGGTCTGAACAAGCAATTTCCCGAACGATAAGTATTGGATTCTGTCAGATCAGTGACCCGGCTCGTGTCACCGAGACTTGCAGACGCGAGAGCTAAAAAAATATATTTTGCAAACGCACTACTGTGGTGAGTAGCCATGTCTCAAGCGGTACTGACTGACAAAGAAGAGAAGAGGCCCGTGAAGAGGCAGGTTCCCGCTAGCGATATCCGAGAAGCTTTGGAGAGTGATGCTCGAGTCTGGCTGGGGATGCAGCAGAACCTGATGATCAGTCTTGAACCCTGGCTCAAGATACAAGCCGATCTTGCGAGACACGTCGAAATAGCTGTTCAGATGGCGCAGCTAGCAAGTCAGTCAGAACAATATCTCAACACAAGCACGAAGAAGGAAGAGCTTCATTCGGCCATTGCAAGATGGGATGCGATTGCCAGATCTATGAAGCTGCCAGAGATTCCGCCCCCAACTCCGGCGATTAATGCTCTGAGAAAGGCGGATGTGAATGTCGAAGAGCTAGTTGCACTTATTCAGAAGCAGAAGGATCAGCTCCAGCTCAAAGATGAGGAGATATCAGGACTCAAGAAGCTAATCGCGGAAATCCGGAGCAAGAAAAGCGACTACATCGGCTAGAGTCTTCCTAGACCCCCATCCAAGGCAAGCAGTCGATGACGATGACGCCCAGCATTCACCCGGGAGCAATTACAGCAACTTGTGACACGACAATAACTCTCATGGGCTCAGAGCTCGTGAAATCGCCAAGGCGCTGACGATCTCGATGGTTTTACTGTTGGCGCATTCCTTCCTGGAACCATTTGACGAGTATAACCTGGTTCGTGTTTCCATGTTTCTCGGCGGTGACTATGCCCCGTTCGGATAATGCTGCGACCACCCTATGCGTCTTCAATCGTGACAGGCCGGACTCTTTCGAGATGAACTTTTGCAGGTAGGCGCCTCCATGCAGGGACAATACTTCTACCACGGTTCTCTCGTCGGGCTTTAGAGTCTTCAACACCATCGACGTGTTTTCTTTTCCATTGTTGCCTGTCGCGTAGTAGTTCTTCATCTCGGGTAGTACTAGGAAGTAGATGACTCCGACCATGCTTGCTAGAACCGTGCTGAGGAACAAGAGGGAGGAGAATAGTACGAGGAATGGGAAGGTGGCTGGGAAACCATTGGATAGAAGCTGACCGAGCACGACCAGGGGCGACTCAGTGGGAGCGAGGAACAGGGCGAGGACGTAGATGGAGACTCCGAGTCCTCCCGCTGCCGATACGAGCATTATCAGGAGGATCTTGAGCTTTTCCAACCTGACGCCTCACCCTCCAATTATTGTTCCTCGCGTTTGCACCGGACGTTCTGGACTAGATCTATTGCTGTGGTTGTGGTAGTGATGCTGGTTTCCATCTGAGGATCATTATGGATCCGACTATTCCGAGGACGGACCCGACAATGAACCCTCCGAAGCCGAAGAAGCTCAGGATGGAAAAGACCAGTATGAGTATCCCCCATGTCTGTCGCTGAGACGGCCTGAAACGCAGCATTATTGCCGATAGTAGGACTATGCTGCCGCAGATTAGGCCGAAGATTGAGAGTGCGCCGACGAATCCAGCCGCCAGATTACCAGGGCTACCAGTGTAGCCGTGGGGGGTCTGGAAGTTCGTATAGTTGAGATGTGGCAGGATCACTATGGAGACTGTCAAGAGGAAAACGTCCACTAGTACTATCAGGGCGCCTCCTATCAGAGCCATTATTGAGGGAACGTTCGGATATTCAATCACTGTTTTTTGTGCCATTTTTCATTTTACCTCCAGCCATACCAAGCGTAGCAGTGTGGGGAAATACGTTCCATGAAACGATCTTGATACAGATATCCAATTGGCTGAAACGGTTCTGAAACAGTCAGAATAGGAAGGGGCCGAGCACGAGCTGGAAGCTGATATTCATTGAACTTGGATGATGACTATGTTGCAGTTGTAGCATCTTTGGGCAGGCGAATTGGGCATTGTCAGGCTCCACTGTGAAATGATTTTTTCGGCGCCAGTTCCCAGCCATGTGACCTTATGCGGCACTTTGTCCCACCAGAGACCTTTGGGTGCCATCGCGTAGCCATCCTCTAAGGGTCCACCGCACCGAGTACACTTTGAATCCGCATTATTCTCTGACATGGACTATTCCTCCACAGAATCTCATTTTCCAATCGGGTTGTAAATTGTTTTGGGTGTCTGAATTGGAAAGTTTCCATTAAACATGGTTAATAGTCATCGAGCAATCACTCCTAGCTCTGCATTGCAGAAGACGAGGAGCGAAGTCCCGGTCCCGCAGATGGTCGCTAGTCCTCTGACCCGCGCCGCAATCTTCCTGGTGGTCATAATCAACCCAGGCACCAAATGCGCGTCCACAGTCCAGTCTTTTTGTCCAGACGTCTCAGCACTAGTCCGATCAGTAGGATTTCGCGTCCTGGACGGAGACCTGTCATGCATAGCCGGCTTCGGCTCCGAGGCGTGGGACCGAGTCTTTGGCAAGCCGCGGCCAAAAGAGCTTCACAAGTTCCGTGAGATCCGTGCCGAAAAACGTCACGCTCCATCAACTCCTGGAGACATGCTTTTTCACATCCGAGCACAACGCATGGACCTCTGCTTCGAACTGGCAACACAGATCATGACTAAGCTGGGACCAGCAGTCACCGCGGTTGACGAGGTGCACGGGTTCCGATACTTTGACAGCCGCGACGAGCTCGGCTTTGTCGACGGGACCGAGAATCCCAAAGGGCAAGCGGCAATCGATGCGACATTGATCACAGATGAGGACCCCGGGTTCACAGCTGGGAGCTACGTTATCATCCAGAAGTATCTGCACGACCTCGACGCGTGGAACAAATTACCGACGGAGAGACAGGAACAGATCATCGGCCGAACCAAATTGTCAGATGTAGAACTGGACGACTCGGTCAAGCCAACCTATGCCCACAACGCGCTAAACAAGGTGGTCGAGGACGGTAGAGAGATCAAGATTCTCCGAGACAATATGCCCTTCGGCCATGTGGGCGCGAAAGAGTTCGGCACCTACTTCATCGGTTACAGCCGGTCCCCTGTTACGATTGAGAAGATGCTTGACAACATGTTTGTCGGTAAGCCGCCGGGCAACTATGACCGAATCCTGGACTATAGTCGCGCGGTTACGGGGAACCTGTTTTTCGTCCCGTCTGCCACTTTTCTCGATAATGTCGAGACCGGCTAAGATTGACTGCTGGCTTCGCTCAAGGAGCATCCACGACTAAGAAAGGCATAGTCCAGGTCCAGAGCCAACACTCTTTTGACGAAACCTTCAGGCAGCTCGAATCCTCTGTCCTGTCACGAGGACTTACGGTCTTCGCCCGGATAGATTTTAGTGGAGACGCCGCAAAAGCGGGCGTGAAAATGAGAAGTACGCGGTTACTAGTCTTCGGGAATCCTAAAGCCGGGACCCCGTTAATGATCGCCGCACCTTCAATCGCGCTCGACTTCCCTCTCAAAATACTCGTCTCTGAGGATGAGAAAGGAAGAACGTGGTTGTCCTATAACGCACTGGAGTATCTGAGGAATCGCCACAATGTCCCAGCGGTTCTCTTGAAGAATATCGAGGGCATTGTGGGGATCGTTGATTCAGTAGCTCGATAGTGCGGCTAACTCAGCTTGTTATCTAGGAACTCTATCGTCCTCTTCCAAGCTAAGTCAGCTGCGTCCCGGTTGTATTCGACTGGCCGGTTCTCTTCGACGAACCAGTGTTTCGTCCCAGGGTAGAAATGGAACTCGACGTCTCTCCCTGCTTCTCGAAGCTTCGACTCGGTAGCCTTGATCCCGTCGATGGGCTCCCAGTCATCGTCCGGTGAAAAATGTCCGAGAAAGGCTGCCTTAGCCTTGGAAAAATCGGTTGGCCAAGCGCCGTAGAAAACGACGACGGCTCTGACGCTTTCCGGTTTCATCGTGCTCAACAAGTATGACCAGGCTGCGCCCATCGAGAAGCCAATGACACCAATCTTGTGTCCCGATACTGATGGGTTTGATCGCAGATATTCTTCGGCTCCGAGTATGATCGTCTTCATTCTCACATCATCCTTCTCTTTTTCCGAATGGAGCACCTTCGCCTCCTCGACAGTCTTTGCCACCGGACCATCATAGAGATCAGGCGCGAACGCAAGATAGCCTTGCGATGCTAGTCTGTCGGCGTATCCTTTGAAGAAATCGTTGAGGCCCCACCAGGCATGAAGAACCAGAACAGCACCTTTCGGATGCGATGGCACGGCTAGGTATCCACGTGCTCGATTCGATCCTGCTTCGAATTCAACCATTCGATTCGATGTGTTGACCAACAAGGGTCTAGCATCTGGGAAGGAGCGGAGGTCCTCAAAGCCTTTTCGGGCAACGACAGCCAAAAGCGTCAATCATTCTAGGGGTGAGAGACTGCGCTTTTCTCTGGAGGAGAAGTTAGCTTTTTGCTGATCGACGAATCTTCTCCCTAGTCTCTGGAGAGACTTTGAGAGTGGGATGCGCCAGTGTCACGTGAACATTGACAAGCTCCAACATCTCGTCCGCGGAATGGACTCCTTTGATCTCGAAGTCGCATTCTTTCAGCATGAAGTCTTTGCACTTGAATTGAATCGTCAAGTTGGGACAGAGTCCCGTCGAAGTTGTCATTCATAAGTTTGGAGGAAGGAACGATTGTTGGAACAACAAACGAGGTTTTGTTTTCCAAAAGCTGGATGGGACGCACCGGTAGCGGACGATGCCCTAGTGAGGATGAAAAATAGGAGTATTTGATTGCGGGCAGTTAGGCGCGACTAGTCTCGTAGTCTGCCCATCGGTTGGACTATTGGTTCCCGGCCATTTGTCGACCGGAATGAGCGAAGTTTTTCGCTGTTTCCGTTTCCATTTGGCTTTGCGATAGTGCTGACTTTGACCCAGTCAGGAATGATCACGGCTCTGATCAACTCTTGAACGGTTATTCCTCGGTCAGTTGCTTCTGTCATTAGTAGTTTGAAGTTCTCGTCGCGGAGGGAGAGCATGAATTTTGCCAATCGATCACCGATAACGGGGAGGACTTCAACCAGCGCCAGTTCATATAAGCATTTCTGGAAAAAAGTAGAAACTTTTGTCAGCTAGTATGGAGAATCATTACTCACACTAACACCTATCAGTTCCTACCCATACTTGAAAACCAAACAATAGCTTTGGGGACGATGGTCGATGAGAGAGAGAATAGAGCTTCACCTCAACG
>Ga0307477_10000902_pt1 | contig 27953 bp, 23 predicted proteins | sample atmos_gasesECM2C_FD_203316 | JGI IMG/M metagenome (GOLD analysis project Ga0307477, IMG submission 203316) | Hardwood forest soil microbial communities from Morgan-Monroe State Forest, Indiana, United States - atmos_gasesECM2C_515 | ecosystem: Environmental > Terrestrial > Soil > Temperate...
GCCCGCAGCCAGCTGCTGACTCGCGTACAGCCAGCGCAGCGGCACGATGCGGGTGAGGTGCAGACCGAAGGCCACGATGACGACCCCGGCGATCTCGCTGAGCAGCACGGTATGTCGTGCGGCCAGCCGTCCGACGCTGCTCGCGATGGCTCCGAGGGAGATGAACACCGCACTGAAGCCGAGGATGAACAGCAGCGCGTGCTGCAACAGCACCGGCCGTGCTTCGCGCCCCTCGCGCAGCTGCCGCACTCCCGCTCCGGAGATCATCGACATGTATCCCGGCACGAGCGGCAAAACGCACGGCGAGAGAAACGAGACCGCTCCAGCCAGAAAGGCTGCAGCCGGAAACGGCAGTGACGCCACGGCTGCCTCAACCGACCGGCGTGATCCAGTCCGCCGCGTCGGCCTGGATGAACTGCTTGGTGCCAGGACGGCCCGTGAAACGCACCCACAGCGGTCCGTTCTCGGGCGTTACCCGCAGAGTGATGTCGAAGAATGGACAGCACACGCGCTCGCGCTCGACGAATTCCGACAGCTGCTGATAGGTCTCGCGGTCCGCAGGGAACCGGAACTCATAACCGTCCGGCAGCTCGTGCACGGCCTTGCGCTTTACGACCAGCGCCGGTCCGAGCACCTCGAAGTGCCGCGTTCTCTCGGCGGGGGTGAGTGCTTTCTGATCGCAGTAGAAGGGGCTCTGGGCGCCGTGAGCGGTCGGCGGAGGCGGGGCGGCGATCGCCAGGGAATAGACGGCCGCGAGCGCGAGCGCGCTCACCGCCACTGGCTGCAGGATCGGGGGAAAGTGCGACATGACGAATCTCCGACGTAACACCGGCTGAGGGCCGGCAACGGCGGGATACGCTACGACTTCAAGTCGACTTTAAGTCAAGGGGCGGGAACGCCAACGAATATCAAGGCAGAAGAATGCTGCGGGCAGTTCCGCCGTCAGCCCAATTGGTCGTAGAACTTCCCGAGGACGGGGCGCTGGCCGTGGCTGATCCTCTGTAGCGCCTGATCCCGCTCGAACCAATCCCCGCGATCGACCTCGGGAAATTGTGCGGTGCGGCCCGAATTGGGCGGCCACTCCATGGTGAACGTATTGCTGCGCAGCTCCGCGGGATTGCAGTCTCCCTCGATGGCCCAGACATGCAGCCGCTTGCCGCTCGGCAGCAGGAAAGTACCGAGATCGTGCTCGCGAGCGGCGGCGGCGGTGTCGAAGCCCGTCTCTTCCTTGAATTCGCGCCGCGCGCCGACGAGCTCGTCCTCGCCGGGGCTGACGAGCCCCTTCGGCACCGACCAGGCACCGTCGTCTTTTTTCGACCAGTAGGGGCCTCCGGGATGAACCAGAAAGACCTGCGTGCGACCGCTGCGCCGGCGATAGAGAAGCAAGCCCGCGCTGGTCGCGCCCATGGACGTCACGCTGCGTTCTTGATCAAGGTGCGCACCTTGATGAGGAAGTGCTGCACGTCGTGCGGTGTGACGACGATCTTGCTGCCGTCCCGATATCGCAGCAGCACCGCCCGGTCAGGATCGGTCGCGTAGGCGCGGAAGCGCCCGATGCTGCGATTCCAGAACCAACCGCTGATCCCGAACAACCCGCCGTTGCCGAACAAACGCAGCGAGCCGCGCAGTCCCTGCGGCTCCCCGGTCACCGCGACCAGGTCCGCGAGCGGCAGCAGCGAGCGCCATCCCAGTCGGCGCACTTCGAGATGGGTTTCGGTGAGCACATAGCCGCGCACCATGAACGGCAGCGAGCCGAGCAACACAGCCAGCGGCACACCGATCATGGCGACCCGCCACGCCAGCAACTGCCGCGGTCCGGCGAGCAGCCCCGCCAGGATCACCAGCAGCAGCACCAGCACCGCTACCGTAGTCACTGCCGCTACCGAGCGGCTCCAGGGAGCGGAGAACTGCGCAACGATCTGCCCCATAGGTGCTCGGCATTCTGCACCCGCTCACCGTTCAGGAGGGAGCGGACTCACGAGCGCGGCTTGTCCTTACTTCCTGGCTGAGCGAAGTGGGTCGCCACATACCGGCCAACGTCCTGTCCCAGCGCGGTTCCGACCTGTGTCGATGAGCGGTAATGAAAACCGGCCCAGATGCGCGCATTCGCGACTTCGCTGGTGAAGCTCTCGAGATCGGCCCAGCGATGGGTCACTGAGGCAGCGGTGGCGCTCGTCAGAGTGAACTCTCGAAGATCACCCAGGCCACCGGTGCTGGCGATCACGGCCACCGCAGCTCCGCTCAGAACGCAATGCGCGCACGGATACTCCGGGTGCATCGGCGTGGGATCGAGGGGCTGCCAGGTGGGGTCGCGCTCGGTATCTGGGTTGCCGTCGATATCGCCGTTGCGGATCGCGGTCACCGGTCGCCAGAAGTCATAGCGGTACTTGGCGTCGAACACCGCGATGTAGGCGTCGGTGAGCGCAACGGCATACATCGCCATGAAGCGCGCGCTATCGATCAGATCCAGATGACGTGCGGCGATGATCTGACGGGCGATCGGATGGTAAGCCTGTGGTCCCGTCATCAGCCAGAACTTGGCGGTCGTAGTCTGTTCGGCCGATCTCTGTGCGCTGTTGCGGGAACCGTAGGCTTTGATCTCGTTGTAATCGCGCGCCCACTCCTTGCTGGCGAGAGAAACCGGCGGGCCGGGCCGAAACTGATCGGGACGCTCGAGCACGAACGGCTTGAGCGTCGGCCAGGTCGGGCACACCATCACCGCGGTCGGCACGTAGACGCCTGGCTGGGTTCGCGGCCGATACGGGTCGGGATCCGTGGCGCCGTCGCTGGCGCGCGACTCGAACACGCGCCCTCCGACGCGCTCGCCGAGCTGCCTTCCCTTCGCGATCATCGCGGGTTCAGCCGTCACACCTTTTAAATAGCCGTCGAGCCACGTCTGGATCTCGGCGGCACGCTGCGGTTGCAGCCTGGCGAGTGCCGTCGCCGCCGCGCTGGCCGCGGCGGCTTCGGGCGATGCCTGCCCGGCGTCGGCGTCTTTCGCGACATACGAGGGGTATCGGCCGACGATGGAGTTCACGGCGTCGAACATGGCCAGATCGACGATCGCCAGCTCACGCTGCCCGAGGGCGGCGGGTGAGGCGATCGCACTGGCTTTGGCGTCCCAGTCGCCAATGACGTCGGCTCGCAGAGGTAGGGCGGCACCGCCGCCAGCGAGGCAGAGCGCCAGCGTCATCGTTGTACGGAGCACCCAGCGGTTTGTGGGCGATCTGTTGGTTGTCATGAGCATTTCTCCCGTGACCACGCAGGCGGCGATCTGCGCCAGCCATGGCCACCTTCAGCGGCCGTGATGCTGTTCCTGCGAGCGAAGGCCATCAAGTGCAGTTTCTGTACTAGCGAGAGCGGTGAATCTATGCTTTGCTGCCGCCAACGGGGTGCGCTATGACAGAGGGCTACGGTCAATATTGCCCGCTCGCCAAGGGCGCCGAGGTGTTTGCCGAGCGCTGGACCCCACTGATCCTGCGCGAGCTGCTGCGGGGCAGCACCAGCTTCAATGAGCTGCATCGCGGTGTGCCGCGGATGTCGCGCTCGCTCCTCAGCTCCCGCCTGCGCAAGCTCGAGTCATGCGGCGTGCTGAAGCGAAGCCTCGGTAGCGAGGGAGTCCATTACCGCCTGACAGCCGCCGGACGCGAGCTGGGAGCGGTGGTCACACAGCTCGGCACCTGGGCGCAGCGCTGGTACCGCTCGACGTTCGATGGCGCCGAGCTCGATGCGGGCGTGCTGATGTGGGACATGCGCTGCACGGTGGACGCCAGAGCTCTGCCAGCGGTGCGCAATGTAGTGCAGTTCGAGTTTACGGACCAACCGGCGAGCTCCCGGTTCTGGTGGCTGGTCAACGAGAAGGGCAGCGTCGACCTGTGCCCGCAGGATCCGGGTGGCGAGGCCGCGATGCAGATACAGACGACACTCCGCATCATGACGCGCGTATGGATGGGGGATCTGTCGCTGGAGGCTGCTCAACGCAGCGGTCGACTGCGAATCTTCGGGTCGCGAGACATCAGCGCCCGCTTGCTCCGATGGCTGCGGCTGAGCCCGTATGCCCCGCTGACCGACGCGCGCCGCCGTGTGCCGCGTCGGCCGCCAGCGACGGCGGGCGCCGAGATCGCAGCACGCTAGGCGCGCCGGCAAGCGCGCGGGCGCGCTCCATCAGTTGCTCTCGAGCTCATCGGCCAGCGCCGGCAGCGCGTAGACGTTGCGCAACGCCGGACCAATCGCTGCCGTCAACACCGCGATCGCACGATTGAGCCGCGGGTCGAAGCCGAAGTCACCGCCAAGCGAATGGATGTTGCCGTCGAAGATCGCCCCGACCACGCGCCCATGAGAGTCGATCAGGGGGGAACCGGAGTTGCCGCCGATGATGTCATTGGTGGTGGAAACGTCGAAGGGCGTATTGAGATCGAGCTTCGATTTGGCGTCACGCCAACGTTGCGGCAGACGGAACGGCTCGCTGTCGGTAGCACGAGCGTACAGGCCGCCGAAGGTGGTGAAGGGTGTGATGGTCTGACCCTGATAGGTCCAGCCCTGAACGCTGCCATACGATAGCCGCAGCGTGAAGGTTGCATCGGGATACACCGTATCGCCATAGATCCTGAAGCGCGCACGGGCGAGCCTCTCCTGCGCGCGCGTGATGGGACCTTCAACCTCCTGCTCGTAACGCGTACGCAGCGCGCGCGCGTCCGGGTCGGTGGCGCGGACGAAACGGATCAGTGGATCATCCGATGCCTCCACGGCTGAAGCGCCGCCGCGCCAAAGTGCTGCGCGCGCCTTCGGGTCGGCGAGGTGGGTGCCGGAGACCAGCCGCTCGGCCAGAACTTCCGGCGACTCGACACCGAGCAGATGCTTGACCAGGGGATTGTCGACCGTCAGATACTCGCGCGTCTTCGACAGCCATAACGCGAGGCCGATGCGCTCGACGTCGGGATAGATGGGCTGCGGGTCCAACAGCTCCTTCTCGAGCAACGGCAGATCACTGTCCGCATATTCTCGCAGACGCTCCGCGCTGGGTTTGGTGCGCTCGGCGGCGCCGCGCACCAGGGTGCGTGCGTAGCGGAACAACTCGGAGATCGAGCCGGCGCGCACCTCGAGGAAATCGTGGCTGAGGAAGATCTGCTGGTCCGCCTCGATTGCGGCATCGATCTCTTTCCACGGGTCACCCACTTCGGCGGCCAGCTGTGAATTGGCAGCGACCCGGCTGCGAAGATCGTTTTTCTCCTCGACCAGGCGCGCGAAGAATGCCGGATCGAGCAGTGCGCGCTGCTGGCCGTAGAACGCCTTGAACGAATTTTCGACGAAGAACAGATTGCTTCCCGCCGTACGCTTCTGCTCAGCGCCAAGCTGTGAATACTCAATCAGCCGGCCACGCAGCTCCGAGCGCACCAGCTGCCGGATGGGGATCTGCCAGTCGCGCTGCATCTCGAGCTGCGAGCGCGTGTCGAGTCGGCTGGTCGACCCCGGGTTACCCGCAACGAACACCAGCTCACCGGCCGCGGGCGCGGTGCGCCGCCACTTGAGATGGGCAGTCGTCTGCACCGGCCTGCCGTTCTCGTACAGGCGCACAAAGGCACTGTCCAGGCAGAAGCGCGGGAAGTTGAAGTTGTCGGGATCGCCGCCGAAGAACGACACCGAGAACTCGGGTGCAAATACCAGGCGCACGTCGCTGTACTTGCGATATTTATAGAGCTTGTATTGGCCACCCTGATAGAGCGATACCACCTCGCAGCGGCTGGTGGCATCGCCCTGACACGCCTCATCCGCGATCCTGGCGGTCGCCGTGTCACGCGACTTGACTGCGTCCTTCGGATCGCCACCGGCGATCGCGGCTGGCCACGGCCGCTGGAGTCCGCGCCCGAGACCGCCGCCCTAATTCGCCAGAATTCCGTCCGCGCGGCACCCGAATGCCCTCGCACACTGCTTCGCGAAATGCAGGAGGGCAGCGACATGTCGCCCGATGAGTTGCGGATCTGGCTGAATCATTTCGAATACCATGCGCAGCACCCGCGCAGCGTGCCGCCTGGTCTTGCCGATGTCCTGAGACCGGAGGAGCGCCGGCGCATCGCGACCTCGATTGCGACCTTTCAGCTCGGCGAGCAGTCGGAAGGGTCCACGCTGCTGCGCGCGGCGCAGCGCTTTGCGCGCACCCACGGCGTGCCCTCCCTGCTGAGGATAATGGAGTTGTTCATTCGCGAGGAACAGCGACACGCCCTGCTGCTGCGGGAGTTCATGGACGATCACGAGATTCCGCGCAAGCGGAGCGATTGGACCGATCGGGTATTTCGCGGTGTGCGACGACTCGCAGGCCTCGAGCTGTACGTGTCCGTACTGATCACCGCCGAGCTGATCGGGAACGTGTACTACCGCGCGCTCGAAGCGGCCACGGGCTGCCAGCGCTTGAAAATTCTCTGCCGCACTCTCGTGTGCGATGAGCTTGCACACGTGGGATTCGAATCCCAACTATTGTTGTCCCTGCGCTCGCGCCGGCCCCTCCCGCTGCGGGCTCTCATGCAACTCGCTCACAGGATATTTTTCGCGGGGACTGCGGCGGTTGTGTGGTTTGCGCACCGTCCAGTGTTGCGCAGAGCCGGATACAGCCCGCGCAGCTTCCAGCGGGCTTGTCGGGCTCAGTATGCCTTTTACCTGGAACCGACCAGCGTCGCGGTTCCAACGGGCGCGCACGAAAGGCGCCGGCCGGATTGCTGAGTGCAATCCGGCCGGCAATTCCGAGTGAGCGTTCGGGACGCCCTGTCTACTCGCCGTTCGAGAGTTCCGACATGACCTGGATGAACTCGGACACGTTCGGCGTACCCTCGCCGGTCGTCAGGTCGTATCCCCGCTGGGCCAGGTATCCGTCCACGCCAAACTGGCCATCGGTGTCGCTGTTGTTCCCGATCCTGATGTCGTGGAAGGGGGAGACCCCCATGCCACGCAGGCTGTATATCCGCGGTGTGATGTAACCGACCGGACCACCGTGCGCCTGATTCACGAGGGCGATGATCGCCGCCCACGCCGGCGAGGAGGCGCTCGTTCCACCGAAGACCCCCCAAAGGCCGTTGCCACCGTTCAGGAACCCCAGGAAGGCCAGCACGCCGCCGTGAATCGACGAATTGAATGCCACGTCCGGGTTCAGCCGGCCGGTGGCCTCGACCTCTGCGCCGAGCAGCGTATCGAACTCGTCCGGGAGGTGTCGCTGGAACCTGGGCCGGCCATACAGGGCGCTCACCCCGCCGCCAGTCGATGTCCCCAGGCCAAAGGTGTTGAACTCATTCCAGGCGGCTTCCCCGCCATAGCCTACCGGCGTGCAGCTCGACGGAACACCGGGCCTCGCGGCCGTTCCGCAGCCATTCTCGCCACCATTAATGATGACAAGGCCGGTATTGCAGTTGGTTTCGGCGGGACAGCTGAACGTACCGCCTTTGCCCGGCGGCGGGCCGTACTGCCCGCCGTAGGGCTGACCCTGGGTACCGCCAGCGGCCAGATTCAGCGGGTTCGATGCGGGCCAGCCAGGGGTGAGCTCGCCGGTTCCGTTTTCGCGGGCATCCTCGTTTGCGCCATCGTCGCCAGAGGAGGCGATGATTGTCCACTTGTGGTTCGTGGCGGTCTGATAGGCGGCGTCCGCATTGGCCTGGATCGTCGGGTCGAACGAGGTACATTGGAGGTTCTGATTCACAGCGTTACAGCCGACGAAATCCTCGGCCTCTCCGAAGCTTTGCGACATTACGCTGCCCCTGAGGCTCTCTTGCGCGACAACCGCCGCTTCGGCTGCCGTTATATCCTGATCAAGGCAGTCGTTGGCGACCACGAGCACGATCTTCGCTCGCGGCGCGAGCGCATGCACCATCGTCACGTCGAGTGTGGTCTCTTCCGCCCATCCGGTGGCGCCGCACAGTGATGCGTTGGGCGCGTTTTGGAGGTCGGCAATGGTTTTCACAGGACAGTTGTCGGTCGCAGCGCCGCTCCACGTAGGTCCACAGCGCACGTCAACCGTCGCTGCCGGCAGGTTAAAGGTCGCGATGAACTTGTTGAGATCGCTTTGTATCGTCGGGCTGCCGAAGGCATCGACGATGACAACCGTCGAACCCTCGCCGTTGTGGCCACCCTCCCCATCCGACCTGGGAAAGTGATAGGCCTTCTTGAGGAAGCTGGGTGGATTGCACAAGACCGTCCCGAGTGACCCGCTAAAGCAGAAAGGGACACCCCCTACCGGGGCGTTGGGATCAAACGAGGGATCAAGCGCGATCATCCGGAAGTGCGGCGAAACCGCACCGGGGACACCAACCGTTTTGCTGATTTGCGCAACGGCAGCGCCGGCGCAGGTCAGCAGTAGCAGCATCAGCAATCCGCGACGACCGCTCCTCCGTGTAAAAAAAACGCCGAAGCGACTCTCCGTTCTCATGGTTTCTTCCCCTGGCTGATGATTTCTGATTATGTCGCATCGCCCAGCGAACCCCGCCGCGCGACGCCCTTTAATGAGCGGAAGATGCTACCAGCAAGACATAAGGTTCGCATCGATGAACAGTGGTGGGCGGACACAGCGACGTTCCTGGCGGGGGTCGCATCCCGGCACTGCCATGCTCTCGTCACGCGGCAGGCGCTGCCTGATCAGTGCGGCGAGCCGCTGCGGTGGCTGCGCCGTGCCGGCCGCAAAATGAGCGGAGTAATACGATGAAAGTCGGAATTATGGGTGCCATGCCGCAGGAGATCTCGCTCCTGCAGCAGGCTTTGCGCAACACACGTCGTCAGACGCGCGGTATGAGGGAATACCTGCAGGGAACCCTCTATGACAAGGATGCAGTGCTGGTGTTTTCACGCTGTGCCAAGGTCGCGGCAGCGTCCACCGCCACGACCCTCATCGAGGTTTTCGGCGTCGATCTGATCGTCTTTACCGGCGTTGCCGGAGCCGCGGACGAGAGTCTCGAGGTAGGCGACGTCGTCGTCGGTACCGCGCTCGTGCAGCACGATCTCGATGCGCGCCCGCTGTTCCGGCGCTTCGAGGTGCCGCTGCTGGACAAGATCGTCTTCGAAGCGCCGCCGAAGCTCGTTGCCCTCGCCGAGAGGTCGGCGGAACTGTACCTCCATACTCAGCTCGGCCAGGACGTTTCTCCAGAGTCTCTGAGCGCGTTCGGAATAAAGCCGCCGCCCAAGGTGCGCACCGGTCTGATCGTGAGCGGCGACCAGTTCATCGCCAATCCCGAGACGCTCATCAGCTTGCGTAGCGCGCTGCTCAGCGCCGGCTTGCCTGCCGCCCTGTGCGTGGAAATGGAAGGGGCCGCGGTGGCCCAGGTGTGCCATGAGCATGGGATTCCCGTCATCGTCATGCGCGCGATCTCGGACATGGCGGACCACTCGGCCGCGATCGCTTTCACTCCGTTCGTCGAGCAGATCGCGAGCCACTTGACCTGTGGCATCGTCAGGGAAATGATCTCGCAGATTTAGCGTCGCGGGCGGCCTCGAGACGTGCCATGAGCGGCGCCGGGAGAAAGAGCCGGCAGCGCGACGGATCGTTAGTCCGCACTTATGCCGCGACCGGCAGGTCGGCCTTCTGCATCAAACGCGTGCTTCCGCTGCGGCGATCTCCGCCCGCATCATCAGAGTAGCGAATCCGAACAGAGGCAACAGGCAAAAGCACCATTCGGCCATGCGTGCGTACAGCAGCGCCGCGAGCGCGCAGCCACTCGCGAACACGACCACGCTCGCACTCAGCCGTTTGAGGCGCGCCCGGGTGTTGGCAGTGATCTCCGGTCCCAAGCCATGCATCAGGTCGGCCAGATCGAGCATGATCTGTACGGTGCTCCCGGTCATGATCGTGGATGGCGGCGCATTGGCGAGGTAAACGCGATGCGCCGCGTTCTGGATCGCCATCGCCGCCACCAGCAGCATTCCCAGGACCAGACCCGGCCAGGCGTCGGGATCGCCAATCGGACCGAGCCCAGCGACCAGCGCAGCGCAGCTCGTCAGCAGCAGCACCTGAAGTCGCAGCAGGCTCAGGAACGGACGCCGTCCGGCCGTCTGCAGGCGAAAGGCCAGCAGTCTCGACAGGAAGACCGTCGCGCAGAACATGGGCAAGGCCAGTGTTTTCGCCAGTGCACCCGAGGTTCCAAACACCAGGGAAGAGCCCAGGGTCACGAAGTTACCGGTGACGTGGGCAGTGAAGAGGCCCTTGAGCGCGAGATAGCCGCTGGCATCGGCATAGCCGGCCGTGAGGCTTTGGACCGCTGGGAGGGACGATCGCATGCGTTGCTCCTGGGCGCGGCAGGCTCACGGCGCCATGCCCCTATTAAAGGAGTGTCGCGTGCAAATCACCAATTCTTCGTGAGACGCCTCGACGACTTCGCCGATCACGTCCGGCCAAACCCGTGTGTCGGAGCAAGCCTGATGACAGCGGGCGTCGTGACCACCCCCAAGGCCACGACACCGCGCTCGAGCGGATCGAACGCGCAGCCGCTCGTCCTGCAATCCGTGGGGTCAGTCCGGCCTGACGCGGGTCGCGCTGACGTTCCCGTCTCCGGAGGCGACCGGCACGCTCTCGTCGAACGGATCGGCGGGGCTCACCGAATAGACCGTCGCCTGGTAAGTCCCGGAGAACGAGTTGCCCGTGGAATCCAGCGTGACCTGCATACGAAAATGCACGCGGATGCCGAACGGTCCCCCGGGGGCTACCCAACCCATGGCGATGTGGTTGAGCGCGTAGGTCGAATTTCCGACCCTTCGCCAAACGCCCTGACAGACGTCGCCGGTCGCAGGGTCCTGTCCGCCGGAAAACATGATCTCCGTCCCGTCGGAATGCCAGGCCTGAGTTCCCCAGTCCACTGAAAACCCGTCGATCCTGAATTGCCACAAGCCGACGATCGACTGGTTGCCATGCTCGGTTTCACTCACCCGCAAAAACGTTGCTCCCGGTACGTCCGGTCGGTACACGGCCGGGAGGAAGTGCGAGGCGCTCGCTTCGCTCGGCGAGTGTGGGTGCAAGAGGCTGTCCAGGCATCCGGCGTTCGCCTGGGCCGCCGCCGCCAACACTACGAGCCCCAAAATGGCGGACGGCCCGCGGGACTTGCAACGCAATTGCTGCATCACTGCGCTGGTCATGGAATTTCTCCTGTGGAAGTTGTTGTTGGGACAGCAGCGCGCGCTGCGTGCTGGCAGCGAGTCGGCTGCTTCGTACCGGAATCTTCGATCTGAGGAGGTTGGTTTGTTTGCCCGAGACTATAGCGCACCCGACACGGCGGCAGTGATCAAGCGCGTGCGTACAGCGATGGTTGGTTGTTTGAACGAAGCGGCGTTGCGGTAGGTGTTAGCACGTACGTGCCTTCACTCACCTGCCGCGCCCCGGCAGGCTCAGCCCGCGACTGTCGCTCGACCCGTGAGTCGGATCAGGTCCTCGACCGACACGCTGCCGCCGCAGCACAGCAGCGCCAGGGTGCGATTCTCGAACTCCGCGCTGTGGCGCAGTGCAGCAGCGAGCGCGATCGCGCCGCTCGGCTCGAGCACGATCTTGAATTCTTCGAACGCGATGCGCATCGCGGTGCGCACCGTATCGTCGTCGACGGTGATGCCGCGGGCGACGAGGTGCGCAGCTGCCGTGAACGGCACCTCGCCAGGAGTGAAGGCCTGCATGGCATCACAGATAGTCGGCGGATTGCCGACGTTCTGCTCGCGGCGGTGCGAGATCAACGAGCGGCGCATGTCGTCGCAGGCATCGGGCTCGACCGCGATCACCTCAGCGCCGCTGCCGAAGTACTGCTCCGCCAACGCCGTACCGGCGATCAGGCCGCCGCCGCCGACCGGGCAGAGAATGCAGTCGAATCTGACACCTTCGCGTGCGGCGTCGAACTGCACCTCGCGCATCAGGGTCGACTGGCCCGCGACCACCAGCGGGTCATCAAACGGATGCAACAGCACGCGCCCTTCCTCCTCCGCGATTTCACGCGCGCGGGCATTGGCGACTTCCTCGCGGTTGCGACGGCCGTGCTCTGTCAGCACGACCGTGGCGCCGGCACGACGCGTCAGCTCCACCTTGCGTTGGGGCGCATCACACGGCATCACGATGGTGACTGGCACTCCGGCCAGACGCCCCGCGAGCGCCAATGCCTGGGCGAAGTTGCCGGAGGAGAACGCCACCACGCCACGACCCCGCTCGGCGCTCGACAGGCGGCTGACCCTGAAGGACGCCCCGCGCATCTTGAACGAGCCGGCGAGCTGCAGCGACTCGGCCTTGACGAACACGCGCGCGCCGACCAGCGAGTCGACGTAATCGGACCGCAGCATCGGCGTCCAGCGCACCACCGGGCGCACCGACTCCCAGGCGGCATCGAGCAATGTCCGGTCGATGGTGGCGGTCACTTGAAGGACGGTACCCGGCCAGGAGCTGCTCAGCAATATCGGCGATGCCCGCCCGAATCCGCCGGATGGCGCCGGCCGTTGAATCAAAAGCTTAGGTGTCCGCGGCGAGCTCCGTCACGATGTCGAGCACTGCGCGCGTGTCTTGCTGGGTTACGCGCTTGCCAAGGAGCTCGATGACGTCGGGCGTTTCGACGAGGCGTTCCAGTGGTTCGCGACCGCCGCGAGGCGCGACAGGTGAGGGCGCCCGCCGGCCCACTCCTTATTCTTTAGGCCTACCACCACGAGCGCGATGAGGTCGGGTCGTCCGTCGACATCGCGCAGACGTGTAGCATAGGGTCTCAGGCCGTGCTATTTGTTTTTTAGAAGGCGCCATGACTTTTTATCGCGCGTACACCGGCCGCGTATGGCACACTCGCAGCTCGAACAACAGAGCGCTGAGACACGCTCGGCCCGACGGCGAGCGCCGTAGCGGTACCGTCACCAGCGCTGACCGTACATACTTGAATTCTCGCGAAACGTTGACCGCGATGCGGAGCGCCGGGTGAGCCAGGCACCGCTACCGCTGTTTCGCTCGAGCGCGCAATCAGGGTACTCGCACTTCGTCGACAGCGATCCGCGGCGCGTCTGCGCGCGCAAGCGCGTGCAGGAGGTCGACGTGCGCTTCACGCCGGTCGAGTGCACCGTGAAGACCAACGAGGGCGTGGTGCAGGCACGCCCCGGCGATGCCATCCTGACCGGCACCGCAGGCGAGCACTGGCGTGTATCGCGGTCGCACTTCGCCGGCAAATACCGACCGGTGCCGCCGACCCCCGCCGGGGCGGACGGGCGCTACGAGTGCCTGCCGATTCGCATCAAGGGCGTGCCGATGAGCGAGGGCTTCGAGGTGCTGCTGGCCGATGGGGTTTCACGTCTCACCGGCCGGGCCGGCGACTGGCTGGTCGACTACGGCGACGGCAGCCTCGGCATCGTCTCGCCCGCTATCTTCGCGACGACCTACGAGATCATCGGCTGACGTCGGCATGATGGCCCTGCACCAGGTGATTCAGCGGCTGCTGCTGATCGGTGTACAGCTGGATCAGCCTGCGCACGCCCCGTCGGTGCCGCCGCCGGGCGCGCTCGTGCCTCTCATCGACTCGATTGCCCCGGCCCATCGCGCTTTCGACCAGCGCGCGCTGCACTACGGGCACCGCTATCGCAGCGGCTTCTGGGCGATCTATCTGCTGAGCGCGATCGCGGTGCTGTTTGCGGTGTTACCGCTCGCGCTCGGCTGGGACAGTCCCGGACACCGGCTGCATTCCTACGCGGCGCTCTGGGCGCTGGGCGAGGTGGCAGTGATCGGCATCGTGAGCGCGATCTACTGGCGTGGGCATCGCCGTCATTGGCAGGAGCAGTGGCTCGATACCCGCACTACAGCCGAGCTGTGCTGGTATCTGCCGCTGCTCGCACCGCTGATCGACTTCAATGCACCACCGGTGGATGCCAGTTGGTACCTGCGGGTGTTTGATCCGGGCCAGCACGTGCGGGCGGCCGACGACGTGGCGGCGCTCTGCACGCTCAACGAAGGGCTCGCGCGCGCGCAGCTGGCGCACGCGTGGTCGGATCCGGAGTTCATCTCCGGCTACACCCGCTGGACCATCGGCATCCTCGAGCAGCAACGCCGCTATCATCGCGTCATCGCTGCGAAACAGGCGGCACTGCTGCACCGCGTGCACCTGCTGACCAGCTGGCTCTTCGGCCTGACGGCCCTCGGGGCGCTGATGCATCTGCTGGTCCACACGATCTGGCTGGCAGTGATGACTACATTTTTCCCGGCGCTCGCCGCATCGCTTCACGGCGCGCTCGCGCAATCCGAGGCCTATCGGCTGGGCCAGGCCTCCGAGGCGCTGGCCGCGAAGCTCGAGGGTGCGATCGAGCGCATCCGCGCGAGTCTCGCGACGTTGGGCGCGCTCGGCGATGTTGGGTCGCTCAAGGCGTCGATTCAGGACGCGATCGCCCTGATTCTCGAGGAGCACCACGACTGGCAGCGGCTGGTACGGCCGCATCGGCTGTCACTGGGCTAGCAGCCGTGCCTGCTGCGGGCGCCAACAGCCGTGGCGCGGATGGCGCAGCCGCAATAAGTCAAGCGCAGGCGAACTTCGTACCGGGAATTCGCTCTCTGTATTCCAGGCCGCATCCTAGTATCATCCGGCGGCGAATCGGAGCCCCATACCGGTGACCTTCCCCACGACCTCCAGGCTTGCATTGCAGTCCAGTCGGCGCCTGTTTCTGCGCCGCGCGGGCGCCGCAGCCTTGCTGCTGCCCGTAGCTGGCGCCTGGGCGCGCACGCCCGAGCGGCGCTCGCTATCGTTCGTGCATACGCACACTGGCGAGCGGCTCTCGACGGTCTACTTCGAGGCGGGCTCCTACAACGAGGTCGAGCTCGCGCGCATCAATCAGCTGCTGCGCGACTTCCGCACCGGTGATGTGCACGCCATCGATCCGGCGGTGCTCGACATTCTCGCCGATCTGCGTGTGCTCGCGGATCGTGATGAGCCTTACGAGGTGATCAGCGGTTATCGTTCGCCGGCGACCAACGCCGCACTGCGCAGTCGCTCGGGCGGCGTCGCCGCCCACAGCTTCCACCTGCAGGGGCGGGCAATCGACGTTCGCCTGACTGGGTTTTCCACGCCCAAACTGCGCGAGCTGGCGCTCGGCCTGCGCCGCGGTGGCGTCGGCTTTTACCCGCAGTCGGACTTCGTCCATCTCGACAACGGTGCCGTCCGCCACTGGTGAGGGCGCGAGCGCGACTCAGTTGAGCGGCTTGAGCCCCAACTTCTGCTCGAGCTTGCGGTCGTAGCCGTAGATATCGTCGAAGAACAGAATCGGCCCGGCCTCGGTCGCGAGCGCCGTGCCGTACAGGATCAGCACATTGATCGGCTGCGTGAGGTTCACGCGTAGTGTCTGCGTGCCCTGCATGGCGGCCTCGATCTTCTCCCGGCTCCAGTCCCCCGGCGCATTCTTCAGCACCTGCTCGGCGAGCGCCACGGGGTCACTCACCCGGATGCAGCCGTGACTGAAAGCGCGCACCGGCTCGTTGAACAGCCGATGCGCCGGGGTCGAATGCAGGTAGACGTTGTAGTTGTTCGGGAACATGAACTTGATCAGGCCGAGCGCATTGTCCTCCCCGGGGAGCTGGCGCAGCCGCAACTTGCCTGCAGCCAGCGCGTCGAGGTTCTCCGGCGTCGGCGGCACCGTCGGTGAGGAATCCTGCTGACCCCGCACGATCTCGAGCCGCTGCGCGGTGAGATAAGCGGGGTTGGCGCGAATCTTCGGCAGCAGCTCGCCCGTGGTGATGCTGTAGGGCACGTCCCAGTACGGGCGGATGACGACATAGCGCATGTCGCCCTCGAATACCGGAGTCTGCGTCTTGGGATACGTGCGCCCGACGATCACGCCCATCTGCAGGATGTCGGCGACGCGGTCCTCGGTCGTCCGGAAGGCGAACAGCTGGAACTGCGGGATGTTGACGATGATCGGCGGCGTGCGAAACGCCGGCAACCAGCGCCAGCGCTCGAGCGTCAGATCGATCTGCCGCACCCGCTGCGCGAACGGCGTGGTGAGAGTTGCCCAAGTCGCCTTGCCGAGCACGCCGTCGGGGGCAAGCCCGTGGCGCGTCTGCCAGGCGCGCACGCCGGCGCTGAGCTCGGCGTCGAATGTCGGCTCCGCGGTGGTTGCGACGCTGCCGGCAGGCAGATCACCCAGCGCGATCAGCAGTCGGCGTAGCGCCGGCGCTCCGGCCCAGGGATCGCCCGGCTTGAGTGCGGCAGTCGGGGCGGGCAAGCGCTTGAGCTCCGGCTGTTGCGCGAGGCTCAGGTACTTCACCAGGGCACTCTTCAGCAGTGCATAGTGATGGAACGGCGGCTCGAACGTGGCGAGCGTTGCGCTCACGTCAGCCGTGGGCGCGAGAGTTGCGAGCGCAGCGGCGAGATCGAGCTCCTGCGTCCCGGCCTCGAGACGAAAGCCGGCCGCCGCGGGATCGACGCGGCCGTAGTGCAGGTCCCGAACGAAGCGCAGCGTCGCGGCCGACAGCGCCACGTCGAACCGGGCCCAAGCGTCGTCCGGCGCGGTCGCCGCCGGAGGCTCGAGGGATGCGCCGCGCTCGGCCGCGTAGCTCTGCGACTCGAGACCGTAGAGCTCGGCACGGCGCAGCTCGCCGAGCACCGCGCCCGCCTGCGGCGTGGCGTGGCCGTCGCGGCTCCAGAGCGGAGCATTGGCGCGCGCCGCGTACGCCGCGTGCAACGCCTGCGCGGCGCCGTGATCGGGCGAGGAGCTGCGGGTCAGTGAGCCGTCGCCTGCCAGCACGGCGACGATCTGCGCCGGCACGCCGGTGCCAGCCGCTGCGAACAGCGGGCACGCATACCAGTCAGCGACCAGCACCAGCAGGGACCATCCGGCGATACGCCACTTGGTCATGAATACTCCGGCACCTCGCCTGTTCTCACGATGTCGGGCAGGGCTCGCCCGCCAGTCTAGCTGACCGCCGCCCGGCGTTGGCGCTGCCGGCGACTCGATCTTTGGGTACGCTAGGGTCGTGGCTGTGCTCGTCACTGGCGCATCGGGTGGTATCGGCAGCGCCGTGTGTGCCGCGCTGGCGGCGCGCGGCGTCAGCGTAGCGCTCCACTATCGCTCGGACCGAGCCGCGGCGGAGCAAACGCGGCAATCCCTGCCGGGGGAGGGGCACTTCGTCCTGCAGGCCGACCTCGACGACGCAGGCGCGGTCGAGCGGCTGTGGCAGGAGGCCGCGGCGCGCCAGCGCATCGATGTGCTGGTCAACAATGCCGGCATCTTCCCTGCGCACCCGCCGCTCACCACCGACTACGCGCTCTGGACGAAAGCGTGGCAGCGGACCCTCGCCACCAATCTGCTCGGTGCCGCACTCCTTTCTTATTGTGCTGCGCGGACGATGGCCGGGCAGGGCGGCGGAAGAATCGTCAACGTCTCGTCCCGGGCCGCCTTTCGGGGCGAGCCGACCGCTCCGGCCTACGCCGCCAGCAAGGCGGGCTTGAATGCCTTCAGTCAATCTCTCGCCAAGGCGCTGGCGGCGAAGGGAGTGTACGTCTTCGTGGTGGCACCCGGTTGGGTGGCCACCGAGCGCGTTGCCAGCTCAGTGCGCGAGGCGGCAGTGCTCGCCGACCAGCCGCTCGGCAGAGTGGCCACGCCGGCGGAGGTCGCACAGGTCGTCAGCTACTGTGCGCTGGAGGCGCCGGCCAGCATGACGGGCGCGATTGTCGATGTGAACGGCGCCTCGTATCTGCGCACCTAGCTGGCAGCCTGAGCCGCATAGATTCGGCGCACTGACTCCATGGTATCGGCCTGCGCCGCGCGCTTGTCCTCACGGTAGCGTTTCACCCGCGCGAGGCGCAGCGCGAGTCCGCCCGGGTAGCGGCGACTCGCCTGCAGGTCGCTGAAGGCGACTTCCACCACCAACTCCGGCCGCAGGTACACCGTCGAGCCGTCGCGGCGGGTCGCGCGCGCGAGGAACTGCTTCGTCTGCCACTCGAGCATCGCGTCGGTGAGGCCTTTGAAGGTCTTGCCGAGCATGACGTATTGGCCCGTGTCCGGGTCGAGGGCGCCGAGGTGAAGGTTGGACAGCTTGCCGCTGCGGCGGCCGTGACCCCATTCGGCCGCCAGGACCACCAGGTCGAGGGTGTGGGAGCGCTTGATCTTGAGCCAGCTTGCCCCGCGGTTGCCCGCCTCGTATGCCGAGTCCAGCGACTTCGCCACCACGCCTTCGTGACCGGCGGCGAGCGCGGCCTCATAGAACGCGCGCGCCGCAGGCTCGGAGTCGGTGATGAGCCGCGGTATTTGCAGCTCCGCCGGCAACGCCTCGGCCAGTGCCGCGAAGCGCTCGCGAGCCGGCCGCTCGACGAGGCTGTGCGCGCCGCTGCGCAGGCAGTCGAAGAAGTAGGCTCTGATCGGCAATCCGGCGCGCGTGGCTTCCACGTCACGCTTGCGGCCGAAGCGACGCATGGTGATCTGAAAGGGGTGAGGTCGTTCCGCTGCATCGACGCTGATCGCCTCACCGTCCAGGATCAGCACCTCGGCGGCGAGTGCGCGCACGCTGGCCGCGATCTCGGGCAACGCAGTCGTGACCTCGTTGAGTGCACGCGTGAAGATGCGGACCTCGTCGGCACGCTTGTGCACCTGGATTCGTGCGCCGTCGAGCTTCCACTCGAACGCCACCCCGCCCCGAAGCTCCGCGAGCGCCTCGGCCACATCGGCGGCCGTCTGCGCGAGCATGGGGGCCACGGGTGAGAACAGCTCGAGCTGAAAGCACGCCAGCGCAGCGGCTCCCTCGAGCAGCGCCCCCCGAGCGACTGCACCCAAGCTGGGCGCATACATCGCCGCGCGGCGCACCTGTGTGACCGGCACCCGTGAGGCGGTCGCGATGGCATCGACCATGACACCGGCGAGCGCGCCCTGGCGCAGCTCACCGACCAGCAGGCGAAGCAGGAACGTCTGCTCGGCCGCGGTCGCGCGTGCGAACAGCGTCTGCAACAGCTGCGCGCGCCGGCTCCCCGAGCCCGCCCCGCGGGTGGCGGCGAGGGCACTGAGCTCAGAATCGACGTCGCCAATCGTGAGCGTCGCTTGAGAGGCCGCGGGCTGCGTGGCCGCCGCCTGCAGCGTCGCATAGCCGATGCCGATGCGTCCCTGCGGGATCTCACCGGAGAGATAGAGGGTCGCGATGTCGATTTCCTCGGGCGCAAGCGCCGCGAGCAGCGCTGCCAGCTCACGCACCTTGGCGAGGCGGGCCGGCGTGGCGCCGACACGCTGCGAGACGTCGGCAACGTTGGCGAGCAGGGTCAAGGCTGCGACGCAGCCTCAGCGCAGGGAGGCGGCGAGACTCAGGAGGTTCTCCGGCGCCACGTGGATGACTCCGCCGCGCGGACTGTCGATGTCCGCAATCAGAAACCAGGCGATCGAGACGATCACCGGGAGCACGACCAGCCGCAGGCCTGGGCGCGGGAGCTCGCTGAAGGCGAAGCCGATCATGGTGTTGCCGAGCATCGCGACCACTATCATCAGCGCCCAGGCCGGCGTCGGAATGCGATTTCGCCATGCCGCCAGCGTGTAACCCTGGGAATTGAGCACCTCGTTCATCCCGGCGATGGCGAGCGACTTGAGCACATCAGGATGCTCGAGCGCGGAAGCCTGTACCGCTGACCAGAGTTGCGCCTGCGTCGTCGCGGTCCGTTCATTGATCTGACGCAGGCGCTCGCCGTCCCGCGTGGTATAGAACAGAATTCGCTCCTCGAGGTAGCCTCGCAGCAGCGCCCGCACGTTCACCGCATCGGCCGCGGGCAGCAGTCCCACGCGCAGGTATTCGGTGCCGATGGCGTTGGCCTCGGCTTCCTCATAGTTCTTGCGCTGGTCGTAACGACTGGTGGCCATCGAAAAGCTGAACCCGATGATGAGGCCGACGAGCGTGAGTGCGGCGGCAACCAGCAGTTTGAAGTCCTCGTGTGCGATCTGTTCGGTTCGCCGGCGCGGTCCTAGAATTGCGGCGCCGAACCAGGCGCAGCCCCACAGCAACAACACCAATGCTATGAAGATCAGCAGCGCGATCATGACGTGAGCCTCGCTCGCCAGCTCATGTTGTTTCTTCAGACACCCCGCCGCATTATTGCCCGCCGCCGCGACGCGCGCACCCGCCGAAGCGCGACTTGGCGGTCGAGGCCGATCGCGGCCTCGCCCGCGGGAGTATCATGTGTTTCGCAACCGTATTTCCAACCCTGCAGGATCCTCGCCATGCACACGCTGCGAATCCCGGCAGCGCTCTGCCTCGCGCTCGGCTGCGCGGCGGTGCTCGCTGCCACCCTGCCGCTGTCAATGAAGGCCGCGGCGATCGATCGGGCCGGCGGCCCGGAAGTCCTCACGCTGCACACCCTGCCGGTGCCCAAGCCGCAAGCGGATGAAGTGCTGATCGCGGTGCATACGGCCGGCGTCGCGGTGTGGGACGTGGGCGTCCGCGAGCATCCCTCCGAGATCACCCACGCTCGCTTTCCGCTGGTGCTGGGGACTGACGGCTCGGGGCTGATCGCCGCGGTGGGTGCGCAGGTGCAGGGCTTCAAGGTCGGCGAGCAGGTCTACTCCTACAGTTGGGACAATCCGCAGGGCGGCTTTTACGCCGAGTATGTCCCAGTCCCCGCAAAGCTCGTGGGCCACGTTCCTGTCGGGTTGACTCTGCGCGACGCCGGTGCCATCGGCACGACCGCTCTGACGGCGATTCAAGGCATCGACGATGCCCTGCATCTCAAGGCCGGCGAGACAGTGATCATCCACGGCGCCGCGGGCGGTGTCGGCAGCCTCGCCGTGCAGTTTGCCAAGCTGCGCCACGCACGCGTGCTCGCGACCGCTGCGGGAGAGGATGGCCTCAAGTTCGTACGCGACCTCGGAGCCGATGCGGCGGTCGACGGCCGTCAGGGCGATGTCGCAGCCGCCGCGCATGCGCTTGCCCCGGCCGGGATCGATGCCGTGTTGGCGCTCGCGGGCGGTGAGGCGCTCGAGCGTTGTGTTGCAACGCTGCGAGCCGGCGGCCGCGTCGCCTTTCCCTCAGGCGTGCGCCCCGAGCCGAGCGCCCGCACCGGCATCACGATCACTCGCTACGATGCCATCGCGGGGCCGCAGGAGTACCAGCGTCTCAATCAGGCGATCACGGCGGCGAAGCTCAGGGTGCCGATCGCCGCGGAGTATCCGCTCGCCGAGGCGGCCAAGGCTCACGAGCGACTGCAGTCCGGCCACGTGCTCGGCAAGATCGTGCTGAGCATCCGCTGAGGGCGGGGCTCAGCCGAGCGGCGGGGCTCAGCCGAGCGGCGGCGCGCCGCCTTCGCGGCGGCGCCGCTCGACGTACGCGGTGAGCTCCGCGTGCACCGCCGGATCCAACGGCGGCGGCTGGAAGGCACCGAGCGTTTCCTCCCACACGGTCGTGGCACGCTCGGTCGCGGTCTTCGCGCCGGCCTCCACCCACGCGCCGTAGTTGCGCCAGTCTGAAATGAGCGGCGCATAGAAGGCGTCGCGGTAGCGCTGCATGGTGTGCGCGGCGGCGAAGAAGTGACCGCCCGGGCCCACCTCCGCGACCGCCTCGACGCCGATCTCGTCCGCCGAGGCCGGCACCGGTTGAAACAGCTCGGCGAACATCTGCAGCATCTCGACGTCGAGTATGAATTTCTCGAACGAGGCAGTCAGTCCGCCCTCGAGCCAACCGGCGGCGTGCAGCATGAAATGGCAGCCGCCGAGCAGCGCCCCCCACAGGCTCATCTGCGATTCGTAGGCGGCCTGTGCGTCGGGAGCGTTCGAGGCCGTGGCGCTCGAGCAGCGCCACGGCACGCGGATACGGCGCGCGAGCTGACCGGCGCCGAAGGCGGCCTTGGCGTACTCGGGAGTGCCGAAGGCCGGTGATCCCGATTTCATGTCCACATTGGAAGTGAAGCTGCCGTACATCACCGGGGCGCCGGTGCGAACGATCTGTGTGAGCGTGATGCCGAACAGCGCCTCGGCGTGCGCGAGCGTCAGGGCGCCGGGGATCGTCACCGGCGCCATGGCGCCGGCGAGGGTGAAGGGCGTCACGATCATCAACTGCCCGTGCGCGGCGAAATCGATGATCCCCTCGGTCATGGGCACGTCGAGCTGCAACGGCGAGTTGGTGTTGCAGATGCTGAAGCAGCGCGGGGCAGCGCGAAAGGTCGCCTCGTCGATGCCGTGGGCGATGCGCAACATCGCAAAGCAGTCGGCGAGCTGGGCGTCGCCGCGACTGTAGAAGTTAGGCGCCTTGTCGGCGAGCGTGAGCTGCGCCAGCGCGGTCTCGAGATGGCGTTCGTTGACCGGTACGTCCTGCGGCTCGGTGGTCTGCGCGAGGACATGCACGACATCGAAGGCCTGCGAGAGCCGCACGAAATCGCGAAAGTCCGCGATCGTGCCGGTGCGCTTGCCGCGCTTGAGGTCGCTGACACTCGGGGGGCCCGCGACCGGCGCGAACACCACGTGCGCTCCGCCGATGGTGGAGGAGCGCGCCGGATTGCGCGCCACCAGCTGCGACTCGGCCGGCACGGACGCGAGCGCCCGGTTCACCAGGCCCGGATCGAGCCGCACCATCTGGGTCGACTCATCCACCGTCGCTCCGGCGGCCGCCAGCACCGAGCGGCCACGCTGCGACAGCACGCGCATCCCCTGGCGTTCGAGGATCTCGAGCGCGGCCGTGTGCATGCTCTCGACCTGGTCGTCGGAGAAAATCCTGACCGGCTCGAAAGGGTTGACCAGATTGCGGTAACGGACCGAGCGCTCCGCGGTTGCGGCTGCGCCGGTCTTGTGGGGTTCGCGCCTGCGAGGTCTCATGGAATCGACGCCGCGGCCCGGGAAGTCCGGGAGGTCGGCGGCAATAAATCTCAACCGCGCCGGCAGGTCAAGTGGCGAAAAGGCATAGCGGCCCGTGGAAAACGCATAGCCTGCGCAAGCGCAACGGGGCGGTGTGGTAACGTTGCAGCCTGGGTAGCTCATGAAACCAGAGGAGTCAGATGCCCAGCAAAGTACCTGACGGCGAGACGCGCGGTTGGATCGTACCCATTGGCGGTGCCGAGAATAAGGAAAACGACCGCCGCATCCTCGAGCGTTTCGTGCGCGTGTCCGGTGGCGAGGCGGCCGACATCATCGTGATCCCCACCGCCAGTCGCGTGCACGAGACCGGGCCGCGCTACCAGCAGCTGTTTCAGGCGCTCGGCGCCCGGCGCGTCACGGTGATGGACTTCGACACGCGCCGCGACTGCCGCGAGCCGCGGCGTCTCGAGCGCATTGCGCAGGCGACCGGCGTGTTCTTTACCGGCGGCAACCAGTTGCGGCTCACGACGCTGCTCGGCGGCACCCCGGTCGCGAAGCTCATCCGCGCGCGCAACGCGCGCGGCGTCACCGTCGGCGGCACCAGTGCCGGAGCCAGCGTTCTCGCCGAGCACATGATCGCCGCCGGCGACGAGGGCTCGGCGATGATCGCCGGCAGCGTGCGACTCGCCCCGGGCCTCGGTCTCACCAACCGCTTCATCGTCGACCAGCATTTCCGTCAGCGCGACCGCCTCGGCAGACTCCTGACGGCGCTCGCCTATAACCCGTTTGCCGTCGGCATAGGCCTCGACGAAGACACCGCGGTTTTCGTCGGACCCGACGAGACGGTCGAGGTGGAGGGAAGCGGCGGCGTGACCATCATCGACGGCGCCGACGTCACCTATTCCTCGATCGACAGCGTCGAGGAAGGTCAGCCGGTGTGCGTGCTCGGACTGAAGCTGCACGTCCTGGTCGCGGGCGCGATCTTCAATCTGCATACGCGCACCGCCACACGCGGGCGGGTTGCTGTCTCGAAGGAGTGACTCACTGGCGAGGCAGGCGCTCGGCTGGGCTTAACAACTTGGTTGGTCCGCACAACTCGGTTGGGTTGAATAACTACTACGACGAATACGATTCCCGCGAGCAACACCCATGCGCATCCTCGATCACTCCGTCTACGTCGGCCCCTCGCTCTACGCCCGCTTCCCCGTCATCCGCCTGGAGCTCGACCTCGGGCCGCTCGAAGCCTGGCCGACCGCCCGGCTCGGGGCGGACTTCATCGATGGGCTGGCCGCCGCGCTCCCAGGACTCGCCGAGCACGGCTGCTCGTATCGCGAGCCGGGCGGCTTCTTGCGTCGCATGCGCGAGGGCGAGGGCACCTGGCTCGGGCACGTGCTGGAACATGTCGCCATCGAGCTGCAGAACATCGCGGGCGAGGCGGTCACCTTCGGCAAGACGCGCAGCGCGGCCGCTCCGGGCAACTACACGGTGGTGTACGAGTACGCGCAGCGCGACGAGGGCATAGCGGCCGGCGAACTGGGGCTGCGTCTGCTCTCCTCGCTCCTGCCGGCGGCGCTGCGCCCGGCGGGCAGCGTGCCCGAGGGCTGGGAGTGGGCCGGGGCGCGCGACCAGTTCATCCGCTTCGCCCAGCGGCGCGCGCTCGGTCCCTCGACCGCCTCGCTGGTGCGCGCCGCCGAAGCCCGCGGGATCCCGTGGCTGCGGCTGAATGACCAGTCGCTGGTGCAGCTCGGGCACGGCAAGTATCAGCAGCGCATCCAGGCCACCGTCACCGGACGCACTCCGCACATCGCGGTCGAGCTGGCGAGCGACAAGGAGGAAACCAACAAGATACTCGCCGGGCTGGGCCTGCCGGTGCCGCAGCAGGAGCTGGTGCAGAGCGAGGCGCAGGCGGTCCGCGCCGCTCGCCGTCTCGGCTACCCCGTGGTTACCAAGCCCTACAATGGCAACCATGGCCGCGGCATCTCGATCCGCCTCACCAGCGAGGAGGAGGTGGCGCATGGCTTCATGGTGGCGCGCGAGCACTCGCGTTCGGTCGTGGTGGAGACTTTTCTCGAAGGTGACGATCACCGCCTGCTGGTGGTGAACGGCGAGCTGGTCGCCGCCACGCGGCGCACGCCCGGCCATGTGGTGGGCGACGGCGAGCACACGGTGGCGCAGCTCATCGACATCGTGAACCTCGATCCGCGCCGCGGCGTGGGTCATGAGAAAGTGCTCACGCGGCTCGAGCTCGATGCGCAGGCCCACAAGATGCTCGAGCGCGCCGGGCTCACCCCCGAGTCGGTGCTGCCCAGGGGGCAGATCGTCTACCTGCGCTCCACCGCCAACCTCTCCACCGGTGGCACGGCGACCGATGTCACCGACGTCATCCATCCGGACAACCGCGAGATGGCCGAGCGCGCGGTGCGCGCGATCGGGCTCGATGTCGGCGGGGTAGATTTCCTCTCGAAGAACATCACCGAGAGCTACCGCAAGATCGGCGGCGGGATCTGCGAGGTGAATGCGGCGCCGGGCTTTCGCATGCACGTGGCGCCGAGCGAGGGTACTTCACGCGATGTCGCCGCTCCGGTCATCGACATGCTGTTCCCACCCGGTGCGCCGTCGCGCGTGCCGATCGCCGCCATCACCGGCACCAACGGCAAGACGACCACGGCGCGTATGCTGGCGCACATCACCAAGATGGCCGGCTATACCGCGGGTGTGACGACCACCGATGGCGTATATATCGACGGCCAGCGCACCGTACAAGGCGACATGACGGGCCCGGTGTCAGCGCGCATGGTGCTGGCCGACCCGCAGATCGACATTGCGGTCCTCGAGACCGCGCGCGGCGGCCTGCTGCGCGCCGGCATGGGGGTGAACGAGGTCGATGTCGGCGCGGTGCTCAACGTGCAACCGGATCACCTCGGACTCAAGGGCATCGACACCCTCGAGCAGCTGGCGGAGGTCAAGCGCATCGTGATCGAAGTGGCGACCGACTGCGCCGTGCTCAACGCGGACGATGCGCTGGTGCTTAAGATGTCGGGCTACACCGAGGCGAAGCACATCTGCTACGTCACCATGAACCCGCAGCACTCTCTGGTGCGCGAGCACATTCGCGCCGGCGGACGCGCGTGCGCGCTCGAGGCAGGCGTCAACGGCCAGATGATCACGCTGTACGACAAGAACGGCCACATCCCGCTGCTCTGGACGCATCTGATCCCGGCGACTCTCGAGGGGCGCGCCACGCACAACGTGCAGAACGCGATGTTTGCCGCAGCGATGGCGTTCTCGCTCGGCGTCAAGCTGGATGCCATCCGCCAGGGGCTGCGCACCTTCGACTCCACTTTCTTCCAGGCGCCCGGGCGCATGAACATCTTCAACGAGCACCCCTTCAAGGTGCTGTTCGACTACGGGCACAATGCGCACGCGGTCGCGGCGATGACCGATCTGGCGCAGCGACTGGATGTCATGGGACGACGCATCGTGGTGCTCGCCGGTCCCGGCGACCGGCGCGACGAGGATCTGATCGCCATTGCGCGCGCGGTTGCGGGTCGCTTCGATCACTACATCTGCCGCCGCGACGACAGCCTGCGCGATCGCCAGCCCGACGAGGTGCCGCGCATCCAGGCGGCGGCGTTGCGCGCTGCCGGCGTAAGCGAGCAGGCGATCTCCATGATCCCCGATGAGCAGGAGGCGATCGGCGCGGCGCTCAACATGGGTCGCCCGGGCGACCTGCTGCTGATCTTCGCGGATACGCTGGTGCGCTCCTGGAAGCAGATCACCAAGTTCAAGCCCGCCGGCGCAGCGGCGCCCGCGCCGCCGGTGCGGCAGCCGTCACCGGTGACGGAGGCTGGCGAGGGCGCCCACCGCCCCGGTGAGGCACCGCTCCCGGCCTTCAGCCTCGAGGGCCTGATCCGCGATGAGCGCGGCGTGCACTTCGCACCGGAGGCAGCCGACTGAGCGCGGCGGCCATGGCGCCGGACCCGCTGCCGTTCGAGGCGTCGCGGCGTCTCATCGGCGCCAACCTGTTCTTCCCCACCTGCGGGGCGCAGCTCGAAACGGTCGGCGTCACACCCGACCGCGCGCTGCTCGACGGCTGGCGCAAGCGCGTCGGGCTCGCCCGCGCACATCTCGGATGGGATGTGCCCGGCGTGGTGGCGCGGGTGCATGCAGGCGGAGCGTCCCTCGCGCTGGCGGCGCCCGTCGATGCGCTGTACCTGGCGACGGAGGTGAACGAGTGGGCGCTGTGCGCCGCGCTCCTCGAGCAGGATCCGCAGCGCTGGCGGGGCCTCGAGGCCGCACTCGTCGCTGCGGCACTCGAGGATACGGCTGACCCCGCGACTGTGATCGCTCCGGTGCTCGAGGAATCCGCCGCCATGGCGCGCTTTCAGCGCCTCGCTGCAAGCGAGGCGCGTCCCGTGCTGCGGGCGCTGCTGGCTGCCGCCGCCGCCCGCGGCCTGCCGCACGTTCTCGACGACGACGTATTGACCCTTGGGGCCGGCGCAGGCGGCCGCGATTTTTCGCTCGCTGCGCTCGCCGAGCCCTCGCAGGTGCCATGGCGGCAGTTGCACGACATACCGACCGCGGTGGTCACCGGCTCCAACGGCAAGACCACCAGCGTGCGGCTGCTGGCCGCCTGCCTCGAGGCGCACGGCTTGGCTGCCGCCTACTGCTGCACCGACGGAGTGTTCCTCGCGCGCGCGATGCTCGCGAGCGGCGATTATTCGGGGCCGCTCGGGGCACGGCGCGTGATGCGCGAGCGGGGCGCGCACTGCGCGATCGTCGAGACCGCGCGCGGCGGAATCCTGCGCCGCGGGATCGCACTGTCGCAGGCGCACGTGGCGCTCGTGACCAACGTGAGCGCCGATCACTTCGGCGAGTACGGCATCGACGATCTCGCGGGGCTCACCGACACCAAGCTGTCGGTCGCCGCTCTGGTGACCGCGCAGGGAATGCTGGTGCTCAACGCCGACGATGCGCAGCTGCTGATGCGGGCCCGGACACTGGCGGATCGCTTCGGCCGCAGCGTGCCGGTGGGCTGGTTCGCCCTCGATACGGATCACAGCACGCTGCGCGCCCACCGCGCCGGCGGCGGATCGACCTGCGGCCAGCGCGCTGGCCACCTCGTCCTCAGCCACGCCGGCCGCGAGCATGACCTCGGTGCGATCGCGGACATGCCGCTGACAGTCGAGGGCAGTGCCACCTATAACAGCGCGAATCTCGCCGGCGCTGCGCTCGCGGCGGCGGCCCTCGGC
>Ga0307477_10000906_pt1 | contig 27798 bp, 25 predicted proteins | sample atmos_gasesECM2C_FD_203316 | JGI IMG/M metagenome (GOLD analysis project Ga0307477, IMG submission 203316) | Hardwood forest soil microbial communities from Morgan-Monroe State Forest, Indiana, United States - atmos_gasesECM2C_515 | ecosystem: Environmental > Terrestrial > Soil > Temperate...
TCAACCTGACAGCGCTGCAGCGCGTACAGCGCCCGGCCATAGATATCCTGGTCGAGAATGTCAGGAAAAATTTCGAGGCCGGTCAAAAAAAATATAAAGCCGGCGAATTCGACAAGGCCCGCGTGGATTTCGATCGCGCCGTGGACCTGATTCTCACCAGCGGCTTCAAGGTGGACGCCGACCCGCGCCTCAACGACCTCTTCGACCAGATTGGCGAAACTCTGCATTCCTACGAAGTGAATGCGCAAGCCAATGCCGATGATGAAAATCCGGGAACACCGGCGCCGATGGACGAGCTGGCGGACATGACTCTGCCTCCGGGCGACCCGCGGCTGGCATCCAAGGCCGAAGAAGAGTTGATCAAAGTGCGGCACGACTTGCCGCTCACGGTCAACGCTTCCGTCCTGCAATACTTGAGCTATTTCACCACCACGCGGGGGCGCGCCACCGTCGAGCACGGCCTGGAGCGCGCCGGACGTTACAACGCCATGATCCGCCGCGTGCTGCGCGAAGAAGGCGTCCCGCAGGACTTGATTTATCTGGCGCAAGCGGAAAGCGCCTTCCAGCCGACTGCGGTCTCGCGAGCCGGGGCGCGGGGCATCTGGCAGTTCATGCCCTTCCGCGGACAGGAGTACGATCTCGACCGCACATACTGGGTGGACGAGCGCAGCGATCCGGAAAAAGCCACGCGCGCCGCGGCCCGCCACATGCGCGACCTCTACGACATGTTCGGCGACTGGTATCTAGTGATGGCCGCCTACAATTCCGGACCCATGAATGTGGTGAAAGCCATCGAGCGGACCGGCTACGCCGATTTCTGGCAACTTCAGAAACTTCATGCGCTTCCGAAGCAGACTCAGAATTACGTTCCCATCATCATTGCCCTGGCGCTGGTGGCCAAGGACCCGTCACTCTATGGCGTGCACGTGCAGGCCGAAAAGCCGGTGATCGCGGATACGGTTCGGCCGGGCCATCCGGTCAGCCTGCCGCTGGCGGCGGACGCTAGTGGCGCGGACCTGGACGATTTACGCATGCTGAATCCGGAGTTGCTGCGCAGCGTCACGCCGAATGACTCGACTTTTGAGTTGAAGCTCCCCGCGGGCCTGGCTCCGAAATTCGAGGAGAATATCCAGCACGTCCCGCAGGACAAGTGGAGCAGTTGGCGGCTGCATGCGGTGGAATCCGGCGAAACGCTGAGCGATGTGGCGCGGCACTATCGCGTGACGGTTGCAGCCATCGAGAACGCCAATCACCTCGCGCCCCACGCCGTGCTTCCGTCCGGCTTCCTGCTAAACATTCCCACGGCGCCGCCGGCCGTGAAGCTGGTCAGCTATCGCGTGAAGCGCGGCGACACTCTGGAAGGCATCGCCGAGCGTTACGACGTCACTGTGGCGCAATTGAAGCGCTGGAATAATATCCACGGCGCGACGGTCGCCCGCGGATCCCGGCTGCGCATCTACGCAGGCGGCGACCCGTTGACTTCCTCGCGCGCGAAACCAAAATCCGCCCAGGCCGCCAGCAAGCCCGCGGTCGAGAATGTATCCACCGCCAATACACAAAAGAGTCCTCTGCAACACCACGTCAAGCCCGGCGAGACCCTTTACTCCATCGCGCGCGCCTACCGCACCACGGTTTCCGCGCTGCGTGCCTCCAACCCCTTCCTCGGCGACCGGCAATTAGAGGCCGGAGACGTACTAACCATCCAGCGCTGAGCGCATTTCCCGGCTAATTGGTAAAATCACACTAACTTTAATATTTTCAATAGTTTCTGAGAATATTAACTGGGCCAATTAGGCGTTACCCAGGCTCGAATCCGTTAGCATTTCGAAATCTGTTTGATTTTCAAGGGCTTGCGCCTTGACAAACTTCCGACTCTCCGTTTATAAGCGCCGATGGGCATTTTCGCCGTCGGGCGCGCCCAGGACCTACGGAGGAGCAAATGTTTCACGGCAAAATGCACGACGAGGATGACGACGAGCTGCCCCGCTACGAAGAGGAAGAAGCTGAGGGCGACGGCCCGGGGCATCCGCACGACGAAATCATAGAGGAAGTCGAAGAGATTATCGTGGAGGAGGAGCCCGAAGAAGGAGCGGAGACGCCGGCGGTGCCTGCTCCACGCAAGCCCGCTCCGCGGAAGGCGCACAAAGCCGGGAAGTCGAAAAAGTCCCGTCCCAAGAAAAAAGCCAAAGGCAAAAAGAAAAAAGCCAAGGCGAAAAAAGGAAAAGGCAAGAAGAAGAGCGGCAAACGGAAAAAGCGTTGAGCCGTAGATAGCTCGCGGTTTCCCGCTGATGTGATCTTCAGGGCTGGGTCGACTAGATTCCGGCCCAGCCCGGTGTTGCTTTCCCGGCCCTGCAGTGGGGTAGTCTTCGCTTTGGTCGCTACGTTCACCGCTTGCACTCCCGCAATTCGCGTGTCAGCTCCCGCCGGGTGCCAATCCAAAATGGTCCAGCCGGTCCGGAAGCATTTCCCGGATTGAAAATGTTTTACTTGCCGTGGACGTATCAGCGTCGCTAGCATACGCGCGCGATGGAGCGGGCCGTCGAGCAAGTAAAGAGAATGCGTGGGGGAGCGCAGGCGCACCTGATGAGGTGCAGCGACGACGGGTACTATGTGGTGAAGTTCCAGAATAATCCGCAAGGCCAGCGGATCCTGGCCAATGAATTGCTTGGCACCAGATTGGCCGCACGGTTGGGACTTGCTGCACCGCAGGCCGCGGTTGTGGAAGTGCGCGAGGAATTGATTGCCCACACCGAGGATCTGGTGATGCAGCTTGGGCGCGCGCCCTGCCGTGCGGGTTTGCAATTTGGATCGCGGTATCCGGGGTCTCCAGCGGAAACTGTGGTGTACGATTTCCTGCCGGAGGAGCAGCTTCGGACGGTCGTGAACCTGGCGGATTTCTGCGGCATGCTGGTGTTCGACAAGTGGACCTGCAACACCAACGGGCGCCAGGCAATTTTCTTCCGCCAGGGCGGCGATGCGCAATACCGCGCGCAGATGATTGATCAGGGATTCTGTTTCAATGCCGGCGAATGGAATTTTCCAGACGCGCCGCTGCGCGGGCTTTATGCGCGGCACCGCGTGTACGATTCCGTTCGCGGGATCGAGTCGTTCGAACCGTGGCTCGGGCGCGTGGAAGAAAAACTGAGCGAGTCGCTTATGGAGGAAATTTACGCCGAGATTCCGCCCGAGTGGTACGAATTCGAACCGGAGGCGCTGGAAAAAATGTTGGAGCAATTATTGCGGCGGCGGAAACTTGTGCGCGAGCTGATCATCGCGACGTGGAAATCAACGGCGCAACCATTTCCCAATTGGAAATGATTCATGCGTCGTCTCGAGCGGGAGAAAGAAAATGCCTGAAGAAAAGCAAACAATTTTTCGTTACCGCATCGTGCGGTACGCACCGAATTTAATTCGCGACGAGTGGGTGAATATCGGCGTGCTGCTGGAAGATGCGGGCTCCCGTAGGCGCGCGATGCGGGTGATCGAAGAGCCTTCGGAAATTGCGCGCGTGCGACGACTGCACCCAAACGCGGACGAAGAATTGCTACGAGCGTTGCCCGGAGAATTTGAAGCGCGGCTGCAAGGGCCTGAAGAAGCGGTGGGAGCTTATCTGGAAAAACTGGGACAGACGCTTTCGACTGCGATTCAGCTCAGCCCCGAAAAGGGAGTAGAAGCCGCCGATTTCGATGCGGAACTCGATCGCCTGTATCACGCGCAAGTGGCCCCGCCGGCGCGGACGCGCGGCAATCTGGTGGAAAGCACGCGCGCATGGATCAAGGCGCGGTTCAACGATGTGCTGAAGAGGCGGCACGTTCCGCGGCTCGAACGCGGCATTCGCGTGGAAGAATTCACGCAGGCCGGAGATCCCCTGCGGATCGATTATGGGTACCGCAACGGCGTCCGCGGATTTCTGCACGCAGTGGCGCTGGGCCGCGATGCTTCGCAAGCCAAAGTGCTGGCCTACACCGCCGAGCGCATCCGGGCGCGAGTGAAGAAATGTGAATTCACAGCCATCACTGAGACGGAGCCGTTGCGGGAAAATCCTCGCCATCAATTCATTGCCAAGTTGCTTGCGGAACAGGATATTTCCATCGTTCCGCTCAATCGAATCGATAAATTTGCGGAGGAATTGCGCGTGCGGCTTCAGTAGATTGGGGAGCTTCGGGGAAATTCGGCGGAGCTGAAATTTACAAAAGATAAATCTCAAACTCCCGCGCGGCCGCGGCCCGCAATCTTTCCCCATGCCGGCAGCGCGCGCTTCCCAAGAAAATATTCCGCGGCCCAGGCAGCGAGGTAGGAAGAGAGCGCGACGCCGTGGCCGGCGTAGGCGCCCAGGACAATGGCATTTTTGCATTCAGGATGGAAATCGAACACCGGCCGCCAGTCGTCACGAAATAGAATCGGGCCACCCCAGCGGTAAGTGAAGGTCACGGAACGAAAGGCCGGGTGGAGGGCATGAATGCGTTTTTCGAGCGCGGCAAACATTTGCGCCGCATCCGCGCTGGAAATTTGGGCCTCTTCCACATTTTTCTCGTCCGGGGCGCTCACCAGACCTGCGCCCCAGACGATGGAGTTGTCGTCGCGGACGCGGCCCCAGAGATAGGGCAGGTCAGCGGTGTAGAACGGTTTTCTCGCGGCGAGGCCCGCGGATTGGAGATGGCGTTCGGGGAGAGGCGCCGTCAGCGCGGCGAGCGTCAGGCGCGGATGCGCATCCTCGTCGAGACCGGCAAGCGCGATGGGAAAAGCGTTTGCGGCCAGGAGAATTTTTTCGGCGGTGATGGATTGAACGCCCCCCACTGCTCTGGCAAGTTCAAGTTTTGGATTTGTGGACCACTGGATTTTTTTAACGGGTGCGTTCTCAAAAATTTTCGCTCCACTCGTTTCCGCCGCGCGGGCCAGGCCGCCGACCAGTTTTCCAGGGTCCAGTGTGCCGCCGGGAACTTCTTTTACAACGCGGAGCGTGCCGGAATCCGTCCATTCAATCGATGATTGTGGAAGCCCACCCTTGCGGCCAATCTCCCAGGCGCCCGGCAGTGAAAGATCGCAGCTCACGTCGAGCTTCTGAAGAATTTGTTTGAAGCCGCCGAGGACATCGCCGAGGCCGGGAAGATCTCCAGCGGCAGTTTCTGCCAGCACCATGCCGCCGGTGCGCCCGCTTGCGCCGGCGCCGATGCGCGCAGCTTCCAACACGACGACGGATTTTTCAGGAGCGAGCAAGCGGAGCCAGGCCGCAGCGGCCAGCCCCGTGAACCCGCCGCCGACAATAGCGATACCAGTCATGTCTGGGAGTGCGTGGACCACAGGAGTGAAATCAATCTCCCAGGGCGGCAGGCCCCAGTGGCTGTTGACATCGGAATGGAGCATAAAGATGGCACCTGCAACGGAGACACCGCCGGCCTAATGGGGCTGACTCATCCATATCCTGGGCTCAACGGGAGAATGAGCACTCTTGCAAGCGGTGAGGGCCGCTACAGGATGCTTTCAGTCCAGTTTTCGAGCGTGTGCTTCACTTTGCCCATGAATTGGTGGGCCACGGCGCCATCCACGACGCGGTGATCGTAGGAGAGCGTGAGATAGACCATGGAGCGAATGGCGATGGCGTCGTCAATGACCACCGGACGTTTTTCAATTGTACCGAGGCCCAGGATAGCGACATTGGGTTGGTTGATCACCGGCAGGCCGAACAAGCCGCCGAACACGCCGGGATTGGTGATGGAGAAAGTGCTTTCGGCGACTTCTTCCGGTTTCAATTTTTTAGCGCGGGCGCGTTCGGCGAGATCGTTGATGGCGCGCGCAATGCCGAGAAAATTTTTCTCCTCGGCGCCTTTAATCACCGGAACGATCAGTCCCCAATCGAGCGCCACAGCGATGCCGATGTTGCACTCTTTGTGGAGAATGATGTTGGTGCCATCCACCGAGGCGTTGACCGTGGGGAAAGCGCGGAGGCCCTCGACCGCGGCGCGCACAAAAAACGGCATGAAGGTCAGCTTGGTGCCGGCGGCCTGCTCAAATTTGTCTTTCATTTTCGCGCGCAATGCGGCGATGGCGCTGACATTTACTTCGTCCACTGAATAGACGTGGGGAGAAACGTGCTTCGAAAGCACCATGTGCTCGGCGATGCGCTGGCGCATGACGGACATGGGTTGAACTTCGTAATGTCCGAAATACATTTTTTCGCGCGGAACAGCGTTCTCGAGCACGGCCGAGGCCGCTGCGCCACCGCTGGAAGGAGGCGGAGCGGAAGGCCGCGAAAGCGCGGGAGCTGCGCCCGCAGCGGTCCGCGCGGCAGTTCCCGAAGCGGCCCCGCCGCCTTCAATCGCAGCAAGAATGTCGCGTTTGCTGATGCGGCCGCCGGCACCCGTGCCGGGAACCTGCGCGAGATCTATATTCTGGTCGCGGGCCATGCGGCGCACCAAGGGGGAGCTGCGAATTTTTTCACCGCTCGCTGCGGTGGCCGCAGGGCGCTGCTGTGGAGCGGAAGATCCTGCCGGCGGCACAAGCGAAGGGCCGGGCTTCTGGGCAGGCGCGGGAGCAGGTTTCGGAGCCGGCGCGTCCGCCTTCGGTTCCGGTGCTTCATCCTTGGGAGATGGAGGAACTGGCGTGGGCTTCGGCGCTTCGGCCTTGGCAGGCGCTGCAGCCGCGGTGGCGGCTCCGGCGCCGTCGGCATCAATCACGGCGACGACAGTCTGGATGGGCACCGTCTGGCCCTCGTTGACTTTGATTTCTTTCAGCACGCCGGCGGAAGGCGATGGAATTTCCGCGTCCACTTTGTCGGTGGAGATTTCGAAGAGAGGCTCGTCGCGTTCGATTTTGTCGCCGGGTTTTTTCAACCACTTGGTGATGGTGCCTTCGAAAATGCTTTCGCCCATCTGGGGCATGATGACGTCAACAGCCATGGTGTTCACCTCAATATTCTAGACTCAGGCGGCGCTGAGGCACTCCTCGTGCCACACGCCGGGAATTCCTTCGAGCGTGTAGATTTCATCGCCACCGTGGAAGAATTCTACGGACTTCACGCGGGCCACGGCCCCGGCAAAAGCAAGCTGTTCGGGTTCGAGTTCATTGTGATACTGGCCGGCCTCGAGAACTTGTTCGAGGAAATGGCGGTCGGCCACGCGGACTGCGGTGCCGACTTCAAATTCCGCGTTATTGAGACCCTTTGTTTTGCCCAAGACGCAGCACCTGCTTTCTGAGAAATCAGTATCTGGCCAGATCGCGCGCGGCCGCAACAATTTTTGAAGCATTGGGGAGAAAATATTCCTCGAGTGGGGGCGAGTAGGGTGTGGGCGTATCGAGCGCAGTGACGCGCGCGATGGGCCCATCGAGATCCTCGAACGCGCCTTCGCAAACGAGCGCAGCAATTTCTCCGGCGATGCCGCCGGTGCGCGTGTCTTCGTGAACGATGAGCAGCTTGCTCGTTTTTTTCACGGAGTTGATGATCGTTTCGCGATCGAGCGGCAGCAGGGTGCGCAGGTCAATCACTTCCGCTTCGATTCCCTCCTTCGCAAGCTCGCCGGCGGCTTCGAGCGCCGGGTACATCATGGCCGCGTAGCTGATGATGGTCAGGTCGCGGCCTTCGCGGCGCACCACGGCTTTGCCGAGCGGCACGGTGAACTCGCCTTCCGGCAACTCTTCTTTGATGCGGCGATAGAGAAACTTGTGCTCGAAGAAGAGCACGGGATTATTGTCGCGGATGGCGGATTTCAGCAAGCCCTTGGCGTCGTGCGCTGTGGAAGGATAGACAACTTTCAGGCCGGGCGTGTGCACGAAATACATTTCCGGATTCGCGGAATGAAACGGCCCGCCATGCACACCGCCGCCGGAAGGCCCGCGCAGGACCATGGGAACAGGCGCGCCCCAGCGGTAATGGGATTTGGCCACGAAGTTGGTGACCTGATTGAAACAGCAGGCGATGAAATCGATAAACTGCATTTCGACCACCGGCCGGAGACCGAGATAGCTCATGCCGCAGGCGGCGCCGACGATGGCGGTTTCCGCGATGGGCGCGTCAATCACGCGCTCGGGGCCAAATTTTGCAAGCAAGCCTTCGGTGACTTTGAACGCGCCGCCGTAAACGCCGATGTCTTCTCCGAGGGCCACAACCGCGGGATCGCGGTCCATCTCCTCGAAGATGGCCTGGCGGATTCCTTCGAGCATGGTGACGGGAGCCATGGTCAGCGCCTTCCCGCTTTATCGTGCGCCGTGCGGCGGAAAGCCTTGTCCTTGGGGCCGCGGCCGAAGGGAACGCGTGACACGGGAGGGGCCTCGGCTTCCGTGCTTGCGGGCGCTTTAAGCGGGGGTTTGGCGGCCGCTTTCACGGGCGGCTTCACGATGGGCTTCGAAGATTTTGCGCCATTTCCCCCGGTGCCGGGAGCGGCGGCCGGTTTTGCGACGCCCACGGCTTTATCAATGTCGCCATATCCTTCCACTTTCCAGGCGGCTTCGATGCTGCAGTGCGGCGGAGTGAGTTCCTTCATGGGGCGCTGCCAGTCGGCAGTGATGTTGTGGCAGCCTTCTTCGCAATACACACCTTGCGCGGCAAGCTCCGGCGGAGGCAAGGGCGAATCCTCCGCAAATTTCTGCTCCACGTCCAATTCGCGCTCGATGCGCGCGTCGATTTCAGACTTTGTTTTGGCGTCCCAGATTTTATTTTCGGTGAGATATTTTTCGTAGAGGGTGAGCGGGTCACGAGCTTTCCAGTATTCGAACATTTCCTTGGGAACGTATTCGGCGGGGTCGTGCTGCGCGTGACCCTTCATGCGCATGGTTTTCACTTCGATGAGCACGGGGCCGCGTCCGGCGCGGGCCTCTTCGACGGCGCCTTTGGTGGTGTCATAAACTGCGAGCACGTCGTTGCCGTCCACAATCCTGCCTTGAATGCCATAGCCGCGCGCACGCTCGGCCAAATCTTTTACGGGCGCCTGGCGCGAAACGGGAGTGGAGTAAGCCCACTGATTATTTTCGAGGATCAGGACGAGCGCGGCGCGCTGCTGGGCTGCGAAAATCAAGCCTTCGTGGAAAGCGCCGGTAGAAGAGCCGCCGTCGCCGATCCAAGTGAGGGTGACAATTTTCTGGCCCAGGTAGCGGCCGGCCATAGCCACGCCGGTCATCACCGGAATCAAATCGCCGAGCATGGAGATGGGAGAAACGGTATGCCGAACTTTCAGATCGCCGAAGTGGCTGGTGCCGTCTTTGCCGAGAGTGGGCGAAGTGTATTTGGCCATGTGCTGCGTGAAAATATCGCGCGGCTTGAAGCCTTTCACGAGCAGCGCGCCGATATTGCGGATCATGGGAGCGAGCCAGTCGCGTTTTTCCAGGGCATAAGCGGTGCCTACTGAAATGGCTTCCTGCCCCAGGCTGGAGTAGAGGCCGCCGACAATTTTATTTTGGCGGAAGAGGCGGACCATGCGGTCTTCGAGCTGACGGTTGAGCTGCATGTAATAGTAAAGATCAAGCTGCTGCTCCCGCTTGAGGGGATGATTCATGCCTGGCTCCCTTTTGCAATGCCCGCTTCGTGCAGGACGGCGGCCGGCGTCTCGTGGCTTGATGCTGCTTCCTCGAGTTCGCCGCGCGTGACTGGGATCATGACGCAGCCGAAGACTTCGCTGAAGCGCGCGACCAGGCGCTTCCGCACATCGCTGCTGTGCACGGCGCGGCCAAGAATGCGCTCGAGAGACGTGGGGCGCTTGTCCGCGATGCCGCAGGGGACAATCAAATCAAAAAACCGCAGGTCCGTCGAGACGTTAAATGCGAAACCATGAGAGGTGACCCAGCGGCTCAAGTGTACGCCAAGCGCAGCGAGTTTTTCCTCGCCGGCAGGAGTGTCAACCCAGACGCCGTGCCGGCCTTCGACGCGCTTTGTGGCAACGCCGAAATCTGAGGTCGCGAGCATCATGGCTTCTTCGAGTTGGTTGACGTACCAGCGCACGTCGCGGCGGTGAGCGGCCAGATCGAGAATGGGATAGCCGACGATCTGTCCGGGGCCGTGGTAGGTGATATCGCCGCCGCGGTCGGTTGGGTGGAATTCGACATTCATCTGCTGGAGCAAAAATTTGGAGGCACGCAAATTCTGGCGCTGGCCGTTGCGGCCGAGGGTGATGACGTGCGGATGCTCGCAGAGAAGGAGCACGTCTGGGATGACGCCAGATTTGCGCCCGGCGACCAGCGAGCGCTGCAATTCGCACGCGGGGCCATAGGGCAGAAGGCCCAGATCAACCAGCCAGCAGGTTTTTTCACTTTGCGTCACTTTGGACTCAGGGGCGAAAGCCCCGCCTTTTCGCGTGCGTTTCGGCGATCACATCAAAAATTGATGGACAAGCCGCGGACGGCGTTGAAAGCGTCGCCCATGGCTTCCCAGACGGTCGGGTGCGCATGGATGATGGCGGCCATGTCGTCGAGCATGGCTTCGAGACCGAGCGCTGCGACGGGCTCGGCGATGATTTCGGTGGCCAGCGGCCCGATGGCGTGCACGCCAAGAATTTCACCGTACTTTTCTTCAGCGACAACTTTTATGAAGCCTTCGTGCTGGCCGAGAATTGTAGCCTTGCTGTTGCCGAGGAACGGAAATTTTCCAGTCTTCACCTGATAGCCGGCCTCGCGCGCCTGCTTTTCGTTGAGGCCGATGGAGCCGATTTGCGGCTCGCAGTAGGTGGCATTGGGGCAGCGCTTTTTGTCGAAGGGCTGCACATCTTTTTTGGCCATGCGTCCGACGGCGATGATGCCTTCCATGGACGCGGCGTGAGCGAGTTGCGGGAGACCGGCCACGATGTCGCCGATGGCGTAGAGGCGAGGCTCGTCGGTTTCGAGAAATGCGTTGGCGTGGACGAAACCGCGCTCGACTTTGGCTTTTGTTTTTTCGAGGCCGATATTTTCGGTGAGCGGGCGGCGGCCGACGGCGATGAGGACTTTTTCGGCGTTGATGGTTTGCGATTTTCCTGCTTTGTCTTTGTAGGCGACCGTGGCGCCTTTGGCGTCCTTCTTCACGGATTCCACTTTGGCTTCGAGCTCGATGCGGATTCCTTTTTTGCGGAAAGATTTATCGAGCTCGGCGGAGATGTCCTCGTCCTCGAGCGGCACGACGCGCGGGAGAACTTCGAGAAGAGTCACATCGGTGCCGAAAGTTTTGAAGATGGAAGCAAACTCGACGCCGACCGCGCCGCAGCCGACCACGACCATTGACTTTGGAATCTCCTGCAATGTGAGAATCTCGCGATTCGTCAGCACCGTCTTGCCGTCGATTTCCACGCCGGGAAGCGAGCGCGCTTCAGAGCCAGTGGCCAGCATGATGTGGGTGGTTTCAAGCTCGGTAGGCTTGCCGTCTTTTTCGACGGAGACGCGGCCGGGACCGGCGATGCGTCCCCAACCGGTGATGGATTCGACTTTGTTTTTCTTGAAGAGCGCGGCGATGCCCAAGGAGTGTTTCTTGACGATTTTATCTTTGCGGGCGAGGATAGCCGGCCACTTGACCTTGACGTCCTTTACTTCGAAGCCGAATTCTTCGGCGCGCTTGAAATGGTCGTAGATATCGGCGTGGTGCAGGAACACTTTTGTGGGGATGCAGCCCACATGCAGGCATGTGCCGCCGAGAAAGGAATCTTTCTCAACCACGGCCACTTTCAGTCCCCACTGACCGGCGCGAATGGCGGCTACGTAGCCGCCCGGGCCGCTGCCAATGATGACCAGGTCATATCTAGCCAAACCAGACCTCCACCCTGTCTTGTTGTCCGTCGAGCCAATAGATGCATGGAAGGATGAATACGATTGCGGCTCTTCCAGGCGCGCAAACAAGGGATTTTAGCAGCCGCACTCCCCCACCGCAACCCTAGGCCTGGCAAGAAAATGGGTTCATTCCAGGGCTATCCAATTGGTATGCTGAACGTCTGAACATAAATACAGTTCCGGTCTGGTGGTTATTCCTGGGCCGTCGTGAAATAATCCCGGCGCGACAGAGACAACGAGAGCGAGGCGCTTGAGCATGGCCACTGAATCGAGTTCGGCCGATTCGCAAATATCGGTGGGAGCGGCTGCGAACTCACCATCGCTAGTTCAAACAGTTTTCATGGGCCCAAACGGCCTGCGCGTCGGTTGGCGATTGCTCATCTATCTGCTTCTGGTCTTCGCATGCTCCAAAGGATCAACCTACGCGATCCGGCATATCGCGCCTATTAGCGATTGGCTTAGGTCTCAGCCGACTACGGTAATCTCGGCCAGCCAACTGGTTTTCGGCGAGATTGTTTCTTTTCTCGTGGTCCTGCTTCCAGCCTTGGTCATGATGAAAATTGAAAAACGCCCGTTTGGTGAGTACGGCTTGCCGGTGGAGCAGGCGTTTGGAAAAAGATTCTGGCAGGGCGTTCCGTTTGGGTTCGCCATGATGACGTTGCTGATGGTGCTGATTGCAGCATTCCAGGGCTATTCGTATGGGGGCATCGGCGCGAGCGGATCGGAAGCGTTGAGGTATGCGGTTCTTTACGGCGTCGGCTTTCTGTTCGTTGGATTCTTCGAAGAGTTTGGTTTCCGCGGCTATGTTCAATCTACTCTCGGGTCGGGCATCGGGTTCTGGCCCTCGGCGCTGATCCTTTCGTTCCTGTTCGGCTATGTCCACCTGGCCAATCCAGGTGAAGCAAAAATTGGCGCGTTCATGGCCGGGAGCTTCGGGTTGTTGGCATTGTTTTCTCTGCGCCGGACTGGCAGCTTGTGGTTTGCGGTTGGAATGCACATGGCGTTCGACTGGACGGAGACTTACTTCTATGGCGTGCCCGATAGCGGCCTGCTCGCGCAGGGACACCTGCTCAATTCATCGTTTCACGGACCGGATTGGTTGACGGGCGGAAGTGTGGGGCCGGAGGGCAGCTATCTTGTGTTCGTCGTATTGATCCTCTCGGCCGTCGCGATTCATTTCATCTTTCCGGCGGAGGAGGAGCCCGTTAAGCGCAGTGCGCTGCGCGATTCGGTGATTTAGGGCTGCGCTGAGGGTGTGACGCGCAGAATGTCGTACTTCACTTCGACATGATGGCCGGGGAACTCGGAATCAATCCGCGATTTTAAATCTCCTATTGTGAGGGCGCCGCGCTTGCCGTCGAGGCCGTGGGCGTCGTCCATCAGGATTACGTGGCCCTTCACTGCATGCCTGAGGATCGCTTCGAGTTCCACCGACAACCTGCGCTTATCCGATTCCAGGCCTGCCCAGCCGTAATAACCTGCGTCGAGCCAGAAGAGCGCTGGCTGCGCCAACGATTTCAAAAGCGCGGGGAGCACCTGCTGGCTGTCGCCTTCGAGGATTTGGATCTTCGGGTCGCGTGCAAATATTCGAGCGGCCCGATGGGCCAGCGCTGGATCTTTTTCAACTGAATAGATGCGGTCGAACGAGTTTTTTACTGCGGAGATCATTTCCCCATAGTACGTCCCCGTTTCAATCAACAGTCGCAAGCCGTATTTTTCGCCATACTCGCGCACGGTTCGTTGTTTGAGAAGATGTGGCGAACGGATGGGCTTGCCGCGGAGTTGCCAATACCAATAGTCAGGATAGTGGCCGAGCCTCTTGAAGACGCCATACCAGAGTGTACGGCGTAGAAATTTCCGAAGCGCTTTCAAGTAGTCTCCGGGGAGTGCGCTGAACAACGAGGCGAAGAATAGGCGGGGATGGAACTCCTGTCAAACCGCTGGGCGGGGGAATGAGCAATTGCGCGGTTGCATGGATGCATCGGTGATATATTTTGCGCGCCAGCAAGTTAAATGACGGGCGAATTCGCGAGGAGGCAATCGCAGGTGGCGCTGTCCGTGTGCATCATCACTTACAACGAAGAGGCCAATATCGCGCGCACAATCGACAGCGTGAAGCGGATCGCGGATGAAATGATTGTGGTGGATTCTGGCAGCGCCGACAAGACGATTGAGCTGGCACGCGCGCGCGGTGCGAAGATTTTCGTCGAGGAGTGGAGAGGATTTGCCAAGCAGAAGAACGCAGCCATGGCAAAAGCGAGCGGGGATTGGATTTTGTCGCTCGACGCGGATGAGGAAGTAAGCCCGGAGCTGGCGGCGAGCATTCAGAAGCTACTGAAGTCAGGCGGAGCCGCTCCGGAGTTCGATGGCTATATGGTTGGGCGGAAGAATCTCTACCTGAATCGCTGGCTCAAGCGCAGCGGCTATTATCCCGACCGGAAACTTCGCCTGGTGCGGCGCGGGAGGGGAGAATTCGAGGATCGCGCGGTGCACGAGAGCATGCACACCACAGGAAAAATTGGCCGTCTGGAAGGTGATTTGATCCATCACGCGTATGCCACGCTTGAGAGCTTCATTGACCATGCCAATCGGTATTCGTCACTCGGTGGGCAGATGGAGGCGAGCGAGCGCAAAGTCGGCTTCAGCGTCGCCAATATAGTGCTGCGGCCGCTCGGTGCGTTCATCTACCGTTATTTTTTCCGTCTGGGATTTCTCGACGGGCGCGAAGGCTTGCTGGTGCATTTGAATCATGCCGCTTACGTAAGCTGGAAATACGCCAAGGCATGGGAATATTCGAAGAATTCGCGGGGCCCAATTCCCGCCGGGCGCCGCTGAACTCATGGGGCCTGGCTTCAGTTCTCGCGATCTGCTTTACGCCCCTTGCGCAATCGCAGGAATGGTGGCCGCAGTCGCCGTGTTGCTGGCCGATCTGCGCCGCAGAAGGATTTCAACCAATCAGTTTCTGACAGCGGTCACGGCGGGCGCTGTTGCATTCGCATTCTTTATCCTCACAGAAGGCACGGGACTGGGCGGCTTCGCAGCGCTGGCCGCGTGGTTTGCCGTGTTGGCGCTTCGCGCGCGTTACGCGAGGGTAGCGCGGTTTGAGATGCTTGATGCCGGCTCGCCTGCCGTGGCTGCTTCGATTGCGGCGATGAAACTCACTCTTTACCTGACTGTGGCAAGCGCAGCCGGCAGCCATTCCGCTGGAAGCCTGCAACGGATGCCGCTGTATGAATTTCTAGTGTGGGCGGCGATTGCGGGATTGTTGTGGAGCATGGGCGCCAGGGCGTCGCTGGGCCCTCGGCCGAAGGGTGAGATTTTTGCCATTCTCCTGATTCTGGTTGGCATCACCGGATTCATCACGGATTGGGTGTTGCAGCGCTCAGTTGGAATTGCTTCCCTGGCGCAATTGTCACCGCCGCAGTTCGCGAGTATCGGAACGTCTGTGGCGGGCGGGATTCTACTTGGCCTCATCCTGACCCGTTACCACCACGTGAGCCGGGAACACCGTATCCTGCAGCACGTTGCGGAACGTGGCGATATTTTGCAGCCGGAATACAGCCGCGCGACGCCGGAATGCCCGCATCCGGAGCGATGGAAGATGTACGACGCGATGGCCGCTGAGGTGGAGGTGCTCGATTTTCTGAAGACGCTTGTGACCACCATCAAGCCGGAGTTGGTCGTCGAGACGGGCACGTTTTTGGGTTCGAGCACGCTGCGCATCGCCGAAGGGCTGAAGGAAAACGGCTTCGGGCGCGTGATCAGTTGCGAGGCGGACCCAAAAGTGTTCGAGGAAGCCAGGAAGAAGATCGTCGCTTCCGGCCTGGCGGCATGGATTGAGCTGCGCAACGAGTCAAGTTTAGAAATGAAAGTCGAAGGGCGGATTGACCTGCTCTATTGCGATAGCGATCTGCCGATGCGCGAGCAAGAAGCGCGGCGGTTTCTCCCGCAGATGAACCCGGACGGGTTAATTCTGATGCACGACGCGAGCTCGGCCTTGAAAACGGTTCGCGAAGGCGCGCGAAATCTCGAGCGCGAGGGTTTGCTGTCGGTCGTTTTCCTGCCCACGCCGCGCGGGTTGGTGGTGGCGCAGAAGCGCGAAGGGCGCACCTGAATGGATCCCGTTCGAATTCAAGAACTCGTCACTGATTTGACAACGAGTGCGCGTACCGTTAAAATCGTCGGATTTGAGTGAGGGATTTTTCCTCACCATGGGACCCATAGAATGGACAAGAAGCGGTTGGAGTATTACAAAAAGAAGTTGGTGACCCGGCGCGAGGAATTGCTGCGCGGCATCGCGCGCACCGAGCAGGAAGGCCGCGAGGCAGATGAAGATCCGACGGTGGACCTTGCGGACAAGGCTGCCAACTCCTACACGAAGGAATTTCTCTTCGGCCAGACGCACAATGACCGTTCGCTGCTGCAACTGGTGGACGACGCGCTGGCACGCATCAAGGACGGCTCGTTCGGCGAATGCATTTCCTGCCACCAGGAGCTTCAGCAGAAGCGCCTGGAAGCGGTGCCGTGGACGCGGTACTGCATCTCCTGCCAGGAAAAGATGGAACAGGGACTGCTCTAGCCCCTCGCTTGATCTCTCTTAAGCTGTTCCAGATGGCGGTACGGGTGTGTCCAGTTTCTGGCCGCACCGCCTCTATAAGTACTAATGCGGATTTCGCAGGCTCCGCGAATCCGGTAACGTGGCTCAGGCTCCTTCCGGCTAACAAGGACATGGCGATTCTGCAACGGACGCTCGACGCGCTGGCCGCGATTGTGTTTCCGGCGCCGTGCCGCGTTTGTGGCGCGACGCTTACCAACGCAAGCCGCATTCCGATCTGCGAAACCTGCCTCACGTCGTTCATCGAAATCTCGGAGCCCATGTGCCAGTGCTGCGGCCGTCCGTTCATTTCTCCCGTGGCGGCACAGGCGATCCAGCCTCTCTGCCGGCTGTGCCGCGCGCAGGAATACGCATTCGAGCGAGCGCGCAGCTATGCGATTTACAACGACGCGCTGGTGAGCGCCATCACGCTGCTGAAGTACGAGCAGGTGACACGGTTGGGAAATTGGTTTGCGGCGCGGCTGGCCGGCGTGGTGGCTAAGGCAGGAAAGAATCTCCGTGCGGACGTGGTTGTGCCGGTCCCGTTGCATGCGGCGCGGCAGCGCGAGCGCGGATACAATCAGGCCGAGTTGATCGCCCGGCCGCTGGCGCGCCGCCTGGGATTGAAGCTGGGGCCGTACCTGCTGGTGCGGACCAAGCCTCGTCCGGCTCAATTATTGCTTTCGCGCAGGCAGCGCTGGGAATCAGTACGTGGCGCCTACGCCATACGCGCGGGAGTGCGAGTTGACAAGCTGCGCGTTCTGCTGGTAGATGATGTATTGACGACTGGCGCGACGCTGGATGCCTGCTCGCGCGCCTTGCTCGATGCAGGCGCCGAATCTGTTGTCGGTGTCACGGTGGCGCGAGTCGTTTCCGGCTGGGCGCTCTCAGGCCCCCCGCAAAAGCGGGCAACCGAATCAGTTGAGGGAACCCAGCGGGCTGCAGCCAGCATCCTAAATAGGTAGGGGGACCGTCGAGCGACGCGAAGGCGGCGCACATGAATAGCCGGCTCAAGATCGGGTTACGGCCGCGGCCCAAACTCGGGCTGACCGGGGTTGTGCCGGAAACAGTGGTGCCCAAGCCGCTGGCTTCACCTGCCAGCCGCCCTTCGGTGATGCAGGCGCCCGTGCTGGTGCTGAACGCGACATTCGAGCCCATCAACGTGACAGCCGTGCGCCGCGCGCTGGTTCTGATGTTGAAGGGCGTAGCGCAGGCCGAGGAAACGAATCACACTCAGGTGCATTCCACTTCGAAAGCCATTCAAGTGCCATCGGTGATCCGGCTGCTGACTTACCGGCACATTCCGCAGCAGAGCCGCGCGCTCTCGCGAAAAAATATTCTGCTGCGGGACCGGAATACTTGCCAGTTTTGCGCGGCGGCTTTTCCGGCTTCGGAGCTGACTCTTGACCACGTGATGCCGCGGTCACGCGGTGGACGCTCGTCGTGGGAGAATCTTGTGGCGTGCTGCTATACCTGCAATAACCGCAAAGGCGATCGCACACCCGAAGAAGCAGGTCTGAAGCTGCAGCGGCGGCCGCGACCTTTCACGCTGCACACTTCGCGGCAATTGATGCGGCTGATTGGGCATCGCGACGAAAAGTGGCGGAAATATCTTTTTTATTGATCACCTCTGGAACTGCAACCTTTTCGAACCTCTCGCATCTAAACTATCAAATCACTTCTAGGACACACCCCGGGAAGTGGCGCTGGTTTAATCCAGACCGCTTCCCTTCTTTTTTTCTCGAATAAAATCCGGATTACTGGCGGAAAACGATTTCTAAGCCGCGGCGCCAATTTTCGTTGAGACCAATTCGCGTCACCTGAAGCTCCGGCGAGAGATATTTCAGCAGCGTGTCCGTGGCGGAATGGAATCTCAGTCCGGGTGCAACCAGCCAGACAAGGGGGGGTTGCGGATCGAGTTTCACATCGTTGAAATAGCCAAATTCCTCGAAATCCCGCTCGCGCTGGTGGCGTCGGACGCGCAGCCAGTAGTCCAGGGCCTGAATCGACAGTTGAATGTCTTCCGAGGCCTTCAGCTCGATCACCACCAGGCGGCCACGCCAGGTGACTCCCAGCAAGTCGAGCACACCCCGATCCCCCGCAGAGAGCGCCGGCACCTGCGAATAGAGATGAGCAGGATTGAGCCGCGCGTCCAGCCGCGTGGCGTCTGCAAGCATCAGTGTCTCGAGCCATCGTTCCGGCGTGCGTCGATACAGCGGATGATTCACTTCTTCTGCAAGCGAATTGCGATGCAGGTCGAGCTGGCGAATCAGGCGCTCCAGGGCCGGCCGCGTAGATGCAGAAACTGGCTCACGTGCATCGCCGAGTCCAAAAAACAGGCCGTCTGTAGTCCACCGCGCGAATTCAAGCCCTCGAAAGGAGAGCGCCACCTCCCTCGTTCCGGAGACGACGCGCGCCTCAACAGCATCGGCCGTCCCGGAAACCATGCCGCGGACGCGCGCGATCGCGTCGCTTGCGCCGGCCAAAGCGAATTCGATCTCCCGGCGCGACACAAGCGAGCTTTCCAGGTTTCCTGCGTCGGCAGGATCCATTTTCTGGATGCGGGCCTCAGGCTCATCGAATTCGTAAACTTCGGTTCGGATGGAGGGCGAGAGCCCCAGTACGCGTTCCCGGAGAGACTTGCTGGATCCTTCAGGTACGAATAACCGAAGTCCTTCGACGGCGCGGCGATCCGAATGGCCGCGCGTCCAATCGAGCCAAAGAATGCCGATCGCGAGAATCCCTTCGACGGTGGCGGATTCCTCTGCAGGTGAGACGGCCATGAGCGCCCACGCGCGCGATCCTTCATGCATTTGCCCGCGGACGTACAAGGCGGAAAAGGAGTGTTGCATGTCCGGCGCTGCGGTGAGTGAATCAACGGCCGCGTCGGGAAACCACTGGCCCAGCAAACACTGGAACCGCGCACGGAACTGTTCGCGGGGGATGCGACCAGGCAGGCGGCGCGAATTTTTGCGCAGAAATTCGAGCCGGCCCGGTTTCACGCGCCCAAATCGATGCACTTCCAGGATGATCTGATCTTCGGAGTGCTCTTTAATGCGCAGGACGCGCCGCGTCAAATTGCGTTCTTCGGACCACAGATGGACCAGCGAATTTTTTCCCTGGCGGCGCAGTTCATAATGCAGCCCGTCCAGTTCCGCGAGCCATTCGCCATCCTCGCGCACTTCCACGCTGCCAGACGCTGCCATTTCGCCAAGGGCGTGATCGAGTTCAGCCCAATCGTCCGCGGGTGCGTTCATAGACACTCCGCCAACCGTTTAGATACAGACTACCAACTTCTTCGTGCTGCTCTCTACTCTCCTAACACAATACCGCTGACGCGTATGGAAGGATACTGCTGATCCCATGTGGCCGGCACGTGATCGAGCGTGACCTGGAAATCGCGGCGCTGGCCAGCCTCAAGCGGGCGCGCGGGGCTGGTGATCAGAAGCTGCGTTTCGCGGAGAACGACCTGGCTCATAGGGTCGTGAAATTCGAGAATGACTTGCAGCCGCTGGAGCGTGTGCGTCCCGTCATTCGAAATCGTTCCCGCGAAGTAAGTGAATTCCTGGTTCAGAAAATTTGTGGCGCGCGCCATTTGGGGGTTCGTGAAGTGGATGCGCTGGGCATAGGCCTGTTCTGCTGGGCCAAATGGGAGCGATTCGATTGCCGCGGGGCCATGCGAGCGCATGGTGCGCGATGCGAGGAGCACTCCACCGAGGAGAATCAAGACCACGACTGCCCCAGCCGCGAGCGCAACGGGCAGCCGGCTTCGGTCTTCGCGATCGGTGTATTCGCCTGGGTCCATGACTCCTGGGATTTCCTCAGCGGCCGAATGCGAGGCGCAGAACCAACGGCTCCGGAAGACCTGCGGCCGTCATACGCTTTTGCACCGCTTCGATTTCGTAGGGTATGCGCCAGAATTCCACGGAATTTTTTCCGAGATCGGCGATCGCGAACGCGGCTCGCGTGTCGCCGTCGCGTGGCTGTCCGATCGACCCTGGATTCAGAAGGTAGGTGGTGCCGTCCTCAATCGCCAACGTGGCGAACTGGCTGTCGGCCGGAGGCTTGAAGTGGAGAACGCCAACTGTGTCGCGAAGCGTAAAGCCACCTTGCAAATGAGTGTGGCCGAAGAAGCTCACGGGAGATGGCGCCTCGAGGAGGCTAGTGAGAGCTTGTGCCGGCGCGAACACATATTCGTCCTCGTCGCGAAATGCGCCGTGCACAATCGAGAAACCGTTGATGGTCATCGGCCCCACGGGCAATTTCTCGAGCCACTCGCGGTTTTCGGGACGGAGTTGTTCGCGCGTCCAGAGCGCGGCATTGCGCGCGACGGGATTGAAATCATCGGCGTTTGCGATGCCGCAGCCGGCTTTGTCGTGATTCCCGCGAATTGTGACTGCGCCGAGAGCTTGAATGCGGTCGATCACTTCGTTGGGATCAGGCCCGTAGCCGACCACGTCACCAAGGCAGACAACTTTCTCCCAGCGGTTTTTGGCGGCTTCCAGGGCGGCTTCCAAAGCCGTGGCGTTCGCGTGGATGTCACTCAAAATCAAGTACCGCATTCAGGGCGTCCCCGTGATTAGGATGCGGATTATAGTCGAAGCGGCCTCTGCTTGCACGATTGTCGGGTCTCCGGAAGCGTTAAGCGAAAGACAACTCAGTTTTAACGGATCAACATGCAATCGCCGTAACTGTAGAAGCGGTAGCCCAAGCTGACGGCGTGGCAATAGGCTTGCAGGACATGTTCGCGTCCTGCAAACGCAGCGACCAGAGCGAGCAGACTCGACTTCGGAAGATGAAAATTCGTGAGCATTTGCTGAACGACCCGGAACGGCTTTCCGGGATAGAGAAAGATATCCGCTTGGGCTTTACCTGGCGCCACCGCGCCCCCTCGTGAGGATTGTTTTTCGGCTGCATCTTCCAGCGCGCGCACGACTGTAGTGCCCACAGCGAGCACGGGGCGATTTTCGCGGCGCGCGCGCTCGATAGCCGCTGCTGCCTCCTCGGAAATCTCGTAGGATTCTCGGTGAATCTTGTGGTCCTCCACGCGCTCGGTGTGCAGCGGCTCGAAGGTCCCCAGTCCGACTTCCAGAGTGAGTTCCGCGATCTCAATGTTGCGGTCTCTGAGACGCTGCAGAATCGCGGGCGTAAAATGCAACCCTGCAGTCGGGGCTGCAACAGCAGTGCCCCGGCTGGCATACACGGTTTGGTACCGCTCACGATCGCTTGGGACGTCCGCGCGCTTGATGTAAGGAGGCAGCGGGATGTGGCCGAGGCGGTGGAGCGCTTCGTGGAATCCATCCCTGGCACTGAAACGCAGAACGCGTAGGCCGAAGTCGCCGCGGCTTTCCACACGGGCCTCAAGCTCGCCTTCGCTGAAAATGATGCGCTCACCGACTGGAATCTTCCTCCCCGGGCGCACCAGCGTTTCCCAAATGTCAACTTCGAGTTGCCGCACGAGAAGCACTTCGATCTGGGTTTGCAAGTATTCCTCGCGCGCGGGATTGTTTGTGCCAGGCGGTTGCGCACGTGAACCTGCACGGCGGCCAAACAGGCGGGCTGGCAGGACGCGAACGTTGTTGAGAACTATGAGTTCGTCGCCACGCAACAGGTCAACGAATTCGCGAAAAAAGTGGTCTTCGAAGGCGCCGGTCGCGCGATTGAGAAGCAGCATGCGCGAGGCGTCACGGTCGGGCAGCGGCGATTGCGCGATGCGCTCGAGCGGGAGGGCGTAGTCGAGTTCGCTGAGATTCATGAATAATTTTGTTTAGAGCCAAAAGGCACGGACTAGCGCTGAAAATTGCCGCTTGTCGCCCGAATGCAATTGGCACAACTGCTACAACTATGCTAAGAGAGCATCCACCGGGCGTCGCGCTGCCAATCCTGCTATTTGCGGACCGGCTCTACTCTGGACAGGTCCCCAAGCCATTGTAGCGAACCCACCGGCCAGTTCACTCACCGGGGAAGGAATCGTGGCGGAAGGAACTGTGGTAATCAGCTCGCGTGGCGTGGAGCGGCTGCGCTCCGGCCATTTGTGGGTCTATCGCAGCGATGTCCGCACGGCTCCGGCGGAAGCAGGAGCAATCGTTCGGCTCAGCGACGAGCGTGGACGCTTCCATGGCCGCGCATTTTACAGCGACAAATCCCAAATTGCAGTTCGCCTGCTGACCCACGACGACCGCCCCATTGATCGCGCCTTTTTCGCAGAGCGCCTCCAACACGCCGCCGAATACCGCCGCACGGTGGTTGAAAACACTGAAGCGTACAGGCTCGTGAACGCCGAGGCAGATCAATTGCCTTCACTCATAGTGGACCGCTATGGCGATCACCTGGTGGTGCAAACGTTGAGCCAGGCCACCGAGCGTAACAAAAGCCTGTTTGTCGATATTCTAGTCGAGCTTTTCTCGCCAAAAGGCATTCTAGAACGTAATGATCCCAAGGTGCGGCTCCTGGAAGGACTGGAACAGCAAGTCGGCGTGCTGCACGGGGAGATTCCGCAGGAAGTTCTGGCCAAGGAGAACGCCATTACCTTTATTTACGATCTGCAGAAGGGACAAAAAACAGGATCGTTCCTCGATCAGCGCGAAAACCACTGGACCGCGCGGCGCTATGCTTCCGGCGAAGTTCTCGACTGCTTCAGTTATCAGGGAGGATTCGCGCTCACCATTGCGGACAAATGCGAGCACGTGGAAGGAGTTGACATGGCTCTCGCGGCGGTCGAAGCGGCGCGGCGAAATCAGCAATTGAACTCGATTTCAAATGTCACCTTCCGCGAGGGAAATTCCTTTGATCTCCTGAAGGAGTACGATGAAGTTGGCCGGCGTTTTCAGATGGTCATTCTCGATCCGCCGGCATTCGCGAAAAATCGCGATAGCATTCTTGCCGCGCATCGCGGGTACAAGGAAATCAATCTCCGCGCCATGAAAATACTGCGACCGGGCGGATTCCTGATGACCTGTTCCTGCTCCTATCACATCACCGAAGCCCTTTTCCTTCAGATTCTGGCGGAAGCAGCCAATGACGCTCGAAAGACCATTGTCGTGGCCGAGCGAAGGACACAGTCCCGGGATCATCCCATTCTGCTGACCATGCCGGAAACACATTACCTTAAGTGCCTGATTGTAAGAGTGTTATAGATAGAAACCGACTGCAAGTACAACAAAATAGGGCTGTAGAAAAATACTTGACAACGATGCACGCATATTTTATCATGCTCCTGCGCTGATAAGCGTCAATCTCAATCAGGAGAAGAACCACAATGAATTCCATCACTCACTGGGGACCCTTCCAGAACCTCTCCACTCTTCAGGAGCAGGTAAATCGATTGTTCGAGTCCAAGTTCCAGGGTCGCGGGGATGATTCTGCGCTGACCACCTGGGCTCCGGCTGTGGACATCTATGAAACCGAAAACGAGCTGGTGATGCGGGCCGATCTGCCAGGCATCAACGAGAAGGACCTGGACGTTCGGGTCGAGAACAACATGCTGACCGTTCGCGGCGAACGCAAGTTCGAACAGCAGGTAAAAGAAGACAATTACCTGCGCATTGAGCGCACCTACGGTTCGTTCAGCCGCAGCTTTGGTCTGCCGAATTCGGTAAACACGGAAGCCATCAAGGCGGATTACAAGAACGGAGTGCTGACTGTGGAACTGCCGAAGAGGGCGGAATCGAAGCCCAAGCAAGTAAAGGTCAACGTCACGACCAACGGCAATAACTAAAATTTTCACACCTGTCGGGGGCCGTCAGTTTAGTGCGGCCCCCTTTGTGTCTGGTCACGAAAGTAGGAGAATCACAACATGCTTCGAATGGACAAACTGACGGTCAAGGCGCAGGAGGCGCTGCAAGCAGCGCAGGAAATGGCCGGCCGTCAGGGTCAGCAGCAAGTGGAGCCTCTGCACCTGCTCTGGGCGCTGATCGCACAGGGCGATGGCGTGGTCCCGCCGCTGCTCGAAAAACTGGGCGCCGCACCGACGCGCCTAGCTGCGGAAGCCGAAAAACAGATCGAGCGCCTGCCAAGAGTATCCGGAGTCGCGGAGCAATATCTGAGCAAGGCGTCGAATGGCGTGCTCGAGCGCGCCTTCGACGAAGCGCAGAGGCTAAAGGACGAGTACGTCTCCACCGAGCACATCCTGCTGGGAATCGCCGCGGCAGACCGCGACCCGGCGGGGCAATTGCTGGCCCGCAATGGCGCAAGCCACGACGCAATTTTGCAGGCCATGGCCAGCATCCGCGGCAGCCATCGCGTCACATCTCAAAATCCCGAAGCTACCTATCGTGCGCTTGAACAATATGGACGCGACTTGACGGATCTGGCGCGCCGGGGAAAGCTCGATCCGGTAATTGGCCGCGATGAAGAAATTCGTCGCGTGATGCAGATTCTGGCCCGCCGCACGAAAAATAATCCTGTCCTAATCGGCGAACCTGGCGTTGGCAAGACCGCCATCGTCGAAGGCCTGGCCCAGCGAATCATCGCCGGTGATGTCCCGGAAGTGCTCAAGCCCAAGCGCATCGTAGCGCTGGACCTCGCGGCGCTGGTAGCCGGTGCAAAATACCGCGGCGAATTTGAAGACCGTCTGAAAGCGCTGCTGAAGGAAGTGACCGAATCCGAGGGTCAGGTAATCCTGTTCATTGATGAGCTGCACACGCTGGTGGGCGCAGGAGCGGCCGAGGGCGCCATGGACGCTTCGAACATGCTGAAGCCGGCGCTGGCGCGCGGCGAACTACGCGCGATTGGCGCGACCACGCTCAACGAATACCGCAAATACATCGAAAAAGACCCCGCGCTCGAGCGCCGCTTTCAGCCTGTTCTAGTGGGCGAACCATCCGTGGAAGACACCATCGCGATTCTGCGCGGCCTGAAAGAGCGCTACGAAGTTCATCACGGCGTGCGCATCAAGGACGCCGCCATTGTCGCTGCGGCGATTCTTTCGCACCGCTACATCACCGACCGCTTCCTGCCGGACAAGGCGATTGATCTGATTGACGAGGCCGCGGCCGGTCTCCGCATGGAAATTGATTCTCTGCCAGCCGAAATTGATGTGATTGAGCGCCGCGTCATGCAACTTGAAATCGAGCGCCAGGCGCTGAAGAAAGAATCGGACGCGCATTCCCGCGAGCGTCTCGCCCAGATTGAGAAGGACCTGAGCACACTGCGCGAGCAGTCGAATGGCCTGAAGGCTCGCTGGCAAACTGAAAAAGACGCCATCGGGCGCATCCGCAAACTGAAGGAGCAGATCGACGCACTAAAGACTGAGGAACAGCGCTACGAGCGCGCCGGCGACCTCTCGCGCGTCGCGGAAATCCGCTATGGCAAGCTGGCCGCCGCAGAAAAAGAGTTGAAGATCGCGCAAGATCGCCTGGCCGAGCTGCAGAAAGATCATCCCATGCTCAAGGAAGAAGTCGGCGAGGAGGAAATCGCAAAAATTGTCGCAAAGTGGACGGGCATTCCAGTCGGGCGATTGCTCGAAGGTGAAGTTCAGAAGCTGGTGCACATGGAAGAGCGGCTGCGCCAGCGTGTGGTGGGTCAGGACGCGGCGCTTCGAAGCGTCGCAAACGCGATCCGCCGCAGCCGGTCGGGGTTGAGCGATCCGAACCGGCCAATCGGCTCGTTTCTGTTCCTGGGGCCGACCGGTGTCGGCAAGACAGAACTGGCCCGTGCGCTGGCTGAATTCCTGTTCGACGACGAACGCGCCATCGTGCGTCTCGATATGTCCGAATACATGGAGAAGCATTCCGTGGCGCGGATGATCGGAGCGCCTCCAGGCTATGTGGGCTACGAAGAGGGCGGCCAACTGACCGAGCAAGTTCGCCGACGACCTTACTCGGTGGTGCTGCTCGATGAAATCGAGAAGGCGCACCCGGACGTGTTCAACGTCTTGCTCCAGATTCTCGAGGATGGCCGCTTGACTGATGGGCAGGGCCGCACAGTGGATTTTCGCAACGCTGTGATTATCATGACTTCAAACGTCGGCTCGACGGCCATCTTTGAATTAGCAGAAAAGGATTTCAAGAAAGCGCGCGAACTGGCAATGGCCGCGCTGCGGGAGATTTTCCGTCCGGAGTTTTTGAACCGCATTGATGACATCGTGCTGTTCCGGCCGCTGGGCAAGGACCAGATTGATCGCATCATTGACATGCAGATTCGTCAGCTAACGGAAAAACTTGCCGAACGCCAACTGACACTGAACTTGACCCCCGCGGCAAGAGCGCTGCTCTTCCGCGAGGGTTACGACCCGGCCTACGGCGCGCGTCCGCTACGGCGGGCCATCCAGAGGCTGATCCAGGATCCGCTGGCGATGAAGATTCTCGACGGGGAAGTGAACCCGGGCGATACAGTGATGGTGGACGCTGATCCAAAGAGCGACGAAATGAAATTTAAAAGTGAGAGAGCAAAGGCAGGCGCCGCATAATTCGGCGCTCATAGCAGGGAACCATGAAAACTCTTAAGACTACATTCTTACTCACAGCTTTGACGCTGCTGCTTCTAGGCCTGGGGCAAGCGTTTGGAGGCCAGCGTGGAATGACTTTGGCGCTGGTAATGGCCGTCTTGATGAACGGCACGGCCTACTTCTTCTCGGACAAAATTGCGCTGGCATCAAGCGGCGCAGTCCCCATCAGCCGCGAGCAGGCGCCGCGGCTATACGCCGTGATGGAACGGCTGGCTGCCAAGGCAAGTTTGCCCATGCCGAAGTTGTATTTGATACCGCAAGCCGCGCCGAATGCTTTCGCCACAGGACGCAACCCCAGCCACGCTTCGGTAGCAGTAACCCAAGGGCTGCTCGAGCTGATGAACGATGACGAACTCGAAGGCGTGATCGCGCACGAGCTTTCGCACGTCCGTAACTACGACATACTGACTTCCTCGATCGCCGCGACCATTGCCGGCGCCATCACCTTCATCGCACAAATGGGCCGCTGGGGAATGATCTTCGGTGGATGGGGCGGAGGCGAAGAACGCGAGCGCGGCGGCGGCTTGACAGCGCTACTGATGCTCATCCTCGCGCCTATCGCGGCAATGCTCCTGCAACTCGGCATTTCGCGCCAACGCGAATATCAAGCGGATGCTTCCGGCGCGCAGATGGTGGGCCATCCCTACGGTTTGATCAGCGCGCTCGAAAAACTCGGCGCTTACAACAAAAAAATTCCCATGGATGTTCCGCCTACTACTTCGGCGCTCATGATTGTGCAGCCGCTCGCAGCCGGAGAAATTTTTTCCAGTTTGTTCAGCACTCACCCGCCGCTCTCCGAGCGCATTGCCGCACTCCGCAACATGACAGTTACGCGTTGAGCGCCGTGCGGTAGTTCTAGGACGAAGCAAATCCGCCGCAAGATTCCGGCGCTCGGTTTTGAATCAGCCCGACGTGTGCCCTTCACCACAACCGCGAAGAATTCATTACAGCAGCGTAAAAATTGCAGGGTTCACTGTATGATCCCTGAGGCCTTCTCATCAGCCGACCTAGCTATAAGTCTATTATAATCATAATGCTA
>Ga0307477_10000907_pt1 | contig 27786 bp, 24 predicted proteins | sample atmos_gasesECM2C_FD_203316 | JGI IMG/M metagenome (GOLD analysis project Ga0307477, IMG submission 203316) | Hardwood forest soil microbial communities from Morgan-Monroe State Forest, Indiana, United States - atmos_gasesECM2C_515 | ecosystem: Environmental > Terrestrial > Soil > Temperate...
GCATGGCCCCTGCTGTCGAGGGTCAGCCTTTCTACGTTTCGAATGAATCGGAAGAAAAAACCTATGTCGGCACGGTCGATCCGGACGGCACCATCTCCAACCTGCGGCTCGTTGCGGAACAGGGTGGCGAGGGCTTGGCGCGGGATGAAAAAGGCAACCTCTATATCGCAGCGGGGCAAGTGTACGTTTACAGTCCGGCCGGCGATTTGATCGACACGATCGAAGTACCGGAGCGGCCAATGCAATTGTTGTTCGGGGGCGCCGACGGAAGTACTTTGTTCATTCTTTCGCCGACGTCTTTGTATGCGGTTCAGGATCGTTATAAGGGATTCTCGTTAAGCCACTGAAGAAGCAAACGCCGGCGAGATTCGGCGCGGCGAGCGGGCGACGAAGGATTCGTGAAATCTCTGACCCTACAAAAAGCTCGATCGTCCCTCCGGGACTCGTGCTGAGTTTTTGATTAGTGGTCCCGGTCATTCCGCTTTGCACTTCCGTATGTCAGGGTTGAATCATCAAACCCTGAACCCGCCCGCCACTGGGCCCCGGAGTGGGAGGCCCATGTTCGTACTCCCCCTGCTTCGCGGAAATGAAACTCCGGGTTGCCCAATTCAGAGAGTGATTCTATCCGGGTTCTCACCGTCGAACTGTACGGAAAAGAGTAAGAGAAAACCGGCTTGCCAGACTTGCTAATCAAGGGCCCCGTGAAAACAGCTAAGTGATTGTGGCGCCTTGCCTTAGCTTATTTTCCCCATGGTTCGCAACGAGGAGGCCGGGGTTCGAATCCCCTCTCGTCCACCAGATTCTAAAAGACTTGACCTAACCATTCGGAAAACCTCGAAGCTTCGGTGCGACATGGTCGCCACCCATCTCAGAATGCGACGTTTCTCGTAACAGGAGGGCGGGGATCCAGATTGCCTGACTGCCAGCGCGCTTTAACCTGTATCCTTACGGGATAGCAAACGCAGCCGACCAGTTAAACTGTTCGAACTGACTCAGCCGCTGGAATGAAAGGCACTTCCTTAATGCTCCGCCATGGCCATTAAGATGGGTGTTAAGTCCAAGAAGCGCACCGAGAGCCGGCGTCAGACGCCCGACAAGACGGGCACCGGCAAGGATCTCGGAAATTATGCGGGGTTCGCGCATTCTAGAATCACAGCTCATATCCAGGCTGCGCGGGCGGGGTACTCAACCGCGACCTACAATCCCATCGCGGCTTTCCTTCCCGGCAGGCTTTCCAAGTGGATTCCGCAGGTTGCGAAATACTGGTTTCACAAAAAGCATGCGTTCCGGGATTACACGACGCACGGAAAAGGAAGCGGTATTTTTCCGATCGATGACCGCGTGAAGATCAGCATAGCGGGCGATTGGGGCACAGGGACGGATGAAGCGAGGATCGTTGCGGGAGCAATAGACAAATCAGATCCGGATTACACGATTCACCTGGGAGATGTGTATTACGTGGGCGACAGCAACGAGGTGCGAGAGAACTTCCTTGGAGAGAAAACGAGTCCCTATGCGCCGGTAAAGTGGCCGATGGGCGCAAAAGGCAGCTTCGCACTCAATGGCAATCACGAAATGTACGCTGACGGAAACGGTTACTGGAGAATGGTTCTGCCCAGGATGGGATTGAAAGAACGCGGTAGCGAATGGGGAACGGGACAATGGGCGAGCTTTCTTTGCCTCGAAAACAAGCACTGGCGGATCATTGGATTGGACACCGGCTACAATTCTACGCGCTTTGAATGGGGAAAATTGCCTGTGCTGCAGCGGAGCAAATGGCTTCGCAAGACGACGTCGTTCAAGCCGACATGCACTCTACCCGAGCCGCTCGTCGCCTGGCTGAAATCCTCAGTAAATCCAGACGGAGACAAACGCGGATTGATTCTGCTGTCGCACCACGGGCCGCACTCCGCGTTTGAGAGCTGGTACCAAATTCCGGCGACGCAATTGGCGACGCTGATTCACCGCCCGGTTATCTGGTTTTGGGGCCACGAGCACAGGCTGGCGGTTTATGAGAAGTTCAGCATCAGGGAGGGGATCGACGCGTACGGGCGATGCGTTGGCCACGGCGGCATGCCCGTCACACGAGGTGCGCCCCCAGACATTCTGGATTGTAGATGGCTCGCTTGGGATAACAGACGTTATCCCAATGACGAGGAAGTTGATGTGGGATACAACGGGTACGCAAACCTTTCCTTCAACGGCCCGGCGCTGCACATCGGATACTACGATTTGAATCAATCGCTGGTCCTGACAGAAGATTGGCACATCGATATCGAGTCCGGCGCGCTAGAGGGACCCGGCCTGAAGAAAGTGCTTGACGATCCATCGCTGCATTGCCGCGAAGCTTAGACTTGGAGCGTGCCGCCCCATGGCAACAAGATGGATGAGTCGTCAGCAATTCGGAAACTGTCGAGAACGGGCTTTCGGGAAATCGACGTGGGGTTGCTTCGGATTTCGTGGATTTTCTCCAGCCCACAATTCAGCCCACAAGAACCCACGTCTTACATGACTTCCGCGTAGTCTGGCATTCGGAGGAAACACAAGCTACCTCGAAGTCGTGACCACGGACACGGATCTTTATTCGGCGCAACAGTTTTTGGCCCAGGCTCAACAGGGGGAAGCGTTTTCTATCCTGCAACTTTACGTGGCTCTCGGTGGCGGATGGAGATGACGAAAGCCACCTAGGGGACTTTGGAAACCAGGACTGTTGCGGGAAGTGAAATGACGCTTCTCCGCCAACACCCACTCAACTCGGGGTCAGCCCTTCATTCAAGGATTCCATAGTCCTTTGCTAGGATGCATTTCGATTTATTGAGTCTTCTTCGAGACACGCGCGACCAATTCGTCCAATCTGGAAAGCAAAAGCTTTAGGATGGGAGACTGGTTCGACTTTCTGTAGCCGAGGACCAGATCGACAGTCGGAGTGTCTCCTTTGAGAGGACGACTCGTTACAGACGAAGGGAGAAAGTTCTGTACATAAGCAGGTAACAGCCCCACACCGCGCGTTGACATTATTAAGGAAATTCCCATGGTGACGTGGTCCGCCTCGTGAGCTGGCGTGATATTGATTCCGGACCGCTTCAGATAATCGTCGATGACCGCACGCAATACAGGAGCCGTGTCCGACACGATCACGAATGGTTCGCCAACTAGATCCCCTGGACCGATGGCCTTGAGCGCAGCGAGACGGTGGTCACTCGGCAAAATCACTACCAAAGGCTCCTTGACGAGTACACGGTAAGCCAAGCCTGGCGCCCCTTTTTCCCGTCGAAGAAAGGCCGCACCGATTCTTCCCTTCGAAAGGCCGTCAGCGAGCTGCGGCGAGTATTGACTCGATATCATCACGTCGATGTTAGGCAGTTCGTCGCGCAAGATCTTTATGGCTTCGGGCATCCACGTCAATTCGTGTCCAGTCAGAAAGCCCATGACGAAGCATGGCTTGGCGGGATGAGCGACCTGGCGTGCAGCTTCGGTTGCCGCTTCAACCTGCGATAGCACCGAGCGAGCGTGTTCGAGAAAGGCTCGACCCGCCGGAGTCAGTTCGATCCCACGAGCGCGGCGCGTCAGGAGTTGAGCGCCTAGCTCGCTCTCAAGATCTCGAATCTGCCGGCTGAGCGAGGGCTGTGACGTGTGCAGTCTTTGCTCTGCTGCCACCGTCAGATTTCCCGCCTCGGCGACCGCGACGAAATAGCGAATATGTCGTAATTCCATTCCCACTCCCATGCTCCTGAAGCATTCATCCCAGCCTAACAAAGTATGCTTCAACAGCGCTACTACGGGCGCGTTTCGCAATCTAACTAAGTGATACGAGCTACCCGGGAGCGGCTTGGCAGGCTTCTTAGCCATGCCCAGCTTGCATGGGTCTGGATCAACGGAGGTAGTGCCATGAGTTCACCAGTTGTTTTGATTACCGGCGCGCTGACAGGAATCGGTCGCGCTGCCGCAGTCATCTTTGCCCAAGAAGGAGCACGTGTTGTTGTGTCCGGTCGTCGAGATAAGGAAGGAAAGGAGTTAGTGGCGGAGCTACAAGCGCTCGGAGCAGAAGCCATTTTTGTCCGGACGGATGTCCGCAAGGATGAAGACGTGCGCAACCTTGTGGACCAGACGGTCAAGCGTTTCGGACGCCTGGACATTGCAGTCAACAATGCCGGGACGGAAGGCTTGCGCGGTCTGGTAACGGAACAGACCGCAGAGAGCTACGCGGCTACGTTTGATACCAACGTACTTGGTGTGCTGTTAAGCATGAAGCACGAACTGCGGGTGATGTTGCCACAGGGGGACGGAAGCATCGTCAATATCTCGTCGACCTATGGAAGTGTCGGCGCTGCTGGGGCGTCCGTTTATGTGGCCAGCAAACATGCAGTGGAAGGACTGACAAAGTCCGCTGCACTGGAAGTCGCGGGGACTGGCGTTCGGGTAAACGTAATCGCTGTGGGTGCTACGGATACGGGCATGCTCACACGCTTCACCAACACAGATGAGAACAAGGCGGCGCTCGTCTCGACGGTACCCCTCAAGCGTCTGGCAACACCAGAGGAGATCGCTCACGTGATCGCTTTTGTAGGTTCAACAAACGCGTCGTACATGACTGGCTCCTCTATCCCGGTGGATGGAGGAAAGCTGGCTCACTAATTCCAGGAGAATTTCGGGAAGCAGATTTCTGAAGTCCCCGATACAGGGATCCAGCTATGAACGGAGCGAATTCTAAAAAGAGCAAGTTATCCAAAACGCGAACAGGCTAAACCCTTTCATTTGCTCCAGCGTAATTGTCGCAGGCATGGATAACTCCTGATGGCTGACGAGAACTTCGACGAGAGCGGGCCCTTTGAGCAGGTGCTGCACCAATTCGCTGGCGGCAGCGCTAAGCATTGTGTCCCGACGCGATTGGTCTTGTAGGCAACGACTCCTAGGGCAAGCGAAGGAATATATAATTCTTCTTTACGCCGCCGGCTTCCTGCTGGCCTGAGCGATTCCTTTCAGAACAGACGATTTGCGCAACGCGGCCCGCGCTTGAAACAACCGCGCCTTGGCCGCACCGACGGAAATGTCCAAAACGCTCGCTATTTCCTTTATCGAACGCTCTTGTAGCTGTCGCAGCTGAACAACTCGCCGAATGCGGGGCCGCAGGGTTTCGACTGCGCTGAGGAGAATTTGCTCTCGCTCGCGCTGTGCGCAAGACTTTTCGGGATTCGGAAGGCCGTCTGGCACATCCCAGCATGCCTGACTGCCATGATCGGTTATGGAAACTTCGAGAGAATTGCGCCGCTTGCGCAGTATCATCAAAGCCGAATTGATCGCAATGCGTGTCAGCCAAGTCGAGAAGCTCGACCTTCCGCTGAACTCGCGAATGTGCAGGAAGGCTCGCAGGAAAGAATCCTGCAGTGCATCTTCGGCGTCTTCGCGGTTTTTGGTAATCCGATAAATCCTGGGGAGAAGTGTCTTCCCAAAGGGTTTGCACAGCTCTTCGAAAGCCGCGGCTCGACCCTCTTTAGCGGCCGCCACTAGCTTTTCTTCAGCTGTAGCCAGGGCGCCCGGAATGGCACCCTGGTATCTGCTTTGCTCGCTCCATGAATGCGTGCTGACGACTGGCATGCTGTCTCCTTTCCGGTCGGTTTCTCTTCACGGGTCGAACTATGGGGGAATCAATCCGGGTATGCATCACGACATCGAATGATTTTTCACTACCTCCGCAGGTCGTTGCTCGCGTACCACTTTGGAGTGATCAAGGACCGGGGTCCGGATGCGCAGTAGAGTAGCAGCCCCTGGACGGCCAATCCTTTCCTCCACTCCGCCACATCTCGATTTGCGCCGACTTTCTGGTGAGTCAATGGCTGGAATCAGGCGATCGAACGTCGAGGATTATCGAAGGTTTTCCCGGGTGGCAACTCCCCAAGCGTCTCCATTCGACGAAAACAGAAACCAGTTCGTGATGTTGCCGCGGCCCTATGTGCGGGGTAAACTTCCGACAATCGCAGGCATAGAGAAAATGCCACATCGCTTCGAGGTGAGGCGAACGATGCCGTTGTTGAATTTCGATTTGCAGAGAGCCCGGCCGACCCTCTTCAGGTATGGTCTTGCAGCCATTTTCTATCTGTTTGCCCTGGGCCTGGCGCTTCTGACGCAGCACTACGGATTCCGCGACGTCGCACTGCCACTTTTCCTCTTCGCCGTCGCGCTCACTGCCTGGTACGCAGGGCCGGCGCCTGCCATCCTCGCGGTAGCGCTTTCGATCACTTCCTTCGATTACTTCTTCACCGAGCCGCTTCACTCTTTTTACGTTAGCCGCTCGGAGATACCTTACCTTATCGTTTTTGTGAGTTTCGCGTCGCTGGTGGCCTGGTTTAGTGCCGTTCGGCGCCGCGTCGAAGCACAGCTTCTTCAAGCTCGCGACGAGCTCGAAATCGAAGTGGCGGAACGCACCCAGCAGGCCAACCTTCTCAATCTCACACACGACACCATCTTGGTCCGTGATATGGATTTCTTCATCATCTACTGGAATCGGGGCGCCCAGGAGTTATATGGCTGGACCGCGCAGGAAGCAAATGGCAAGCGCTCCGACGAACTTCTAGGGACCGTCTTCCCGGCGCCGATCGAAGACATCCGTGCGGAGCTGCTGCGGACCGGACGCTGGGAGGGAGAACTCAAACGCACGAAAGCCGACGGAACCGATGTCGTTGTGGCGAGCCGATGGACGTTGCGGCTCGACGAACAGCAACAGGCTGTTGCCATCATGGAGACGAGCAACGACATCACGGAGCGCAAGCACCGGGAAGAGCAGATTCGCACGCTTAACCAGGAACTTGCAGGACGGTCTACGGAACTCGAAGCCACCAACAAAGAATTGGAAGCTTTTGCCTATTCCGTTTCCCACGACCTGCGTGCGCCTCTTCGCCACATGGTGGGGTATGCCGAGCTGCTTCAAAAAAAGGCGTCTTCCGTCCTGGACGAAAAGAGCCATCGCTATATGGCGATGATTCTGGAATCCGCAAAACGGATGGGCAACTTGATAGACGACCTCCTGGCGTTTTCGAGGATCGGACGGGCGGAGGCCCAAATGACGCTTGTGAACCTGGACCAGCTGATCAACGAAGTCCTCGGTGAGCTGCGGCAAGAGACGGCCGGCCGCGACATTCTATGGAGAATCGACACGCTTCCGGTTTGCCGCGGAGACCGTTCCATGCTCAGGATTGTCCTTGTCAACCTTCTTTCCAACGCCATTAAATTCACACGCAGACAACCGGAGGCCAAAATCGAGGTCGGGTGCGCCGATGCAAACAAAGATGAGATAGTAGTGTTCTTCAGGGACAACGGAGCGGGCTTTGATATGAAGTATGTTAAGAAGCTGTTCGGCGTGTTTCAACGTCTACATCAGACGGATGCGTTTGAAGGTACCGGGATAGGCCTGGCAACCGTTCAGCGCATCATTCACCGTCATGGCGGCAAAGTTTGGGCCGAGGGCGCGGTCGACCAAGGCGCGACCTTTTATTTCTCAGTTCCTAAATTCTAGAATGCGGGAGACTGCTATGGACATGCTAGGACGCATTTTGATGGTGGAGGACGACGCCAAAGACGTGGAACTTACTCTCACGGCTCTGGAGGAATACAACCTCGCCAACGAGGTTGTGGTCACGCATGATGGGGAAGAAGCCCTGGATTACCTCTATTCTCGCGGGAAGTTCAAGACACGTCCCAGCGACAACCCGGCGGTCATCTTGCTCGATCTGAAGCTGCCGAAGGTCGACGGCTTGGAAGTTCTTCAGCAGATCAAGTCTGACGAGAAGCTCAAGATCATTCCTGTGGTGGTGCTCACGTCTTCCCGCGAAGAAAAAGACATGGTAGCCAGCTACAAACTTGGGGTGAACGCGTATGTGGTCAAGCCGGTTGATTTTCACGAGTTTGTGAATGCCATTCGGGAACTGGGCATCTTCTGGGCCATCATCAATCAGGCGCCGCCCGGAAGCGTGAGGAAGTGAGTATGCGGAAGCCTTTGCGGATTCTGTCGCTCGAGGACGATCCGAGAGACACGGATCTGATTCAGGAGCTGCTGACAACAGAAGACCTCCCTTGTGAAGTCACACGAGTGGACACTCAGGCTGCGTTCTCAGCATCACTTCAGCAGGGCGCAATTGATTTGATTTTAGCGGACTATAGCCTCCCCTCCTTCGACGGCCTTTCCGCATTAAAGCTTGCACTGAAGATTTCTCCCGAAGTGCCTTTCATCTTCGTTTCAGGAACACTCGGCGAGGAAGTGGCGATTGAGGCCCTTAAGATCGGCGCAACGGATTATGTGTTAAAGACTCACCTTTCTCGGCTGGTGCCCTCGGTGCGCCGTGCGCTGCGCGAAGCCACAGAACGGGCCGAACGTAAGGGGGCCGAGGAGTCGCTGCGCCAGAGCGAGGCGTACCTAGCCGAAGCCCAGCGCCTGAGCCGCACCGGCAGTTTCGGCTGGAACGTTTCCAGTGGAGAAATCTTCTGGTCCGACGAAACCTTTCGAATATTTGAATCGGATCCTTTGACGAAACCAACGGTGCAGTTGGTGCTTGAGCGAACTCACCCGGAAGATCGAAAGTTCGTCGGCCGAACGATCGAGCGCGCGGCGGCGGAGGGGGCAGGGTTTGATTTCGAGCATCGCCTAAGAATGTCCGATGGTTCGGTGAAAACGGTCCGAGTCGTTGGTCGGCCCTCGAAAAATGGCGAACTGGGCAGTTTGCTGTTCGTGGGAGCAGTGACGGACGTCACTGAGAGCAGACGGTCGGAAGAAGCGTTGCGGCGTAGCGAGAGTTACTTGGCTCAAGCTCAGAGGCTGACCCAGAGTGGAAGTTGGGCTTGGAACTTGCGTACCGGTGAAATCTTTTGGTCGCAAGAGATCTTTCGCATTTATGATTACGATCCCGCGAGAGTCACGCCCACTTGGTCGGATATTCTCGAAAGAGTTCACCCTGAAGATCGAACTTCGCTCGAGCAGAGGGCGAAAGTGGAGTCTAGCCGGAAGCAGATGGAGGATTCTGAGGGTGATTTTCGAATTGTTCTTCCGGACGGCGCGATCAAGCACCTTCATACGATCGCTCACCCTGTCACGGATGCGTCGGGCGAAATTTCGGAAGTCATCGGCACCGTCATGGACGTGACCGAGCAACACGAAGCGAGAGCGGCTTTAAGACGAAGCGAGGGTTACCTGACCGAGGCACAGAGATTGACCCGCACCGGCAGTTGGGCGTGGAATGTGCGCACTCGCGAGGTCTTTTGGTCGCAGGAGATGTTTCGCATTCTTGATTACGATCCCGCGAAAATGAAGCCCACGCTGCCCCAATTTTTCGAACGGATTCACCCCGAGGATCGCCCATTGCTCGAGCAACGGGCGAAAATGGAATCCACACAGAAGGATAGGGTTGATTCTGGGTTTGACTATCGAATCATTCTTGCGGACGGTACGATAAAACATCTTCGCTCAATTTCTCATCCCGCGCTGAATGGGGCGGGAGAAATTACGGAAGTCGTCGGCACCACCATGGACGTAACCGAGCAACACGAAGCGAGAATTGCTCTGGAAACCGCGTTTGAACAAATCAAGGCGTTAAAAGACCAGCTCTACCATGAGAACATCGCGCTGCGCGAGGAGATTGACCGCTCTTCGATGTTTGAGGAGATCGTGGGTGAGTCGCCCGCTCTGCAAGGCGTCCTTGCGCACGTTGTGAAAGTCGCGCCGACCGATTCGACCGTCCTCGTGACCGGCGAGACAGGAACCGGCAAGGAGCTCATCGCTCGTGCCATTCACAAACGCTCCCACCGCGCCGCACGCGCCTTCGTGAGTGTTAATTGTGCGGCCGTCCCGCCTTCCTTGATCACTTCGGAACTTTTCGGCCATGAAAAGGGGGCCTTCACCGGCGCAACGCAACGGCGCCTCGGCCGTTTCGAATTGGCGGAGGGGGGCACCATCTTCATCGATGAAGTCGGCGACCTTCCTCCGGAGACCCAGACCACACTGCTGCGCGTTCTGCAAGAGCGCGAGTTTGAACGTCTGGGCGGCACCAAAGTGATTCGCGCGAACGTGCGCGTGATTGCCGCCACCAATCGAGACTTGCAGGCGGCTATTGAAGCCGGCACGTTCCGCGACGATCTGTATTACCGGCTCAATGTCTTCCCCATCGAAATGCCCCCGCTCAGGGAAAGACAAGAGGACATTCCTCTCCTGGTCGAGTATTTCATCGATCGCTATGCCAGCAAGGCTGGTAAGAAGATACGGGGCATCAATCGAGTGACTCTCGACCGGCTAAAGGCTTACGCCTGGCCTGGTAACATTCGCGAGCTCCAAAACGTGATCGAGCGGTCTGTCATTGTCTGTGAGACGGAGAATTTCACTGTGGATGAGAGTTGGCTCTCTCGAACACAAGTCCCTGCGGAGCAGAGTCCAACGCTCTTGAAGATGCCCGTCTCCCAGGAAAAGAAAGCCATTGAGGCGGCGCTGGCGGACGCCCGTGGCCGGGTGTCGGGCCCCTCAGGCGCTGCTGCCAGGCTGGGCGTCCCGGCCTCCACGCTCGATTCCAAGATCCGCGCGCTGAAAATCAATAAACATCGGTTCAAGACCGCCTAGCCTACCCTATACCTCTCATCAAGAAATCACGAATTTCGTGAATTCACGACAATCGGGACTTCCAGTGCTACACAACACACTGTTTTTCAATACTTTAGTACTGGCCCCTGGGTTGCTCCTTGGCACGGCGGGATGTTGAAGATTCGAAGATCGGAAGACAAAGGGTCCGCAATCTTCGCTCTCAGCGGTCGCATCGAACGCGATCGTGTCCCCGAGCTACAAACACTTTTTGATTCCGAAACTGAAGTCGCTAACATGGCCCTGGATTTGGAGGAGGTGAAGCTGGTGGACCGGGAAGCCGTAAAGTTTCTTGCCGCCTGTGAGGCTCGGGGAATCCAGCTAAGGAATTGCCCGTCTTATATTCGCGAGTGGATAGAAACAGGGAGCGATACAAACCATGAGTCTCAATCTTGAACCGTCTCCGAAAGCAATGGTTGGTGAAGCCATGTCTAACCGTGACGTCCTCGCGTGGGCCACTGAGGGGATACAAAAAAACTTCCGCCGCCCCGATCACCAGCAATTAGACCGGGAAATGAAACTTCGTCTGGAAGAACGCCGCAAAGAGCGCGGGCGCATCGCACGCGAGTTGCACGATACTTTGTTCCAAGGCTTCCTGGGTGCATCCATGCTGCTTCAGGGCGCGGTGGAACAGACACCTGCGGATTCTCCCACCAAAGCCTCGCTCAGCCGGGTTCTGGTGCTCATGCGTCGCGTCATTGACGAAGGTCGCGGCGCCCTGCAGGAATTGCGGTCGTCGGCAAGCACGTGTTTGAGCCTGGAAGAAGCCCTCTATGCCCTTTGGGATGAGCTCACGCCATCAGGCGTTCACTTTCGAATCCTGGTCGAGGGGCAACCCAATCCATTGAAGCCCGCCATCCAGGAGCAAGTGTTCCTGATCGGCCGAGAAGCGGTGCTCAACGCTTTGCAGCATTCGGGAGCGGCCGCGATCGAAGCGGTGGTGGAATACTCGCCGCGCCGGTTGCGCCTCGTCGTGCGTGACGATGGCCGCGGCATCGATCCACAGTTGCTGAATTCGGGACGAGACTTACACTGGGGTCTTCAAGGGATGCGCGAGCGCGCCGCTAGTGTTGGTGCTCAGTTGCGGATTTGGAGCAGGCTCGGCGCCGGTACCGAAGTGGAAGCTACTGTTCCCATCCAGCGGGTCGCCGACGCCCACCTCTCGAGCGCCAGCGTCTAATCCTAGTGCGCGGCGCCCGGCCCAGCCGACCTGAAATTGCGTGTAAAGAAAACCAGCGGCGCTCCGATCAGGCAGGCGCAGCCCAACAGCCAGAAACAATCGAGAAAACCAAGAAATGCCGCTTGCAGCTGGATCATTCGTGCCAGTTGTGCTTTCGCGTGCAGCGCCGCGTCCGGAGCCGTGAAACCGTGCGTCCCAAAATACCGCGTCAAGGCGGCGAGTGTCTCTTGATAGCGCCGCTGGAACGGGGTCGCGTGCGCGACCAAAACCGACTGGTGATACTGCGTTCGTCGAGCGAGAACGGTTGTAACGAACGCGATGCCTACGCTTCCACCTTGGTTCCGGAACAAATTGGTAAGACTTGAAGCTTTGTTGTTCTTATTCTTAGGCAGAAACGAATAGGCCAGCTGGCTCACCGGCACAAATAGCGGGGCGATCCCCAGTCCCTGAATCGCGCGGGTAAGGGCGATGTGTTTGTAGTCTGCGCCGAGATCCATACTGGCGAAGCGCCACATGGCAATGGCAAAGATAATGTATCCGGTGAAGATGAGAGGCTTGATTCCAACTTTCGGCAGGATCTTCACGACGAGCGGAGCCAGCGCCACGATCACGAATGCACCAGGTCCAAGAACGAGCCCTGCATCTGTGGCGGTGTAGCCGAATAGGCTTTGGAGCATCTGGGGAACCAACACCGACGAGCCGAACAGGGCAAAACCAAAAAGGAAATAGTAAACGTTCGCGATGGCAAAGTTGCGGTCGGCGAGCAAGCGAATCTCCACGACCGGATCAGAGTGGCGCCATTCCCAAAACGCGGCCGCAATCAACGCCGCAACCGCAATCGAAAAGAACAAAACAATGAAGCTGCTCTCGAACCAGTCCAGCGTCTGGCCGCGATCGAGAACAACTTCAAGACTCGCAAATCCGAGGGCCACGAGGAAAATGCCGAGGCCATCAATCCGAAGCTTGCCGCCTTTGCGCGCGGCCTCGACTTCACGCGTGAACTCGGGAGGATCGGAAACGAGCCGGTTCGTCAGGAGTAGTGACACGATTCCGATCGGAATGTTGATAAAAAAGATCCACCGCCAACTCCAGTTGTCGGTGATCCACCCGCCGAGCGGCGGGCCGATCACCGGGGCCGTCACGATGGCCATGCTGTAGAGAGCGAAGGCTGCGGGCCGTTTCTGCGGAGGGAACGTGTCCACAAGAATGGCCTGCTCCACCGGTGCGAGGCCGCCGCCTCCGACCCCCTGCAAAACGCGAAAGAAGATAAGCAGTCCCAGTGAGGGGGCGAGGCCACAAAGCAGAGAGCTGAATGTGAAAAGGACGACGCAAAGCATGTAGTAGCGTTTGCGGCCGAAGACGCGGCTCAGCCACGCGGACAGCGGGAGCACGACGGCATTCGAAACCAGATAGCTGGTCAGCACCCAGGTGCTCTCGTCATAGCTGACCGCGAGACCGCCGGCAATATGCGGCAGAGCCACATTGGCGATGGCCGTATCCAGCAGTTCCATGAAGGTCGCCAGGGTGACGGTGATTGCGATGATCCACGGATTGACAGCGGGCCGTGTTGCAGCCACATTCGGAAACGGAATGGAACCGGCGCTAGCGCTCATACAGTGCCCGGTCCGTTGGATGCAACAAGAGACCGTTCGGTCTCATCTAAACTCTGGTACAATTTGGTTAGCGACCAATTGGTCGCAGAGATCGTCTAGAGGGCCCAGATGCGCAAAGGCGAGCAGACCCGCCAGGACATCATTCGCAAGGCCGCACCCATATTCAATCAGCAGGGCTATGAAGGTGCGGCCTTGTCTGACCTCATGCGGGCGACGGGCCTCGAAAAAGGCGGGATCTACCGGCACTTCGCCAGCAAAGAGGCGCTGGCTGCTGAGGCCTTTGATTATGCCTGGCGTGAGACGTTTGACTCACGAATCGAGGATCTGGATACCATCGCGAATACCGTTGACAGGCTCCAGCAGTTCGTTGCGAATTTCGTTGGGCGCCGCGGAGCCATTCCCGGCGGTTGTCCACTGCTCAACACGGCGATCGATACCGATGACGGAAACTCTGTTCTGCGTAAGCGTGCGCGAAAGGCGTTCCGCGGATGGCGCAGCTACCTGATTTCGATGATCCGTGCCGGAATCAAAGCGCGGGAAATCCGCCCGAAAGTCGACCCAAAGAGGCTGGCCACTCTCCTTATTTCGTCCCTCGAGGGCGCCATCATGGTCTACCGCCTGGAACGAAATGAGGAAGCCCTGCGCGCCATCCAAGCCCATCTCGACCACTATCTCGAGTCTGAAGTGAGAGTCCCGTCCAAGTAAGCAATGCAGATGGAATCTAGCGACCCTTGGCACGCTCGCCCCTCAAGGCCATGCAAGTCGAGGCCGCTTTGGCAACCAGCCGCCCGCCTTCATCCGTGATTTCGCACTCAATGTAGCCAACCGTGCTGCCCCGCCGCATCACTTTGCCCTCGGCTCGAAGGCGAGCTTCCCACACGGGTCGGAAGAAATTGATCTTTAGCTCGATGGTTGTGAAGGATTCATCGGCCGCGAGCGTGCTTGCAAACGCCATTCCCATCGCCGCATCCGCAATATCGCAAAGAATTCCCCCGTGGAGCGTTCCCATGGGATTCGCATGCTGTCGCCCAGCCGCCAGCGTGACAACCGCTCGTCCGTCCATAATTTCTTCTACTTCAAATCCGATGAGCCGTGCCACCGGCACGTCCTTCCTCTCTATCTGAGCCATAAACCCTCGCTGATGAATCGCTGGCGGCGCTAACCGTCTTATAGATGCGACCGACCGGTCTCCCGATACAAATATAGCATCATGTTCGCCGAAAACCCTTTACTGGCGAGGATGGACGCATTCAGGATGATCGAGGCACCATCCGGCGAAAGGGGAAGCCCCTCTTGTACGGCGAACAGCACGCCTTGACATGGATGTCAAAGATCGAGTCGAAGTGTTCCTCCGTGATCGCTCCGAAGGGGGCGTACTTCCCGATGCCGGGAGCGGAATTGTTCGTGGATGGCGGCTTCGCGCAAGTGTAAGCCCCGACTAGCGGAGGGGCTGGCGGTTCGAATCTCTTGTCGTCCCCCGGCTTGTTTGTATCGCATCAGATACCCCCAGAAACGCGCAAATCACCTCCCAGCAACACTCCCGTAATCTAATTCGTTCGACACTTCCTGCATGTTAACAACCGCCGTCCTGCTCCACGACTGCGAAAACCCCCTGGCCACGACAAGCCGTTTTCGCGTAGGCATGGCGGAATCGCTCGATGACCTCATCCAGTGCCAACGCCTGCGTTATCTCGTTTTCAATTGCGAGCTGGGAGAGGGATTGGATAGCTCTGTATCCACGGGCCTCGATCGCGACCATTTTGACTTTATCTGTGACCACCTGATAGTGCATGACACAGCCACGGGAAAGCTCGTGGGCACCTACCGCATGCAGAGCGGATATCGCGCGAAAGGAAACCTCGGATACTACGGCGAAGGCCTGTTTGACTTCGCTCCATTCGAACCGCTTCGTGGAGAAGTGCTCGAGCTGGGTCGCGCCTGCGTGCGCCTGGAGTACCGCAATGCCTCCGTGCTCCACATGCTGTGGAAAGGCATCGCGAAATATGCCATGAGTTGCGGCGCGCGGTACTTGATCGGCTGCTCTTCCATCTCCTCGCAAGATGAAAACGAAGGAATGGCGCTTTACGGTACTTTGGAAGAAAAACACATCGTGGCGCCCGCACTGAGGACCATGCCGAAGCCGACACACCGATGCACGCTGAGCGGCGCGCCGATTGCTCCCCCACAGCCGCCCAGGCTCTTTCGAGCCTATCTCGATATTTCCGCGCGCTTGTGCGGGCCACCGGCGATTGACCGGGAGTTCAAGACGATCGATTTCCTCACGCTGATTGATTTGCAGCACATCCCGGATCGCGTTCGAACGCGATTCTTCTGACCGGAGGCGTAGTTCCCGCGCGGTGTATCAAACGATCGGCGGACGGCGCTTGCCAATATTCGTGGCCTCTTCGAACGCGTACGCCAATTGCAGAACGCCCCAATCATCGTGATGGCGTCCTACAATCTGAATTCCGATGGGCAGACCACTGGCGGAAAACGCACACGGGACAGACATCGCGGGATTTCCTGCTGCTGATATGTAGTAGGCCGATTTCATCCAGGCAATATAGTTTTCCATTTTCACACCCGCAATTTCCACGGGGTAGTGCTGGTTCACGTCAAAGGGAAGCACCTGATTCACAGGCAGAAGAAAGAAATCATACTCCCCCTTGAACTCGCACACACGCTCGTACAACGCCGTGCGTTTGGCCTCGATACGGGAAAGATAGGGGCCCGTAAGTTTGCGCCCCTCTTCGACGTGCCAGTGAATGTATTCGTTCAGCTGATCGCCACGCGTGGCAAGTAAATCACCGAATCCAAGCTCGGTCGACCAATGCCGCCACGCCACGAAGCATTCGTTGGCATCGCTGAAATCGGGTTCCGCGTCCACGACGATGCATCCCAGCGATTCGAAGACTTTGCGCTGCGCTTGCACCGCGCTCTTGACCTCCGGCTCCCACGGCAATCCCATGTCCTTGAACATGGCCACACGCACGCCCTTGAAACTGCGATTGCCAAGAGGTTGCGCAAACTGGGCACCGGGCTGATCAATGGAAATCGGCGAAAGCGGATCGAATCCGGCGAGCACGCTCAGAAAAAAAGCGCAGTCAGAAACATTGCGCGCGACCGGACCGGGGACCGAAAGCGTGAACCAGCCCAGATGAGAAGGAACATTGGGCACGCGACCCGGCGAGGGCCGGATGCCAACAATATTGCAGAAATTCGGCGGATTGCGCAGCGAGCCGCCCATGTCGCTGCCGTCGGCAAGCGGCACCATGCCGCAGGCAAGCGCGACGCTGCCCCCGCCGGTGCTGCCCCCACATGTCTTCGTGAGGTCGTAAGGATTGCGGGTCGGTCCAAACACAGGATTGAACGTTTGCGAGCCCAATCCAAATTCCGGAACATTGGTCTTCCCAACAACAATGGCTCCGGCTTCTTTTTCCCGCTGCACCACGCTGCAATCGAAGTGGGGAAGGTAATCGCGATGGAGAGGTGAGCCGTAGGTGGTGCGGATTCCCTTCGTTTCATGCAGATCTTTTACGCCCACCGGCATTCCGTGAAGCGGCCCGAGCCAGCGCCCTTTTGCAAGTGCTTCATCGGCTGCAGCGGCTTGCGCCATCAACTGCACCTCGGGAACCAGCGTGACAATGGCATTGACCTTGGAATTCACGCGATAAATCTGTTTCAGATGAGCTTGCATGACTTCGCGCGCAGACAGTTTTTTCTGCCGAATCAGATCGGCCATCTGTCGCGCGGGCATGTAGCAAATGTCTGATTCTGACGGCATGGGTGAGTCCTCGAAGGCGCGGGCCGGGCGCCGATCGGTTTCGTCGGGGCTCGAATTCGCCGCGACTGGAAGATGCGGGGTGATCACTGCGGAAACCGCCGCGGTACTACCGAGCTTCAGGGCTTCGCGACGACTTATTTTTTCGATCATGGGCTAGCTTTATAGCCCCATCGCTACTCACCCGCCAGCTTTTCTTTGGCCAGGGAGAGCGCCCGCTCCGTAGCGGCACCATCGCTCAAGCGGCCCCGCGCGAAGTCGCGCGTGCCGCCCCCCTTGCCACCGACCTTCTCAAGCACCTGTTTGAGAAGCGCGTTCATGTCCTTACCGGCAGACGGATGCTGGGCAAAGAACAGGTGTCCATCCCCGTTGGTGGCAAGTAGAGCGATCGCTTTTTCGGTTTTGGCCAATTCGGTGGCGAAGAACCCGAGGTAGTCCGCTGGAACGCCTTCAAAAACGCGCGAAACGATTCGAAGGCCCTGTGGACTGAGCGAAGCCTGCAATGCGAGGGCCGCTTCCGCCTTCGCCAGTCGCTCCAGCATGGCGCGAAAGCTCTTGAAGTTTGCATCGCGCTCCTCGAGCGCGCGCGAAGCCCCCGGGACCACTTCTTCCGGGGCGCAGCTCAATTTCTCCGCGGCTTGCCGCAGCCACTGAAAATCCCGGCGCGCGGCGCGTTCCGCCCGGCCGCCGCAGACAAACTCTACGCGCCAATCCTGCCGGACCTTCGTGCAACGCCTCACCAAAATCATACCGATCTGGCCCGTGCGCTTGACGTGCGTGCCGCCACACGGCTGCAAATCGGCGGATTCAATCTCGATCGCGCGAAGAATACCTTCGCGCTCTACTTCTTTTCGAACGCCCAGCCGGGACAGTTGGTCCGCGGTGCCATACCGAACATTCACCGGACGATCTTCGAAGATAACCTGGTTCGCAGCCCGCTCCGCGCCTTCCAGAAACGCATCGGACGGTTCCATCCCGTGCAAGTCAATCGTGCAAATCTCCGTTCCGAGGTGAAAGGAAACCGTGGGCAGCCCGAATCGTTCTTGAAACATGGCGGAAAGCAAATGCTGCCCGGTGTGCTGCTGCATGTGGTCGAAGCGCCGTGGCCAGTTGATGCAGCCATTCACATCGGGGCCGCTCGGGCGGCGATCCACCAAGTGAAGAATTTCGTCACCCTCGTCGCGGACATCGAGGACATTGGCGTCCTCGATCTTGCCCAAATCATTTGGCTGGCCGCCGGACGTGGGATAAAACGCCGTGCGGTCCAGTAGCAGCCCCCACACCTTTCCCGTAATTCCCTTGCTCAAATCCGGGGGCAGCACTTCGCAATGCAAGACCCTGGCGGTAAATTCTTTTTCGAAGGCATCGTCGTAATACAGTCTGCGCGTTGTCATGGCGTTATGCGGGTTCCGCGAATTGCAAGGCGCGCTGCCAGGCTTCGGCGTATTTATAGCCCGTGCCGGTATTGAAGAGCACCACGCTTTCCTCTGGCTTGATCCAGCCGGACGCGGCAAGCTTCCGAGCAGCGATAACCGTCGCCGCACCCTCCGGCGCCGCGAATATACCTTCGAGGGAAGCCAGTTCCCTTCCCGCCTGGAGCATCTCTTCGTCTGTGACCGTGAGCGCGGTTCCCCTCGTCTGGCGAAGCATGCTCAAAATGAGCAAATCGCCAAGCGGTCCGGGAACGCGCAAGCCCGACGCGATCGTTGCGGCATTGTGGAAAAATGCCGCAGAAGTCTGATGCGCTTCCCAGGCTTTAACGATCGGCGCACATCCTTCCGCCTGCACGGCCACCATCCGCGGCCTTTCTGAGCCAACCCAGCCCATCTCCTGCATCTCGTCAAACGCCTTGCACATCCCGATCAAGCCGACGCCTCCTCCCGTGGGATAAAGAATTACGTCGGGCAGTTTTCCTCCAAACTGCTCCCATAATTCGTACCCCATGGTCTTCTTGCCTTCGATGCGGTAGGGCTCCTTGAGGGTAGAAACGTCGTACCACCCTTCGCGGTCCTTGCGCTCGGCAACATATTTCCCGCAATCCGAAATCAATCCATTCAATTTGACCACCTTCGCGCCGAAAGCCTGGCACTCCATCACGTTGGCGACCGGAGTGTCTGCAGGCATCACGATCACCGACGGCAGTCCGGCAGCCGCGGCGTACGCCGCCAGCGCCCCGCCCGCATTCCCAGCTGTTGGAGCGGCCAAAGCCTTTGCGCCAAGCTGCTTGGCCCGCGTGACCGCCGCCGTCATGCCACGTGCCTTGAAGGACCCGGTGGGATTCAAGCCCTCATCTTTGATATACAGCTGCTGCAAGCTGCCCTGCCCGCAGGGCATGAACGCGCCGAGCCTCTTGGCGTGCACCAGCGGGGTCATTCCCTCGCCCAGTGAAACCGGCGGGTCATTAGGGAGCACTTCCGCGTATCGCCAAAGCGTCCGCGGACGCGCTTTCAAATTTTCCAATGTGAGCGTGGCGGCGGCCCGCTGCAAATCGTATCGCGCCAGGAGTGGCTTCCCGCATGTGCAAAGATGCTGTTCAACCGCAGCATCGTATTTCTTCCCGCACGCAGAGCATTCCAACTCTACAACATTCAAGGATTTGGTCATCACCGTGAAAGTCTAGCACACGCCTTTTTGGCCACCGTATCGTCCACGCCCGAAATCCGCGATGAGCAAGCGCATCGATCGCTCATGGTGTCAGTCAGCCGCACGTTGCCTTTATTCCTCGGCCTTTTTCGTTGGCACTTCCCCAAGCCACCAAATGTCAGCCTCCCCTCTGTTTTCATTCCGATACGAAATGCCCATTTTTATCCCCTTTGTTTTGAAATTCCTACATGGAATGGGGAGGTGGGCACCCCCTCACTTTGTGCTGTTTGCACGCTCTTGTCGCTCTTTGGACCAAGAGCGTTTCGCATCCCCTCTGCAATCAACCACTTCCGCAATCTTTCTCAAAACACCGGGGGTGGCATACCCCTTAAGAAAAAGAAAGGGCTCATGAGCGCAAAAACCCTTAGCCCCACCTCCTTCCGATATAATGGAAAGATGGCTGTGCGACTGATTGCGCTTGATATTGACGGAACGCTACTGGACAGCCGCTGGCAGCTTCCAGAAGCCAACCGCGCGGCCATTGCGGAAGCCGCACGTCGCGGCATCGAGGTGGCACTAGTCACCGGGCGCCGCTATGACTTCGCCATGCCCGTGGCACGTCAGCTGGATTCTCCGCTGACAATGATCGTGAATAACGGCGCGCTGATCCGCTCCAAAGAAGGCCGGACACACCTGCGCCACCTTCTGCCTCGGGATACCGCGGGAAAGGTTCTGGAGAGCACGCGACCCTGGCGCGAGGGGGCGGCAGTCATTTTTGACCGCACGCACGACAATCAACTCATGCTGGAATTGCTCGATCCCGACGACTCCATGCGCTACTCCTACTACTCGCGCAACAAAGAGTTCATCGGCCTGGCAAATCCGTTAGAGAGTTGCTTGACTGAAGATCCCATTCAGGTGATGCTTTCCGGGAAGGTCGCACCGATGCGGGAAGCGGAACAAGCCCTGCGAAACGCGCTCTTCGCCGATGAATTCGGCCTGGCCGTGACCGCTTACGAGAGCAAGGATTTTGCCATGATTGACGTGATCAACCCCGCGTGCTCCAAAGGTTCGTCTCTCGCGGAGTGGGCTGCGCTGCGCAGCCTGGCCCGGGAAGAAGTCATGGCCATCGGTGACAATCACAACGATCTCGAAATGCTTTCGTTCGCAGGAATTCCCGTGGTGATGGGCAACGGCGTGCCCGAATTGAAAACCTTCGGATGGCATGAGACAGGCACCAACGACGAGAACGGCGTAGCCACCGCCATCGAACTATTTGCCTTGCAGGAGGCTGCGCCTTGCGCCTGAAGCGAGCGGCGCTTCTCCTGGCGCTCTTTTTTTGCGCCGCGCCGGCGCTGCGCGCCGAGTACGTGGTGCTCCGCAGCGGCCAGCGGCTGGCGGTGACGAGCTACGAACTCCTCGGGGACAAATACCGCTTGCGGGTCGCCGGCGGCTTCGTCGTCGTGGCCGTCGAGGACGTGGTAGCGATCGAGCCTGAAGAAGTTTTTAAGCCGGTCCCCGCCCCGCCCCAACCGGTGGTCGCGCAACCGTTTTACCGCGATTTGGTGGAAGCCGCAGCAAAGCGCTATAACGTGGACGCGGACCTGATCACCAGCGTCATCGCCGTGGAATCCAACTTTGACCCCAAGGCCGTGTCGCGCAAGAACGCTCGCGGGCTAATGCAGCTCCTCCCGGAAACGGCGGCGCGCTTGGGCGTTAAAAATGTTTTCGATCCGCAGGAAAACATTGAAGGAGGGACGCATTATCTGCGCGATCTGCTCCAGAAATACAACAACGATCTGGTGCTGACTCTGGCTGCCTACAATGCCGGCCCCGAGAAGGTGCAGCTGTACGGCCGCGTTCCACCCTATGCGGAAACCATTTCATACGTGCGCCGCGTCAAGCGCACCTATGAAAAAAACAAATCGGCCGCGTCCGCAAAAACAGCGCCGCGGACGGGAACACCAGTTGCGTCTACACCGTCTCGCGCGAATCCACCTCAGTAAAATCTACTGCTGCTGCGGTGGATTCTGTTGAGGATTTTGAGGCGGATTTTGCCCAGGTGCGGCAGGATTCTGAACGGGCTGCTGGCCCGGCGGGTTCTGGCCAATGGGCTGTCCCAGACCAGCGCCGGTCTGCAAGCCTGGCTGCCCTAGCCCGAAGATGTCCTTGGAGGGATCCCAGACAAATTCGTACAAGCGATAGTTTTTCGCCTTGTCGTAAATGATGATCGAAGATTTGTTGACCTTGCTCCCCACGCCGATGATGTTGCCACCCACAATGTTTGGTGTATCGCCAAGCGGAACCTGCGCCGGATCGGAACCCGTACCTTGGTCAGCACTCACGGGAGCCCCGGTCGTTCCAGTTGCGCCCGGCGTCGTGCCTGGCGCAGTACCCGGCGCAGTGCCGCTCGGTTGCGATCCACTCAGCCCTTGTAGTGCATTTGCAACTCCCGCTCCAAAGGGTGAGGGCGAGCTTGTGCTGCCAAGCGCGGCAGCGGGCGTGCCGACGTTGCCGGCCTGGGGGAATTGCAAGTTTTGCTGGGGCGGCTTCAAGCTGCCGATGAGTTGTCCGGCAGGGCCCACGTAGATGAGCCTCCACGTGCCATCATCCTTGTTCATTGGATCTTTGTAAGCTTGGCGCATGAAACGCAGCGTTCCGACTTTGGGCTTGGTGAGATCATCGAGAGAAGTGGGAAACCGGCCGAGCTTGCGGTAAAACAGCTTCACACCGCGGGCGTATTGCTTTCCGCGCCAGATCATCTCTTTCTCTTTTTCGCGGCGGCCTTCGGTCAGGACGTTTGGCGCGACGGTCATGGTAGAAAGCAACAAAAGGGTGAGGAGAAAGATGACCACGAGCAGCGCATAACCGCTCTCTTCGCGACGCTTTGCCGATTTTAGACGAGAGGCGTTCATGCCGAGGGGCCCCCCGCCCCTTGCTCCTGGAGCGGCGCGGTTCCGTGAAGGCCGGAGGAGAGCTCTTCGAATTCGAGACTGGCATTGCCAATCTTCAGAATGCGGAAACGCTTCAGCAAAATCTCCCCTTCCCCTACAACGTAAATTTCTTCTCCATCGGTGAAGAAAGCGAGGCGCGCCGTACCGTTCGGAACTACGCCGAAACCAAAGAATTTGACAGGCAACACCGGAGGAGGAGGGGGGGTGGGCGGCGGCTCCGGAATGGGCCCGACCTTTTCCGGTTTGGGTTTCTGCTGTTTCACCACTAGCGGAGGCGGCGCAACCGCGCTGAAAATGTTGCGGCCGGCGCTCCTGTACTCTGTTTTCCGCGCTCTGTCGACAGCTGGAAAGTGGAGCTGCGGGTTTTCCACCTGGAGCAAGGGAACATTCTGCGTCGCGGCGCCAACGTCCGTGGTGACCGAAGTCTTGTCGCCCGCGAAAAAGTTAAACCATATCAAGCCCGCAATCACTACGAGCACGGAAAGCACTGCGAGTTGTTTCTTGTTTTTCACGCGGCCGTCCGGAAATACGTCTTGAGGTGTAGGGCGACCCTTATTATACCGCCGGGAGCCTGACTGCCGTTATCGGCACCGAGTGTCAGCGAATCCACGGCATAAAGGCTGGAGGATCGTTGCAAGCTATTTAAGAAGCCGATCACGCTTTTGTAGTCGCCACCGACCGTGGCGTCCACGGCCACTTCGCTCATTCCTCGGCTGGCGACCTTGGTTTCCTTAAAAGCGAGGTTCTCCAAATGAATCCCAGCTTTTCGCGCGACGCCGCCGAGCTCGGAGGTCACATACGAATAGCCTGAACCCGCGGGAGGGAGCGAGCGTTCGAACTTGTCGCAATCTTTTTGAATATTGGGCATATCGTTTCGGATCTTCTGCGCCCGCTCAATATTACCGCGCAGCAACTTCAGTTGAAGCTGCTCTTGCGCAAACTGCTGCTGGGGCGCGTGTGGAGAGGAGGCGAGATGCCAACTGTAGCCTGCAAGGACGATGTCGGCGAAGACCAGAAGAATGACTGCGCCGAGAATGATTTTCTTCCTGAGCTTGAAGTCGCGCCGCATCAAGTCCTCAAATACACTGTGGTCAACTGCAAGACCTTCTGATCGCCGCTTTGTGGGCCTAAGGCTTGCACCGTCACGGTTTGCACCTGTACTTCGCTGAATACCCTCGATTCTTCCAGGGCATGCAGGAACTTCAACACCGCCTCGTCGCTGGTCGCGCCCACGTTCAATTTAACTTCGACATGCCCGCCGACCTGCTTGGGCTCGATGCTGATCACCCGGACGCCGGCCGGCAGGACATGCTCCAGATCCATGAACATCTGTGTCCAATTGAAGCTGCGAGCGTCAAGAATGCCGTTGATGAAGTCGGCGCGATCGTGCAGCTTGGCGTTCTCTTCCTGATGAAAGAACCGATCGAGTTCCTGCCGCTGCACTTCCAGCTTGGCCATTTCCTGGCGGGTTTTCCCGGTGCGCGCGCGGAGTTCCTCGTCCACTTTGCGGACGGTGTAAACGTGCCAACCAAGCCAGAGAAACACGAAGGCCGCAAAGAAGGCGACAAGTCCTGAACTGACCAGGAAGCTCCGCTGAGCCTCCAGAGGTTTGGTCGCCAAATTGAGCCGAAGTCTCATTCTCTTAATACCTCACTCCTTGAACTGCAGTCAGTTGCGCTGAAGCATCCATCCGATCAGACCTTCGAGCTCGCGATCTGCAAGCGGACGTGCATCTTCCTTGATGCGCCCGTCGGAGACCGCGGAGTTCAACAAGGAACGCACCTCGCAATGGAACTCCTGCTCGAGGGGCCCCACAAAATCAGGAAGCCGCGCGCCGAGCCCGGCAACGCGCACCGCTTGAATGTCCTCATGCCAGGTGTCCTGATAGTAGGCAGCCACGGGAAAAACCTCTTCGAGCAACATCTGTGGCGTTAGCTGCAGGCTGTGAACCGGGAGCTCGGTGCAGCGATATCCGCAGAGCATGTCGTTGCGGACAATGGCGCTGGTGAGCGAAGAGCCGGAAACACGAGCAAGAAGCGTGGCTTTTTCTGCATCCAGCAAGGAAACTGCTGCAAGGGAGGAACTCAGCACGATGCCCGGGTGCAACCCGAGATCCTCCGCGAGCGATTCGTACTCGCGAATAATGCGCAGCCGGGCGAGGCCGGTAACCACATCAACCCCAGCATCGCGCGGCGCCTGGCGCATGTAAGAGATGAGCGTGTCGTCGGCATCGAAGGGCACGCTCTTTTTCAGTTTCCACCGCAACATGGGGATGGCTTCCTCCGCCGAGCGCGGGAATTCCTCAAAGTGCTGGATGAAAACGCGGATCACTGGATCGGGAAGGATCAATGCCACTTCCTCGTCGTTGGCGTGCAAACGTTTGCAAGTCTGGGCAAAGACGGTCTTAACGGCGACCGTGTCGACGATATTGGCTTCCACGGCGGAAGGGAGAATCGCACCTACAGGCAGCATTTCCACGGCGTAGTCATCCACGGAACCGGTTCTGCCCCAGCGCGCAGCAGCAATCCGCTCGGGCGCGATTTCAACGGCCACCGGCGGGTGAGGCAAAGCATCAAGCCATCGCACGACGCGCCGCGCGAGCCCGCTCTGGAAGATGCCTTGGTGAGGCGTGCTTATGCTACTCAACGAAAGTCACCTTGTTAATTTCTTTCACGGTAGTAATTCCCGCACGGATCTTGGCGAGGCCGCTTTCCCGCAAGGTAATCATTCCCTCTTCGCAAGCCACACGCTTGATTTCCGAAGTGGGGCGGCGATCCACGATCATTTCGCGGATGCGGTCTGTAAGATCCAGCAACTCGCAAATCGCAGTCCGGCCGTGGTAGCCGGTGCCAGAACATTCCAGACAGCCGGCCCCCTCAAAAAGGGTGACGTCGGACCAAACGGCGGGATCCAAGCCCGCCTCTTTCAATTCTTGCACAGAATACTTTTTAGGTTTTTTGCAATTGGGGCAGACCACGCGGACGAGGCGCTGCGCCATGATGCAATTCAATGCGGAGACGAAATTGTAAGGCTCGACACCCATATTGATGAAGCGGCCGATCACATCGGTCACGTTGTTGGCGTGGACCGTGGTGAAGACGAGATGTCCCGTGAGAGCGGACTGGATGGCGATTTGCGCCGTCTCCTGATCGCGAATTTCGCCGACCATGATTTTGTCGGGGTCATGGCGCAAAATGGAACGCAAGCCGCGGGCGAAGGTCAGCCCTTTCTTCTCATTCACGGGAATCTGCGTGATGCCGCGGACTTGGTATTCGACGGGATCCTCGATGGTGACAATCTTATCCTCGTCGGTCTTGATTTCGTTGATGGCGGCGTAGAGCGTGGTGGTCTTGCCGGAACCGGTCGGACCGGTGACCAGGACCATGCCGTACGGCTCACGGATGTAACGGCGGAAGCGGCGCGTTTCATCCTCAGAGAAACCAACCACATCCAGGCTCAGGCTTTGGAATTTTTCCGACAGGGTCTCTTTATCGAGAACGCGGAGGACGGCGTCCTCGCCATGGCTCGCGGGCATGATAGAAACGCGCAGGTCAATATAACGCCCCTTGTATTTCACGCGGAAGCGTCCATCCTGAGGGATGCGGCGTTCGGCGATGTCCAAATCGCTGAGGACCTTGATGCGCGAGAGAACGGTAGAATGCCATTCCTTGGAAATAGGCTGCATGGCATGTTGCAATACACCGTCAATGCGGTACTTGACGGCGACTTCCGAGTCGCGGGCTTCGATGTGGATGTCACTGGCACGCCGCTCGAGGGCGGTGAAGATGATGGTTTCGACGAGTCGAACCACGGGGCTGGCGGTGCTGTCGCGGGTCAGGCGGTCGCCGGATATGGTTTCTTCGCTCTCCTCCTCTTCCTTGGAGGTCTGGAGAGTAAAGGCCTCGGTAGCTTGTTCGAGTACGCGCTGTGATTGCTCGGTGCGCTTGAGAATGTCGCTGATCTGCCGCGCAGTGGCGACACGGATCAAGAGCTTCTTGCCCAGGAGTAACGGGAGTTCATCGCTCATCTGCACGCAGGGGTCGGCTACGGCGATGGACAACAAATTGTCCCGGACCTCGAGTGGGACGAAGTTGTAACGGAACATGAGGTCCGCTTGAATCGTCCGGAAGAGTTCCGGATCGATGCGGTGATCGCGCAGGTCGATGAAGCTCAGGCGATACCTCTCCGCGAGTTTGCGGGCGGCATTGCGCTCATTCTGTTCATCACCATCGCCCGGCAGCCCGGGGGGAGGTGGGAGTTGCTCAGTGGTAGCCATAAGTCCTTACTTGGTTGCCCCCGTCATGGAAAAGGAAAAGATGGGTAGATATAGCGAAATCAAAATAAAAGCGACTAACATTCCCATGAATATCAGGAGAAGGGGTTCGATTACGGCGACGAGCGCCGATAAGCGGAGATTAACCTCTTCTTCGTAAAACTCCGCCACACTGGTGAGCATAGGAGACAGCGCACCGCTCGATTCACCGACTTCGATCATGTCCAGGGCCATGTCCGGCATGACGCCCTTGGAAGAAAGTGCGGCACTGAGAGATTCGCCCTCGCGAACCATCTGGGTGGCCTGCGAAACCGTGGAACGCAGCAGTTTGCTGGTGATGGCGTCCGCGGCGGTTTGGAGTCCGGCGACAAGGGGAGTGCCGCCAGTGAGCAAGGTCGCCAAGGTGCGCGAGAACTGCGCCACCTGGAATTTGAGGAGCGTGTCTCCAATCACGGGCAGCCGGAACTTGAGGCGATCGAGCGACGTTCCGCCTTCTTCCGAACGGGACCACAGAAAAACGGCCGCTGCGGTCAACGCCAGCAATGCCACGCCTCCCAAGACGGCGTAGCGGTAATCCACGGTCAAGGCAATCAACAACTTCGTGGGCCCGGGGAGTTCCACGTTTAAATCGCGGTAGAGCAGGGCGAATTTCGGAATCACTGCAGTAACGAGATACGTCACAATGACGATCGCGACGGTGAGAAGCAGGATGGGATAGACCAGCGACGCGAGAATCTTCTTGCGGACGCCGGTGCTTACGCGCTGGTAGGCGATGTAGTAGTCCAAAACG
>Ga0307477_10000908_pt1 | contig 27779 bp, 19 predicted proteins | sample atmos_gasesECM2C_FD_203316 | JGI IMG/M metagenome (GOLD analysis project Ga0307477, IMG submission 203316) | Hardwood forest soil microbial communities from Morgan-Monroe State Forest, Indiana, United States - atmos_gasesECM2C_515 | ecosystem: Environmental > Terrestrial > Soil > Temperate...
GGGCGACTGGCCTATTCTGAGCCGGGGTGGGGCGCCGCATACCTTTGCATATCATCAAATTACGTCGAGGTAAACGAATTTCATTTAGGGAAAAAGAATGGCCGCTCACCCCACCAGGAGAGCCAGCTTTCTACTGTCCGATGCGTTTTTGAGGACTCAATTCTAGTTTGCTTGCCGCTTGGCTAGAATCGCATCGCCGATCGTCGCTGTAGGTGACGATTTAGGCGACTTTGTCGCTCGAAATGAGTCAATCTCCTGCTTCTCGGCCTGTTTCTGCGCCGCCCGGTAGCTCAGACTTATCTTGTGCTGTTCAGGCTCGAGCCGCAGAACTTTGAATTCGTATTCCTGACCAGGCGTCAATACGGCCGTCACGCGAGCGCCGCGTGAACCCTTCTCACGTTCCTTGTCGCGATCGCCTTTCGGGCGGCGCTCCTCAATCTCCGAAACGTGGCAGAGCGCCTCAATTCCGTCGGACAGTTCGACAAACGCGCCGAAATCGGTAGCTCGCGCAACTTTTCCCTTTATCAGGTCGCCGATCTTGTGCTCGCCAAACCAGTTCGCCCAGATATCATTCACCTGCTTGATTCCCAGCGAAAGCCGCCGGTTCTGCGAATCCACTTTCAGCACCTTCGCTTGGATCGTGTCGCCCTTCTTGAATTTTTCGCTGGGGTGCTTGATCCGCTCGGTCCAGCTTACATCGCTGATGTGGATCAGCCCCTCCATGCCCTCTTCGATTTCAACGAACGCGCCGAAGTCCGCAAGGTTGCGTACGCGACCGCTCACCATCGTTCCCACCGGATATTTCTCCGCAGCCGCTTCCCATGGATCGGCTTGCGTCTGCTTTAATCCCAGTGAAATCCGCCGCTGGTCCGTCTTCACTTCCAGCACAACAACGTCCGCCTCGTCTCCCACTTTCACAATCTTCGACGGGTGTTTCGCGCGCTTCGACCAGCTCATTTCGCTCACGTGCACGAGCCCTTCCACGCCAGGCTCAATTTGAACGAACGCGCCGTAATCGGTTACGCCCACGATCTTGCCTTTCACTCGCGTCCCCACCGGAAAACGCTCCGGCACGGTGGCCCATGGATCAGGCAGCAACTGTTTGCGTCCCAGCGAAATGCGCTGCTTTTCCTTATCGAATTTCAGGATTTGAACCTGAATCTCTTCGCCCGCCTGCACCACGGAAGATGGATGTGGCACGCGGCCCCACACCAGGTCGCTCACGTGCAGCAAACCGTCGATGCCTCCCAAATCAACGAACACGCCGTAGTCCGTCACGTTCTTCACGCGTCCGGTGACCACCGCGCCATCCGACATGGTGGCCAGTAAAGCTTCGCGCTTCGATTTCTGCTCCTCTTCGAGGATTGCGCGCCGGCTCACCACCACATTGCCGCGCTTGCGGTTCAGCTTGAGGACGCGAACGTCGATCTCGCGATCTTTCCATCCTTCCAGGTCATGCACCGGCCGCAATTCGATCTGCGAAGCGGGCAAAAAGGCGCGCACACCGATGTCAACCACCAGGCCGCCCTTGATCCGCTCGGACACTTTGCCCTTGATGTCCGAATGTTGACGATAGGATTTCTCGATTCGTTCCCATACGCGCCGGCGGTGCGCCCGCACGTGCGACAGCAGCACGTAACCATCTTTGTGTTCGTGCAGCCGCTCCACTTCAATCGTCTGGCCCGGGCCGAATTCAATCGCCGATCCTGACTCTGCGAACTCCTGCGCGGGCACCAATCCTTCGAACTTTCCGCCCACATCCACGATCACGCCCGCATCCGTAACGGCCAACACACGCCCGTCGAAAATTTCGCCTTCCGTTACCACCGGCTCCGGCGTCGGGAACTGATCGAGCAGCTGGTCCATCGTCTCGCTGCTCTCCGCGATTTCCGCTTCGGTGGTCATCTCGTGGGAAATCTCAGCCTCAACGCCGTCATGATGGGTATCCCCCGACACCTCAGGCAACACATCATGTGCCTCAGTCGCTTGGGCGGAATTTTCTTCCGTTCCGCTTACCGGCGGGATCGTTCCGGTCGTTCCGTGTCCGTCCGTGGACACACTTATCCCCGCACTTTCTTCCACCGCTGGAGCGCTCGGCGCAGGATCTAGCGCGCGTGTTGCAGCTGTTGCAGCGCTGGCTCCCTGGGATGCCTTTGCCTGAGGAGTGGCAGCCTGCGGCGCATCCGACGAAGATTCGGGAGCTGACATTTCCAGAGTCGGTTGAAGATTATTGTCGTGTTCGGGTGACATTGAGAACGGCCTCCACGGATTCGTTCATTGCGTGCCGAGAGTTTGGCCTCGGTTACTCCACCCAGCTGGGTTTTGAGCAATGAAGGGGAACAGCGTCCGCGCCAGAAACGCCGTATCGCAGCGATGATACGCGTCCGGTTTGCGGCTTGTCAACAAAACGGTGGAATTCTATATCGCCGCCATCGCGCATTATATGAATGGTTTATTACGAAATCCTAATGTGTCCGCGCACGAATCGCCGATGGGAGCCCGTTCTAATAGGTGTGCAGGTGGGGGTCTGACCGCTGCGTTGAATTTTTGCCGCGATGAGGCTCACGCTCCGGCGCGGCTGATGTTGCGGATCTCTTTGCGGTAATCGGGGGCGGAAATTTCCACCGTGCGGCACATTTCATACAGCCGTGAGCGAATCCGTTTCCCCACTCGTTCCGTGAGCGTATCTTCAATCGATGGCGCACGCATCCCCGCCACACGTGACCCGGCCCCTCCGACTGGATCGGTATCCAGATAGTTGGTCGTGAGCACTGTCACCCGTTTTTCGTTGTATCGAGTGTTGAGAACATGCCCCACCGTTTCGAGCGCCCAAAGCGATGGCTTGCTCGACCCCACATCGTCAAGCACCAGAAGCTCGGCCTTCAACACGGGTTCAAGCACGCTCAATTCAGTCGATTGACTCTCGGCGTTATAGCTGTCCTGAATCTGCTTCAGCAAATCGCGGTAGTCGTAGAAAATTCCCGCGTGGCCACGCGAAACGATTTGCTTCAGAGCAGATACCGCTAGATGTGTCTTACCTGCACCGCACGGCCCCATCAGCAGCAGGCCATTCTCATTGCCCGAAGGATACGGAAACTCCTGCGCGAACCGCTGCACCACGAGTTTTGCCTGCGCGAGGCTGCGATTCCAAACCTGCAGTTGCTCGCGCGCCACATTTTCGATGTCGTTGTCCGTCTCGAAATTTTCGAAATCGCAATGCCGGTAGCGCTCCGGTATGCGCGCTCGCATCAGCGCCCGGTCGGGCTGCTCGCTCTTCGTGCAGTCGCACGGAACGGCCCAAACCATCTTCGGCTCGCCAATACCCGAGCCAGGCCTATCCGCTGCCAACGGCTGCGCGCCCGGCGCAGTCCGCTCCACAACCTTCCAGCCGCTTCCCTGACAATCAGAACAATCTGCTCGTGCCATCGCTAAGAAGAATATGCGCCGCCTCCCTTTCACGCAAGCACACTCATCCCTGTGGAAGAAATCAAACCTGTGGAAAGAAAAGAACTGAAGCTGCGTTTCGCGGATGCTGCTTGTGAGCGCTACTTCTCCACTTTGATAGCCGGACGCGGCGACAACCGCACAATCGCATTGCGAACTTTCCGTTCATCCGGCGCCGCAAATCCTCGCGCCATCTCGCCCCGCACAAATTGTATGAACGCTTCCATCTGCGCCTGCATCTCGCCCATCTTGTCCCGCATATTCAAAATGATCTCGATGCCTGCCAGATTCACGCCCAGCTCGCGCGTTAAATTCAAAATCACTTCCAGCCGCTCCAGATCGCTATCGGTGTAAAGCCGCGTATTCCCCTGCGAACGCGACGGCTTCAGCAACCCCACGCGCTCATACAGCCGCAGCGTTTGCGGATGCAACCGGTACAACTCCGCCACCGCGCTGATCATGTAACCCGCTTTCGCTTTCTTTCTAGGCCGCCCTGCCATTTCACTTTCTCCTTCTACATCCGATCCGTCACACAGCCGCCTTAGCAAACAATTCCTTGCGCGGATCCTCAGGATCGATCTTGCTCAGCTCCTTCAGCAAATTCCGCACGCGCTCGTCCTCCGGCTTCGGCACCACCACCTGCACTTCAATAATCTGATCGCCGCGCTTCCCAGGTTGACGCGACGACGGCGCCCCCTTCTCGCGCAACCGCAATTTCTTCCCGCTGTTCGTCCCCGGCGGAATCCGCACTTGCGCGCGTCCGTCAATCGTCGGCACCTCTACCTTCGCCCCAAGCGACGCTTCCGTCACCGTCACCGGCACTGCCGTATACAGATCGTCTCCCCGCCGATCGAAAAACGGATGCGGCTGCACGCGCGTAATGATGTAGAGGTCGCCCGGAGGCCCGCCACTCGTCCCCGCGTTTCCATACCCGGCCACACGCACCCGCGAACCCGTATGCGCCCCAGGCGGAATCCGGACGTCGATCGTCTCCATCTTCGGCACGCGCCCTTCGCCGCCGCAATTCTTGCAAATCGTGTGCAACCGCCCTGAGCCGCCACATCGCGAGCAGTTCACCTGAAAACGCATCTTCCCGCTTGTCTGCGTCACATGCCCGGTCCCGCCGCACGTGGGACAAACCTTCGCCTCGCCCGGTTCCACGCCGCTTCCATGACACACATTGCACACATCCAGCCGCGTGAAGCTCAACTTCTTCACCGTCCCGCGCATCGCTTCTGCAAACGTGATGTCGATCTGATATTCCAGATCGGTCCCCGGCTCCTCTTCCACTCCCTGCTGCGCCGCACTCTGGCTGCGGAAAAATTGGCTGAACAAATCGCGGAAACTCGTTCCTCCGCCACCGGCCCCCGCTCCACCGCCAGCGCCTCCGCCAAAATCAAATCCGCCAAAATCGAAATGAATATCCTCCGGCGCACCGCCATAGCCCGCTCCCTGCGGCGGCACTCCTCCCTGCCCCGGCACGTTGAATCCAAACTGGTCGTACATCTGCCGCTTCTTCGTGTCCGACAGAACGTCGTACGCTTCCTGTATCTGCTTGAATTTTTCTTCTGCTGATTTGTCGCCCGGATTCAGATCGGGATGATATTTGCGCGCGAGTTTGCGATACGCCCCGCGAAGTTCCTTCACTGACGCCTTGCGGGGCACTCCCAGCAGTTCGTAATAATCTTGTTTGGTTGTCGTAGCCATTCTTGCTTTCGCTAATCCTTAAAGTTTCGCCCAGCGCGCGTTCCACTCAGCCAGTTCCTGCGCCTCGCGCCCGGCCTCTTCCTGTTTCTGGCGCTGCACTTCCGTACGCCCCGCCATCGCTGCCTCTTTCTGGCTCGCCTTCCCTATCCAGCGATCCAGCACCGCGATCTTCTCTTCCACCGTCGCGGGGTCTGCCTTAAATCGCAAAAACGTCCCAGTAATCTCAATCGACCGCGGCGCAAAATCCGCCGGGACATCCTGCCCCTGCGCGTCGTAAAACAAGCGCCGCCAATCCGCGCTCGGCGTCTCCGTAATCGACACCTGAATCAGAAAATAATTATCGCGAACCTTCGTTACCGCCTGCGGCGCACTCGCCCGCCGAATCCCGCTCGTCGTCAACGCGCTCTCCTCGAATTTGCTATCACGCCCCACAGCAAAATGGGCGGGGCTTGCTCGCGCTAGCTCCCGCCCCATTTGCTGCATTCAGTTTGTCTACTCGACTTCAACCGCCTACAAAGCGGCCGTCTTAGTTCGGCTTCTTCGAGTCGTCCACGTCTACGAACTCGGCATCCACCACATCGCCTTGTCCGCCGCCCGATGAACCGCTAGATGACCCACTCGCTCCGCCGCTATCGTGCCCCGCGCCAGGAGCGCCAGCACCCGCGCCAGCCGCACTTCCCGCCGACGCCTGCTGCGACTTGTACATCGTCTCCGCCATCGTGTGCGAGATCTTCGTCAGCTTTTCCGCGGCCGCATTCAACCGGTCGAGTCCGCCTTCGTTCAACGCTCGTCGCGCGTCTTCGATGGCTTCCTCCGCCGACTTCGCATCCGTCTCGCCCAGCTTCTCGCGGTTCTCCTTCACGAGTTTCTCGGTCTGATAAACAAGGTTGTCGAGCCGGTTGCGCGCTTCCACTTCCGAAAGCCGCGCCTTGTCCTCAGCCGCGTGCGCATCCGCTTCCTTCTTCATGCGCTCCGCCTCTTCCTTGCTCAAACCGGTCGAAGCGGTAATCGTGATCTTTTGTTCCTTGTTCGTGGCCATGTCCTTGGCGGAAACGTTCAAGATGCCGTTCGCATCAATGTCAAACGTCACCTCCACCTGCGGCACTCCGCGCGGCGCCGGCGGAATCCCAATCAAATGGAATTTACCAAGCGATCGGTTGCCGCTCGCCACCGGGCGCTCGCCCTGCAGCACATGGATCTCAACCGACGTCTGGTTGTCCGCCGCCGTCGAAAACGTCTCCGACTTGCGCGTCGGAATCGTCGTGTTCCGCTGAATCAGCGGCGTCATCACTCCGCCCAGCGTCTCAACGCCCAGCGAAAGCGGCGTCACGTCCAGCAGAAGAATGTCCTTCACTTCGCCCGCCAGCACGCCACCTTGAATCGCAGCGCCCACCGCCACCACTTCATCCGGGTTCACGCCCTTGTGCGGCTCTTTCCCGTTGAAGAGGTTCTTGACGATGTCCACCACGCGCGGAATTCGCGTCGAACCGCCAACGAGCACCACCTCGTCGATTTTGTCCGCCGTAATTCCCGCGTCGGCCAACGCCTGCTTCACCGGACCAACCGTCCGCTGCAGCAAGTCTTCCATCAATTGCTCGAGCTTTGCGCGCGTCAGCTTCAATTGCAGGTGCTTCGGCCCGGATTCATTCGCGGTGACGAACGGCAGATTAATCTCCGTCTCCATCACTTGCGAGAGTTCGATCTTGGCTTTTTCCGCCGCTTCCTTTAGCCGCTGGATCGCCATGCGATCTTTGCCCAGGTCGATGCCCTGCTCTTTCTTAAACTCAGAAACGATCCAATCCACGATGCGCTGGTCAATGTCGTCGCCGCCCAAGTGCGTATCGCCGTTCGTCGACTTCACTTCCACCACGCCTTCGCCCACTTCCAGAATCGAAATGTCGAAAGTTCCGCCGCCCAGGTCGTACACGGCGATCGTCTCGTCTTTCTTCTTGTCCAAGCCGTAAGCGAGCGCAGCCGCCGTCGGCTCGTTGATGATCCGCGCCACTTCCATGCCTGCGATCTCCCCGGCTTGTTTCGTCGCTTGCCGCTGGCTGTCGTTGAAGTATGCCGGAACGGTGATGACCACCTTCGTCACCTTCTCGCCCAGAAAATCCTCTGCCGCGGTCTTCAACTTTTGAAGAATCATCGCCGAAATTTCCGGCGGCGTGTACACCTTGCCTGAAATGTCTATGCGCACATCGTCGTTCGGCCCTTTCACCACTTTGTAGGGCACGCGCTTCGCTTCTTCCGTCACTTCGTCAAAACGCCGTCCCATGAACCGCTTGATTGAATACACGGTGTTTTCGGGGTTAGTGATTGCTTGCCGCTTCGCCACCTGACCCACCAGGCGTTCGCCGCTTTTCGTGATCGCTACCACCGACGGGGTCGTTCGCGCCCCTTCCTGGTTCGGGATGACGGTTGGTTCGCCTCCCTGCATCACGGCCACCACCGAGTTGGTCGTGCCCAGGTCAATACCTATAATCTTGCTCATAAAATCGCTCCTAGTGCTTTCCGCTCGCCTGAACCTCGATTCGTGCCAGCCAAAGCAGGCGCTATAGTACACGTTGAGTGCTTCGTTGTCAAGTTATCTATGCGCCCGCATGTCACTGAATCTAGTTGCCTTGCATCACAACAAGCCGAATCACACCGACAGAGCTCGCAAGCAGGTCGACGGCTAACCTGCCATTCCGTAACGCCGGCGTCCCGCCGGCTCTTTTGACCCTTCCTTTGCTTTTGTCGTTCGGAAGCACAGGCAATCCTGCCGATGCCCACCTAACAACGGAGCCACTCCAGTAGACTTGCCTCCCGGGATCGCATTGCTTTACCCCCAGTTCCGAATCGAACCAACCCGTCGTCCCCTGCATCACATTGCCCGTCGCCAAGACCCGACTTTGCACCTGAGCACCGCCCAAGGCGTCGCTCAGTTCAAAGGTGAGCCAATTCGGGCTACAATGTTCTTTCGAATTTCATTTCTATTCGCTTGACGTCACTCAGCCACGCTCGGGAGGCACAGTTGAATCTTTCAATTCATTCGGCGCGACGCATCCCATCGCACGCGCTCGCACTACTCACCCTCGCGCTGATCCTCTCCCCCTCGAGCCACGCGCAAACCAAGACCGTCAGCGCCAAGCAGCACGCCAAGCCCGCTGCCGAATCCCTCCCGGCGCCCATGAAAGCCATCGGGACCAAATCCGCGCCCATCACCATGGAAGTCTTCAGCGACTATCAGTGCCCCGCTTGCCGCGGGTTCTTCGAGAACACCCTACGCTTCATGATCAACGACTATGTAGCGTCCGGAAAAGTCTATCTGGTCCACCGAGATTTTCCTCTGCCCATGCACCCGTATTCAATGGACGCCGCCCGCTGGGCCAACGCTGCCGCTCGCATCGGCAGATTTGAAACCGTCGACTCAGCCCTCTTCGACAATCAGGACAAATGGACGAAAGACGGAAGCATGGAGCAATACATTTCCACGGCCCTCGGCCCCACGGATTTCAAGCGCGTGCAAAAATTAGTATCGGGCTGCCTCACCCAAACTTCCGGCAATACGGCCAGCGCTCAAACCGGCCACTCCTGCGAGCTCGACACGTTCATCCAGCAAGATCAAGCCCTGGGGAAACAGGTGCCAGTCAATTCCACACCGACGATAGTCATCACCTACAAAGGCCAGCGCTACCCGCCCATGTCCGGCATCTTCACCTGGCCCATCATGAAGCAATATCTCGATTCCCTGATGAGCCAGTAGCCCGTGACGCGCGTCGAACGATCTTTGTGGGTCGCACCTTCAGGGGCGACATAAACTACCCAAGGAGCAGGGGCTTTAGCCCCTGAAGTTCCCGACAGCTGATTGCCAATTAAAATGACTGACGCATCCCGACAAACAACCGCAAGAATCCTCCTAACCATCGGCCGCATCGCGCTCGCCGTCATTTTCATCGTCGCAGCCTACGCGAAACTAAAACCCCAAGCCCCAGTCCCCTGGTCCATGGGCTCGATGCGCGTCTCACTCTCCATGTTCGCCATGCAGGTCGATTCCTACCAACTCCTCCCGCCCGCAATCGTCAGCCCAGCAGCCCACTTCCTTCCGCCCTTCGAACTCTTCGTAGGCCTCTGGCTCCTAAGCGGCGTTGCCCTGCGTTACGCCGCACTCGTCACCACTTTGCTGCTTACAGTCTTCTTCGCCGTAATGGTCCGCTCCTATTTCCTCGGGCTGGAAATAAATTGCGGCTGCTTTGGCCCAGGTGAACGACTAGGCCCAATGACCCTCTTACGCGACGGCTCGCTCCTAGCGCTAGCAATCGCAGTCACAGTGGCCGCATTCCTAATCAACCGCCGCAGCAACGTGCCAGACCCCGCACTAGCCAACAGCTCGGCTGCAATTCCGTAACGCCGGCGTCCCGCCGGCTCTTTTGATTTTGCCGTCTCTTTGACCTTGCGGTTTGCCGTTTGCCCTGGGTTTGCCTGTCATCCTGAAGGCATCCGACCAGGATGCCCGCCCTGAAGGATCTCGACTTGCATCTCACGCAATCACGCGCCAACACCGCGTCTCCGTCCGTCACCCAAATCGTCTTATAATCACCAGGCACCCAAAAAATGAAAACCCTCGACCAATACCTCGAAGACGCCACCGTCGCCCACGGCCACATCTGCGCCGGCCAAGTCCTCGGCGTTCGCCTCGCCATGCTCGGCCTCCGCGAACTCGGCATCGAAGATCCCATCCGCGAACGCAAGCGCATCGTCACGTACGTCGAAATCGATCGGTGCATGACAGACGCCGTCGCTCTCGTCGCCAATTGCCGTCTCGGCAAGCGCGCTCTTAAATTTTTCGACTGGGGAAAAGTGGCGGCCACGTTCGTCGATCTTGAAAGCGGACGCGCCATCCGCATCGTCGCTCGCGAAGATTCCAAAAAACGCGCCAACGAAATGTTCCCAGCTCTCGAAAAAGAAAAAGGCCAGCAGCAAGCCTACCGCGTGATTCCCGACAATGAGCTATTCGACAAACAGTGGGTTCGCGTAGAAATTCATCCCGAAGATCTCCCCGGCTTCAAAGGCCCCCGCGTCGTCTGCGCCCAATGCGGCGAAGGCATAAATTTCAAACGCGAAGTCAGCGTAAACGGCCGCACCCTCTGCCGCGCCTGCGCCGGCGAAAGTTATTACACCCCGCTTCACGAGTAACTCGCGGTTCGCAACAGTAGGGGGCACGGCATGCCGTGCCCGAACGCGCGATAGGCACAGCGCGACCATTCGGGTATTCCGTCGCCGCCCCTGCCTGTCATCTCGAACAAAGCGCGTTCTATGCGTCCCGAACGCTATATCGATGAAGGATCCCACCGTCCAATTTCGCTACCCGCGTTTTCTATTCCCCCACCCTTCTCCACTTGATGTAGAATCCGCCCGATCTCAACCCAAGAAATTAAGGAACCACGGCAGCGAGTCCTGACAGCGCACTACCTCATCCTGCGCGCAGACCACCACGCCAATCGCATTTGAAAATTTCCGATCGAGGACACGAAATGCAAAGAATGAAAGCAGCCTTGGCAGTCGTTGTCGCGCTCGCACTTCTACTCGGCTCTTATCCCCTCGCCCCGATCAGCGCTTCAACAACAAGCGCCACTTCGCCAGCACCCGCGGCCTCCGCTCCCGTCGCTCCCGCTTGGCCCAAAGTAATCGATAGAGACGGCAACCACATCATCGTCTACCAACCGCAGCTCAAGTCCTGGGAAAAATACCGCACGCTCGTAGCCGACACCGCGATTTCGGTTACGCCCACCGGTGGCAAACAGTTTCTGGGCGTAATTTCCTGGCGCGCCAACACTGTTGCCAACGTCAGCGCGCGAACCGTCTACGTCAGCGATATCCAGGTCATCAGCTCGCGTTTTCCAACCCTCGATCCCCAGCACGAAGCCGAAGCCGAGCAGAAAGTCAGTCAGATTTACCCCACCATGACGTTCAATGTCTCGCTCAACCACATGATCGCCAGCCTCGAGAAAGTCAAAGAGCCGGTAAACTCGGCGGCCGTCAGCACGCAAGTTCCCACGATTTTTGCCAGCACCACCCCGGCGATCGTCCTGATGGTTGATGGCAAACCCGTCCTCGTTCCCATCGAAGGAACCAATCTTCAATACGTCGCGAATACGAATTGGGATCTCTTTTACGACGGTAGCGAATATTTTCTCCTCAGCGGAAAAACCTGGCTCAAATCCAAAGAACCTTCCGGCCCGTGGACCGCAACCACAAAGCTTCCCGCCGAAATGGCCAAGCTGCCCAAAGGGCAAAACTGGGATGGCGTCCTGAAGCAGGTCCCGCCACCCGCCGGCGCTCCACCCGCGCCGAAAGTTTTCTTTACCGAGCACCCCGCAGAATTAATTGTCTTCCGCGGCGCGCCAGTCTATGCGCCCATCGCCGGTACCAGCCTTTCCTATGCGACGAACACCGAGGACAGCATCTTCCTTCACAAGCCGGATAATCAGGTCTACGCGCTGCTCTCCGGACGATGGTTCCGCGCCGGAAATATCGACGCGCCCTGGCTCTACGCGGGCAATGATCTCCCAGCTGACTTTGCGAAAATTTCTGTCAGCAAGCCCTACTCCAATGTTCTCGTCTCCGTCCCCGGAACGCAGGAAGCCAGCGACGCCGTGCTCCTCGCGCAAGTTCCCACCACCGCCGTTGTAAATCGCGCCGCAGCCGAAGCCAGCGTCAAAGTCATCTACGCAGGCGAGCCGCAATTCGTCGTGATTGAAGGCACCACGATGTATTACGCGGTGAACACGCAGAACCGGGTGATTCGCGTCGGCAGCGCCTACTATCTCTGCTACCAGGGAATCTGGTTTATCTCCGTGAGCGCAAGCGGTCCATGGAAGACCGCCGACACGGTTCCCGCCGTGATCTACACAATTCCGCCAAGCTCGCCGGTTTACAACGTCACTTACGTCGTCGTCTCGAATCCCACTCCGACCACGGTGCAGACCAGTTACACCAGCGGCTACCTCGGCGTTTTCGTTCTCGGCATGGCGGTCGGCGCCTGCGTCGTCTACGGCACCGGCTACTATTACCCGCCCTACATTTATTACGGCCCGCGCTATCCCATCTACTATCCGTACCCATACACGTACGGCGTCGCGAGCTTCTACAATCCGTACACCGGCACTTACGGCGTTGCTCACGCCGTCTACGGCCCGTACGCTTCCGCCGGCACGGCCGCTTGGTATAACCCAACCACCGGAACATACGGCCGCGCAGTCACCTATCAAAATGCCTACGGCGGCCACACCTACGCCCAAGCCTACAATCCCTGGACGGGAACGTACGCCCAAACGTCGCAAGGTCACAACGCCTACTCTCAGTGGGGCAGCAGCGTCGTCACCAACGGCGACAACTGGGCGCAAGCAGGCCACTACTCAAACGCCAACGGTACCGTCGCCGGATTTCAAACCTCGAAGGGCAGCGAAGGCGCCGGCTTCAACACCAAGAACGGCAATAGCGGCTTCGTCGCGAAAGATGCGAACAACAACAACGTCTACGCGGGCGCCGACGGTAACGTCTACAAGAAGGATTCCAATGGTGACTGGAGCAAATGGAGCGATGGCGGCTGGCAACCAGTCGATCCCTCAACCGGCGCCCAGCAAACGAAGAATGCAAAGAACAACAGCAACCAGAATCTAAGCGGCGCGACGAACAAGAACCAGTCCGGCTCGAGCGGCACCCAGCAACCGAGCGCCAATTCTCGCGGCAGCAACGCCGACAACGGAGCGGGCAGTGGCAACCTGAACCAAACGCAGCAAACGCCCGAAGCGCGCAATCGTCAGAGCCAGCCCAGTCAAACCGCGCCCGGCAATTCGGGCAATTCCAATCTCGGCAATCAACTCAACAACGACGCGAATTCCCGCGCCCGCGGCGATCAACTCGATCAACAAAATCGCAGCGCCGGCAGCAGCGGAGGCGGAGGAAGATTCGGTGGCGGTCGCGGCGGCACCGGAGCTAGCGGTGGCGGCGGTGGCGGTGGTCGCCGGCGCTAAGAACAAATCCCGACAGACTCCGCAGTTCCCTTCCGCGCGAACTGCACTTCCGTAACGCCGGCGTCACGCCGGCTCTTTTGAAGTCGCCGTTCAGTGGCGCAGGCACTCCTGCCTGCGCGCTTTTTGCGCCCCGAAGATCGCGGCGTCCGCCCCATTCACACAATTGCCCGCAAGAGGGCAGGCTGAAGCCTACCCCACTAAAAATCACTCACCGCTTCGCACGCGCAGCCACGGAATCCAGCGCTGCACATTGCGGCAATACTCCTCATAATAACTTCTGGCGCTACCCGCCCCTCAAGGCACCACCGGCAAGTTGATAAAACTTGCCGTGCCCGGCGCCCGCCACACCCGTTGCGTCGCCTTCTGATAATCCCCCGGCTTCGCATCGAAAATATTCGGCACGAAACTCTGCGGGTTCCGGTCGTACAGCGGAAACAGCGTCGACTGCACCTGCACCATCACGCGATGCCCCGGCAAAAACACATGATTCACCGTCGGCAAGCCGAAGCGATACAGCAGCGGCTGATCCGCCGCGATCGCTTCCGGATGCTCGAAGCTTTTCCGATATCGCCCGCGAAAAATGTCGAGCGAAATTGACAGCTCATACCCGCCCATCCCCGGCTGCGATTCCACCGTCCCCGGATACACGTCAATCAATTTCACCGCCCAATCGCTGTCCGTCCCGCTCGTCGACGCGTACAGATTCACCTCCGGCACTCCGCTGACTCGCAACGGTTTCGTCAGCGGCGCGCTCACATACGTCAGCACATCCGTGCGCCCGTCCACGAATCGCTGGTCGTCCACCAGCCAATGCCGCCACCCGTCGCCATCCTCCGTCACCGGACGCGTCCGATACGGCACCGGATTCGCCGGATCAGAAACATACTCGTCATATTCATGCTTCGCGACAGCCGGCCCCTGCGTCCCGCCACCCGGCGCGTCAAACGAAAGCCCGCCATTCGCCCCCAAATAAAGCGGCTTCGATTTATTCGCGCAGCCCTCCGCGCACGCCAGCGACCACGACTTAAATCTGTCCCAATGATTTTCCCCCGTGTTGTAAATCCACACGGGCGGCGTATCAGCCTTAGGCGCGCCCTCCACCAAATACTGATTGAAAAATGGCAGCAGCACATCGCGACGCCATTGCAGCCCCGTATCCCCATCAAACATCAGCGGCCCAAGTGACGACCCGTTGTAATTCGCCCCGCTATGCCGCCACGGCCCCATCACCAGAAAATTTCTGTCGTTCGCCGTGTCCTTCGGCTCCATCGCCGCCCACGCGTGAATCCCGCCCCACATATCTTCCTGGTCCCAAAGTCCCTGCTCCCACATCACCGGCACCGTCAGCGGCGTCTTCGCCATGATTTTGTCCAGCGCCTGCCCTTGCCAGAACGCGTCGTACGCTGGATGCTCCTCCATCAACTTCCAGAACCCCAGCTGATCGCATCCTCCATATCGCGCGAAATCTCCCGCCGACCCGATCGCCAGATAATTCGTGTAATCGTCGTAGCTCATGCGCGGAATCGGCTTGCCTTCTCCGCGCTTCGTCGTCTGCAGCGTCAAATAATCGAGATTGTTCTGTCGAAACGCGCCGTAGTGAAACCAGTCATCACCCATCCATCCGTCCACCATCGGACTTTCCGGCGCCGCCACCTTCAACGCCGCATGCGGATGAATCAGCGCCATCACCACCGTGAATCCTTCATACGACGAGCCCAGCATCCCCACCCTGCCATTCGACTCCGGCACATTCTTCACCAGCCAGTCAATCGTGTCGTACGCGTCCGTCGTGTCGTCGGTGCCCGTCGTATTCAACGGACCCATCGGCGGCGGCACCATCATGTAATTTCCCTCCGACCCATACTTCCCGCGCACATCCTGAAACACGCGAATGTACCCCGCCTTCACGAACACTTCGTCGCCCTGCGGCAGCTCGTCAATCATGTACGGCGAATCCGCATTTTTCGGCCGCTGCGCCCGCCCCGCCGCGTTATACGGCGTCCGCGTCAAAATCATCGGCGCATTCTTCGCCCCATTCGGCACCACGATCACCGTGTACAGCTTCACCCCGTCGCGCATCGGAACCATCTCAACGCGCTTCACATAGTCGAAGCCCGTCTGCGGCGCCTTCCACTGCGCCGCCATATCGTTCACCCGGGCGCTGTCTTGCGCGCCGGCAGGCCTCGCAGCAGCAAGCGCAATCACGGCGAAAGCAATCACAGCGAAGCCAAAACTGAAAATGCGTCTCGAAAAGTTCATCGTCATCCTTTGATTTATGTAGCTCACCTCTTCCGCGCCTTTTGCGTCCCGCACCCTTCTGCGGGGAGAGGTGAGGCTTTGCTCCGTCGTGTCGCGCAACAGCCACATTCGACGGGCACCGGCCCGATACGATATCACTTTTGTGGTCTTGAGATTGAAGCGATAGCATTTTGAATGCACGACGAGCAGATATTGAATCGGCCTTTTGACTTCCCTTGTACTGAAATCATACTTAACCAGTATCGTGACGATTACATAATCGATTGTATCGCTATAGAATGGCCGGCTATCGTGTCAAATGGTCCATTCTCAATGCACGAGATTTTGGGGTAGCGCAACACAGACGACGAGTCTTTCTAGTTGGTATTCGATCAGACCTGAGCTTTGAATATGAGTTTCCGGAGGCTACTCACGGCCCCGGTCGACGCCGTTTTGTGACGCAACGAAACGTCATTGGGAATCTGCCCAGATGGCCAGCCGGCGAATTCAACAAAGAATCGTTTCACTGGTACTACCTCTCGCGAAAGCGGAGGATGCCCTCCGAAAACATGCTCACCTACTCTTCGTTGTACAGTCTGAAGCCGTATTGACCGGGAAAACGTGTCCCAGGAGCACGTCAAGTTATCCTTGCCAACCACATGCAAGTAACCATTCTCGCCACATTTTTTTGAAATCTCACACACCGTGATCTCGATGTGCGCCGCCGGCATTCTGATTTTCATCGTCGCGCTGTGGACTGCCAGGGACGATATCGCCCGGGCCCGCGGCCTCGACAAAGTCGTAGCCTTGAGCAACCTGTGTTTCGCCGCCCCCTTGGCGGTCTTCGGCGCCCTGCATCTCGCGGCCGCGAAAGCCCTCGCGACCATGGTGCCCTCGTACATGCCGTGGCCCTTGTTTTGGGCCTATTTCTTCGGCTTTGCGCTGCTGGCCGCCTCGCTAAGCATCGCCACAAAAATTCTGGTGCGCTCGTCCGGCCTGCTGTTCGGCATCGCGATGTTTTGTTTCGTGGCGATGATGGACATCCCGGGAGCGCTCCAAACCCCCGGAGACAGGTTTGGATGGATCTTAGCCATCCGCGAATTGGCCTTCGGCGCCGGCGCCTGGCTTCTCGCGGCGGGCGCGATGACTCAAGCGACGACCAACGCGGCCACCGCGCAAGTCAAAACCACGTTCCTTACCATAGGCCGCGTGGTGGTCGGGATCACCGCCATATTTTACGGCGTCGAATTTTTCATGCACCCACAGGGAGTTCCCGGACTTCCACTCCAGAAAATGATGCCCGATTGGATTCCCGCACACCTGCTCATCAACTACCTGACGGGCGCTATTCTCGTCGTTTCCGGCGCAGCCATCCTGCTGGCCAAAAAGACGCGCCTCGCCGCAACTTACCTCGGCGCCTGGATCGTCCTGCTGGTCGTCGTCATCTACGGCCCGATCCTGATCTCCGCGTTAGCCAATCCAAGCACCGAAGTCAAAATCGAGGGTATCAACTACTTCTTCGACACCCTCCTCTTCGCCGGCGTAATTCTCGCCCTAGCCAGCGCCACGCCACCCACAGATTAAAATCCCGCTCTGCGTAGTTATACGGCTATCCAGCCGCCCCAAATTGCGCTACCATTTGCCGTTTTCATACGATAACGCAAACGTCACTATCAGCGGCCAGAAGCTCTCGACGGGGAGAAAAACTCCCCATGCTCATGCAGATGTGCGCAGCCACCCGCCACGCGGTCGCCGGACGAATCCAGTGGCACAGGCACTCCTGCCTGTGCGCCTTCGCCAAGCCCACCACTCAACGGGTGGCGCACCGCGTGACCTCGCAACCAGGTCAACTCCTAATCGCAAATCTGGAATTAGAATTCCGCTCAACTCACAGAAAAACCAGCCCACTAAAAATTCCTAATCGCAAATATTCCGCGCTTTCTTACCGTGCGGAACAAAGGGCTAGGCTCGAGCTACCCGACTTCCGTCTGAAGTTTCTAGCCACTAGTCACTCGCCACTAGCCACTGCCTTTCTAATACACGGTTCCGCGATTAAAACTCCCGCCAACCTATACCGTTTCAATCATATGCAAATTTCTAATAGGTGGCAAACCGGGGGCAAGCCAACCAGACTCTTTGCGCTCGAAGTCTCAGAATTGCTGGTAGAATGCGCCCCCGTGCGAACCCTTCTGCTTACGATTCTTTTTGTTTCACCCGCCTCGGCGCAGTCCTGGACCGTCGAGACCACCGGCTGGGATTCAAACCTGCGCGCCGTCTTCGCCACACACTCGAGCAATCCGCAGCACCATCCCGCGCCGGTGATCTGGGCCTCGGGCTCGAATGGCCGCACGCTTCGATCCACTGACGGCGGCCAACACTACACGCGCGGCCTCGTCAACGCCGTGCAGGCGCATTCGCTCGACCTTCGCGGAATCCAGGCTTTCAATGAAAAGCTGGCCTACGTGATGGCGAGCGGGCCGGGAAACATGTCGCGCATCTACAAGACTCACAACGGCGGCGAAACGTGGAAGCTCCAATTTTCCGGCACAGATCAGAAGTTTTTTCTCGACGCGCTCGCCTGCATCTCCGAAACGGAATGCTTCGCTCTCAGCGATCCGGTCGACGGGAAATTCGTCCTCATCAGCACCACCGATGGCCAAAACTGGAAAGAATTGCCGCGCGACTCGATGCCCGCAGCTCTTCCCGGCGAAGGCGCGTTCGCCGCGAGCAATTCCTGCCTCGCTATTTACGACAAGCGTGAAATCTACTTCGTCACCGGCGGGGGCGCCGCGCGCGTGTTTCATTCGCCCGATCTCGGCCGCACCTGGACGGTGACGGAAACGCCCATCATGAAAGGCAATCCATCCTGGGGAGCTTTCTCGATCGCACGATTGGGAGGCATGCTTGTTGTGGTCGGCGGGGATTTCAAGGATGACGCTGACTCAAAACGTACCGCAGCCTACTCGCTCGACGGCGGCGTCACCTGGACCCTCGCCACGCGACCGCCGACCGGATTCCGCTCAGCGGTCGCGTTCCTGAATCGCGATACGCTTCTCAGCGCTGGCACCGGCGGTGAGGACATCAGCACCGATCAGGGCACACACTGGACGCGCACCGACGACAAGGACCTCAACGCCATCGCCGTACTCGATGGCACCGCCTGGGCCGTGGGACCCAACGCCACCATCGTCCACTGGACGGAGCGCCCGCGCTAGTCATTGCCCGTTTACCAAGAATTCGGGCGATTGGTGCATAATGGCCGCCCACGCATTTGCAGCCACTCAAGGAGGTCATATGGCCACGATTACCACGAAAGACGGTATCGAAATTTATTACAAGGACTGGGGCAAAGGTCAGCCCATCGTTTTTAGCCACGGCTGGCCGCTCTCGGCCGATGATTGGGACAATCAGATGATGTTCTTCCTCAATCAGGGCTATCGCGTTATCGCTCACGACCGGCGCGGACATGGCCGTTCATCACAGACCGGCGACGGCCACGACATGGATCATTACGCCGACGACCTGGCGGCGCTCACCGCGCACCTCAATCTCAAGGATGCAATACACGTTGGCCATTCGACGGGCGGCGGCGAAGTGGTGCACTACATTGCGCGCCACGGTGAGATCCGGGTGTCAAAGGCGGCGATCATCAGCGCAGTGCCGCCGTTGATGGTGAAGACTCCGGCCAATCCGGGCGGGACACCCAAAGAGGTGTTTGATAATTATCAACAGCAGACATCCTACAACCGCGCACAATTCTATCTGGACGTGGCGTCCGGACCGTTCTACGGTTACAACCGGCCGGGCGCGAAACCTTCTGAGGGAATTATCTGGAATTGGTGGCGCCAGGGGATGATGGGTGGCGTGAAGGCGCACTCGGATGGCGTGGTCGCTTTCTCGCAAACGGACTTCACTGAAGACCTGAAGAAAATCACCGTGCCGGTACTGGTGATGCACAGCGAGGACGACCAGATCGTCCCTTATGCGGATGCTGGGCCGCTCTCGGCAAAGTTGCTGAGAAACAGCACATTCAAATCCTACAAGGACTTTCCACACGGCATGCCCACAACGCACGCCGACACGATTAACGCCGACCTGCTCGCTTACCTGAAAGGCGCAGCGAGCAAAGCGGCAGGCTGAGCGCTGTTAGCACAAAGAAAAAAGCGGGGTGCGACTGGCGCCCCGCTTTTCGCTGCAAAGCCAGGCGCGTTCTATGCAAAAAAATCCCACGACGAAAAATTCTCTCGTCGTGGCTACGTGAAAACCTCGCAAGACCTTGATCGCGTTTTGTCTCTTGACTGTGACCTTGGCCCGCATAATCCGCGAGTACCGAATCCAATACACAGATCCACTTTGCGTCGTGGCCGGAGAGAAGGTCGCCGTGGGCCGCGAGGACAACGAGCTCCCCGGTTGGAAATGGTGCAGGGCATCAAGCGGTCGTGAAGGTTGGGTCCCTGTTGAATTGCTCTCAGACGCAACGGCGACGGGAACTACAGTACTCCGCGACTACTCCTCACGCGAACTCGCGGTACAGCCAGGCGAGCAGGTCACAGTCGAAGATGCACGCCATGAGTGGTTGCTGGTGCGGAATACCCGGGGCGAACGTGGATGGATTCCCGCGTCACATGTCGAGGCGTTGTAACACTCGCTATTGTCAACGCGCTAGGGCTTCCGCGGCCACCACAACAGCATTAGGCCAATGCCCACAACGTAAAACGGCAACGCCGTCTTGAGTGGCGCTCCCAAGATCCGTAGCGCGAATCCACAAAGCGCAACCACATCCATAAGCACGGCCGTCAATATTCCGCCGAATCTCCACCGCTGTAGTGCTGTCACGTCGTCCGGCTTTGATTGCAGCGTTTCGAAGGCAGGCCGAATCTTCGTCATTCGAAAATACTGAGCCACCCCGATCACCACGAGACTGATGCATCCGAATGCCAATGGGAAGATGCTGTTGAGTTCCTTCGCCTGGTGAGCGATCACGACTTCTGCCGCATAAACATAGAGAAACATCGCGAACAAAATAACACCGTGCAGTGTTCGGAGAAATCTGAGTGTTCCGTCGATCGTGTTGGTAGGCGGCGGCATCGTTCCTCCTCGAAACTCGCCGCGATTCTCCATCCGACCCCCGAAACAATGCAAGCCGCGCAAGCGTTACCATGCTCATCCCATCACTTCTTTTAGTCCTGCTTTCAGGAGCCAGCGATTTACCGGGAGAGATGTAATGAACCCGATGACCATGGCGATCTGCATCATGAGCCAGTAAACGGCTTGGGTAGGCATCAGGTGCGGATGCGGGAAGAGAACGAAGAAGACCAGAGCCATCCAGGCGAACATGCCGAACTCAAATGCGAGGATCGTGAGCGTGTCCGCTTTGATGGCGGCGATCAGGCCTTGCCCCGGGGTGAGGTGTTTCATCGGCTTGATGACAAAATATTGGAAGGCGATGCCGAAGATCCATGCGAGCGTGAAATCGGCCGCGTAGCTGGCGTATAGAGCGACGCCCAGCATCGTCATCCCCATGAAAAAAACGGCGAACTCGGCGATCACGTCACCGACCACACAGCCGGCGCCGCAGTGGCTCGCGGAAATCGCGACCTGGGTGAAGGTGGGATTGGGCACTCCAGAGGAATAGCGCGGAGTTTGTGCCGGTGTTTCGCGGTTGTGCTCCGCGTGCATCCCGTGCGTCGACGTGTGCATGGCTTCGCGCGTCATTCGGCGGCCGGCGCGAAAATAAAACCACACTGCGATTGCGCTGAAGTAGAGCGCTGTCACGGGCCAGACGATGTTCATCACCCACATCTGCTGAGGGTGCTTGATTTGATCGAAGATGATTACTAGGGCGCTCGCGAAGGCAAGCCCGAGCGAGGTCCAGGCAATTAAGTGGAGCAAGGACAAGTCCTCCCGCCGATTCAAAACCGGGGCACAGTATTCAAACTCCGCCTCGGCCGCATGGCAGCCGCGCGCAAATATATCGCAAATTTAGAATTGGGCTGCGTTTTGAGGGGAAAATCCTCGCCTCTGAAGAGGCGAGCTAGATTGAAAATCCGGCTAGGGCGCGACGGAATTCTGGCTGCCGGGGTCGTGCTTGGGGAGATTCGGGGTGATTTTCTTGACGATGAATTCCTGGAAGAGGTTGGCGGCGGCGCTGGTGCCGATGCCCATGGCGGTGTTTTCGAAGGTGAGCGCGGCGCCGCGATCGTGCGGAGGATAGTAGGAGTTGGAGATGCCGCCGGCGATGAGGCTGCCGAGAATTGCGGAATAGTTGAACTGCCAGTGGCCATTGTCGCCCTTGCAGATCACGGCCATGGAGATGGCGTAGAGGGCGCGGGAGGTTTTGCTGCCGCTACCTTTATAGAAGTAGCGCGGATCCTGTTTCAGAAGCGACGGCAGAATGGCGCCGCCGATGAACGTACCGGTGACGTAGTCCGCGAAACCGGCGCCATACCGCTTGGCGTAACCTTGCGCGCCCTGGCCGTATCCGCCGAATGTGTTTTGCGATTGTTGGATGCCGGCCACCGCGCCGATCAAGACGAACGTGACGGGATCGATCGTGGTCTTCCAGGCCAGCTCAAATTTTTGCTTGGGGCGTAGCGCAATGGCGTTGGGATCGTAGCTCACGTAGAAATTCGGGAAGACGCCGAGGACGCGCTGCTTTTCCTGCTCCTGAATCTGCGCTTCCGCCACCTCTTCGGCGGGAGCTGCCACATGCACTTCGCTGACGGCGGTGGCGAGCTCCAATTGGATCATCGGGACAACGTTCACTTCGCCTGCGTGCAGGGTGCCGGAAATTGTTTGGGTCGCAAAACCAGGCGAGGAAATTGTGAGCTGAAACTGCCCGGGAGGAATGTTCGTGAAAGTGAACTGGCCATCGTTGTCTGCGACGGCTTCGACGACTGCTTGCGTCGAAGACTGGCCATCGAGCGACAGCTTCACGTGGGCGCCGACGATGGCAGCACCGCTTTTATCCGCGATCTGACCGGTGATCGTGCCCGGCGCTGCGACCGCAGCGGCGGCGCTTCCGTCTCCCGATGGATGAACGGCCGGCGCCTGAGACTGAGCGTAAGCGATAGACGGAAGGGAACCGAGCCAGATGCATAGGCAGAAAAGCGCCAGCGTGCAGGCCTGCAAAACTAGGCCGCGGGGGCGACAGGACGAATTTGCGCGCAAACCTGGGTTCTTAGTGGTCACCATTCTAATTCTATCGCCTATGCACCCACGTACAACAAGCTTTGACTGCGCGAAGGTGTTTCAGGTTGCACTTGTGTAACGCGAAGTGCCTCTGGCCACCCGGAAATTTGTGATGGGAGTCATCAAAAAAAATCATTCTTCCATCGTACTGTAATGGAAATGTAACAACCTTCAGCCAGTCTCTCGCGCAGCGTTAGCAACAGCCCTGCCCATTCACTAAAACACTGGAGGAAATACATGGCACGTGTGTCCGTTCGAAGGACGTGGCGAGAGCGCGCGATTGCGAGCTTGCTCTTTGTCACGCTTACGCCGTTCGCAGCCGGTCCGGTTTCGGCTCGTACGCCCGGCAACAACGATGACAAAGACAAGAATAATCATGAGACCGAAACGCCCATCAAGCACGTGATCGTACTCATCGGAGAGAATCGCACCTTCGACCATTTGTTCGCCACATACGTTCCACAAAGCAAGGATTCGATCAACAACCTGCTTTCAGAGGGGATCATCAAAGCGGACGGCACGCCGGGAAAGAATTTCGGCAAAGCGGCGCAATTTCAGGCCGTTGCACCATTCAAGACGAAGTATTTCATCAGCCTGGACAGCAACGAGAAGGCGCCCTACAGCACGTTGCCCGAGCCGACCCTGAATTTTTCTCCCAGCCCTGCGACAGGCGAGCCGCCTCCGTTTCCCGCCGGAACTCCCACTGCGCTGCTGGCAGAGATCGAGCCATCGTTGGAGACGAAGGATCTCGGCTTGTTGACTACCGGCTCATCTGGGGCCGCACAAACTGCCGAACTTCCTGACTTCGATTCGCGCATAAAGAATTTCAGCAATCTGCCGAACGGACCGTTCCCACTCGAGGGAGCAAATCTCCCGTACGATTCCTACACGGGAGACACCACGCACCGGCTCTTCGAGATGTGGCAACAATCCGACTGCAATATCAGCAACGCCACGCGGCAGAATCCGTCGGGCTGCTTGAATGACTTGTATCCTTTCGTTATCACCACGTATACGAGCGAGCCTGATCCCTTCAGCTTTCCGGTAGCCAACGAAGTGGATGACAATGGCGGCGGAAATTCCATGGCGTTCTATAACATGCAGGCCGGAGACGTGCCTGTTTTCAAGAGCCTCGCTGACCAATACTCCATCAGCGACAATTTCCACCAATCATTCATGGGCGGCACCGGCGCCAATCACTTCATGCTCGGCACGGGCGACGCCATCTTCTGGACCGACGTCAATGGCAGCCCGACGGTTCCGCCGGCGGGAGTGATCGCCAATCCCGACCCGCTGCCAGGCTCAGACAACCAATACACCGTAGACATCGGCTTTAACGGCAATTTCGCGGAGTGCGCCGACGCTACACAGCCGGGCGTCAAGCCGATCAGGGACTACCTCAAGTCATTGCCTTATGCGCCGAATCCGAACTGCCAACCCAAGCACTACTACATGGTGAACAATAACAACCCAGGCTTTTTGCCAACTGGCGCCGTGGATACGACCGGCATTGCGAAGGGTACATCGGTGCCGCCGACCAACATCCGCACGATCGGCGAAGCGCTTAACGACAAGGCTATCTCGTGGGCTTACTACGGTGGCGCTTTCAATGCCGCCGTCAACCGCACGAATGATCCCACGAGCACGGATCCGGCTGTGCAGATTGGGCGAGCTTACTGCAACATCTGCAACTTTGAATCCTACTCAAACGCGATCATGGGCAATGCGGCGCAACGCGCGGCTCATATCAAAGACACGACGGATTTCTTCGCCGCCATTGAGAACAGCACATTGCCAGCCGTGTCGTTTGTCAAACCGGATGGCCTGCTCGACGGGCATCCGGCGTCTTCGAAGTTCGATCTCTTCGAAGCGATGGTGAGGAAGACGATTGACGCACTGAATGCGAACCCAGAGCTATTCGCCAGCACAGCGTTTATCATCACGCTGGACGAGGGCGGCGGCTTCTACGATTCCGGTTACATTCAGCCGCTAGATTTCTTCGGCGATGGTCCGCGCATCCCGCTGATTGTCGTCTCGCCGTTTACCAAGGGCGGGCATGTGAACCACACGTATGCGGATCACGTCTCGATTCTGAAGTTCATCGAGCGCAATTGGGACTTGCAACCCCTAACGGCGCGGAGCCGCGATAATTTCCCGAATCCGGTTTCGCATCCGAATAACCCATACGTGCCTCTCAATAGCCCTGCCATCAGCGATCTGTTCGATATGTTCCAGTTCAAACACGATCATGATGGGAATGGGAACGGCGGTGGGAACGGTCACTAGAGCAAAAGAAACAGCGTAACCTGTATCGGTGAAGTGAGCCTGTGTGAGATGAACTCTCACACAGGCTCTTTTATTTGGGGAGGAAATAAAATGAGGATGTTAAACTCACGCGTTTTCTTTCGGAGGCGGTAAATGTATCGGTTCGCTGGCGTTAGAGCTTTCTGCACGTTGTTTGTTGCGCTTGGCACCGTTTGGGTAGTTGCAGAGCCAGCGCGCGCGCAGTCGTCCGCTGCGGCGGGGAAAGAACTTACCGTCGAGCGGATCTACAGCGCGCCGAGTTTAAGCGGACACCTTACGGATGGGATCGGGTGGACGCCGAACAGCAAGCGCATTTCGTACATTGTGCACAATGGATCGGGCCCGGATGCGCCGGTGGAACTTTGGGTGATGGAGGGCGCGACTGGCGAGCGCAAGATGCTGGTCGGAACGGAAACTTTGAAAGCTGTGACGCAGCCTGAAAAGCAGCAGACGATTCAATCCACGGGGCTTGGGCGGGTAAGCGCGGAAAGCTATATGTGGGCGCCGGACGGCAAAGCGATTCTGTTCGCGGGTAGCAGCCGGCTCATATTGCTCGATCTAGCGACGATGAAGCCGAAGACGATTGTGGGCGACGAACAGGATGTGGAGGATCCGAAATTTTCGCCCGATGGGAAATGGATCAGCTTCGTGCGCGATTCGAATTTGTGGGTCGCAAACATTGCGAACGGCGAGACGAGAGAGCTGACCAGCGGCGGGAGCGAAGAAATTCTGAAGGGCAAACTCGACTGGGTGTATCCCGAAGAACTAAGCGCTTCGACTGCGTACTGGTGGTCGCCCGATTCGACGAAGATCGCTTATTACGAGATGGATGAGCGGCCGGTGACGCGCTATCCAATCATGGATATGAGCTCGGTGACGGGCGCGATGCAGTACACACGATTTCCGCAGGCGGGTGAGGCGAATCCGATCGTGCGCGTGGGTGTGGTGCCAGTGACGGGCGGCGAAACGAAATGGATGGATACGGGTTCGAACAGGGATGTGTACCTGGCGCGTGTGAACTGGCTGCCCGACGGACAGCGGATTGCGATTCAGCGAGTGAATCGGGCGCAGGACAGGCTCGAGCTTCTTTTTGCGGATGCGGCTTCGGGTGCGTCGCGAACGATTCTGACTGAGACGGACAAATACTGGGTCAACCTCAGCGACGATCTTTATTTTTTCTCTGACGGCAAGCGATTTCTATGGTCGAGCGAGCGCACCGGTTTTCGCCACTACTACATATACGATCTCGCAGGTAAACAGCTGGAACAGTTGACGAGCGGCGATTGGGGCATCAACGGCACCGGCGCCTTTGGACCGGGAACGGCGAGCCATCCGCAGGTGGACGAAGCGCACAACTGCATCTATTTCATCTCGAATAAAGACAGCGTGGTGGAAACGCAGGTGTACCGAGTTTCGCTTCGAGATAAGAGCGTGACGCGGATTTCGCGCGAGGCAGGCACGCATCAGCCGATGTTTGCGGCGGACAGCTCCGCGTTTGTTGACGTATTTTCAACGGTGATGGCGCCGCCGCGCCAAGATCTGGTTCGGATTGATGGCAAACGAATTGCCGCGATCGAAGAAAATAATGTTGCGGAGCTTACTGAATACCATTTTTCGCCGGTCGAGTTTTTGAATGTGGCCGCGAACGATGGAACGAAGCTTTACGCGATGATGATGAAGCCGGCAAATTTTGACCCGGCGCGCAAATATCCGGCTCTCATCTACGTGTACGGCGGGCCGCAGGCGCAGACCGTGCGCAACCTGTGGGGCGATGTGGAGGGGCTCTGGCTCGCTTTGATGGCGCAAAAGGGATTTGTTATTTTCGCGCTCGATAATCGCGGCTCTTACAATCGCGGGCATGCGTTTGAGACGCCGGTGTACCACCACCTCGGCAAAGTGGAACTGGAAGATCAGGTGACGGGCGTGAATTACCTGAAATCGCTGCCGTATGTGGACGGCTCGAGAATTGGAATCTGGGGCTGGAGTTACGGCGGCTTCATGACGCTAGATGCGATGTTCAACGCGGCGGATGTTTTCAAAACCGGCGTGGCGGTGGCGCCTGTGAGCGATTGGCGCCTGTACGACACAATTTACACCGAGCGCTACATGGGACGGCCGCAGGATAACGAGGAAGGCTACAAGCAGGCGTCACCGGGCTATGACTCGGCAAAGCTGAAGGGGCAGTTGATGCTTGCGCACGGCACCGGCGACGACAACGTGCATTTTGCCAACACGACGGAAGTGCTGAACAAGATGATCGACAACAACCGCTATCCTGCAGCGCTGATGATTTTCCCGGGGCGCGGCCATCCGATCGGCGACGCAGCGGCGCGGATTCAGCTATTTGAGCGGATTACGGAATTTTTTCTGAAGAATCTTTAGTCGATGATAGATTCGGAAACAAGATATGGATACAACCCGCCGAAGATGGACGAATTCCAATATACTAGCGCGTAACGCCGGTTCGGCAGGAGTCCCTGCCGCGCGGCTTCGGAGAACTTTGAACTTCCGATCGAAATTGCGAGTCAATCAATGTGTGGCCATGTGTCTCGCGGTGGGACTGTGGCCTGCGGCTCAAGCTAGAGCTCAGCAGGGTCCGACGGCAAAGCACGAGCCGGTACTCGAAGCGGATACGTCGTCGCAGTTTCTCGACACTGGATTCAAGAAGCTTTACGAGCTCGACTTCGACGGGGCGCGCGTGGATTTTAAGGAGTATCAAAGAATTCGCCCCGACGATCCGATGGGGAAAGCGGCGGAAGCCGCGAGTTACCTGTATCAGCAGTTTGATACGAAAGGCATTCTGTCGTCAGAGTTCTTTCTAAATGACCAACGGTTCCTTGGCGGCGCGGAAGGAAGCCCATCGCAGAATCGTAATGAACC
>Ga0307477_10000910_pt1 | contig 27745 bp, 35 predicted proteins | sample atmos_gasesECM2C_FD_203316 | JGI IMG/M metagenome (GOLD analysis project Ga0307477, IMG submission 203316) | Hardwood forest soil microbial communities from Morgan-Monroe State Forest, Indiana, United States - atmos_gasesECM2C_515 | ecosystem: Environmental > Terrestrial > Soil > Temperate...
CATTCAAGCGCAAATGAGGATTTCTCGAGCGAGCCGAAGTGATCGATAGAAGGAGTGAGAACGGGCCACGTAGTTTCAATTGCATAATCCGGCTCCCGCGTCGCGACCCCGTTTTTCCGGTCAACACTTTTATTGAAACGCACGAATTCTTGTGGTAGTGTGCGCGCAAGATTCAAGCGCGGACCTCGAGCGAGACGGCACACTTAGCGCGTGGCCTGCGTTTGATGTTAAGGCGATCCCGGAGACCGTTGGATGGGGCGAACCGGTCTGCGCGCGGTACTGCGTTGGTGTCTGTGCTTTTGCGCGGCGCTTGCGACGGCGAGCATCCCCGTGGCAGTTGCGCAGAATCATGCTCCGAAGATCGCTCCCCCGGTCCAGAATTCAGCCCTGAACTCCGCGAAAGAAACTCCCGCACCGACAGTATCATTGCCTGAAGAAACATCCAGTCGCGCGACTGAACCAGTGGCTGATCCCGCACCTGCGCCGGTGGCTGGGCCCGCAACTGACCCGGGCGCTGCATTCACTCCGGCAGACGGCCTTCCACTCGCCGGTGAACGGGGAATCACGCATCCCGTGTGTCTGCAGTGTCCTCCCGCGCTGTATTCCTACCCCGCCCTGATGCGGCGAATTCAGGGCAACGTCACCATGGACGCAATTGTTTCCAAGGACGGTTGGGCCTCGGACGTGAAAATTCTAGGCGCGGTTGGATCCGGCCTGGATGAGCAGGCAGTGAAGGCCGTACGCACGTGGCGATGGAAACCTGCGCAGGACGCGAACGGCAACTCTGTCGTCGCGCATCAAACCGTCATAATCACCTTCCGCCTACCAAAACAATCTTCTCGGCGCGAGACGATTTCAAATCATTAGAGCATCGGGAAGACTGCTAGGCTTACGCGAAGGCGGGCTACATAAACAGAAGTGCCAAAAAATTGAGGCGCGCACGGGAGGACGTACGCGCCTCACGGGTGTGGCTTTCTGCCCCCTTCCGTGCTCATTACTTGAGCAGAAAACCAGACCGGGACTGATGACGGAGACCGTTATGGAAAATTAATCGTGATCCGGGTGTTCGTGGCGCCAGTGCCAGTAAGCCTGCTGTTGGCGACGGTTGGCGCGATCAAAGTCGATGTACACCCGGTGCTGTCCTTCCAGGTAATTCCGGTAAGCACGGTTTTCGCCCTCGTCCCAATGATGGTAATCGCGGTGCTCGCGGTCGTAATAGCGGCGTTGCTCTTCTCGTTGATGCTCTTCGTGCCGCTCCTGATCTTGCGGTGTGAATGCAGCCATGATTCCCGGCGGCGCGAGCAGCGCGGCGGCCAGGAAAAGTGAACTGACATAACGATGTCCCGTATGCATGTAGTCTCCTTGGTAGCTATTGCGAGGTGCAGTCGTGCAGTAATACTGTCCGCTAAACCCGCTCCGCAGAATGTTCAATACTGCACACTGTGTTGGCGCCTTGGACACGATCAGGCCGCTCGAATGATTGCTACGCGGCATGGCGCGGGTTGGGCCGATGAGGGACCTGCTGTTGCCGCGCGGTGTTGCCGTGTGCTTAAAGTTGTGCCAGGCTTTAGCCTCGGCATCTTGCTTCTGCGCCCTTGCCTCAAGCCGTCATCCCGCTTGCCCTGACAAAGAACTGGAGCGAGCCCGCGAGATCAGACAGTCGAGCCTGGACAGAGGCCGCGAGGTGGCCGGAGTATGTCGGACCTGCAGTTGTGTACCCGGCCGCAACGCGAAGAAACCACGAGCCACGTTGCCCGGCTTCGTTACGCAACGTGGCTCGCTTTGCAGAAAAAGCGCCGAAGGTTTAAAGCGCCGGAGAGGACCGCATATTGCTCGAATCGGACGGCATGTTCCAAATGGCCGCCACGGTCAAAATACTTGCCAGGAGTGCAAGCACTCCGTACATGCGTCGCTGATGAACGCGTTGGTCGGTTCCACGGCCCAGTTTGCTCATGTTTCGCCTCCTTAATTAATTGGAGAAGGCGGGTGGGTACCTGTGCTCCCACTTGCATCGAAATGCAAAAAACAAATTAGCGGCGGACCAGCCGCAAGTTCAGCATACTTCCCGCTGTCACCCCCACAGGGGCGACTTCGGGACGCAACCAGGGACGCCCAGGGCCCCCGACGGGGCCCCGGGTCGAAGGTAAGTCGAGCCCGGGAGATCAAACAGTCGAGCCCAGGGGAACAGGCCACAACGTGGCCGGAATACGTTGAACCTGGTTTTGGCGGGTGGCCGCACGGTAATTCTATTGCTCGGATGAGGGCTGATACTGCGGCCACTTTGCGAGCCCCAGTAGAAATAAAACTAGTCGTGATCGGGGTGCTCGTGCCGCCAGTGCCAGTATTCCTGTTGTTGCTTGGCTTCCATTTTGTCGAACGAGTGGTACGCTTTGTGCCTCTCTTTCAGATATTTTCGATACGCGGCGTCTTCGTGCTCGTCCCAATCGTGGTAGTCCTTACGGTCCTCATCGTAGTAGCGATGATCCTTGTCCTTGTCGTGATGTTCCTCCTGCGCGGGCTGGGAGTACACTGTGGCGGCCATAATTCCTGATGGGGCAACAAGCGCTGCTGCCAGAAAAAGTGAGCTGACGATTCGATGTCCTCGGTGCATATCTTCTCCTTTGAGATTCACGTTTCCCGTGCTCGATCGAACCTCACTAATAAGATGTTCGAGCCTCACGCAAAGTTACGGACATAAGATGTGCGCCTAGATCGCCGTAACGTCGGATAGATCCGGTAGCATTGCCATACTTGGAGGAGTGATGGTGTCCCAGGCCTGATTATTCGCCCTGTCTCTCTCGGGGACTTCGTGCACGGCGCGGCTTTTTTAGGAACTCGGTCCAAAGTATCGGTAGTGGCCAGTAATCTTCCAGTTGAACAAAACGTCTTCCATCTTTGGGCCTTGACCGATGTTATGAACAAGCATGAAGTGTCCTGTTTGCGGGCTTCTCCGGTCCACAACAATTCCAATGTGCGGGACATTTCCTCCCAAATCCCAAGTGACGAGATCTCCGGGAAAATAGTCATCAACTTGTGAACTGACCGGCAGAGACTGGCCTTTGCGCCCGAAGAAGACCATTAGATTTGGGACTCTTCGGTGATCAACATTTGAATCCGGGCGTGTCGAAAACCACTTCCAATTGTGCCCGTACGCGGAAAAGTTTTGAACCATATCTTCGTGAACTTCCTTCTGAAGATCAACGCCTAACTCCCTGTAGACGCGTATGATCTCATCCGTACACACACCCGTTTGCTCGGGAACGTCGCCGCCAGGATACGGGATTTGCACGTAAGAAGGATCGTAGCGGACTGCGTGGTGCGTTCTCTCGATCGCCGCAGCGACTAACTTCTGCAGGAAAACCTGATGTGAGTTCGCGTCGAGGGGTGCTGTTTGTGGAAACGCTAAGGCCCCCGAGCTGCCAAAAAGAAGAACCAACCATGCTCGTCTCCAGAGTGCCGCGGCTCTCACGCAAATATTTTACCAGTGATTGGCCTATGAGAACTGATCGCGCCAAACACAAGTCTCTTAGCGGGTTTTTTCTCGGCCGGTATCCCGATCCGTAACAAGCTCGACGTGTTCGATGCCCGCTCCCCGCATTATGTCAATCGCATGCGCCACGTCTGCGAATGGGACGTCTTCAGCACCTTCCACAAAGGCTAACTTATCGGCACGTTCCTTGAAAATGTCAGAGAGGCGCGTGCCTAGCGTACTCCACTCGCTCTGTTCCTGGTTAATCATGAGCTTCCCACCTCGCGTCACCTGCACCACGATCGTGTGGGGATCTGGTAGTTCGGGCCTCGATTGCGCCGAAGCCGGTTGAGGCACCAGCGTGGGCAATCCAGTGGGTACCGTGGGAGTGATCACCATGAAGATGATGATCAGCACCAGGAGCACGTCAATCAATGGAACAACGTTGGGATCCGAAACCGGCCCGTCCTTACTTTCAGCAGCCGCCATTCCCATCATCAGGACTCCTTATCGAATCAGCCACCGGCGTAGTAATCCGAGCCAACCGGCGCTAGCGGTAGCAGTGCGTGCTTGCTCGCCTACCTCTTAGACACCGACCTCGCGAGAGCGTGCCTAACAAGCGACTCGCCTGCGAACGCGCAGATGGGAGAAACCGCTCAGGGCACAGGCTAGATTTCGAGGAAGTCTCCAAGTGTGGGTTCGCGAATTTCCGGGCAGATCGATTATATTGGTCGCCAGGCGCATCGAGAGCATGACCGGCCATCCGATTCATCTGCGGAAGCATCACTATCTCTGGAGAAACCGATGCAACGAAAGATTTGCGGGACGAGCGCACTAACGCACTTTGTGCTGGTTGTGGCGCTAGGTGCGGCCTGGCCGGCTCGTGCGCAAGACGCCAAAACGCCCTATCCGAACATGGCCCCGCTCGACCAATACCTGATGGAGCGAGATGCCGAAATAGCGCTGGCGCGAAGCGCCGCCGTGGAATCCATCTCACGCGACGCGGAGGTGATGATCCTCGGACGGCATGGTTACGAAACCGCAGTCAAAGGCAAGAACGGTTTCGTGTGCATCGTGGAACGATCATGGACCGCCGGGGTCGACGATCCTGATTTTTGGAATCCCAAGCTCCGGGGTGCAATCTGCTTCAACCCGGCCGCCGCGCGAACGTACCTTCCACTCACTATCAAGAAGACCGAGTTGATATTGTCCGGTCGATCAAAGACTCAAATGGTTGAGGCAATCAAGATCGCCTTCGATAAGAGGGAGTTGCCGCCGCTGGAATCCGGCGCGATGTGCTACATGCTGTCAAAGCAATCGTACTTGAGTGACCGTGATGGGCGTTGGCATCCTCACGTTATGATTTTCACTCCGCTAACCGACCCTGAAGCGTGGGGCGCAAACCTACCGGGATCTCCGGTCTTCGGAGCCGAGGACACGCCAGGCCGACTGACCGTGTTTCTGATTCCGGTCGGCAAGTGGTCTGATGGTACCGATGCTCCCTCAGACGATCACTGAAGACAATCTCGTCGACTCACGCCCACCGTTGTTCTAAGTCCCCTTTTACGCGCTAGCCCGAGAAGTGGATTAACTTGTCCAATTACCGGCTGATCAGCCACAACACTTATTGTGGTGGGTGCTGTGTAATCACGCTCTTCGTTTGTGGAGTGCCGGATGTCACTCCGCTGCATCGCAGAAAGCGCAGCTCGTTTCCCTCGGTCGTACACGCCACCTTCGAAGAGACAATTTACTAAGGTGGTGTTGCATCGACCTGTTGAGTTCCCACGACCTATCAGGACTTCCAGGAAACGGCATTCTTTCACTTGACAGAGGACACGCGGCGAGGTAAACGGAAAATGGAGGTGGCGATCATGAAAATCGTAGTGATCGGCGGCAGTGGATTGATCGGGTCCAGGCTCGTTACCAAGTTGCGCGAGCACGGGCACGAAGCCGTTGCCGCATCTCCCAATTCCGGCGTCAACACACTCACGGGCGAGGGACTGGCCGAAGCGCTGAAGGGTGCGTCGGCAGTGGTTGACGTATCGAACTCTCCCTCCTGGGAAGACTCGGCTGTGATGAAGTTCTTTGAAACATCCACCGGTAACCTCCTCGCCTATGAAGCGGCAGCAGGGGTGGGGCATCACGTTGCACTATCGGTTGTGGGAACCGACCGGCTGCCCGAAAGCGGCTACTTCCGCGCGAAAATCGTTCAGGAGAATTTAATCAAGGGTTCCTCCATCCCCTCTTCAATTGTTCGCGCGACGCAGTTCTTCGAGTTTCTCAAGGGGCTTGCCGATATTTCCCTCGTCGGCGACAAGGTGCATTTGCCACCTGTGCTTTTCCAGCCGATGGCTGCCGACGATGTCGCGAGTGCGTTAGGCAGGGTGGCTGTCGGCCCGCCGGTGAATCGCATCGTCGAAATAGGAGGCCCGGAACAGTTTCGCCTGGATGAACTAGTCCGGCGGCGCTTGGCCACCCTCAAAGATCCCCGCGAAGTCATCGCCGACCCACACGCGCGATACTCCGGCGCGGAGGTCGGCGAGCGAACGCTAGTCCCCGGCAAAGACGCCGGACTCGGTGAGACGCGTTTCGCGGACTGGCTCAAACAACCCACACTTCGGGCACATGCCTGATGACCAGTCGAATCGGGAATGACTGCTCTCGCATCAAAGACTAAAACAGACTTCGAAAGTTTAGCTTGGAGGAACGAGCCCATGACCGACGCCGCGCAGCAAACCGCGAAAGACACGCAGAAGCCGCAAACATTTCCCGCGAAAGCATACGCCGCTCAGAGCAAAACCGCCGCGTTGGCGCCGTTTACACTGCTGCGTCGCTCACCGCGACCGCAAGATGTTCAAATCGAAATTCTGTACTGCGGAATCTGCCACTCGGACTTGCATCAAGTGCGTAACGAATGGGAAGACACCTTGCCTACGGTCTATCCGTGCGTTCCTGGCCACGAGATCATTGGACGGGTAGTGGGAACTGGTAGCGCGGTAAAGAAGTTCAAGGAAGGTGACATTGTTGCGGTCGGCTGCATGGTCGATTCCGATCGCACATGCGCCAATTGCCGCGCCGGCGAAGAACAGTACTGCGAAAGTATGCCTACCTTCACCTACAACTCGCCCGACAAAATTCTGGGCGGCGTGACCTATGGCGGCTACTCGGAAAGCATCGTGGTGGACGAAGCGTTCGTGCTACGCGTCTCATACGACGCAAATTTTGCGGGCACCGCGCCACTGGTCTGCGCCGGGATTACCACCTACTCGCCGCTGCGCCACTGGAAAGTCGGCCCGGGGCAGAAAGTAGGTATCGTTGGCCTCGGCGGCCTCGGGCACATGGGAGTGAAATTCGCGAAAGCTTTTGGGGCAAGCGTGGTGCTGTTCACGACTTCACCGAACAAAACCGCCGACGCGCTGCGTCTTGGCGCGGACGAAGTGGTGAACTCGAAGAATCCCGCCGAATTCCAGAAGCATGCTAATACTTTTAATTTCATTCTGGATACTGTCTCGGCGGAACACGATCTCAACGTGTATCTCAATCTCCTGAAGTTGGACGGCACCATGACGCTCGTGGGTGCCCCCAACAAACCAGCGCCAGTGAGCGCATTCAGCTTGATCTTTGGGCGCAAGAGCCTTGCGGGAGGAGCGATCGGCGGTATCCGCGAAACACAGGAAATGCTCGATTTTTGCGCCGAGAAGGGAATCGTCGCAGACGTCGAGATGATCGACATTCAACAGATCAATCAAGCCTACGAACGTTTGCTCAAGAGCGATGTGAAATACCGCTTCGTCATCGACATGGCCTCGCTTAAATAGGTCTCTGCTTAGGAAGACAGGCTGGAAGGAGCGGTGAGGCGCAATCCGAAGGAAAAAGGGCCGGGCCTTTCGAACTGCCCGACGTAAAGGTAGCTCCTGTTAGTTGCTGGGGCCTTTGGACGCCGCCTCGGCCATCTTTCTCCCCATCTCCGCTTTGATTTTTTGCTGGAAGAACACGAAGCGCCAGGATTGGAACTCTTGAACCAATCGAAGTATTGCTGGCCCCGTCTTTCGTCCGGTTGCTGGGTCAGACCGTGCGCTTGAACGGATCGAGACGCAGTTGATGACCATCCATTGCCTGAGCCTCTAACTGTTCGTCACTCATATACTTAGCGGTTCATCTAATCTTCACCTAGAAATCAGGCGTCATGCATTGATCTTACTGCGGCATCCGATGCAGACTCCCGCTCGATAGAAGGCCCTGCACCGGAACGCATGCTTGACGTAGCGAGTGGCACGGCACCTGTGTGCGGCCCGCTGCCAGTGACCAATGGCCCCGAAACGCAAATCCAGGAATGCGGAGTAGGTAATTCGACGGAAAAAAGGAGAAAAAAGCATGAAACTCAATACCCGGGCGCTTTCCCTAATTGCAATGGATGGCAAATCAATGTTCCGTATCTCAACGTGCTCCCGAATTCTCAAGTCGATCTTTTTAAGCATGGTTTTTGCTACCCTGGCCGCAGCCCAGGTTCCCGCTGGCCCAAATCGCCCAGCCGCAGTTCCGGGAGATTTTATCATCACTCCATTCGGCTACTTCCATCCAAGCTGCGTCAACCACCTGGCGAAAGGGGATGTTTTGCTGCAGGATGAAAAGGCCATTCAGCACACCAATGGGACCTCCTCCAAAATCCCAGTGTGCTCCTATCCACATTACAAAGCCGACGGAGAAGAGATAAACGGGGAAGAGCGGGCCGCTAATCCGCCCACAATCGGCCATGCCTACGTGGAAGATGCAACCATCACGACCTCGACCTCCTCCTATGGCGAGCTGTGGGCTTACTGGAATGTCCCCCCGGCACCTGCCACCAACGACGGCCAGACCCTGTACCTCTTCCCCGGCTTGGAGGACTACAAGGATGTTGTAACGATCATTCAGCCGGTGTTGGGGTGGAACTCTGATTACGCCTCAGCGTGGGGCATCGCCAGTTGGAATTGCTGCGTCAACGGCGCGGCCAACGAGGCCACACCGGAACCGGTCAATACCGGAGACGTTATTTGGGGCTATATGTTCGATACGTGTGCTGCCGGAACCTTGTCTTGCTCCTCGTGGGACATCGTTACCTGGGATTTGACAACCGGAAAGTTCTCTGAGCTTCTCGATACTTCAAGTTATGGGCAGACTTTCAATTGGGCCTTTGCCGGCGCACTGGAGGTCTATAACATCGTCCAGTGCGGCGATTACCCCAATAGTAACCAGTGGACCCAGGACAGAAGTTCGTTCTCTTTCTATAACTTGGCGCTCTTCAATGACCATTTTGTGCAGCTCAAACAACCGGCCTGGAAGATAGCCATAACCTCTGGATTATCTCCAGCATGCAATTACGGCGGATCATTGCCGACGCAACTAAATCTGAATTATTGATCCCGCTGCTTATCTCGGTGTGGGGTATCCCGGAGTCCTTCGATTCCGGCGGTACCCCACGGCGGGTCGACGATCGTTCCGCGCGGCACGAGCGCTCGCCCTCTGCACGATTGAAACTCGCCGGGTGGAGAATCTTTTCTTGCCACCGTTGCAGAAAGGGTTTGTGTTATGACTCTCTTCTGAATGTCAGGCGTCATCCCGCTTGCGCCGACAAAGGAAGGGAGCGAGGCGTTTTCGCCGACGAGGGACCTACGGTTGGTATGCGTTTAACCTAGTGCTGGCCCGCTCTTTCGCCTCGCACCACACCGAAATTCCGTTACGCCGCGCCTTGATCTTGAGGGTGGCCATCCTCTGGCCTCGCATAGGGCGCTTACGGTTTGGCCGCGAATTTTGGATCGAGCACCTTGCGGGCGGTTTCGGCGCCTACTACCGGTAACGACCCGTCGGTCAGCAGGCCAACCTGTTTTAGGACGGAGGCTTGGTCCCAGTAGATGTGCTCGTGGGCTAGCTTGCCGTCGCGGAAGTGAACGATCACGACTAGCGGCACTTCGACGCGGCGTTGGGTGGGAGGAACGCCAGGCAGCATCCAGGGAATTTCCCGCGTGTGGGTGAAGGAAAAGATCATTTCGTCGACGAGCTGATTTTCACCGACCGTGCGCGAGACCGGCGTGATGGTGGTATCGGGCGGCATGCTGGGGATGAAGTCGCGCGAGTAGAAATGGCGCAGAGCCGTTTTACCGTAGCCGCCGGTCATTACCGGGACGTGGTTGACATAAGCATCGTCGGTCATCGTGGCCAGAGTTGCCTCGGTGTCCCGGGTTGTGAATTCGTGGGAGATGTGTTCTTCCCAAAGCTTGGCAAGGTCAAGTGGCGGCATGGCGCGATTATACACTTCCATTACCTTCGATCGATCGCATCAACGCCCGCCCGACTAGTGGACTTTCAGGTCTCCGATACATCCCGTTTGATATGTTACGCCCGTCCGATGTAATGTCCGTAAGAGTTGCGATTGCAGTGAAGTTCAACTAGCCTCGCAAATGGCTCCGGCCAAGAGTGCATCAAGCGCCAACCGGCCAGGATGGGATGCTACGTGGTATGCTGACGCCTGCTCGCATTAACGAAATTCGTTCTCGCTTCCCCGTGTTCGGCCGCAAAATCTATTTGAATAGCTGTTCGCAGGGCGCGCTTTCAGATAGCGTACGGAAAGGATTCGCCGATTACCTTGAAACCTGGGATCAGCAGGGCTCGCCGTGGGATCTTTGGGTCGAGGAATACGAAGCCGCGCGGCGTGTTTTCGCGGATTTCCTGGGAGCCCAACCGGATGAAGTCGCCATCATCCCGAGCGCTTCTGCCGGAATCAATTCGATCGCCAGCGCGTTGTCATTCCGAGAACGCAAGAAGGTGGTTCTTGGGTCGTTTGAATTTCCAACCATGGGGCATATCTGGTTGTCGCAACGTGCTCGAGGCGCTGAGGTCCAGTTCGTGGAAGCAGTTGGCGACCGCATGCCCGCCGAACGCTACGGCAGCGCAATCAACGCGAATACCTTAATCGTTCCCGTCACCGGGTTATGCTTCATGAACGGATGGCGTTCCGAGCTGGCCAAGATTGTTTCCTATGCCCATCCACGAGGCGCTTTGGTTTTGTTCGATGACTACCAGGATTCTGGAACGCGCCCGGTGGACGTGAAAGATCTTGGAGTGGACATCTACGTGACTGGCACGTTGAAGTACCTGCTGGGTCCTCCTGGACTAGCCATGATGTACGTACGCTCCGATTTGATCCGGTCTCTTGCACCGACTATTTCCGGCTGGTTCGCGCAGGCGGACCCTTTCGCCTTCTACGTGAAAAAACTCGAGCTTTCTGCCACGGCGCGAAGATTTGAAGCAGGAACACCAGCGATTCCCAATCTGTACGCTGCGAAACGCGGCGTCCAACTCCTGCAATCTGTTGGGCTGCGAGATGTGGCAGAGCACGTCAAGGGGTTGGCAGCGGCGCTGCTGAGTGGCCTCCAGGAAATGAGCATTCAAATCAAGACACCGCTGGATAGCGTTGGGCCCCTTATTGTTCTGAAATGCAGAGATTCAGCGGAGCTGGTTCGCAAGCTCGCCGAGCAGCAGATTATCGTCTCAAACCGGCGCGACGGTTTGCGCATCGCTCTGCACGTGTACAACACGATCGAGGATGTTCATGCAGTCCTCAAGGCTTTAGAACACCATTTGGATTTACTGCTTCTTGGAAGTACCGCCAGGGAAGCTGTCTAGTCCGGCAGTAGCCTATGGATGAGCCTTGCGAGCTAAACCGGGTCTCTGTTTTTCTGCAATTTCCAGTACGCCATCGAGATGAGCAGCAGGAAGGGGACAAACAAAGGCAGGGAATATCGCAAACCGTCGACAAACAGCGTAGTGGCGGCGATAGTGAGCAGTGCCACAATAGCGAAAACTGTGGGCATCGGATGCAATGGCAGCCGGAGCGGCAATTCCGCAGCGCGCGCCGGCCCAATCGAGCGGCGGAAGCTCAAGTGAGAGAACAGAATCACCAGCCAAACGAAGAACATCCCAGCGACTGCGACACCGTACAGCAACAAGAACGACTTTTCCGGCACATAGATTGCCAGCACTATTGCCACGATCATCCCTGTCGTTGCTGTAGCGAGTGCTCTCAGCGGTACTCCCTCTTCACTGAGCCACCCGAGCGGAGCCGGCGCATAGCCGCCGCGTGCGAGCGAAAAAATCATCCGCGTAGAAAGATACAGATCGGCATTCGAACTCGAGAGCGCCGCTGTGATCACCACCAGATTCATGATGCTCGCTGCGTAGGGAATTCCGGCGGCGGAAAAAGCACGCACAAAGGGGCTGGCCGTAATATCCCCTCCCGTCTGGTTCCAGGGAGTGATTGCCAGCATTACCGTAATTGCCGCCACGTAAAAAATAATCAACCGGTAGACAATGGTCTTCATGGCCCGTGGGATCGTTTTTTCCGGATCCTTCGCCTCGCCTGCGGTCACCGCGATGATTTCCACGCCCATGTAACTCGTGATCGCCAGCGTCGTTGCCAGCCACACTCCCTTCCAGCCATTCGGCAGGAATCCCCCATGACCGGTCAGATTCGAAAGACCCGCTGCCGGTGTCGGTCCAAGTCCGGTGAGCAGCGCGATTCCCACACCAATAAAAGCGAGAATCGCCAACACTTTGATCAACGCAAAATAATATTCGAACTCGCCGAAACGGCCCACGTGCAGCGTGTTAATCGTCACCAGTATGACCGACGCGCCAGCGACCCAAGCCCACTGCGGTACACCGGGAAACCAGAACCCAAAATAAATCCCCACGGCGGTAACTTCCGCTCCGATCGCAATGATTTGAATCACACCGTAGGTGGCGCGCACCGTGAATCCGGCCCACGGGTTTAAATAGCGTTCCGCATAAATTCCAAAGGAGCCGGCCACCGGGTGCACTACCGCCATTTCGGCCAGCGCGTACGCGACAATCAACGCGACCACCGCCGCGAAAAGATAGGTAACAATCACTCCGGGCCCGGCAAGCCGGATTGTCACGCTGCTGCCCAGAAAAAGCCCCACGCCGATCGCACCGCCAATCGCCAGCATGGAAAGCTGGCGCTGGTTCATCCCACGGCGCAACCCTTCCGCCGAACTTTTCACCGGAATATCGGGATCACTCATTCGGGAGTCTAGTATCGCTGCATGCAGGCTTGAAACAACGGGCCGTGGAAATCCTCATGGGCTTTTGTTGCGGCGTCGACCGTTGCTACGTGGCACATTTCGTGTTCCATGGCTTCGCGCAAAAACTTCTCCGAGCGGACGCTCTTCGGATCCAACCGAATACGAGGGAATCCCGTGTCCCAGTCGGTCATGCCCGCGCAGGAATTGCAGTCCTTGTTAGCGACCAAATCCGACCAAGACACTGATACGTATTCCGGAAGCTGACCGCTGAAGTACTGGCGGTTGATCTGCGCGTAAAGCAAAGGCAAGTCAGCATCGTGGACTCGCTGCGCTTCGATTGCCCGCGCCTGCACCCGGTCTGCGTCGCCGCCCGGCGCGTCAGTAGACATCAACAGCGCCACGCCAATACATATCGCGGACAACACGACTACCGTAGCGGCATATTGTACGATGCGCACATCGCGATTTTCCCGCAAAATCGCCTGCGTCAACATAGTACAACGGTACCCATTGCCCGGACGGACAGCCCCGTGTCCGTCATCTCGACAGAGGGCGCCTTTCCGGTCGCCGAGGCTTTTTCCCAAAACTCCGGACCGGGGCGAGTACTCAGAATTAGTCAGATGAGCAAAACTATTTGGTGTAATTTGGAACAGTCATGACGGCGAAAAAAACAACAACGGCCCTCGGCTGGCGCGTCTACGGCCTGGGCGTCATGGCGATCGGTATGGCCTGCCTGGTATTTGGAGAGTTCGACCCGGGGCAGCCGATGCCCGAGCATGTGCCCGCTCGCACCGCTCTAGCCTATGCGGCCGGTACGTTGATGGTCGTCGCGGCTGCGGCCGTCGAGTGGCGCCCAATTACGTCCTGGGGAGCCGCGGCGCTCACCGTCTACTACACGCTCTTTGTCGTCATTCTGATGAACGGCCGCCTGCTGCTCACCGATTACGCCGTATACGTCACCTACGAAGACATCGCCATGCAACTCGCGATTGCCGCGGGCGGGCTGATCATCTACGCCACCACTGCCAGGATCAATGCGGCACTGGCCGCCCATCTCAAGCGCTCGGGCCGACTCGCGTTTGGGGTCTGTGCGCTTGTATTCGGCGGAGCGCATTTTGTTTATATGAACAACACCGCCTCGATGGTCCCCAAATGGCTGCCGCCTACGCAAGAGTTCTGGGGTTATGCGACCGGAATTTGCTTCGTCGCTGCGGGCGTTGCAATCCTGACCGGCGTGCACGCCCGCCTCGCCGCGATCCTGATGACCGTCATGCTCGCGTCCTTCGGCGTGCTGGCGAACGGGCGTATACTCCTGGCCGATCACGCGAGCCACTGGAACTGGACCGAGAGCGCCGTGAATTTCGCCGTGGTTGGCGCCGCATGGGCGGTAGCGGACTCGCTGGCGCGGCCAACGCGCGAGAGCATTCTCGATTGAGCGTCAAGTCCTTCTGATTAACGCCGTTAACCCACAAGTAGATTTGACTCGTGCGGAGTCGAGGTGTGACGCGGTGGTTTAGGCGGAGCCTTTCGTGTGTCAGTGTCTCACTAGCTCCGCATGCTTCCGTTTCCACACCCCGCTCATCGAACCGGACGTGCGGATTTGCCATATCCGGCTCTCGGAGAAGACTCACGCAATGGCGACAGCTATTGCATGTGACCCAGTCTGCCACTTCTGAAAACAACCGGGGAGTTATCAGGCTCATAGCCAATCTCCCTTTCTATCGTCGCTTCTTGCCTCCGCCTTCAGCTGAGGCTCCCTCCCTCCGCCGGAATTACCCGGCTTCGTCAGTACTGCGAGCCTCTCCGCCATCCCATTAACTGAGGCGCGCGGCGCTACCTTTTCAAATTGTCAGCATCAAACAGCTGTGGAGGAGACAAATATGCAAGCTGCAGTCGTACCCGCTGCGAACAGTTCGTGGGAAGTGAAAGAGGTTCCGCAGCCTCAACCCGGACCTAATCAGGTATTGGTGAAAATGCATGCGAGCGGCATCTGCTACACCGACGTACACCTGACGCTCGGACACTTCCCCGGACTATTTCCCCGAATCCTAGGCCACGAGCCAGTGGGTGAGATCGTCGCCGTGGCTCCTGACGTCACGACGCGGAAGGTGGGCGACCGTGTGGGCACCGCATGGATTCAATCCACGTGCGGGCGTTGCGAATGGTGCCAGCGGGGCCGCAGAATGTTTTGTCCTTACATGAAGGGCACGGGAGTTGATGTACCAGGCGGTCACGCCGAATACATGCTAATGAATGCCGAGGCCACCTATCTGATTCCCGACAAGATTTCCTACGAGCAAGCAGCGCCGATCTTCTGCGCGGGCTATACGGTGTACAGTGGGCTGCGCTGGGCCGATCCCCAGCCGCACGAGCGCGTGGCTGTGCTTGGAATCGGCGGGCTTGGGCACCTAGCAGTGCAGTACGCGAAGGTAGCGGGCTTCGAGACAATCGCGATTTCGCACTCACCCGACAAAGACAAGATGATTCGCGATCTCGGCGCTGACGAAATTGTCCGCGACGGAAAGAGCCTAGCCGCGGCAGGCGGCGCGGACATCATTCTCAGCACATCCAACTCCACCAAGTCGATGGTGGACAGCATTCAAGGGCTGCGCCCTGACGGCCGACTCGTCACAATGGGAGCCGACGCGGAGCCTCTTTCGATCTCGCTAACGGACCTCATCATGAAGCGCATCCGCATCATCGGCAGTCAGCAGAACGGCCCCGAATATCTCTACGAGGCTCTTGATTTCGTAGCGCAAGGAAAAGTTAAAACGATCGTCGAGACGTACACGTTGGCCGAGGCTCCGAAGGCGTATCAGCGTGTTGCGGACGGCAAGGCTCGCTTTCGCGCCGTCCTGACGATGTAACACCGGGCTCGCCTCTCTTTTACATTGCCCGATTAACGTTGCCGGACTTCATCCGACTTAGCCGGCGAGTTTGATTTGTGGAGGGAAATTACCGAAACATCCCCATCAGCCACTAGCTCAGAGGACCGCGGCGCTTAGTTTGAGACTTAAGGGGCGTTGTGGCCGACGCACTGGAGTACACCAAGATATTGGCTCCATGGACCTACGGCCTCCCGGTATTGGTGGGCCATGACCCTCGAGATTTGGTGCAGATGAGTTAAGTCGTGAGCTGCCCAGGTGGCCAGCAGCTCTGACAGAGTAACGACTCCAAGGTCGGGGTGGCGTCCACGCCGATCGAGGTCCTCTGGACGCAAATTCAAGGCCTGCAGGTCGATCAGGTTTTCACGACGCAATCGCAAGAATTCATCCAACAATTGTCCCAACGATTTGCCTTTGCTCTCTCGAACCTGTCCCCAACGATCGAAGGGCTCGAACGCGCGAGTCTCGCCAAATTGCAGAATCGTCTTCGCGCGCGGCATCCAGTCGGTGCGTTCGCCGTGAATCAGATGGCCGACGACGTCGAACGCGCTCCAGGTGTTTTCACCTTCGTTTCGGGATGTCCATGTTTGCGGCAGGTCGCGCAGAAGCGCATCGAGAACAGCGGGCGTGCGAGCGAGAAGGTGTACGGTGTGGTCCAAGTTGTGTTCCATCATGCTCCCCAAATCGTAGTCAGCGATTTTCCGGAGAATCAGCACGCGCGATCATACTTCAAGATAAGTACCGACTCTAGCTTGGTAATCAGACAAGCTGAGTCCTAGAACTTACCGGGCAAGTTGGATTGAACAATTGCAAGAATAAAAGTATGGCAAAGGCAATCTTTGAGATGACTATGTCACTCGATGGGATTCATTAATGACGCGAACGGCGGTGTCGCCTTGCTCTATCCCGATCTGAAGGAACTTGACCAGACCGAGCTGATGCAAGAGTCCAGCCGCACAACCGGAGCGGTAGTCATGGGCCGTCGAACCTTTGAAATGGCGAGTGATCCCGATTCCTGCGCCGATACCTATGAGTTTCAGGTACCAATTTTTGTCATCACTCAACAAACCCCAAAGAAAAAACCAAGAGAAAATGGCCGTATAAGTTTTACGTTCGTAGATACTGTCGAAGCTGCTATTCAGAAAGCCAAACAGCCGCTGGAGAAAAAGACGTCGCAGTGGTGGGCGGCTCGAGCCTTGGTCGGCAATTGTTAAAGGCTGGTCTTGTGGATGAATCGCAAATTGGCATTATGCCTAGCTTGCTTGGTGAGCGCCAACGGCTTTTCCAATACCTTGAAGGCACGCAGATAATCCTCAAGAGGATAAGACTCGTTGAAACGGGCCAGCGTACCGATATATGGTTTACTGTTCAAACGTAGTGCCGATACGTCTGCCCATCCATACGAAAACGGACATCCTTCTCGCTCTTGTTAACCTTCCCGCTGACAGCCCGCGTTTTGGCCCTTCTTTTGATTATGCATGGCTTAGAAAAATCAGAGAAAAGCGAAAATAGCAGTTAAAAGCCTTCCAGGCGGCATGACCTGATGTGCATAGCAGGCGGAGCGTCCGCCGCGTCAGCGACTTCGTTCTAACGCACCTAGGCCCTGGATTGCTCTGTTTCTTAAGTAATTTATAATCTGGCACTTACAGAGATGCCCGCAAGAATCCAAGATGCTGATCTGCACGTCCTATCTATAGGAGCGAAATGCTCTCATTCGGCTGGCGACTTCAGTGAACTGAAACGAGCGCTAGTTGAAACTCTCAGATATTCAGGGAGAAGGGATCGGTCGATGGTAACTCAAAAGATTGAAAAAAACTGGATAACGAAATGCGCAATATGTTTGGGAGCGATACTTGCTCTAGTGCTTGGCATGATTTCGGGGCCGACTCCGGCTGCAACACACAAACCGGATGCATCATCGAGCGATGTGCCGGTTCATATGGTGGTGACGGTAAAGGCACGCCACGGCGGACAAGTTCCGGCCGTGGCAGCAGATGACGTGAAGGTGTATCAGCGCGACAAGCGGGGCACGGTGACAAGTTGGCTTCCTCTGCAAGGGGACCGCGCCGGACTGCAGCTCTTCATTTTGATTGACGAGACTTCCAGAGACAGCGTCAGCTTGCAGTTCAAAAGCATTGAAAAATTCATCGAAGAGCAACCGGATACGACCGCGGTCGGTATTGGTTATATGCGGAACGGCACGGTTGCCTCGGTGCAAGACTTCACTAAAGACCACGCCCTGGCGGAAAAAGCGTTGCGCTTGCCGCTGGGAGCTTCCGTGGGATACACGAGCCCGTACTTATCACTGTCGGAGCTCATGAAGAAATGGCCAGAGACCGAAGATCGTCGCGAGATCTTGATGATCACCAGCGGAATCGATCCTCTCGGGGGCGGATTTTCGAATGATCCATACAACAATCCCTATCTCCAAGCGGCCTTTGATCGCGCGCAAAGAGGAGGGTTTATCGTCTATTCGATTTATACGCCCGGAGCAGGCGTCCCCAGCCGTGGTCAGTTTCGCACGCAACTGCAGCAATCTGGCCTAGATCTGCTTGCCCACAAGACTGGCGGAGAAACCTACTACCTCGGTTTCGGCACCCCGGTTGATTTTACCCCGTACCTGGAGGATGTAAGCTACTGTCTGAAACACCAATATGAGCTCACATTCCTGGCCAAGGGTGCAAAAAAGCCAGCTCTTGAGCCAGTGAAGGTAAAAACCGAAATGCCGAATATGGGCCTGATCACTGCGGAAGATGGCTACGTCAAAGCTGGGACATAAGACGAACGGGATAATCGGACATGTGGATGTGGAACCTTCCCAAAACACATGTCCGATTATCAAGTGAAACCGATTCCTGGTTGAAGTGGATTTCACGACGGTTATCTCGCTCAAGCCGCCTCAATTGGTTGCAGCTGAGTAATGTTTTCGGGTTTCGTTAGACAGATACTCAGGACAGAACCACCGTATTGGCCGACATTCGGCAACATCTTTCGGGCGTGGGAAGAGACTCGGGAGGTGTGCTGGGCCATCGACTCGCAGGTTGACCGGACGTTTCTCATTGGAGTATCCTTGACTTCCGTTGCGCGCAAATTTTCTGCAATCGGTGCATTCGTGAACAACTTCCGCCAAAAATCAGCTCGAATACTCGCCTCGCGAAAGGAGCCTTATGCAAAGAAAAGTCGATCCGTTAAATAAAAAGCTCTATGGTTCGGTAACAGCAATGCTAACGGTGACCGACGTGAAAACGGCAGCAGCCTTTTATCAAAAGGCGTTCGGCTTTGCCAAACGGGGGATTATGAATGGTCCAGACGGCAAGGCGATCCATGCCGAGCTGACGCTGCGCGGCACAACATTGATGCTGGGGCCGGAAATGCCGCAGATGGGTTCTCGTGGCGCAAAAACACTCGGCGCCTCGCCAACGAGTTTGTATCTGCTGACGGAGAACGCAGACAAGACGGTTGCGAAGGCCGTAAAACTCGGCGCCGTGCCGAAAGGGCCCGTGATGGACATGTTTTGGGGCGACCGCTGTGGAACCGTTGTTGATCCCGAGGGTTACACGTGGATGGTCGCTACCCACATTGCCCAGCCCACACCCAAGGAAATGCAGCAGAAGATGAAGGAACAGATGGAACAAATGGCCAGCCAACAGACAGCTCGCGCTGCGAGTGCTGGCGCCTGAGTCGTATCCTCCAATTCGGGAGCTAGGCCTGTTCCCGAATGATTGCTTGTGCGGTTGAATCGCCTAGCAGGTTTATTATCATCAATCGCTGCATATCTGCGGTTAGACTGTGGTGTGCGCGGCGCAGACGGGGCAGCCTTCGGCTACCTTGCCAACTACAAGCGTTATCATCGCTCGTGTGAGATTGCGTAGATAACAGCAGTACTGAAGCTGCAAACGCCTTGGTGTGCAATTTCTCAGTACGCCCGTTCAACAGCATTCCAGCCCGGCTGACGTAGTCAGCATCTTTGCTGTAGATGGCGGCGTAGGCGTGCACGTCGCTCTATTCCACGCGGCTTTTATCTCCGACGAAGATTTCTTAAGGGCTGGTTAACTACGTTCGACGCGCAACCCCGGTCGTGTCGCGCACACTGGAGGCACACGCTCATGATCCTTCGCTCGAAAGGCACAGCAACCAATGCGGGGGACTTCTTCGCTTGGGAAGAGTACTCGCCTGAGCCTCTAAGAACTTGCGTCGAGCAATGGAAAGAACCACCGCCGGTTCTCTTAGCGATAAATTGAATGATGGGGTTGGGGAGTCGAACTACCGATACACAGTTTGCGCCACGTCTCGAGCTTGAGCTTGCCGCACTCTTCGTTTTCTTTCAGAAAGGCACTGGTCTAAATCTCATTCCTGCGTCGTATTATCCAAGCGGCAGTCAATAAGGCCGATCCCAAGAGCATGAAATTGGCCGGCTCGGGAGCGGGAGTCAGCGTGACATTGAGATCAGACCCCGCGACTGTTCCGTTCCAACTCTGCGAGTTCAGGAGAAAGTCGAGATTGAAATATATCTCTGAAAGGTGACCCTCGCCAATGCCGCCCTCCAGGTGCAGTAAGTCAACCAGTATCGGATTTATGTAGGTGATGTCGAGATAGCTGCTCATGCCTCCAGTTCCCGGATCGTTTGGATTGGTGCTTTTGTTTAGACTCACATGGGTTGCCGGCGCATTCGACCCCAAGCTGCTGAAGAATCCTGCAATCAAGAGCTCAGGGTGGCTCATCCCGAGGCCCGCAATTTCGCCGGTAAGCGTAAGCGAGCTGCCCGTGCCGGAGAAATTGGCACCTTGGAAACCGTTCCCATTCATGCCGGTGCAGAAGGCTATGCATGGACCAGTGCGGACGTTCATCTCCCCGCCAGTCACGGCGTACAATCCGTTTTTCGAAGGTCCGTGGCTTCCAGCGGGCGCGAGCAATTCATAGATCGGTGCATTTGATATCGTAAGCACGTTACCGAATCCTCTGGTGAACTGCACCGATCCCCCGGGATGCTGCACGTTTCCTGGACCCGAAAGGGAGGAGAAATCAATAGCTGATCCTTTGGGCATAATCGACCCTGCGTTAGTCGGAATAGTGAACAGAGCGACGCTGATAACTGCGACGCAAATTAGCGCTGCCTTCGTGCTCTTCATTTATTGATGCCTCCGAGAGGTTGTGGCCGTCAGACGTTTTGACCGGCTCCGCCGAAAGTTGCTCCCGCGCGGTGCATTTGAACCTCTATCCGATGACATGGTCAATCCAGTCTTCTCGGTATGTCCTTGTAGTAACGATCAAGTTCTAAGCGTAATGGAAGGTATAGAACGAGGTGGAAGAAGAACTGCCATCCGACCTACAACTTGTTTGATATCAGTGCCTAGATCCCTACTGCGATATGTACACTCACAGTACAAATATCCTTGGTAAACTTGTCTCAGCACACCTGCGCCGGACTTACTTCCGGTAGCGTACTGTCCGGTCATATCTGGCTCTGGCGACGCACGAATTGAAAAACTCGACAGAGCGGGTTCCCGGCGCCAACATCTCTTTGCCGGACAAGTCTCACCTGCAACCCAATGTAAACCCGAACCTTTTCTGCGCGAACCACAGAAAAATTCGAGCACCCCGCGAGGTCGATGGTGACTGACTCGGTGCTGGTGCTGCGCGGAACGGTTCATTACCCGCCGGAGGTATTCACGCTGACGTGGCGTCAGCGGAACCGTCGACGCGCTGTTGGAGTCTTGGCATCAGGTCGAAATACGGCCGTATCGCTGCGGAATCCGAACGGCCGAAATCTTCGTACGTGCCATCGAATATAATCCGTCCCGCATCCAGCATGATGACGCGCGGCCGCAGGCGGAACAGTAAGTCTTTGTCATGAGTAATGATAAGAGTGGTTCGCGCAAAACCTGACGCTGTTTTGCCTCGATGCACCGAGCCGATCAAATCCTGGATTTTCTGGGCGACCTGCGGATCAAGCCCTGTGGTCGGTTCGTCGTAGAGCAGCAGAACCGGATCCAGCGCCAACGCACGGGCAATCGCCACTCGCTTTGCCATGCCGCCCGAAAGTTGATCAGTAGTTAGGGCCAGGTCCTTGTCAGGGTCCAAAGCAACTTCACGAAGAACGTTTTGCACTTTTGTGCGAACGGTGGATTGGTCAAGGTCCTGCACCTCGCGCAACGGCAGTCCAATGTTATATCCCACCGTATGGCCCGATAGCAGTGCGTTACCCTGGAACACGACTGCCCAGTGCCGTTCGAGGCTCTCCATGCCCGCGGTGTTTAGTGTGGCGAGATCAACCAGAGGCGAATCCCTGGATTCGTGATCCGCGACGAGGACACGTCCTTCGTCGGGATGATCGAGTCCGGTGATTTGCCGCAATAGGGTCGACTTGCCATTTCCTGATCCTCCCACGATGGCGAGCATTTCGCCGCTACGCACCTCCAGGTCGATTCCATTGAGCACGTGACGGCTGCCAAACGATTTGGAGAGATTCTCAATCCGAATCTCGACACAGGGAGACGGCATAGCTCCTCGATTATGCGCCTGCGCTTGACGCAAGAATAGAAGCCTAATTGTATATAAATCGCAGTCATAGCACATGCCCTGGTAAGCCGGATAACGGGACGAAATGCCTCGGATGCTCCGCCGAAATCATCAAGCACGGCATAGAGTTCTCGCTGAAATCGGAAATCGGCGGTTACAGGTGAGACTTGTCCGGCAAGGGGAGGTTGGCGTCGGAGAGCAGGGCGCTGTCGCGGTAGCCGGGCTTGACGATGATGTTGCTTTGTTCGCGGAGTTCGGCGAGATAATCGCGCAAGAGCGGCTGCGTTTTCTGCGCGTGGATGGCCTGGCGGATGTCGGTTTGCACTTTATCAATGGGCTGCAGTCCGGCCTGCAGGTGATCTTCCACTAGGAGAAATTCGAATCCGGTGCGGGTCTGTATCACGTCGCTGATCTGGCCTTTGCTCATTTGAAAAACAATCGTTTCGATCTGTGGCGCGAGCTCTCCTCGTTTGAAGGTACCGAGAGCGCCGCCGTCTTTTGCCGTGCTGCCCTCGGAGTAAAGCCGTGCGACCCGATTGAAATTGTCGCCGTTAACGACGCTGGTGCGCAAGCCCTCTGCTTTAGCGCGCACGGCAGCTAATTCTTCCGGACTTTTTCCTTCGGTGCCCAGCGAAATTTCAGACAGCGTTATCCGTTCAGGCAGCGTAAATTCCTGCGGGTGCGCTTCATAATATTGCTTCACTTCTTCATTGGAGATGTCTACGTGCGAGCCGACTTCGCGCTGCACCACTTCCTTCTGGAGCAGATCGTTGCGAATGGCGGTCTTGTAATCTTCCCAACTGAGGCCGGAAGCTTCGACGCCTTTTCGCAGGTCGTCGAGCGTGACCAGGCCGTTCTGGCGGCGCACTTCGTCGAGGCGCTTGGCCAGATCTGATTCGACGTTAATGCTCATGTCTTTGGCGCGTTGCACCATCAGCGACTGGTCAATCAGGCCGCGCAGCAAATCCTTCTGCTGCTGCTTGAACTGCACGTCAATCTGGTTCTGCGGACAGCCCTGACAATCGTGCGACACTTCATCGCGCAATTGCTGTTCGGCTTTCTGATAATCGGCGAGCGTGATGACATCGTTGTTTACGCGCGCGACGACGTCAGCGTCCGCCGCAGGCTTGGCTTGCGCGCGCACGCGCGGCGGAAGTACCGCCGCGAGCAAAACCAGCACGACGAGAGCGGAGCTCGAGCTGAATCTCAGGGTTAATCTCGAGGTTAAGACCGATGAATGCTCGCGATTCTTCATGGTGCGCGCCGCCTTAGCTTTTGGCTCCCCACAATTGTAACTGGAATTTCAGATTCGGACCTATATACGAACATGGTCCGGAGTTATGCGCTGGCGACGGACAATGATGAGTCTCTTAGAATTTGAACAGCCACCCAGCAACTCAAGAGCTCTAGGACAATCAGCAGCACCGCACTCACCCGAAAAGCCAGACTCAATTCGCCCGGCGTCATCCGGAAGACATTGTCCGAACCAGGGCTCAGAAAATGTGAATATCCGCCGATGGTTAATGGAAGAGCCAAAAAAAGAAGTAGCCACGCAGCTATTTTGGGAAAATGTGCCCACAATAAGATCACCGCAACCACAGGAATCAGGCTCGCGAGACTCGCAAAAAGCGGTACTTGCTCTGGCCTCAAAGCGACCCAAGCCCGGCTAGAAGTTCAAGATGCCAAAAGAGCACAACGGCATGCGCCAGGACCGCCAGCGCCGCGTACCAACACAATTTCCTCATCGCGAGTCCCTCGTCTGCAACTGAGGAGTGGAAGTGAAATCCATAACGAGTGTAAAGAACCAATGGCAAGAAATCCATAACGCCAATGCCCGGAGAACTCCCGGGCGCGGTCCTGGATCAGCCAAATCGCCTCGCTGTCATAAAACTATTTGTGCTGCGTGTCATTCCAGTGGCTGGCGTTCAGATTTGTTTCCTGGGGTGCCGTTCAAATCGTGTTCGGAAAGGCAAGGGGTAGCTAGCGCCAGTACGCGCCCTCGAGTCGGGTGCCGAAACTTCCATCGCGCATCCCGCCGGTGCGGTGCTCGATGAGTTGGTTGTGACCGCCCGGGAGCCCGGCAGTACCGCCCTGCCGCCACGGAGCAGGAGGTCGCCGCGTGGCTGCAGTCACAGTCGGATCCCCACAGCGATACCGAGCAGGCGCTGCTCGATACCGAGCGTGCGCTTCATCTCGGCGAGGCGATTCGCGGCCTTTCCCGCCAACAGCAGGCTTGTCTGCATTTGCGCGCCGAAGAATGAGGCTCCTCAGCCGACGCTACCCGCCGGAGCGCAACCTCCGCAGCCTTTTGACAATTTCTTTCGCCGTGGCATTCGCAGCGCCTACATCTGTCTTGCGCCCGTCGCGATTAAAACTAAAAAGTTCAGAGCCTCTAGCGTCAAACACCCTCGTCACTGATGCGGTTGCTACCACCGGACCATACGGACTGCCGGCTTGCCCTGTCCCATACGCAATTCGGTACTCGAAGTTTTGGTTCACAACTTCAAACTTCAAATGGTGATCCGCGCCGTGTTCGTTGAGCTTTTGGATCAGCAGCCCGCGGTCCAATTCCTTCGCGTCAATCCTAACCCTCACCACTTGCTGTCCCATCGCGAACTGTGCGAAACCGCAGCTGAAGATCAGCAGCACCAGTAAATGTCGCAGAAACTTCATCGCTTCCCTCCGTCCCAAAACTCTACCACGCCTAAGCTTCATTGTTACCAGCAGCAGTCGCTGGACGAACGCGTAAGTAACCGACACCTCAGGACCCGAAGCCATCTCTCCCTTCGAAGGCCCCTTTCTGGATTCACTCGTTTCTTGCCCTCCTCAGCCGCAATTGTTAGTGAGCGGCGGCCACCCGCCATTGACACTCGCGCCCCACTGGCGCAACATGGCGCGCAATTCATGATAAAGCTCGAACAAGTGACCAAGCAGTACGACCTGCCTTTCGAGAAGGGTGGGGAACTTGTCGCCGCGGACCGCCTCAACCTCGACATCGCCGACGGAGAGCTTTTCGGCCTGATCGGCCCGAACGGCGCGGGGAAAACCACCACGCTGAAAATGGTTTGCGGTTTGCAAGTCCCCACGGCGGGGCGCATCACGGTGAAGGGAATTGACGTTCAACTCGAGCCCGAAGAAGCGCAGCGCAACATCGGCTACCTCGCGGATTTTTTCTCGCTCTACGACGACCTGAAAGTCTGGGAATACCTTGACTACTTCGCCCGCGCCTACAAAATGGAGCCGTACGCCATCGCGCCGCGCGTGGACGAGGTGTTGCGCCTGATGAATCTGGAGACCAAGCGCGACGCCTTTATCCACGGCCTTTCGCGCGGAATGAAGCAGCGCCTGGGAATCGGACGCGCCATCATTCACAATCCTCCGCTGCTGGTGCTTGACGAGCCTGCTGCCGGCCTCGATCCCAAAGCGCGCGTGGAGCTAAAAGTCTTGCTGAGAGATCTGCACGCCGCCGGCAAAACCATTTTCATTACATCGCACATCCTTTCCGACCTGGAAGAAATCTGCACCAACATCGCGATCATGGAGAAAGGCAAGCTGCTGCGCATCGGCACTCTGGAACAAGTGATGCGCGAAGGCAAAAGCGTGCGGCGCTATCGCGTGCGCCTCGCTGCGCCAGGATTCGGCTTGGCCATGTGGCTGGCGGGACGAAAAGGTGTCACCGGCGTCGTCTCCGAACCGGCCAGCGCAAATTTCGCCCTCGATGGCGGCGATGCGGAACTGGCTGAGTTGATAAAGGAACTTGTCGCTGCCAGCGCGCCCGTCTGCGAAGTCCAGGAAATGGTGGAGACGCTCGAGCGCCTGTACTCACGCATCTCCAGCGGAGAAGTGATGTGAGCGCCTTCTTCAACAACCCGGAAATGTTGCGCAACGCCCGCATTCAACTGCGCCCAGGACGCACCATCGCCGCCGTAGTGATCTGCGCTGCCGTCTCCCTCACCGTTTGGTATTCATTCGAGGAGCGGAATCTTGTGCACGGGCCAGCCAGCGACGCAATCGAAATGCTTGGCTTCATTTTGCAGATGCAAGCGGTGGTGCTGCTAATCGGCGGCGGAATTTACGAGTTACTGTCGGTTCATCGCGAAAAAGAACTGAACACTTTCGACTACCAACGGGTCACGCGCCTGACATCATTCGAACTTGCGACCGGCAAACTCTTCGGGGCGCCAGTGCTGATGTATGTGATCGTGGCATGCCTGATGCCCATCGCTTTTCTCGGTGCAATTCTGGGGCATGCGCCGATTCTGTTGGTTGTCGAAGCCTACCTGATTCTTTTCGTCGGCTGCGTTGCATTCCATGCCCTCGCCCTGCTGATCTCGATACCGTCGGGGCGGGGAGTCTCCGCCATAGCCATCCTGCCTTTCCTCTTATTGGTCGGCTTCACGTCAGTGGATCTTTACACTGACCCGACGAATGCGACGGTACATCAAGTGAATCCGTTCGCTGCCGGAGCAATGTTCCAAAGCGGAATGGGCCACGGCCAGAGCGATCTGTTTTTCGGAGTCTCCGTACCGCATTTCATCGTGCTGATGGCCCTCTATGCAACGTTCAGCGGATGGTTTTTTCTTGCCATCGTGCGCAACCTGAAACGCGATTCCACCGTTTACGAATTGTATTCGCCGTTCCAAGCATTTGGCTTTGCGATGTTTCTGAGCTTGCTGATTCTCGGCTTCTTTAATTGGAAGAATCCGAAGGGTTCGCCGATCATGGTTGGAAACCAGTTCATGGGCTACAACACGATGTCACCCATGGACGTCGCGAGAGGGCTTTTCGCGCTATCGTTCTGGGTATTTGTGCTCCTTGGGCTCGTGTTGCTGCGCAATCGCGAACGCGTGCGCCGAAGAATCAGAAACATGGGTGAGAGCGCGGCAAGTTTGTGGGCTGCTTTTTGGCCCGCGCCATATTTGCTTGCAGGTATGGTCGTGGTGGGAATTGCAATCCTCGAACTGATTCGCATTTACAGAAAACCTGCGCCCGAGGAATGGAGTTGGGGCTTGGCAATCGTGAACATCGCATTCATAGCGCTTTGGGTCGCGCGCGATTTGCTCTACCTGCAATGGATGGCTTTGCGGCGAACGCGCCGCCCGCTCGTGGCCGCCTTGTTGTACCTCATCGTTTTTTACATCTGCACCATCGTGGTTCTCGGCGTCGCCCACGCATCTTCTCATACCACGTTCGCACTGGGTTCTGCGGCGCTGATTCCGTCTAATGTTTCGGCGCTCGAAATTTCGGGTTGGGCGGCACATTATCGGCTATGGATTTGCGCGCTGGCGCTTCTCGCCGCACAGGTTGTGCTGTTCGCGCTGCTTCAGTGGCAAAAACTTCGCGAGTTCCTCAGTCCCATTGCCTCGGTTCCGATTGCGACTCCGCCAGCGCCGGCGACCGCGTCCACAGGCAGCCTCATACCGCGCTAACTATGCGAAACCAATTCCAACGTGAGCGCGAATTCAAAATTGCCGGGGAATGCGACCGATCTTGGAGACTGGAAGGAGGTTGCGCAGACAATCGTGCCAGCGTTCGTCGCGGCGGGCGCAGCATGTTGCGCCCTGCATTAATCGGTGCGCAAGCATTACAGGCAGGTGAGCCATACAGTTTTCAGTGGGGGACTCCGTATCGCTCGCTACTCTTCGCGTTGTTGTTTTCGGGAATGCGTCGCACGCCAGTCTAGCTATGATCTTCAGGCCGGCTATTGAGGTCTTTTTTCGCGAGACACAACTTCAAAAGTACGCCGGCGATGATGCAGGCCAAGCCGGCGCCTTGTGCGTTGGACATTCCCA
>Ga0307477_10000911_pt1 | contig 27739 bp, 24 predicted proteins | sample atmos_gasesECM2C_FD_203316 | JGI IMG/M metagenome (GOLD analysis project Ga0307477, IMG submission 203316) | Hardwood forest soil microbial communities from Morgan-Monroe State Forest, Indiana, United States - atmos_gasesECM2C_515 | ecosystem: Environmental > Terrestrial > Soil > Temperate...
TCGCCATTTACCAAGGGGATGAACGTGAGTATCACCCCCAGGAAATTTGAGGCTGCACTGAGATTTCTTACCACACACTACACTCCTGTGCGCCTGCAAGACGTTCTGACTGACTTTGATGGCCGAGGTCTTCCACCCCGTGCGGTGCTCGTGACCTTTGACGACGCGTATGCATCGGTCGCGGAGTCGGCTGCGCCTCTCTGCCGTCAGTTTGGTGTACCAGCTGTCTTTTTCGTGAACGCCGCATTTCTCGATAACCAACGATTGGCACCCGATAATCTGGTGTGTTATGTGGCCAACGTGTTCGGAATGAAGACAATCCGTTCCGCAGCCCGGGCCGTCCGGGGAGCCAGGACCCTGGAACTGCAATCCCTTTCCGAGGTTTTCACGTGTTTCTTTCCCGCCATCTCACTGGCCGAAAGGGAAGTCTTTCTTGACGCGCTGAGGCAATCAGCTGGGATCAGCGATAGTCGTTTGGCGAAGGAAGCGGGGCTGTACTTGACCAGCAAACAGCTTTGCGACCTGGCGTCCTTCGATTTCGAGATCGGAAACCACACTTACACGCACGTGCACTGCAGGTCTCTCTCGCAGGGGGACTTCGGCCCACAGGTGGACAGGAATAAAGCAGAATTGGAGTCCCTCTCGGGGACAAAGGTGCGGTCATTCAGCCAGCCGTACGGCTCCTCGACAGATCTTACCCACGACTTAGCAGAGCATCTTGAACGCTCCGGACACAAGGCGGTCTTCCTTAGCGAGAGTGTCGCCAACCCGCGAGGCGCTGACCCATTCCGCCTTGACAGAGTCAGCGCCCGTGCCGAGAGCGACGGCAGTTTGTTTTTCGAGATCGAGGTCCTTCCTCGCCTTCGCGCAGTGCGAAACGGGCTTTCCCATAATAGTGGGCCTATTCGAGCCGGCCGGATCTACTCCTCTCCGGACCGGCAAAATGCGGTGGGAGGGGGAAACTATCTCGAGGGGATCGACAGGAGGCGACCGCGTGCATGAGAATCGGAAATCAATGACCCGTGGAGAGTTCCTCTTGGAGATGGACGAGATTCTTGGCCTGCACGCCGGAACGCTTCGAGGCGACGAAGAGCTAGGCGAACTGAAGAACTGGGACTCTACCGCCCTTATCAGCCTGATTATCTTGGCAGAGACAAATAACAGTGCGCAGATCTCTCCTGACCAGGTCGTGGGCTGCTCCACGGTAGCCGATCTGCTACGGTTGGCTCAGGTGGAAGATAGCTCGTCGTGACCGCGAACTGGCTCAAAACGGAGGATCCGATGAATGGTGTCGTTCACGTGACGAAACTGCTAGGCGGTATTCTCAGTGTCTTTGAACAGGTGGTGCTGCAAGCGGCGTCTGTGCTGTAGGGGAGATTTCCATTGGCATCAGAAACAAAAACATTTCAACCGGGCTTTCCGAAAGCACTGCGATTCCCCATTACGGCAGCGGATATTCTGCGAAAGCGCCATTCTCTGAAGAAGGAACTGCTCGGACAGGCCAATCTAGTCCCCACGCGAATTGCAATTCTTGGCGGTTCCACGACGGTGGAAGTAAAGAGCATGCTAGAACTGTTTCTCTTAGCGCAAGGAATCCAGCCGACGTTCTACGAATCAGGATACAACCGTTACTGTGAGGACGTCCTGTTCGAGAATCCGGAATTGTGGAATTTCAAACCCGACATTGTCTTTATTCACATAACCTGGCACAACGTCTCGCAATTCCCCGAATTAATGGAAACTGAAGCCAAGGTTGAACAGCGTGTCCGCGGTGAGATGGCCCGGTTTGAGTCCCTTTGGGAGAAAATTCACACGGAACTTGGCGCGCTCATCATCCAGAACAACTTTGACCTACCGCACCTCAGACCCCTCGGGAATCTGGAGGCTTCGGAATCGTTCAGCCGCGTGAACTTTTTGCTGAGGCTGAATGCCGAGTTCGCAAAATATACTCGCAACCACTCGCGTTTCCTTATTAACGACATCCTCTACCTTTCCGCGCAAGTGGGCATAAACGCATGGCACGGCCGCACCTACTGGTATAACTTTCACATGGCCTTAAGCCCGACAGGGACCGTAGCCCTGGCTCAAAACGTTGCCGCGATTGTTAAGTCTGTTTACGGAAAGTCTAAGAAGTGCCTTATTCTGGACTTAGACAACACACTTTGGGGTGGGATCGTTGGTGACGATGGCGTGCAAAACCTCATTTTAGGCCGCGACCACCCGGTCGGCGAAGCCTTCTTAGACTTCCAGCGCTATGCGAAAGATCTACAGCGGCGCGGTGTTATTCTAGCCGTGTGCTCGAAGAACGACGTCGAGAACGCGAAGGAAGGCTTCTCGCACCCAGATAGCATATTAAAGCTGGAGGATTTCAGCGTATTCACAGCAAATTGGAATCCCAAACCTGAAAACATCCGCGAGATCGCCGCACAGCTCAACATTGGTCTTGAGAGCCTGGTATTCGTCGATGATAACCCGGCCGAGAGGGCTCTAGTGGCTGACCAACTGCCTGAAGTGGCAGTGCCGGATGTGGGCTCAGACGTTTCCCGCTTCGCAGAAGTGCTCGAATACGAGCGGTACTTCGAGGTGGAGAAAGTGGTTCAGGACGATCTCAACCGCTCAGCCTACTACAACTCAAACGCGCAGCGGAGCAGGTATCAGGCCGGCTTCCGCGACTACGGGGAGTTCCTCACGTCGCTCGAAATGACCGCGGAAATCGGCCCGTTCTCTCCGATCTATCTGGAGCGAATCACTCAGTTGATCAACAAGACGAATCAATTCAATCTCACCACTAGGCGGTATACGAGCGCCGAAGTCGAAGCCACTGCTCGAGACCCAGGTCTTATCACCCTTTACGGTCGGCTCGCTGACAGATTTGGAGATAATGGCCTAGTTTCAGTCCTGATTGGGCGTGTACTTGACGAAACGGTTGAGCTGGATCTGTGGCTGATGAGCTGCCGCGTTTTGAACCGCGAAATGGAATTCGCCATGTTTGATGCCTTGGTTGAGCAGTGCCAGGCACGGGGCGTCCGTAAGATCGTGGGCGTCTATATTCCCTCCAAGAAGAACAGCATGGCTGCCGGCCACTATGCCGGCCTTGGTTTCACTCGCCTAAGCGAATCCTCCGGAGGCCACGAGGCGTGGCAATATGAAGTTTCCGAACCCTATTCGACGAGAACTCGCTTCATCCGCAGGGCGGCAGAGGCTCTGCCTACGGTTGCGAATGCTTGAAGGGGCTGTCACCACACCAACGTCACCCGTTCAGTTCGCAGGTCGCGAGAAAGAACTAAAGTTCATGCGGAATCTTGGTTGGCAAGTCGAAGTTGATTGTGCGACCCCCGCGGAATGGTCGCAGATGCTCGATCTGTTCGACGACGCGAACATTTATCAGACGTACGCGTATGGCGGAGTCCGCTGGGGAGAAAAAAACCTTAGCCGCATAGTGCTGAAGCGGGACGGCGAAGTCCTGGGAATGGCGCAGCTCAGGATCGTTCGTCCCACGCCACTCAAGTTCGGCATGGCGTATCTGCGATGGGGCCCGCTTTGCGAGCGGCGCGGCAGACCGCTGCATCCCGAGGTTCCCACGACCATGGCGCGTGCGCTGGAGGAGGAATACGCGGGCAAAAGGAGGCTTTTCGTGCGTGTCCTTTCCAACGCTTTTGCCGGATCCCCGCGTGCCGAAGCAATTCGAACCGCCTTTTCCAGTTTCACTCGGGAACCCCTGACTGCCGGCAACACGTACAGGACTTTTGTCCTGGATCTTGCTCCTACGCTTGAAGAATTGCGGAAGAGCCTCGACCCGAAATGGCGAAATAAGCTCTCGGGCGCCGAAAAGAACAACCTCAAGGTCGTGGGCGGAAACGGTCGCGAGGAATACAAAACCTTCTGTCGGCTCTACTACCAGATGCGGAGGCGGAAAGCGTTCGAAACAGCGGTGGATGTCGAGGAGTTCGGGCAGATCCAAGAAGACCTGACGGAGCCCCATCGCATGCGGATCTTGATCTGCAAGGATAAGGGGAGACCAGTGGCGGGACTGGTCGCCTCAGCCATGGGCGACTCCGCGATTTACCTGCTCGGGGCAACCAGTGACGAAGGCTTGAATTCAAAAGGCGCCTACATCTTGCAGTGGACCCTGATTAAGTGGCTCAAGGAGAATGGCATCCGGTGGTACGACCTGGGAGGCATTGATCCCGAAGGTAACCCGGGGGTCTATCACTTTAAGAGGGGATTCTCTGGCGTGGACGTTTGTCAGATAAACCCATTGGTAGCGTGCGACAGCGCCGTGTCTTCTGCAATTGTCAAAGCAGGTTTGGCCATGCAGCGCATTCTTCGCGGCTCTCTGAGCCCTCTAAACCTGGCCCGCTCTCTCAAACAGCTGGCAACAAGAAATTAGACTCAGGCATGTCGTCTCCATCAACCTCCGTAGATATCTCTGTTGTCATAGTTGGCTGGAATGCCGAGCACTATCTGGAGTTGTGCCTGGAAAGCCTGGCCAAGGCCCCCCCACGGCGCAGCATGGAAGTACTAGTGGTCGACAATGCGTCCACGGACGGCTCCGTGGAGATGATCGAAGCGAAATTTCCGTGGGTGAAGTTGATCAAGAGCAGCACGAACCTGGGTTTCGCCAAGGGAAACAACGTGGCCATCCGGCAATGCCAGGGACGCTACATCGCGCTGGTGAATCCGGACGTGATCGTGTTCCCGGGTTGCCTGGATGCGCTCGCGGATTTTCTGGATCAGAACGCCGACGTGGGAAACGTGGGCCCGCGCGTGCTGAACCCGGACATGTCGATGCAGAGTACGTGCCGGCGATTTCCAACTCTATGGAACAATTTTTGTTCGGCCACCGCTCTGGCGACGACGTTCACGAAATCCCGGATTTTTGCCGGCGAGCACATGTGGTTCTTTCCGCATGACCGAACGCTCGCCGTGGATGTCATAGTAGGTTGTTTCTCAATGATCCGTCACGAAGCCTTTGACGAAGTTGGATTGCTCGATGAAGGCCTGTTCATGTATGGCGACGACGTGGATTGGTGCCGGCGCTGTTGGAAGGCCGGATGGCAAGTCGTTTTCTACCCCGGCGCGCGGGCCATCCACGACCGAGGCAAAATCACGGCCCCGTATCCGGTCCGCTTTGCCGTCGCGCAACAGCGGTCGGTTTTGTACTATTGGACCAAGCATCACGGCTTTTGGGGCGTTTTCGGAATCCGGAGCATCATGCTTTTCCGTCACCTTGTGCGCTACTTGGTTGCTGTTCTGTCGGGCTTGGCCCGTTCCCAGGGAAGTGCACAAAACGAAGTACGGAAACAGGTAAGCGGCGCCTGCCTACGGGAGCTTCTCTCTGGTAGCGTTTCGAGCAAGGCCTAAGGGGCAGCCAACATGGCGATTTCCACTTCAATCTCGCGCCTCACGGCCTATTACACACGGCATGGCTTCGGGGCAACGATCCGCCGAGCCGGCCTGGCAGTAAAACGGGCGCTCTTTTCGAACCGCATGGTTGTCTTCTATTGTGACCTGGCAAAACAGACCACGGTTCCGGCAAGCATCCCGAGCCCTCTGGACGTGGAGCGGCTGACAAGCTATGCCGAAATCAGCCAGCAGGATTTGCAGGATATGACTAGTTTCTGGAATCCCAAGCAGGCCTACCGAAATATCCGAGAGCGATTCGAGCAAGGGGCATCGCTGTGGTTGATCAGGTCGGGAGACAGGCTCGCGGGTTTCAGCTGGACAATACGGGGACGCACCATCGCGCCGTATTACTTTCCAATGGCGCAGGATGATGTGCAGCTTTTCGATTTCTACTTGTTCACTAAGTTTCGCGGCCGGGCAATACTTTGGTTTCTGGTCACTCATATTTTGCATAGCCTGAGAGCTGAAGACGCCGCTCGTGTGTTTGGCGATGTGGCAGAGTGGAACCAACCGTCCCTATCGTTTTACAAGATGACTCCATTTCAGCGCTTGGGCCTGGCCAGATCGTTTACGATTTTCGGCCACACGTACACTCGCTGGATCGAGAGCGAAACTGTGCAGAAAGTAAAAAAAGATACGGAGCGGCGAAACGGAACTTCCAGTATGGCGAGATCGCATGAGCAATGAACCTCTGGAGAGTCTCCGTCCACCGGATGACCTCAAGCTCCACCACATTGGTTTCGTGGTGTCTTCGATTCACGAAGCAGCCAGTCCTTTGCCCTTGCCCTCGGGGCAACGTGGGATGGAAACATAGTTTTTGATCCGATCCAGAAGGTCTGTGTGTCGTTTTTTAAGGGACGCAACTGCGCGGATCCATTGATCGAACTGGTAGAACCGGGCGAACCTGAGTCGCCGGTGTCGCGATTTCTGGAGCGCGGAGGCGGACTGCACCACTTGTGCTACGAAGCGAAGGATCTGGATTCTCATCTTGCTTTCTGTAAGTCAGTTGGGACCATAATAATACGGCATCCAGTCCCGCCGTGGCCTTCGGCGGACGGCGTATTGCATGGGCTGTGACGAAAAAGAGGTTACTGATGGAGTTCCTCGAGTGCTAACGGACCCCCTTGGACGTTGGTCGCAACACCCGAGGCAGGCTAGACTTGCACCAAATCTGTCCTTCAGGCCAGTAGAAGTGGAAGTAGCCCTCAAGGTAACTTGAACCGTAGGAGAGACTTGGCTGAGGGACTCATGACAGCAAAACTGATTCGCGCCGCAATCTTTTTGGTCTTCGCTTTACTGACCGCAGTGCCAATCTTTGCTGCCGGAGGAACTTGTCCCAGCGGGAACACCATAGACCCCAATGGCAATCCTATTAGCCTATCCAGCCTCGGAATCACCAATTGCTTTTATATCTCGCAGTCTACTGGCGCTGACACGAACGCCGGAACTACCGAAGCCAGCCCGTGGGCACATCTTCCCGGAATGCCAAGCTGTACAGGCATTTGCTCTTCCACTACGCCCACTGCGGGGGAAGGCTTCATCATGCGCGGCGGGGACACGTGGGTAAGTAGCGACCTTGGAGTAGCGTGGGCTTGGAGCGGCACAAGTACTCATCCGCTCTATGTTGGAGTGGATTTAACTTGGTTCAACTCCAGTTGCGGCGCCTCATGGTGTCGCCCGGTCTTTAACGCAGGCCTGGTTAATATCACAAACAGTAACATGTTTCAGTTAGCGAACCAGAGCTATGTGATCGTGGATAACCTGGAACTAAGAGGGATGCGCAACAACGAGAATGGCTATATCAATTCCGGTGGTTCAAATGTCAGAATCACGCAAAATTACATCCACGGCTGGGGGCACACTGGCAGTTCCAACAACGTCGGATTTTTTGCACAGGGTGGCGCTGGGTCAATGGCAGACCACAATATTATTGATGGCTCGGATAGCAGCCAAAATACGTTCAACGGCTTTTTCCAGTGGTGGTCGCAGATTCAGTACAATTATATCCAGTACGTAGTTTCCGCCGTGCTGGGCCAGACGGATGTTGTTCACGACAATACGGTCCTCCATACGGTAACCTCAACGGACGGAGACCATTGCAATGGCATCTTCACCTTCTCACCCGCGAATGGCACGACTCAGCTTATCTACAACAACCTGATTAGTAACGGCACCAGTTGTCCGGGGGGCGTGGTACTTTGGTTTAACGGAAACGGTGCAACCGACTCAAGTTGGGTGGGATACGGATTCGGCAATATCATGTACAATCTGAGCAGCAATCCGGTGAATATCGGGAATCACCCCTCTGGTAACTACGGAACGTACTACTGGTTTAATAACACCGTTGATTGCAGCGTTGGAGGTTGCGGCGGAACCCCGCCTTCAGGCCCTTCCTGGACGATCTACGATAACAACAATCACACAATCCCCAACGCCCTAAATTTTACTTGCTCAGGCTGCACCGTTCCGGTCTGTAATGCTGGTTCGGGTGTAGGTTGTACGGACCTTACGCAGAGTAGTTCCACAGCAACGAGTCAAGGCTATACATCCAGCGAGCAATTTCCTTATTCCCCTATCAGCACGTGCACTTCCTTGACGTGCGGTACAGTGCAGCATGGGACCAATGTGCAATCCTACTGCACGGCGCTCTCATCGATAAACGCGGCGGCGGGAGGGGCCTGCCAAAGGAGCACGACTGCCGGAGTGAGCTACAACACAACCACGCATGCCGTCATTGCGCCTGCACGTGCTACGAACGCAAGGCCATCGAGCGGGGCATGGGACGTCGGGGCGTATCTTGGACAACAGGGTCCACTACCGAATCCCCCGAGTAGTCTAGCGGCCGTGGTTAATTAGCCCGTAGACGCTCCGGAACTAGGTATCGCGATTCGAATATTCGCCGAGCACGGTAAATGCAGAGCGAAGAACGTCCAGCGACTCCTGTAGGATTTCGGGAAGAGTCCTCCCACATGGAAATGAGTGGCGGCTGGAAGCTGATCGATTGGGATTCACTGAACAGGCGCACCCTATCTTCTCTTCTGACAGCTTCCCACTGACAGCCAGCTCCGAACCTCTCCGATTGGTTCCAATGAAAATCAGCGTTCTCATACCGGCTTACAACTCCGCAGCCACTATTGGGGCTACCTTGGATTCAGTGCTCTGCCAGACCGTGCCCGCGGACGAAGTACTCGTGATGAACGACGGAAGTACCGATGAAACGGCTACAGTTTTGAAGCTGTACGAGCCGCGAATTAAGGCGTTCTGGCAACCCAATGGCGGCCTGTCAAGCGCGCGCAACGCGCTGGTCGCGAGAGCGCAGGGGGATCTCATCGCTTTTCTCGATTCTGACGATCTCTGGCATCCTAGATATCTTGAAATGCAACGTGAACTTTATGAGCGCTGCCCGCGGGCCGCCGCTGCCTTTGCGGCCCACGCGAATTTTTCCGGCCTCGACTCCTACGACTGGGACCATGCTCGTTCAGATGGCCAAATCAGCGTCGAAATCTTCGAGCCCTTGAGCTTTCTCCGACGATTCCAGCGTGCGCCCGGCCATTTCATCATGAGCTTTTGCTGCGTCCCGAAGGTGGTACTTGAAGGCATGGGTAGTGAACCGTTCAAACTGAGAGCCCCAGCGGAAGATGTCTATTTTTGTAACTTATTGCCGTTTTGGGGACCAGTTGCTTTTGCTTCCGCTCCACTTCTGGGGGCCTACCGAGTCCGGGAGGGGTCTCTCGCGTCAAATCGCCTGAACTGCGCCGAAGGAGAGGTCAACGCATTTCAGCTTCTGGAGAAGCATTACAGGAGTGGAGTAGATGGTCGGCTGGTCAGAGAGTTCAAGAGAGCCGTCGCCTCAAAGAGGCGGGCGTATGCGAAAATTCTACAAGGTGTTGGCAGGACCTTAGAGGCGCGCGGACAATTGAAGCGTTCTCTCAGGCAGTCCAGCGATCCGGTTTCCCTGGCGAAATCACTCGTGCTGCTTTCTCTGACTTATCTCCCTAGGTCGCTACAGCCAAAGTGGCCGCCCGTCGATCGTCAGTAGAAGGTTCCCTATAAGCTTTGACGGGAACCGAGATCATTTATAAGTTCCCATTTCCTTTCCGGCTGTGCTTGAATCGGTACGATGAGTGGCAGCGGCAGGCTGTAGACTCGTGAACACGAAGTGCTCAGAATTACGTCTGTTCGGGCCAAGGAAGTTTTATCTATGGTTCAAGGTCGCGCGGACTCGATTTCTTATGCAGCGGGGCGACAGGAAAACAGCTTGATGCTGCCCCATGGTTTCCTCTGCCTAGGCGGATTACTCTGACCATGCAACCTGAACACCTTCAATTTGGAGGCGGCGCCTCTGTCACGGTGTTGCATCCGCTCGTGGCGATAGGGGTGGTGATGGCCGTCGTGCTAATCTTGGCCCTTCCTCGCCACAAGGTTATCCCGCCATTTCTCCTAGCTTTCTTATCGATCCCCATCGGACAAGTAATCGTGCTGGGAGGCGTGCACTTCACGATGCATCAGATCCTCATCCTGACTGTATTGGCTCGGATGGCTGCCTTCCCAGGGTCGGCTTCGGAAGGTAGGTTCGCGGGGGGATTCAACGCCTTGGATAGGGTCGTGGTGCTCTGGTCGTTGTCGGCCTTTATCGTCGTTTCTCTGCAATGGATCGAGACTCAGGCAACAATCAAGAGCTTGGGTGATTTGATCGTGAGTCTAGGCGGCTACTTGGCGGTGAGATTTCTGATTCCGGACCGCGAGGCCCTCCTGCGCACGGTTAAGGTTCTGGCTGTGATTTGCGTGATCCAGGGCGCGTGCATGGTTAGCGAGCAATTCACTCATCAAAATGTGTTTAGTTTCGCAGGAGCGGCCTCGCCCACGATAAGGGATGGCCACATTCGTTCGGAGGGGGTGATGGGCTCTCTATGGGGGGGCGTGTTCGGCGGTGTTTTGGTTCCCATGTTTTTCTGGCTTTGGAAGGAAGGAAAGTCTAGGATGGCGGCGTGCGTAGGACTTACCGGGGCGACGGCCATGGCGTTCGCGTCCCACGCAAGTACCTCGTGGCTGGCGTGTGGCGCGGCCCTTGGGGGGCTGTGCTTCTGGCCTCTGCGCAGGCAGATGCGGCTCCTCCGATGGGGAATTGTAGTCACTTTGGTCGGACTCCACCTCGTCATGCACGGGCCCGTTTGGTCCCTCATTGAAAAGATTGACCTGACCGGCGGCTCCTCTAACTATCACCGTTACATGCTGGTGGATAATTGCGTCCGGCATTTCAGCGATTGGTGGCTTCTCGGATACAAGAATTACGGCGATTGGGGATTTGACATGTGGGATCTCTGCAACCAGTTTGTTGCCGTTGCGCTCACGGGGGGCCTGATAACCCTGATCCTGTTCATTGCGATCTACAGCCGGAGCTTTGCGGCCATCGGGAACGCAAGGAAAGAGGTAGAGGGGGACCGTGCGCAGGAATGGCTCCTCTGGTGCTTAGGTTCGAGTCTTTTTGCCAATGTAATGGCATCTTTCGGTATTAACTATATGGTACATCTAGCGATGGCACTGTTCGCTGTGTTGGCCTGCGTTTCCGTGGTAACCCTTTCGGCCAAGCAGGCGGCAGTTCGAGACATTGATTCGACGGTTGAGTTTTCGCTCGCTTCCGCGCCAGGCACGACGGGGAATTATCTTCCGCTCAGAGAAATAAGGTGAGAAACATAAGCAACGGAAACGAGCGCTTGCGGGTCGTGTACAGCTTTCCGCTCCGGCTGGGCGCGAGCCGGGTTTGCTACACCGCCTGGCAACAAGTGAATGGCCTCGCAGCCGCGGGAGTGGACCTGCTCGTTTTCCCCGGTTCTATTTCCCGGCCAGTTGGCCCAGGCGTGAGAGTCTCCCCCACGCTCGCAAGGGGAAGGTTTCGCATCCCATACAGGCTTCTCGGCACAATGCGCGCGGTTGCCTTACATGACCATATTGTGGCCCGTCGAGTTGAGAAACTCGCGGGACGAATTGACATCATCCACGCGTGGCCTACCGGGGCGCTCGAAACACTTAAGACAGCGGCGCGGCTGGGAATTCCGACGGTGCTGGAACGACCGAACGCGCACACGGGCTTTGCCATGGAAGTGGTACGGAAGGAGTGCGACAGACTGGGCGTGCCTCTGCCGCCCAATCATGAGCACGCCTACGATGCGCAGAAGCTGCGCAAAGAGGAAGAGGAGTACAGGCTGGCCACTCGCCTCCTGTGCCCATCGGATTTTGTGGTGAAGACCTTTCTCGACCGGGGATTCGCAAAGGAACAACTCGCCCGGCACATCTACGGGTACGACGAAAAGGTCTACCACCCCGGCAACGAGCCGCGGGATCCAAGGCGCGGGCTGACGATGCTGTTTGTCGGTGTATGCGCAGTGCGGAAGGGCGTGCATTATGCTCTCGAAGCATGGCTTCGGTCTCCGGCGTCGAAAGATGGCACATTTCTGATTGCCGGAGAATTCCTCCCGGCCTACCGGGAAAAACTCGCATCGATGCTTTCGCATCCGACCGTTCGAGTGCTGGGCCATCGGAACGACGTGCCAGACCTGATGCGCAAGAGCGACATTCTGGCTCTGCCCAGCATTGAGGAAGGGTTCGGTCTGGTGATTACCGAAGCGATGGGCAGTGGCTGCGTCCCGCTGGCGTCGGAAGCATGCACCGAGATTTGCAGCCACATGAAAACGGGGCTCATGCACCAGGTCGGGGATGTGGCGGCTCTAACGCAACAAATCACCACGCTGCATCAGGATCGCGCCCTGCTCGAGAAGTTGCGCGCTGCGTCTCTCAAGGCCGCCCCCGAGATTACCTGGACTGCGGCAGGTGTAAAGCTCCTTGACGTATACCGCGAGACGATCGCCGCCTACAGGGCAGCAGCGCCGACGGAGGCCAGCCGGGCTCGCGAGGCTGCGGGAGTCAAGTCTTGAATCTCTCTTCACCTCCCATCTCGACTTTGGGCGCGGACGCACGGCAGGGTAAGGGAGCCGGACCCGGGAGTCACGATCTGGAGCCGTGCCCCATTTGCGGGCAAGCAGACCCGCACGTGTGGCTCCGAGCGCCCGATAGGTTCCATGGCCGCCAGGTGATGTACACACTGGTCCGTTGCCCCGCCTGCTCTCTCGTATGGCTGAGCGATCCACCGAAGCCCGCAGAAATGCACCTGCATTACACGGATGCATATGATAGGTTGATTTCGGCTGCAGGTGAGCGCTCTCCCGGGCGCTGGCGGGACCGTAACGCGGCACTGGCGCCACACAAGCAGTCGGGAGCGCTCCTTGATCTTGGGTGTAGCGCGGGATCGTTTTTGCAATCTCTATGCGGCAAGGCATGGGAACTGTACGGCATCGAGATGTCTGCGGAATCAGCAAAAAGAGCGGAAGCAAAGAGCGGCGCTAAGGTATTTCTTGGAGACATCCTCGAGGCCCAAGTTCCCCCGGAGTCCTTCGACGTGATTACGTGTTTCGACGTGTTCGAGCATCTCTATGAGCCGCGGGAGGTAATGACGCGCGTCAACAAATGGCTGAAGCCGGGGGGAGTTTTCTACGTCCTAGTGCCCAACGTGGACTCCGCCGAGGCGCGCGTGTTTGGAAGCTACTGGCATGGGCTGGAGTTGCCGCGACACCTGTTCCACTACTCGCCGGCATCTCTCAAATTCCTTGCCAAGTCGGCGGGACTCAGGGAGGTGTCGCTCGAAACAAGACGGAATCCCGCCGTGGGGACCAGCCTGCGCTACGTGTGGGATGATGTTTTCCGCGTCGTGGGCATCCGGCGAACACCGGTGGCGTACCGTGGAGAGGCGAGCCTGCCTTGGAGGGCGTCGCGAAAACTGTTTCGCATTACGGCTCTGCGGTTTCTCTTGGCTTTGGCCCCCCTCGCTGGGGGCGGAGGAGAATCTATTCATGCGATTTTCCGCAAGGATACTACTGGTTCAAGAGTCGGCCCCTGATGGTGCGGAATACGTCGCACAACACTGATTCGCTGGCGCCCCGTTTTTATGATTTTGGATTTCGATCAGCTTCCGCTGATGGCAAATCTGTTGGACAGTGGGGTCTTCGGTTCCCCAACGCTAAAGAAAGACTGACCCATGCCTAACTCTATCCGTAAGCCTAGCGCCAGTTTTGAAGATCCGTTAAACCTTTTTTCCCAGGCTATCACTAAGCTCTATAGCCTATGGGTCAGTATGACGTATCCGTTCGCATCCAAAGGCAGCAACTTATTTATCCATCATACGACCGTGTTGAGCAGGCGAGTGGCTGCGGGGATCAAGCTCGGCAACTCCATAATTATCAGAAATAATGCGTGGGTCAACACGTTCGATCTATCGGGGGCCGAAGACGAGCTCAAGATAGTCATTGATGACCACTGCGTCATTAACGCTCAGTGCGTGATCTCTGCCAAGAATAATATCTATCTGGAGCGTAACGTCATGGTTTCGGCCTGCGCGCTCATCATGGATCACAATCATGCCTACGAAGACATTGACCTGCCGATTCAAGCACAAGGTCTCACGCCCGGAGGCACGATTCGAATCGAGCAGGGATGCTGGATCGGCCACGGTGCAGCAATCGTGTGCAACCAAGGCGAGCTGGTACTCGGCCGCAATAGCGTGGTAGCGGCGAACGCCCTTGTTACTAGGAGCTTCCCCCCCTACTCCGTGATTGTCGGTAATCCTGCCAGACTTGCAAGACAGTTCGACCCAACGAAGGGAACTTGGGTTGGCGGAGGCGGTCGTACCGTGCTGATTGAGCATCATGGTTAATTCGAGATGGAGTCCGCTGCAAAAAACTCTTGCGTTGTGGCTTCGATTTTGTGTGATCAGGCTGTGTTGGTTCTGGAACGGAACTGCGTTGTAGCCGCTAAAGCCGTGATTCCAGGAGTGCTCCACTCAATTCCGTTCTCTCCGGGAATCCGGCCAGAGTCGTACGACAATTCGAACCAGGTACGCAGGCCTGGGTCAGGGGATCGGTTTGTTCGGCGGAGATTGAGCTTATAAAGCAAAAGCAGCTGGCGCGCGGGTATCGTTCAGGTTTCAGGTTAAAGGTCCTGACTGTCTACAGTCGGAGTTATTGGAAGGCGTGAAGAGGAATCTGATGGGCTTTAGACCATTCGTCTCAGTTGTCATACCTATTTACAATCGAGTTCAACAACCCATCGAAGCCATTGAAAGCGTTCTGGCGCAGACGTATCCCAATTTCGAAATTATAGTTGTGGATGATGGTTCCACAGACGGCTCAGGTGAGGCTATTCAGCGATTCATCAGTCAGAGAACGAATAGCAGTGACCAGATACAATACTTTAGCCAGCCGAATCAGGGTCCAAGCATTGCGCGAAATACGGGAATCGCAAAAGCGCGAGGAGAATACATTGCATTCCTGGATTCGGACGATGTCTGGCTCCCCGAAAAACTGGAATGGCAAGTGCAAGCACTCGAACACCTCAAGAACGATTGCGGCGCCTGCTTCACAGACGCACGTATGGTGAACAACTCGGATATGGACACCAGCAGCTTTCAATTGTACGGAAAACCTTACGAACAAACGATAGGCATAGATCGAGACGCTACGATATCGCTTGCAAAATCCTTTTCTGGCTTTTGGGTCTCTACTTTGCTAGTACGAGCTGACATGATCCGGAGAATCGGCCGGTTTAGCCCTGATATTTCCTTTGCGGAGGACCGCGATCTCCATTTTCGCTTGTCGCTCGTCACTTCCATTGCTTACGTAAACAAGCCGCTTATTCGAACGGACAGAAACCCCTCCCCTCCTGGTTCGACATGCCGGCCATGGGACAAAATGGAGGTGCAGTTTCGACAGCAGCAACACATGTTGGAGAAATGGCTGAGGATGGACCCTGCATTGCCACCGGATGTGCGCAGGATAGTCGTGCGAGGTTTGCGAGCCCAGCACTCGCAGTGGGCGAACTGGTATTTAGAAAATGCGCGATACCATGAGGCGCGTCAGGCTGTCTCTAGGGCTGTGAAGTACGAACTCACGCCGGGATTGGCGGTCAAGTGGGCCCTGACATGGCTCGCGCCGGCTTTAGCCAGGAGAATAACCCCAAAGGTGAGACGTATTGGGACTCTTGGCCACGCGTCCTGAAGTTGTGCCCCAAGCTCGCAGCGGCATACGGTCACCCTGGTTGGAGAGATTGCTCGGGTTTGTTCAACCGGTCGTTGGCCCGCCCGAAGATTCTTCGGGAACCTCAGGAGATGACAAATGAATGAGATGGAAAGGCGTCTTGCCGCATGCTTTTCGGCGGTTTTGCCCGAGCTAGCTCCCGAACAAATCTGTCAGGCTAGCTCAACTTCCGTGGAGAGTTGGGACTCGGTGGCTAACGTTACTCTCCTCGCAGTGGTCGAGGAGGAATTCGGGATCAATATAGACATCGAGGATCCAGCGAGGTTTGATTCGTTCAAGAACATTCTAACTTACTTGCAAGAGGCAGGGAGGCAAGGTCAGATCTCCAGCGATGGCGACTTGGAGTGAAAGAGAGTGCTCTTGATTGTATCAGCTGAATTGCTCGAAGTAGATCAGTGGAACCCACATGTTCCCAGCTCCATTGGCCTTGCCATGTTGTCGATTCAGCACAGCACTAAATCCGTTGCTCCTTCCGCAGGAGACTGAGGGAGGTCAAGTCAAACGCAAGATATTTCCAGGTATCGTATCGAAGATCTCTCGCAGGCTTCTACCTAGGTTGGAACTGAGTTCCCACGCAGATTGCGGCCTTTGCTCAAGGTTGAGTCGGGATCTGGACGGTATGACGCCTATCCCGCTGCAGGGCTAACTTTCGAACATGTGTGCAGCGGCTGCTATTCGGGAATCGGCCACATCAGGAGGGTTCTGGCCGCGGGTGAACGGAATGCCTCGTTGCGTCGAGTGCCGATCCCAAGTGGAAATCATTTTCCAATTAGCAGTCCGGCCCCCGGCCCAGCCGGGGATTTTTACCTAAGGCGAGGGCCCAATATAATGCTAAGTGTCTGTTTTGCAGCAACATAGACAAAGCACTATTCGGCGTGGACTCAGCTGAATTTGGCAGGCAACTTGCCACGTGGATGGGGCCGTGTTATTTCCGCGACGCGGGCTGCGCGTAATCATCGCGTCTAGATTGTGGATCACAACCAGCGCTCCACGGAAACTCCGCCAAATGACCGACAATGGCGATCTGGGCAGCATCCTCTATTTTGACTTGGTCCGCGTCAACTTCGGCCTTTTCCAAAAGAACGTCAACGCCATTTGGAACTTGGCACCGCATGATCTCTTAACCTAGGAGCGATCGCATAAAAATGATGAAGATTACCGTTGTGATGGCTTGTAACGAACAGTACGCGATGCCGCTGGCCACAGCCCTTCGATCCATGGTGGAAGCTAATCGCACTGGCAAGTGCTTCGAAATTTTCGTCCTCACTTCGGATTTCTCTCCCAGAATGAGACAGAGGGTCTTGAATTCCATGCCGAAGGGCTTGGCGTCAGTTCGCTGGGTGCCTGTGGATCTTGCGCCGTTCGAAGAGTTCTCGCCGCCGCCCTATCTGGCCTATCTATCCAAGATGACTTATGTCAGGCTCCTACTTCCCCAGTTTCTTCCCGATAGTGTCTCGAAGGTCTTGTACTTAGATGCGGATATTCTGGTTCTCGGGGATATGGGGCCACTGTGGGAGATCGATCTGGAAGGAGCTGCGTTCGGTGCAGTAATTGATTACCTTTCGCAGGTCCACGCCGAACGTCTCGGGTTGGGAGCAAACCTAAAAGATCGCAGGCATGGGTCGGAAGCCGCTCCAGACGTGTGTGAGTACTTTAACGCTGGGGTCCTTCTTGTTGACCTGGTCCGATGGCGGCAAGAAAAAATCTCCGAGAAAGCAATGGAGTATATGATACGTAATCCTGGAACGCTTGTGGCAGACCAAGATGCTCTGAACGTGGCTTGTGGCGGCTTGTGGAAAAAATTGGATGTCCAATGGAACTTTCAGGACCACCACCCCGGCGGATATTCTGGAATGCGGCCGGAGCAACGGCCATCAATAATCCATTTTGCGGGAAAGTGGAAACCATGGAACGCGGCTATTCCCAGTGTGAATGCAAGCTTCTATGATGGGTTTCGAACGTGCACACAATTCGCACGAACACCCGGTGAGAAAGCTCGCGATACAGCTCAGCATAGTTGGGCACTCTTGAAGCGCTTCTTGAAGCGATACAAACTCATCTCACATATCCACAACTACTTCGCACGCCCAAAGACCGCTGATGGGTCCTAACGTGCTGCGACGGTTCTCTAGCAACTGTCGAACAGAGACATCTTCGCGCCTGCTTCGAATTAGCCCACGTCCATATCCGTCCCAAACGCGTAAAGATTTGTAACGGCGGATTCCCGTCGGAGTTTGGCTTGTCTCAAAGCGGCAGGGTTGGTAGCGAACGGGCTGGGACCGTCTTCAAAAGAGTTCTTCCTCGCGTGCGCAGCGAGAAGGGTTCCGGGACGATGTATGACCATACTTACAGTCCGCAGACGCCTTTGCGCTCGCTTCTCACAAGGGAGGAAGGACTTCCGCTTTCGATTCTTGAAGCAATGGTTTGTGGTCTGCCGTGCGTTGTGACAGACGTGGGTGGCAATGCGGAAGCTGTCTGCGGTAAGGTAACGGGCCCGGTCATTCCTCAGGGATCAGTGGACCATGCGACTCAGACCATTTCATACTCTGTGGCATACTCAAAGAACGGGCGCAAATGTCCCGGATGGCGCGGGGCCAGACCATGAGAGTTGTTCGAAATCGAGACCGGTATGGTGGAGATTCAGCCGTGTCTTGCTCAGTTGATTGTGCCCGGACTTAGGTTGTGCCTGCAGAAACGCCAAGCCTCGCTGCTCGGGTGAACTTCGATCTGTACCGACCGAGGCAGTGTTATCTTTTCCTCAGGACGTCAGAAGAGCAAAGAACGTCAATAGCGCTATTGTGGTGAGGTGGTCGGCGCAGAATGTCACCGATCTAGACGTCTTCAGGTCAGGATGTTACGGCCTGGGCGGTTTTCAGCGGGCCCTTATGAAGCACAAAATAGAGGTGAATGATTGAAACCGAAAGTTACCTTCCTCGTGCCGTGTTACAACTTAGCTCATTTGTTGGGCGAGTGCGTTAATTCCATACTTTCGCAGACCTATCAAGATTTTGAGGTCTTAATTTTAGATGATTGCTCTCCGGACGATACACCCGCAGTCGCATGTTCCTTCAAGGATCCACGTGTAAAGCACATTCGTAATGAGACCAATGTAGGTCATTTGTGTAATTACAACAAAGGCATCAGTCTGGCTCGCGGTGAGTACATATGGTTGGTTTCAGCGGATGACCGTTTACGCACACCTCAGGCCCTTGACCGCTATGTCCGTACCATGGAGAGGTACCCGGGTGTTGGGTTTATATGCTGTCCAGCGGTAGAACTACGAAGTAGTATTGAAACGGGCCTCGCGTCCTACTCTGTCCTGAGTGATCGAGACACAATTTTCGAAGGACACAAGTTTCTTAAGAAGTTGCTGTTAGCGAACGTCGTCATAGCCAGTTCCGGCATGGTCCGGAGAACTTGTTATGAAAAATACGGAGTTTTTCCCCTTGACCTGCCCTACGCAGGAGACTGGTACCTGTGGTGTCTGTTTGCCCTTCATCGTCAAGTTGGGTATATAGCTGATCCAATGTTAAATTATCGAGGTCACGACCTCAGCATGACTAACCTTCTGAAGAACAAGGACGTACGAATTCTCGTCCATGATAGCTTGGCGGTCCTATGGCGTACGAAGAACACGGCAGAGAGCATCGGTGCGCATGCTGTCGTAAATAAATGCAGAGAGGCAATTGCCACTGAGTATGCGCGCTTCGTTTCGGGATCCCACTACATTCCGTACCAAATGGACATGGAAGAATTTGAGAAATCGCTAAAGCAATTCGCGCGCACTCACGATGAGGCAGATTCGATTCGAGCTAATTTTTACGAGTATCTCGGCGATATCCATTTCAGGCTGCGCGATTTTGAGCAGGCGAAGATAAGTTATAGCCGCGGGTTGCAGGAAAATCCACTCATGTTGAAAGCTTGGGCCAAATGGCTCCTCTTGCAGATGGGTAATTTCGGGGTTCATCTCCGGGAGTTGCGCCTGCACCACCGCAATTCCTCAGAATCTTCTCTAATGGCTAGGGTTCAGGGCCGATAGTGACCCGAGTGAATGTTTATCGCTGCAATGCTTCTAAGAGTTAGGACAGATATCGAGGACCGACCGCGGCGACATACGGCAACTGGGGATCAGTCAGAAACAAAATATTTTTTGTATGGGATCCCATTGTACCTGTTCCGAAGGCTTGCAGTGTGGACGCTGCGATGGATGGTGGCGTTACAGCCGCGGCGATGGTTTGACTCCAAACTCAAGGTTCGGGGAGTATGTGGGCAGATTGCAGAGTGTTATCGCCGGTCGCTCGAAGATCAAAGACATTCGTGTTCAACTTGATTTGGATCGGGTAGTTTTCAGCCTATGTCAAAGAGATTTTATTCCTGGTCATAGCCAAGAGGATGCTGAAGCCGCCACTCCCACGCTGATCGGATGATCGAGTCCAGGTCGGACTGCGTTGGCACCCATCCGAGAACCTCCTTGGCCCTGCTGGCATCTGCCACCAGCCTCGCTGGGTCGCCCTGCCGGGGTCCCTCGATGACAACTGTAATGGGGCGGCCCGTAACCTTGCGGGCGCATTCGACAACCTCTAAGACCGAAAAACCGCACCCGGTCCCCAAATTGAGGAATTCCGATTTGCAGTCGCGCCGAAGATAGTCCAAAGCACGAACGTGCGCCTCGGCCAAGTCAGCCACATGGATGTAGTCGCGTATAGGTGTTCCATCCGGGGTCGGGTAGTTGTTGCCGAAGACAGTAACATTACTTTTCTCACCCAAGGCTGCAGAGAGCACGTTGGGAATCAGGTGTGGCTCTGGCTCGTGACGGTCTCCGCAGTTCTCCGTGGCACCGGCCGCATTGAAGTAGCGCAAGGTAACGAATCGTAATCCATAGGCGGCATCGTAAGCATCGAGTATGCGTTCCAGGAAGAGTTTTGACCAACCGTACGGATTCTTCGGCCATTGCCGGCTTCCCTCATTGATGGGAACTTGCTCAGGCTCACCGTAAGTGGCACAGGTCGAGGAAAAGACCAGGCGGCGTACGCCCATCTGAAGGAGACTGCTCAACAAGGCGATTCCCTGCTCAACGTTATTCTCAAAGTACCTGGCCGGTTCTGTTATCGACTCTTCAACATATGCGAGCGCAGCAAAGTGGATGCAAGATTCGAGTTCGTGCTCAAGGGCGATGCGGGCCAGAAGTGCGCGGTCGCCCACTTTTCCATGATAAATGGGAACATTAGGGTCCAGAAATCGGCGATGGCCTCGAGCCAGATCGTCCAGCACCACTACCGATTCTCCTCTTGATAGCAGACGCCCCACGGTCACACTTCCTATGTACCCTGAACCGCCCGTCACGAGGATCGCCACGACTTCCTTTCTGCAGCAAGTCTCTTCGAAATCGGCTTCGGAACCTTATCGGGCCAGGTTATAGGCGGCCCTGGAGTCGAACAAGGTTAATTCATCTGTCTAACGCAGTCACCCTTTGAGTGCTTACCTGCCTTCCTAGAGTGGGCACAGACTGCGACTCAAGTAGAGTCGGCGTGAGAAGCCAGCAGCCGCTCCTCGTATCATGACAAGTTCCTTATCTCTTAGATTCATACCGCATATGCCGGCGGACATCGAACTTCAGGATCAGTATGCGAGGATCAGGATCCGTCTATCCAGTCTAGCTCCGGCATAAGAAGTTGTCCCGCCTTTAGTTGAAACCTGAGAAAGGAAGTAGCGGCTCTCGGGCCGGACTCGGATAGAGTCCGGGGTGAGAACTCTCATTTCTGAAAGGCGAGCCGCTATGGCTGACAGATATCAGAGCAGGTGTCATCAATTACTGCTACGTCCGTTTGATTGGTTCCGGAATTTTGATCACCTGCTTGGGAGGATCGCCAAGAATTTCCAGCGAGGGCAAAGATGGGCAGTCCGCTACCAGCAGATACTATCCAGCCTGTTTCTTACTTTTGTTGCCACCAACTTGATCCAACAAAAGACTCGCGGTGGGCGGAGCTTGTGGAACGACATCCCAGGGCTTCTGTGTTCCACACAGTGGGCTGGCTCGAGGCACTTCGACGGACCTACGGGTATGAACCGGTGGCGTTCACGACATCATCTCCGACAGGTGATCTCAAGAATGCGCTGGTGTTCTGTCGTATTAACAGCTGGCTCACTGGACGTCGTCTTGTATCACTACCCTTTTCAGATCATTGTGAACCTCTTTGCGACTCAGTCGAAGACGTGAACTTCCTGATTCGCTACTTACAGACTGCCATGCAACATGAGGATTGGAAGTATCTGGAGGTTCGTCCAATCAACTGGGATGTCGGCCAAACAGGTGACGGGATCGGGTTTCTGCCCGCCGCGACGTACCTTTTGCATACGCTTGATCTGCGTCCAGATTTAAAGGAAGTGTTCCGGAGTCTCGACAAAGATTCTGTTCAGCGCCGGATCCAGCGGGCTGAGCGGGCCGGTCTCGTTGAGAAATGCGGCAGATCCGATGACCTGCTCAAAGAGTTCTACGCTCTGTTTGTAATTACGCGTGGCCGGCACCGCGTGCCTCCTACCCCGTACGCCTGGTTTCGGAACTTAATTCACTACCAGGACAAAGCGCTAGAGATCCGTCTGGCATATAAAGATAAAACTCCAATCGCAGCTATTCTCACTTTGCAATTCAGGGATGTCGTCTATTTTAAATATGGATGTTCCGATGCGCGGTTCAACAAATTTGGTGCAACACCGTGGCTCTTATGGAGAGCCATCGCAACCGGGAAATCGAATGGAGCAAGCAAGTTTGACATGGGGCGGACGCAGGAGGACAACGCGGGACTTCTTGCGTTCAAGAACCACTGGGCCCGCCAACCCAAGCGATTAGTGTATTGGACATTTCCTAATGCTTCTTCTCTTGATTCGCCCTATGGCTGGAAACTCAAGATGGCGAAACGCATTTTTTCCTTTATGCCGAACAGACTACGGACGATGACGGGGAGATTGATCTACCGCCATATCGGGTAGGAGGCAAGCCCTACAGCGTGGCGAACAGCGTCGCGGGTTCCCCCAAAGATTTAAGAACGACAAAATCTCGAGACAGGCGTTGCGGCCTGCGAATTGGGAACGACGCGACTGAGGGGCATCGCGGGCTGTAGAAACAGGTTCTTTTTCTTAGTAAGCTCTCCGCAGTAGAAAGAAGAGCGCCAAAACCGAACCGTGATTCAAAGTCTCATGGACTATTACCGAATTTCCGAAGACTCGCTCGGCGGTATATCCCTGACTTCCGATTCCGCGTCTGGAGATATCGGCTTCTTTCAATATGGCGCAAAGAATATTTGCTACGGGCGATGCAAGTCTGACGTTGCGGCAGACGTCGTAGGCTCCGGAGAATTCAATGCTTCGAAAGATGTTCGCCGCGAAGGCACGACGATTCAGCTTCCTTTTGACTTTACTGAGGTGGTCGAGAATCTTCGACTGGAACGATATCGGCAGGAGAGGTTTCGGGGAATGCAAATGCTCGCCGCAAGCGAGCCGGTCCGCAAGCTTTACTACTTCATGAGAAAGTGTTTGCCGTTTGCGGTCCGCCGCGAGTTGCAAAGGGCTTACTTTCGCGACTGGAAGGAACTGCCATTCCCAGCCTGGCCCGTAGACTTCACTGTGGACACTCTTCACGAGGAGTTCTTGCGGCTATTGATGGAAACAAGTGGCGCGAAGAAGGTGCCATTCATCTGGTTTTGGCCGGAGGGCGCGCCCAATTGCCTAATCATGACGCACGACGTGGAAACTTCTGTAGGCCGCGACTTCACCTCCAAGTTGATGGACCTGGACGATTCGTACGGAATCAAGGCATCGTTTCAGGTCATCCCCGAAAAGCGCTACGAGGTTTCGGATGAGTATGTCCGTGATATCCGAAACCGCGGATGTGAATTCAATATCCATGATTTGAATCACGACGGGCATCTCTACTGGGAGCGGGCCGAATTTGCGCGCCGGGCGGCAGGAATCAACCATTACGTTCACCGATACAAGACGCGGGGTTTTCGCGCTGGGGCGATGTATCGCAAGCAGGAGTGGTACGATGTCTTCGAGTTTTCCTATGACATGTCGGTTCCGAACGTCGCGCATCTGGAACCACTGCGCGGGGGGTGTTGCACGGTAATGCCTTATTTCATAGGGAAAATCGTGGAGCTTCCTCTCACTACCGTAGAGGATTATTCGCTCTTTCATATCTTGAATGACTATTCGACTGATCTTTGGAAGCAGCAACTCGCTCTCATCAGAGAAAGAAACGGGCTGATGAGCTTTCTTGCCCACCCGGATTATCTGATTGAACGGCGCGCGCGCAATGTTTATGAGTCATTGCTTGATTATCTGCGACAAATGGTTGCACGCGAAAGGATATGGGCCGCTCTTCCGGGAGATGTAGACCGCTGGTGGAGAGCAAGAAGTCAGATGAGACTGGCGCCTCGAGGGAACGAATGGGAAATCGTGGGGCCGGAAAAAGAAAGGGCGCGGTTGGCGTACGCTATCCGGGATGGCGGTCGGCTGGTGTATGAGGTTGCGGGAGCCTCTCCTCGGAAGAGCGCAGTGAGGTGATCCTCATGGGCGTAGCAACCCTGGCACAGATCCGTTCTGCACTATCCCTCACTACAAGTGTAGCAAGACCTCGAATGCCGCGAGACTGTGGCAACCTCTTTCACATTAATAGCATTTGCGTTGCATAACCCAGTCGAGTTCTCTCTGGTGATTCCAAGGTCCCGCGTTTCCTTTAGAGGAAACACGGTTTAACTCGTTGCAAGTACATGGTTTATACGTCAAATCTAATTTCCACAGCGGTCCTGCGTAGGCGCGGCATCGGTACTCCAAGTGCGAGCTCTACTGTGAATTAGTGTGGGGTGTTCTACCCACGCCCCCTGTTTGTATGCCTAGATCGATAATTGGCCGGCTCAGAATCCGGCTCCAAGGCTCAAGCATCGTGCAGGGGTGCCCTTCGGAGGCAGAATGGTGATTCGGTTTGAGGGAAGGGCTTCCATAAGACCTGGAAAAGCCTTACAGGCTAGTGCCAGCCGGGTCCGGCTGGGCTTCAAACGGCGAGGGAGATGTCATCAAGTCACGCGGGTAGCGGCCGTGATTACCAGCAAGCGACATAACCCAGTTAGTTTTCTACGCACCGCAATCGCTAGTCCAACACCCGGGGGAGCCGAAGAAAAGCAGGATACCATGATTGACCAAATGGATCCAAAGCGGCATCAGCCTGCCAATTCGACGCGCGGGCGGTGGCTCTTGACTTTGCTGCTGAGGGCGGTCTCTGTGGCCCTGTGTATCGCGGTCCCGAGTGGAGCTGCTTTTGGTCAGGGCAGCTGCATAAGCCCCGCGAACGCGATTGTGGCCGAGAACTGCCTCACCGGCACCCCCTCTAGCGTGTGGGATCCCGGTATCAATGGCGATGATCCCAGCATTGTCGGCTTCGCCGCCGACATCAGCGTGAATTTGGGGCAGACCATTAATTTCAAGGTCAACACCAATGCCAACGCTTACACCATGGACATTTACCGCATGGGCTACTACGGTGGAATGGGAGCGCGCAAGGTAACTAGTATCACGCCTTCGGTGCAGTTGCCCCAGACGCAGCCGGCCTGCACGACGGATCAAATCACCAACCTCGTCGATTGTGGCAACTGGGCAGTTACGGCATCATGGCAGGTCCCGACGACGGCTACGTCGGGGATTTATTTCGTCCTTCTGACTCGAACCGATACCCAGGGACAAAACCTCATCTTTTTCATCATCCGCAATGACGCCAGCACGTCGAACCTACTCTTCCAGACTTCAGACGAGACGTGGCAAGCCTACAACGAGTGGCAACCATCTTCGGATGCCACGCCGGACCCCACGACCTTCGGCCACAGCCTTTACGGTCCGACCGGGGTCTTTGACATCACTAAGCGCGCCTTCAAAGTGAGCTACAACCGTCCGTTCCACACTCGGGATTTCGCAGACCAGTCCTTATCCTTCGTGTTCGGTCCGGAGTATGCTATGGTGCGCTGGCTCGAGGCGAACGGTTACGACGTCACTTACTTTACAAGCGTCGACGCTGCACGCAGTGGAAATCTGATCACCAACCACAAGATATACCTTTCCGTCGGTCATGACGAGTACTGGTCCGGGCCCAAGCGCGCCAACGTCCAAGCCGCGCTGGCTGCAGGTGTTAACCTCGCTTTCTTCAGCGGTAATGAGGGTTTCTGGAAGACGCGATGGGAGAACAGCATCGATGGCTCGAGCACACCCTACCGTACCCTGGTCTGTTACAAAGAAACGTATGCCAATGCCGTCATTGACCCTGCCGACCCACCGACTTGGACCGGTACCTGGCGCGATCCGCGCTTTAGTCCCCCGGGAGATGGAGGCCAACCGGAGAATGCGCTGAACGGTACGATTTTCATGGTCAACGGTCCTGGTTCTGACGACACGAATCTGTCCATCCAGGTTCCACAGGCGGATGGTCAAATGCGCTTCTGGCGTAACACTAGTATCGCTAGCCTTGCGCCTGGGGAGACCACAAGTCTACCTGCCGGAACACTGGGTTACGAGTGGGACGAGGATCTGGACAATGGATTTCGCCCGGCCGGCCTGTTCGACTTGGCTACGGCCACCTATCCCCTAACTGTCGATTTGCTGCTCGATTATGGCGAAACGTATGGAGCGGGCACGGCCACGCATCACATGACGGAGTACCGCGCGCCAAGCGGAGCTTTGGTGTTCGGTGCTGGCACTATTCAGTGGTCTTTTGGGCTTGACAACACTCACGACGACCCTTTTTCCGCGCATGTGCCGACAAATATCAGCATGCAGCAGGCCACTGTTAACCTGTTTTCCGACATGGGCGTTCAGCCGGCCACATTGCAGACCGGCCTGGTTCCTGCCATTGCTTCAACCGATACGATTCCCCCGGCGTCGGCCATCACTTCGCCCACGTCTGGTTCCACCGTGCAAGTTGGTGCCCTGGTGACGATTACCGGCACAGCGGTCGACGCCGGCGGCGGTGTGGTGGCCGGCGTAGAAGTTTCGTTCGACGGCGGAAACACGTGGCACCCCGCCACTGGACGCGGGAACTGGAGCTTCGTTTGGGGACCCGATAGCTCTGGAACGGCCACTATCGAGAGCCGTGCCGTCGATGATAGCGGGAACCTTGAAACCCCTGGGGCGGGCGTCAGCGTGACTGTACAGGGTCAGACCGACATGTGGAGTTCTACGACCACACCTCAAATTGTGGACAGCGGCGACGGGAGTGCAGCCGAACTGGGCGTGAAGTTCACCTCGAGCCAAAATGGCTTCATCACCGGGATTCGCTTTTACAAGAGCGCCGCCAATACCGGCACGCATCTAGGAAACCTGTGGACGAGCAGTGGCACACGGCTGGCGAGCGCAGTCTTCACGGGTGAGAGCGCCTCCGGGTGGCAGCAGGTGAATTTCAGCAGCCCGGTTGCAATTACCGCCAATACGATTTATGTAGCTTCCTACTATGCTCCGACGGGTCACTATTCCGTCGACGCCGGATTCTTTGGCACGGCGGGCGTCACTAACCCGCCTCTTACTTTCGTCGCCAACCGTGTAAGTCCCAACGGGGTTTACACTTACAGCTCGACGAGCACCTTCCCCACATCCAGCTTCCACGCGAACAATTACTGGGTGGATGTCGCCTTCGTTACTACAGTTACCACGGCCTCGGGACCTACGGTTACCACGGTGTCCCCAGCCAACGGCGCTACAATTGTCTCGACGGGGACCAGCGTCACCGCCACCTTCAATGAGTCGATGAACGCTTCGACCATCAACACCAACACCTTCCAGTTATCGATTCAGCAAGGCGGCGAAGGAAGTATCCAGGTTGCCGCCACAGTGAGCTACAACAGTGCGACGCTGACAGCGATACTGGTCCCCACAGCACCATTGGCTTACTCAACGGCCTATAGTGCCACGGTGCAAGGGGGGGCCAACGGAGTTCAGGATCCCAGCGGCAAGCCACTGGTGTCGAACTATATCTGGACGTTCACCACTGCGCCTCCGCCTAGAACGTGTCCCTGCAGCATCTGGAGCTCTACCACCACACCCGGAACTGCGGATAGCGGCGACGGGTCTGCAGTCGAGCTGGGCGTGAAATTCACCTCGGACCAGACTGGCTTTATCACGGGCATACGCTTTTACAAAAGCGCCGCGAACACGGGAGC
>Ga0307477_10000914_pt1 | contig 27727 bp, 24 predicted proteins | sample atmos_gasesECM2C_FD_203316 | JGI IMG/M metagenome (GOLD analysis project Ga0307477, IMG submission 203316) | Hardwood forest soil microbial communities from Morgan-Monroe State Forest, Indiana, United States - atmos_gasesECM2C_515 | ecosystem: Environmental > Terrestrial > Soil > Temperate...
GAGTCTCGAATGGTCGCACACCGTGCACACTCCCGCTCCGCCCTGCTATCCTTGACGGGCATCCAATGAAACGTCACGGGAACAATTTTAGCGATCCAATTCTATCGAGCCCGGGGCCTGGCCGAAGCCAACACCGCAAGGAAACGCTTTTCACGAGTCACGAGTCACCAATCACGAGTCACGGATCACGAGTCACGAACTATGTTTGAGAACCTCACTGAAAAGCTCCAGCGCACTTTCAAGAATCTCCGCGGTCAGGGCAAGCTGACCGAAGAGCACCTCGACGCCGCGCTCGCCGAAATCCGCGAAGCCCTCCTCGAAGGTGACGTAAACGTCGCGGTGGCCGATGAGCTCCTCGCCAACATCCGCAAAAAATCCATCGGCAGCGAAGTCATGTTGCAACTTTCCCCCGATCAGCAGGTCGTGAAAGTCGTCCGCGACGAACTCGCCGCCCTCCTCGGCAAGCATGCCAAGCCGCTCTTCGCGTCGCGTCCGCCATCGGTTTGGATGATTGTCGGCCTGCAAGGCTCCGGCAAAACCACCACCACCGGCAAGCTGGCCAAATGGCTCGCGCAGCACGGCCACCGCCCTCTCGTCGTTTCCACGGACGTTTATCGTCCCGCCGCACGCGAGCAGCTCGCGCAAGTCGCTAAAGCCGTCGGCACTTCGCTCTGGCCCGGCAAGGACACCGACAAGCCGCTCGAAATCGTTCGCGGCGCGATTAGGGAGGCGAAACTCTCCGCCAGCGACGTCGTGCTCGTGGACACCGCCGGCCGCTTGCACATCGACGATGAACTCATGAACGAACTGAGCATGTTGAAGAAAGAACTGCAGCCCACCGAAATGCTCTTCATCGCTGATTCCATGCTCGGTCAGGACGCTGTGCGCTCCGCCGGAGAATTCCACAAACAGCTCGGCCTTACCGGCGTAATTCTCACGAAGCTCGATGGCGACGCGCGCGGAGGCGCCGCTCTTTCCATCGGCAAGGTCACGGGCGCTCCGGTGAAGTTCGTCGGCCTCGGCGAAAAATACGACGCCCTCGAAGGCTTCTATCCCGAGCGCATCGTCTCGCGCGTTCTCGGCATGGGCGACATCATGTCGCTCATCGAGCGCGCCGAGCAGTCTTTCGACATGAAAGCCGCGGCGGAGCTCGAGCGCAAGCTCCGCAAGGAAGAATTCACGCTCGAGGATTTCCGCGATCAGCTCAAACAGATTCGCAAAATGGGCCCGCTCGAACAGCTTGTGGATATGCTCCCGAAAGTGGGCCCGCTGCAAAAACTTCCGAAAGACGCCCACGTGGACGAAAAAAAGCTCAAGCAGGTCGAGGCCATAATCAACTCCATGACCAATGAAGAGCGCCGCAATCATAACGTCATTGACGGCAAACGCCGCAAGCGTATCGCCAAAGGCAGCGGCACCTCCGTTCAGGACGTCAACCAGCTCCTCAAACAGTACCTGCAGATGCGCACCATGATGAAGCAGTACGGCGCGCTGGCCGCCCGCGGCAAGATGAAAGGCCTCGGCAAACTCGCCGGACTCGGATAATAAATTAACTGAAAAACTGGACTCCGCGAATGCAAACGTATGATTTGATCGTGATCGGCTCAGGACCCGGTGGCCAGCGCGCCGCGATTCAGGGAGCCAAAGCCGGAAAGCGCGTCGCCATCATTGAAAAGCAGGCTTCCGTCGGCGGAGTCTGCATCAATCTCGGTACCATTCCCAGCAAGACCATGCGCGAAGCCGTCCTCCACCTCTCCGATTTCTACGAACAAACTTTTTACGGCTCCAATCATCCCCCCAAAGAAAAAGTCGCCATGGCGGATCTCAATTTCCGCGTCCAGCACGTCATCGATAATGAAGTCGCCGTCATTCAGGATCAGCTCAGACGCAACGGAATTGACCTCATCTATGGCCCTGGCGCTTTCACCGATCCGCACCGCGTCCGTGTTGAGCAAAGTACCGGCAATGCGGAATTCGAGGCGCAGTATGTGGTGATCGCCACCGGCACAAAGCCCGCCGCCAATCCCAAAGTGCCCGTCAACGGGCGCACCATCATCAACAGCGATCAAATCCTCACCATGCCCCAGATTCCGAAAACGATGATCGTTGTTGGCGGCGGCGTCATTGGAGTCGAATATGCCTGCATTTTCGCCACGCTCGGCGTGCGCGTCATCATGGTCGAAATGCGTCCCCGGCTTCTCGAATTCGCGGACAACGAAATGGTCGAGGCGCTCACCTACCACATGCGTGACTTCCGCTCCACGCTGCGACTCAATGAAGAAGTGGAAAGCGTGGAAGAATTGCCCGACGGGAAAGTAGCCGCCAGCCTCGTCAGCAAAAAGCGCATCATTGCCGACGCCTTGCTCTACGCCGTCGGACGCCAAGGCAACGTGGATGCACTGAATCTGCCCGCCGCCGGCCTTCAGGCCGACGGTCGCGGCCGCATCAAGGTTGACGCCGATTTCCGCACCGCCCAGCCGCACATCTTCGCCGTCGGCGACGTCATCGGTTTCCCCAGCCTGGCCTCCGTTTCCATGGAGCAGGGCCGCATCGCTGCCGGACGCGCCTTCGGACTCGACGTGCATTCCGATCCCGCGGGCTATCCCTACGGCATTTACACCATTCCCCAAATTTCCTTCATCGGGAAGACCGAGGAGCAACTCACCCAGGAAGATGTCCCCTACGAGGTTGGCGTCGCCTATTACCGCGAAATCGCTCGCGGCCAGATCACCGGCCACACCGACGGCCGGCTCAAACTCCTCTTTCACCGCGAAACGCTCGAACTGCTTGGTGTCCACATCTTTGGTGAAGACGCCGCCGAACTCCTCCACATCGGCCAGGCCGTTTTTTTACTGAAGGGTAAAATAACCTATTTCGTCAACACCGTCTTCAACTACCCCACCCTCGCCGAATGCTATAAAGCTGCCGCCTTCAACGGCTTGAACCGTCTGAGTTAGCGCCGAATGCTAAAAAATTCTGCCCTGGCACTCTCCGATTGCCGCAACCTGCCTCGGCAAGTTACAATGAAGTGTTCAGGAGGACTGAGTGCTAACGATCCGTCTGTCTAGAATTGGAAAGAAAAAGAAGCCGTTCTACCGCGTGGTGGTAATTGAGAGCAGCAAGCCGCGGAACGGCCGTGTTGTCGAAGCGGTGGGTACGTACGATCCGCTTAAGAAGCCCGCGGAAATCAAGCTCGACGCCGAACGCATCAAGCACTGGCTGGGAGTCGGCGCACAACCCAGCGACACCGTGCGCAGCTTTTTCCGCCAGCACAAGATTGCGTAATCGCAGTGCCCGCCTGTTGACCTCCGCCCTGCTTGGGTCGCACTGGATTGGAGGTGCCCGATGAAGGAGCTGGTCGAAGCCATCGCCAGAGCACTCGTGGACCATCCCGACGATGTTCAGGTAAAGTCCGTCGACGGCTCGCAAGTCACGGTTCTCGAACTGCGCGTTCATCCGGAAGACCTGGGCAAAGTGATCGGGCGCCAGGGCCGCACGGCCAAAGCGATTCGAACGCTGCTGGGCGCCTCCGGCATGAAACTGCGCAAGCGCTTCACGCTCGAGATTCTGGAAGATTGACCGACACGAAGCCCCATATCCATTGAGCCGCGAAACTCCACGCTGGGTCATTGTCGCCCGCATTCTTCGCCCGCGCGGCAATAAGGGCGAAGTCGCCGCCGAACTCCTCACGGATTTTCCCGAACGCCTTACGCAGCTCCGCGAAGTGTTTTTGGCTCGCGGCGATTCCGAGCCGCGCCGGCACGCCGTAAAATCCTGCTGGCTCAGCCAGAATCATCGCGGCCAGGCAGTTTTTCATTTCGAAGGATTTACGTCCATCGGCGAGGCGGAAAAACTGCGCGGGCTTGACGTGCTTCTTCCGTTCGAACAGCGCGTTGCCCTGCCTGCGGGACAATTTTTCGTTTCCGATCTGATCGGCTGCTCCGTGTTCGAAAGTGCCAGTTCGCCCAGCGGCCTTTCTTCTTCGCGATGCCTTGCCTCCTCAGCTCCTTCTTTCCTTGGCACGGTGCGCGACGTCCAATTCACTGGCGAAGGTGTCGCCGGCACACCGCTTCTCGCGGTGGACACATCGCAGGGGGAATTGCTCATCCCCCTCGCTGAAGACATCTGCACCAGTATCAACATTGCTGCCCGCCGCATTGACGCTGTCTTGCCCGATGGACTTCGCGACCTCAACCGCGAATAGCGAAACGGGTGTAAGCTGCTCCCGATGTCCCCGTTCATTCGAACGATAATTTTTACAATTCTGGTTCCTGGCTTTTGGATCGTGGTGATGCCCTATTGGCTGCTGCCCCGCAGCGCGCGGCCGGACCTGCACGGCGCGGGGGCCGCCGGCTGGCTATTCATCGCCGGTGGGATTCAACTTTACTTTGCTTGCGCCTTTTGGGGTTTCGCGCTGCGCGGCAAAGGCACTCCCGCGCCGATCGATCCTCCTAAAAAACTCGTCGAGGAAGGACCGTATCGCATCGTCAGAAATCCCATGTACTGGAGCGTGGCCTTCGTGCTGCTCGGTGAGGCGCTAGTTTTTCACTCGCTCGCACTCGCAGGACTGGCCGCCGCATTATTCGCGGGCGCGAATCTGTTTGTCTTGTTCTACGAAGAGCCTGTGCTGCGCCGCAAATTTGGCGCAGAGTATGAAGACTACTGCCGCCGCGTCCCCCGCTGGTTGCCGCGACTCAAAGCAAAATAGGTGAGGCTCGGTTGAAAGGCGCCCGCGACGGTCCGCGGCCGCTACAATTGCCCGCACATCAGACGCTGCCTTGATTACAAACGAGTGTCGGCCGCGAAGAGGGGTTACCTGACGTCTATCGTGGTGACGCTGAGGGCAGGAAGCGTGAGGGTTAGCGACGAGCCGGTTACGGACATTTGGCCCGCGGGCACGGGCTGGACGGGATTCTGCCCCTGGGCGGAGGCCGCAGTCATCTGATAGAGATGAGCCGTGCCGGAGAGGGAAACTCCGTTGATCGCCGTTACCTTGGCGGAGCTCGAACGATTGATGGCCACAAAGACGACGCGGTTCGGCACGGTGCTGTCCGAGCTCGCGTAAACGACGACATCGCTGACGTTGCTGGACGTTGACTGGAGCGAAGTGTCGCCGAAGTTTGCGCTGGCGCCGTCGAAGCCGCGGAATGCGCGGAAGCCCGCGAGAGCATAAGAATAAGTGCCGTTGGGAGGCCAGAAGCTTGCGGCGAAGACTCCCTGGCTGCCGAAAACGCCGAGGTTGTCCGCCTGGGCGATAGTTCCCGCGATGTGGTTCCAACCGCCGTTTTCGTATTCGGTGAGGGCAATTCTCATGCCGGGGAATTCCGCGCTAATTTTCGCCTGAAGGCGGCCCAGGATGTTGATCGGGGTATTGCCAAGCTCCTGGTAGATCCAAGGGTTGCTGTTGTTGCCGTCGTTGAAGGTGGGATCCCAGAGGTTTCGGGGGCTCTGCACGATGAGCTGGACCTGCGCATCGGTCAGGGTCGCGCCCGTGAGATTCAGGATTCGCGTTCCGCTGGCGTCGTATTCCTCCACATACCAGTGGAAGTCGTAGACGTCCACCAGGGGTTTTCCGTACGTAGCGGAAGCGGTCTTGAGCGCTTGGAGATATTTGTCCGGGAACCAGTTGCTGCCGTTGGGCGTGGCGCTCAATTCGCCCTGCCAATTGTAGATGCCCTGAAAACCGTAGTGCACGGGACCGAAGATCAAGAGATTAGGGAATTGATCTTTCAGGGCCTTTGAAAGGCTGATGGTCTTTGCGATGTAATTGTCAGAAGTGACGGGATTGTGACCCTGCACCTCGAGATGAGTGGAATTCCAGAGTTCCGGCTCATTGTCTAAGCTGATAAACGTAGGGTGAGCTGGATTGGATCCGAAGATGTTCATGCCGGAAAATTTCTGATCCAGTGCCCAGAGGAACTCGTCCATGTAGACGTTGGCATCCGTGGTGGGAGGTGTGAGGGTGAATGGAGCGCCCGAGACGGTACTCTTTTTGTCGACGACGGTTTTGAACCGCGTCAGATCGGGGGGATTCGTAACGCTGACGGGGCCGCTTTCGTCGGCGGAAACCAGACCCTGGAGCTGGAACGTCACGAGGCTCGCCAAGTTCTGGCCGTGATCCCCGGCGACGAAACTGCGCACCGCTTCGGCGGGGACATTGCTGCTGCTCAGGTAGTTGTCGTTCTGGTAGAAATAGTCGCTGCCGGCATTGGAGGCGTTGGTCTCCCAATTGTAGGCCGTCCAGCGATTGCCGCCGGCGCGGTCGAAAGTCAAGAGCGGCGGCACGCCGGCAATGCCGGAATGGAAATTGATGCCGTAGATCCAGGGGGAGATGGGCTTGGTTTTGGAGGGATCGATGGTGATCGTGACATCGGCTGCGGTGACTTGAGGCGTTGCAGAGGCCTGGGCCGAGTTGGGGCTCTCGCCAATGGCGTTCAAAGCGGAAACCACGTAGTAGTAGGTTGTACCGTTTGCGAGACCAGTGTCGGTGAAACTCGTCGCAGGCGATGAGGAGATTTGCGCGTAGCCAGTTCCATTGGTCGTGGAACGTTTCAGGTGATAGAGCGTCGCGCCCGCGCTGGGGTTCCATGTCAGGCTGACTTGCGCGTTGCCAGGTGTTGCGATTAAGCCCGTGGGGGAAGTGGGCGGCTGCGTCGGAGCGGAGGGCGTTGCGCTTGCTTCATTTGAATTGGCACTTTCACCAGCGGAATTCACCCCCGAGACCACGTAGAAGTATTTCGTGCCGTTGGTTACGCTCGAGTCCGTGAAATTTGTGACCGTTGGGGCGGCAATTTGGGTGTATGGCCCGCCGCTCATGGTCGCGCTCTTCACGTGGTAGCTTGTGGCGTAGGCGCTGGAGTTCCAGGAAAGCAAAACCTGGGAAGTCGCTGCAGTCGCAGTTAGCCCTCCGGGGACGGCAGGCATTGTGGGGCCACCGTAGTTATTCTTGCCTCCGCCAGCGCTGGTGTAGCCGCCGCATCCTGCAAGAGAGAACAGGCACAATCCCGCGAGAACGAGAGCGGATAAGAGTTTTGCTCGATTCGGGACCGGCATGGAACGGGCCTCCAAAAAATACAGGCGGAGTCGTGCCTCCTGATGAGGTTACGCGGGGGAAGAAGCGGCGGCTAGCTGTCCAAAAGGACAAGATTGGGACGAGGAACTCGGGTTTCCCTGGTTTCCAATGTCCGAGGCGAAGGCCACTACGATAAACTGTGGGCAACCATGCGTTTTGATCTTGTCACGATATTTCCGGAGTTTTTCGCGGGGCCGCTGGAGCATGGAATCGTGCGCCGCGCGCGCGAAGCGGGCATCGTAGATATTCACGTGCAGGATTTGCGCGCGTTCACCAAAGACCGCCATAAAACGGTGGATGACCGGCCCTTTGGCGGCGGCGAGGGCATGGTGCTGAAACCGGAGCCGCTTTTCGAGGCGGTGGAGTCCTTGCTAGGCCACAGCGCGGGAGACGCTTCACGGCCGGCCGCGGCTGATCCTAGGACAGCCATCGTGCTCACGTCGGCAGCGGGCAAGCTCTTCAAACAGGAAACGGCGCGGCGGTACGCGCAACTCGAGCGGATTATTTTCTTGTGCGGACGCTATGAAGGGGTGGACGAGCGCGTGGCGGAACATCTGGCCACCGAAGAGATTTCCATCGGCGATTTCGTTCTGAGTGGCGGCGAACTTGCGGCGGCGCTGATTGTAGATACCGTCACGCGGCTTTTGCCGGGGGCGCTTGGGAATGAAGCCTCATCGCAAAACGAATCGTTCAGTGCTTTACCTGAGCACAAATCTGTGATTGATACTCGCCACACGCCACGCGCCACGAACCTCCTCGATTTCCCGCACTACACGCGGCCGTCGGATTTCCGAGGATGGAAGGTTCCCGAGATATTGATCGGCGGAAATCACGCGGAAGTGGCGAAATGGCGCCAGGCGGCGGCGATGGAAAAGACGCGGCGGAACCGGCCGGATTTGGATTTGCCCTGAAGAGACGGAGAGGTATACTAAACTTTCCGTGACGACCAAGACCCAGAGCGACCGCTTTCCGTCCCCGCAGGCTTGCGCCTGTCCCCGCTGTTGCATCAGTACGGTTCCCGCCCTGGGCGGCACGGGAGGTCCATCGGTTTAGCGCGGTTGTAAGCCGACAAAGACCCCAGAGCCGCTCGCGACGAGCGGCTTTTTTCGTCAGTGTACGTCAATGAATACGAGGTTCCATGAGCAGCGCACCAAACGGAAACGGGCCGGAAAAGCCCATCGCCATTTATTACGAACATCCTGATTGGTTTCGCCCATTGTTTCACTGGCTGGACGAGCGCGGTGCGAATTGGGTGAAGATTGATGCGCGCCACCACCAGTACGACGCGGCGGCGAAGGGCCGCGAATACTCGCTGCTCTTCAATCGCATGAGCCCTTCCGCATGGCAACGCGGCCTGGGGCACTGCATCTTCTACACGCTTAACTACCTGGCGCACCTGGAAGAAAAGGGCGTGCGGGTGGTGAACGGCTCGCGGGCTTTTGCCCACGAAACGTCGAAGGCCATGCAGCTTTCGCTTCTCGAATCGCTTGGCTTGCCGTATCCGAAGGCGCGCGTGATCAATCACCCTTCGCAAGCGCTCAGCGCTGCGGAAGCGGTCGGGTATCCGCTGGTGGTCAAGCCGAACATCGGCGGGAGCGGCGCGGGAATTGAGCGCTTCGATTCGCCGGAGCAGTTGCGGCGCGCTGTGGAGGAGAACCGCCTCTACTTCGGTATCGATTCGATCGCGCTGGTGCAGGAAGCTTTCACACCACGAGGTGGAATCATCACGCGCGTGGAAGTTTTGGGCGGGGAATATCTCTACGGCATTCAGATTCACACGACGGGCACGAGCTACAACCTGTGCCCGGGAGACATTTGCCAGAACACCAAAGGCGAAGAGCTGGCTCGGCGGCCCGGATGCCCGGTCGACGCGGCGAAAAACGGACTGACCGTGGAGGCCTACGAGACGCCACGCAGGATCATCGAAAATGTCGAGCGCATCATGGAAGTCGCGGGGATCGAAGTCGGCGGCGTTGAGTACGTAATTGATGATGCTACGGGCCGGCTGCTCTATTACGACATCAATGCGCTTTCGAATTTCGTCGCCGATCCCGAACGGGTCATCGGGTTCAATCCTTACGCGCGGCTGGCGGATTTTTTGATTGCGGAAGCGCGCGCGCATGAATCGAAGGAGCGTGGGCGGCTGGTCACTTCGGGAGGGCGCGGATGAGATACGGTTACTGGCTGCCGGTATTCGGCGGGTGGCTGCGGAACGTCGAAAATGAAAACATGCAGGCGACGTGGGCGTACGTGAAGCGGCTGGCGCAGCGCAGCGAAGAAATTGGGTTCGACGTCACGCTGATCGCGGAGCTGAACCTGAACGACATCAAGGGGATTGAAGCGCCGTCATTGGACGCGTGGTCGACGGCGGCGGCGCTTGCGGCGGTTACGGAGCGCATCGAGCTGATGGTCGCGGTGCGGCCGACGTTCCATCTGCCTGCGCTGCTGGCGAAGCAGGCCGCCAACATCGATCACATCAGCGGCGGCCGGCTGACGCTGAATGTCGTTTCTTCCTGGTGGGCCGACGAAGCGCGCAAATACGGCGTGGGGTTCGAGCAACACGACGATCGTTATGCGCGGACGAGCGAATGGCTCGACGTGCTGAACGGTGTGTGGTCGCAGGATCATTTTTCCTACGCGGGAAAGTTCTACCGCGTCGAGGACAACGTCCTGGAACCCAAGCCCGTTTCGCAGCCGCGGCCCACGCTCTACGCCGGCGGAGAGTCGCCCGCCGCCAAAGAGCTCATCGCGGAGAAGTGCGACGCCTACCTCATGCACGGCGATCCGCCGGAGCGCATTCGCGAAAAAATCGCCGATCTGCGCGCTCGGCGCGCGCGCCACAAGCTTCCGGCGCTGAAATTCGGCGTCGCGGGTTACGCCATCGTGCGCGAAACCGAGCGAGAAGCGCAGGAGGAGTTGCGCCGCATTACCGACGTTCAGCAATCCGCCGCAGGCTACGCCAATTACCAGCAATGGCTCACCGGAACGCAGCTTGAGCAGCGCGTCTCGCTGGAAGATTATTCTGTTTCGAATCGCGGACTGCGCTCCGGCCTGGTGGGCACGGCGGAGCAAGTAGCCGAGCGCGTGGCGCAATTTGAAGCCGCCGGCGCGGACCTACTCCTTCTGCAATTCAGCCCGCAACTGGAAGAGATGGAGCGCTTCGCGGAGATGGTCATCGCGCGCAAAACCTCCGCATCCATCGCGGCGACGGATTAGTTTCTACACGCTATCAATGCGGTGTACGCAAGCTCCGTAACCTGACTACTTGTTGATAGGAATACTACACTCGCATCGGAACGGGATGAACTTTTTCACTCCACCTGGACGCCTCGTACTTCATTCACATCTCAGCCCGGATGAGTGTGCACGCCGCCTTAACCAAGACATCGATATCGAAGAGTTCGCACTATTCTCGTTTTCTGGCTACCGCGGTGTTAAGCCATTCTTGGGTGAAGTTGCGGGTTCGAAGTTTCGCGTATTTAAGCGCCGCTATAGAAATACTTTCCCTCCCGTTCTTTCGGGATTATTCCTCCCCTGGAAGCAAGGAACCCGGGTTGAGGGCATCTTCGACCTTGAGTTAACCTCGAAAATTGCGATATGCATCTTCAGCCTATTAGGTGTCCTCGTGACTATCCCGATCGTCGTGTATTCACTCCGAAGCCACACTGCTCCAGCGTGGATGGCGTTTGTTTTCGCGGGCGGCTTCATCACTCTTGCGGCATTCGCACCACGTATTGTGCGGGATAACGGGCGCGACCAGGAAAGGGACATCACAGATTTCCTTCGTACAGAGCTTGAAACTGTCGAGGATTCTTTGCAATTTGAATCTGGGCGCCAATCCTAGACATGCGTTAAGTCCCGATAAACGCGCAAACGAGAAATTAGACTACTTCCCCGAGAGTATTCCGCTAGGCAAACCGTGGCGATTCGCTTATAATCAATGTTTATCTGCGAAGTGCTGGCCCCGCCTGAGTGGGTCTGCAGGGAATAGGAAGATGAATCCGGTAATTGCGAAGCTACACGAAGCGCAACTGCGCAAAGACCTGCCTGAGTTCCGCCCGGGCGACACCGTGCGTGTGAATGTGCGCCTGAAAGAAGGCGAAGGCGAGAAGGAAAAAGAGCGGCTGCAGGCCTTTGAGGGCGTGGTGATTTCGAAGAAGGGCCGCGCTTCCGGGGCGACGTTTACCGTCCGACGCGTGAGTTTTGGCGTGGGCATCGAGCGCATCTTCCCGCTGCACTCGCCCATGATCAGCTCGATTGAGGTGGTCGGCAAGGGCAAAGTGCGCCGTGCGCGCTTGTATTACCTGCGCGAACTGAAGGGCAAGGCCGCGCGCATCAAGCGTGCGGGGCGCGAAGAAGTCACCGCCGCGGCGGCGACCGCAGGCACGGACGCCAAGGCGTAAGCAGCAAACCCTCTTCAGCCATAGAAAGTCGCAAAAGCCCCGGCTTGCTGGGGCTTTTATTATTTTGGACGGCGCAGTGCAGGCGTTACTCTGTGCTAAAATCCGCGCCGAAATGAGCCGCCTCTGCTCCTCCCGTTTCGAGCGAGCGGCACGTCAACTCGGCTGGACGCGCATCGCCGGACTCGACGAAGCCGGCCGGGGCGCGCTGTTCGGCCCGGTTGTCGCTGCCGCCGTGATCCTCAATCCCAGGCGGCGCATTGTCGGCCTGGATGATTCGAAAAAACTGCCCGCCGAGCGCCGCTCGCAACTCGCCGAGCTCGTTCGCGAACACGCTCTCGCGTGGGCCGTCGCCGAAGTGGACGCCCAGCGCATCGACGCCTGGAACATCTATCAGGCCAGCCGCCAAGCTATGACCGCTGCGCTCCAGCAACTCTCGATCGTGCCGGACTATCTCCTTATTGACGCCATGCAGCTTGATGTGATCATCGAGCAGAAGTCCATCATCAAGGGTGACGCCCGCAGCGTTTCCATCGCCGCGGCTTCCATCCTCGCCAAGACCTACCGCGATGCCCGCATGGAAGAATGGGACGCGGTCTATCCGCAATACGGCCTGGCACGCCATAAGGGCTACGCCACACCCGACCATCTGGAAGCCCTGCGTCTTCATGGCCCGACGCCGCTCCACCGCTACTCCTTCGCTCCGGTGCGCGAATCAACCTGCTGGGCCAGCGGCGCGACCCAGACGGCTCTGCCGCTCGAAATCTGAGGGCAAATCGTTTCGCCGGCTTTTCGTCTCGTCTTCGCCTACGAGTTTCCTATTACCAACGGGGATAACTGCCTGCTCACAAGCATTTCTGCCTTCGTTGACTTGGCTTTTCACCGCCTGTTAGCGTAACGAAGTACCGTTGCGGCTTGCCTTGCCGCCGCAACGGCCGGTCGGGAGAGTGTTCGGGCAGGCTGGGAAGGATTTTCTTACCCCGAGCGAATCGGGGTCCCGGGGATTACTGTCCGAGTTCGCGCATGGCCTATAACAAAAGCAAACACGTCGAAGCCGCGCAAAAACTGCTGAACCAGGGCAAGGTTGCGCAGGCCATTGCCGAGTACCAGCAAATTCTGAAGTACGAGCCGCGCGACCAGGTCACGCTCATGACCATCGGCGAGCTCTACATTCGCCAGGGCGAAACCTTCCAGGCCATCGAATATTTCGAACGGCTCGCCCAGCTTTTTGTCGGAGACGGGTTCCTGACCAAAGCCATTGCCGTTTACAAGCGCATCGCCAAGCTCGCTCCCGAGGAAATCCGCCCGCTCGAAAAGCTCGCGGACCTTTACGTACAGCAAGGGGTGATGAGCGAGGCCCGGCCGCTTTTCCTGCAGCTCGCTGAAATTCATCTGAAGAACAATCGCCAGCCGGAAGCTATCTCACTTCTGAAAAAACTGCTCCTCGCCGAGCCGGACAACCTGCGCATTCAGATTCGCCTGGCCGATCTCTACCAGGCCATGGGTCAATCGAAGGAAGCGGTCGAGGCGTACATTACGGCTTCGCAGCGCGCACTCGCGCGCGGCGACCAGGCTGAATGCGAGAAGCTCGCCGAAAAAGTTCTGAAAATAGACGCCACCAACGTCGACGCCGTCACGGTCAAAGCCCGCGCCCTCTCCACGCAGGGAAATTTCGCCCAAGCCGTTCATCTCCTCGAGCAGGTTTCGGGACTTGACAAAGGAGGCGAGCAAGCCGAATTGCTCCTCGACCTCTATATCAAGAACGTCAAATGGAAAGAAGCTACCGCGCTAGCACTGCGCGTTTTTGAAGCCGATGAAAAAAACTTCGGCCTGATGCAGAAGGTCGTCGAAGCGCTGCTCCAGTCCGGGCAGGGCGAAAGCGCCATGACCATCATCGCGCGCGTGCGCATCCCGATGCTGGACGCCGGGGAGCACGATGTCGTGAGCCATCTATTGAACGAACTGGCCACGCACATGCCAGACCGCATCGAGCCCCGTGAGTGGCTCGTGGATACGTACGGCCGCACAAGCGATTCTTTCCGGCTTCCCGATGCCCTCGCGCAGCTGGGTGATGCCCTCGCCGCCTCTGGCCAACTGGAGCGCGCCAAAGAGGTATTCGAAAAGCTTGTCGACCGCGAGCCGGAGAGCGATTCCGCCAAGCGCAAACTCAATGGCGTGCTGCGCAAGCTCGGACTTCTTCCGGCGGAACAGCTGGAAGAGATCGCGGCAATTCCCGAAGTGCCTCTTCCGGCCGAACTGCCCAAGCCGGAGGCTCCGAAACTTCGTCCCTCCATCGAGGAGTCCGCCCCCGAAGTGCAGGCGAAGCCTGAAGCTTCCGCGGCAGAGCCTGCGCTCGACGAGGAAACGCAAAAATTCATCTCCCAATCGCTCACTGACGTCGATCTTTTTGCCAGTTATGGTCTGACGCAGAAGGCCATCGGTCTCCTCGAAGCAATTTTGCGCCGCGCCCCAAGGCATACGCCGACGCTAGAAAAACTGCTCGACTTTGTCCTCGGCGCCAGCGACGACCGGCGTACCGCGGAGCTCGCCGCGCAACTGGAGCAAATCCACCGCGAACGGGGTGACCAGCGGAGTTCGGAGCGTTTTGGTGAATTGCGCCGCCGCTTCCAGCGGGCCGCGGGACTCAGCGATGCAGAGCTGGCGGCAATCACTGCGTCTGCTGTTCCGCCAGAACCCGAGGTCGGCGAGGTCGCTGCACAGCCGACCGGGCCGGAAGTTGCCGCTCTGCCTGAGGCGGCTGTTGTTCCCGAGCCTCCCGCACCTGTAGTAGAAGAAATCTCGCTCGAGCCCGCTGAAGCTGCGCCTGCACCCGCGGAACCGGAAGTCCAGGAAGTCGATCTTTCGGAGGAATGGGCAACGCTGCATGAGGAGACGCTACCCGCCCACGGTGTCGCGACACCTCCCGCCTCGAAGGAATTTGCCGTCCCCACACAAGCTGCTGCCGCTCCTCCTGCGGATGCGCCCGGCTTGGCTGAATTCGAAATCCCGGTCGAAGCTCCGGCCGTCGAGGAAGCGGTTCAGCCCACAGCGGCCGCGCCCGACATCCCACCGGCTCAGAAACTCGCGCCAATACCTTCCACCTCCGGTCAGCAGGAGGATTCAGCGTCGAAGGCGGCGAAAGCCAAAGAAAAAGAAAAAGAAAAAGAAAAAGAAAAAGAAAAGAAGCAGAAGGCTGCGAAGCCTCCGAAAGTGGAAGAACCCGAATTCGAGCTCGATCAGGACTACGAGTTGGTCATCGAGCCTGAGGCGCTCGTTCCTGCTCACGAGCAGAGACCGCCCGAAGCCGTGGGGAAGGGCGCCACACCGGCGTCGGCCGCTGGCAGCCTTGCCTCCGATCAATTTCTCGCTGACCTGGCCAATGAGATCGAGCAGCTCGGCATCGGCGAACTTGCTCCTTCTTACTCCCAGCCGGCTCCCTCTGCAGGAGCGCCGGTTGCCAAGTCGCTGTCAAATGTAAAGGCCGCATCGCCACTCGAGAATGCTCCTCTCAAGGAAGTCTTCGATGAATTTCGCGCCGAGCTGGGTGAAATGGGCGCCGAGGATGAAGACCTGGAGACTCACTACAATCTGGGCATAGCATTCCGCGAGATGGGCCTGCTCGAAGAGGCCATCAGCGAATTTCAAAAAGTCGCCAAGGCCACGGACCACGGCAAAGCATTTCGCTATACCATGCAGTGCAGTACGCTGCTGGGTCTTGCCTTCATGGAAAAGGGCCAGCCCGGCATCGCCGCCATCTGGTACGAGCGCGCCCTGCGTACCCCAGACATGGATCCCGAAAGTATCCTCGCCTTGCGGTATGATTTGGGTGTGGCCCAGGAATCCGCGGGTGACCTGGAAGCGGCGCTAAAAAGTTTCTCGCAGGTCTATGCGGCGAATATCGACTATCGCGACGTGGCCGAGCGCATCGCCGCTCTTCAGAAGCCCGCCCGCTGACCTCCGGCCCATTTTGATGCAGTCTGCCTTCTCTCGCTCATGAATCGCGTTCTTCGCGCAATGCTCGTCGTTTTATGCTTCGAGATGGGAGCGCTGCTTCTATATCTCCCTTGGACGAGCTTCTGGGAGCAAAACTACTTCCTCAGCCATTTCCCCGTGCTCATTCCGGTGCTTCTGCACCCTACGTTTCGCGGGGCAGTCAGCGGTCTCGGCGTGGTAGATATTATTATAGCTATCGGCATGATCGGTTCACGCTCCGGCGCCGCGCGTGTTCCTCCGCAGTAATTGTCGCCGCCTCGCGCCTAGCATGCAACACAAGCAACCTATTCTTTGTTATGTGACCGACCGGAGCAGCTTGAATGTGGCCGGAGAAAAAAACTGCGTCGAAGCGCTGCTCCGGAAGATCGAGGCAGCAACGGCGGCCGGCTTGGATTGGATTCAGCTCCGCGAAAAGGATTTATTAGGGAAAGAATGTTCCGCGCTCACTCGCGAGGCTTTGCGGCGCGTGGCGCAAGCATCTTCAAACACGAGCTGCGCGACGCGCGTTCTGGTAAACGACCGCCTCGACGTCGCCCTCGCCGAACACGCCGGCGGAGTTCACCTCGGAGAGAATTCCCTGTCCGTGGAAGACGCGAGACGTGTGATCGCCGCTGCCCAGCCTCCGCCGCAAAACTTTCTGGTTGGCGTCTCCTGCCATTCGCTCGAGGCCGTGCAATCTGCCGCCCGCGCAGGCGCCGATTACATTTTCTTCGGCCCGGTCTTTGCCACACCTTCCAAAGCCGTTTTCGGTCAGCCTCAAGGGCTTGCGCGTCTCGCGCAGGCCTGCCACGCCGTCGAAATTCCCGTCCTTGCCATCGGCGGCATCACCCTCGAAAACGCCGCCGAGTGCCGGGCCAGCGGCGGTGCCGGAATCGCAGCCATTCGTCTGTTCCAGGACGCAGGAACGCTCTCACTTGCCGTTCGGGGGCTTCGTCGGCAGGAATATTGAGATGATTGGCAGCCGGATTCAATGACGCATCAATCGGCGGAGCAGCCGGATCTGCCCCGCGTGATAGATATCGTGAAGCGCAACGCCGTAGAGCATGCGCAAAATCTTTGTTCCGCGGGGCGTCCGCAGAACCCTCTCGATCGCGGCGCGCATCCGCCTGTGCTCTTGCTCCAGCAGAGCTTTGTCCGCGCTCCAGGCCACCTGGGTCAATTTTCCCTTTTCCGGCCGTGCAAAAAAGTTGCTCCCTTTTAGGGTAAACGATCCGCGCTTTCCGCCTTCTACGCGACGCCGCACCGCATATTTCCAGTAGGCCGCGTGCAAGGCCACTTCCCAGATATTGTGCCTGCCTGGCCCGGGCCGCCATGCCGCCTGTTTTGCGGTCACCCCGCGCAGGGACTGCCGCAAGTTTGGTCCGTGCCAGGTTCTTTTTTCATATGCTTCATCAAGCAATGCGAGAACAAGATCCGTGGGCTTCAAGGCTTATCCCCCGCACGGCGAAATCATTGCCAGCATCGCGCGTGTGCTTCGCCATGTCAATGTGCCAACTGTTCCTTGTCGCGGGGAAAAAGCTACGAAGCCGTCATGCTCCGCTCAACCAAGCTCCAGATGCAAGTAGTTTGCAAAGTATATCGGACTAAGTTAGTCTGAATTAGTTTTTGCAAATTACTTGCAAGGAGAGTACGGCTTGGCCTTCCTTCGTTTTCGTTTCTGGCTTCTATTCCTGCTCCTGCCTCTCGGAGGTTGTTTTTCGTTGACCGCTCGTGCTCAGGAGAGCCCCTATATCGTTGCCTACGATCACTACCTTGAGGAGCCCGGCAATCTCGAAATCGAATATTTTTCCGCCCTTGGGACCCAGCGTGCTGGTAACAACTTCCACTCCTTCTGGGCGGAATTCGAATACGGTGCTACTGCCTGGTGGACCACCGAGTTCTATCTCGATGGGCAAACCACCTTCGGCGACAGCACAATCTTCACCGGATTCCGTTGGGAGAACCGCATCCGCCCGCTGAAGCGCGAGCACTTCATCAATCCTATTCTCTATTTCGAATACGAGCACAAGAGCGGCGCGGACAAAATCCTGAAGGAAGTGGAAGGCCACGACGTGGAATCCGACTTCTTGACTCCCAACGCCGAGGCCCGCAAAGAGCACAACCATGAAATCGAGCTGAAGCTGATTCTTTCCAGCACATTCAAGGGCTGGAATTTCACCGAGAACACTCTCGCGGCGAAAAATCTGTCGAATAATCCCTGGGAATTTGGTTACGCGCTCGGCACCAGCCGCCCCCTTGCCTTGAAAGCTTCCGCAAAGCGGTGCACGTTCTGTCCGCAGAATTTCAGCGTGGGGGCAGAGATGTACGGCGGCCTGGGTGACCATCACCACTTCGGACTGAGAGACACTTCCCACTATCTCGCGCCGGCCGTTGCCTGGAATCTTCCCTCAGGCTGGACTCTGCGCCTCTCGCCCGGCTTCGGCTTGAACGACAATAGTCACAGGTTCCTTCTCCGGTGGGGACTTTCGCGCGAAATTTCGGGCTTTGGCACAATGGCCGGCCGACTCTTCGGAGGCCGCCGGTGAAGGAATGCACTGCGCTTCTGACACTTACAGCTGTTCTTCTCGCCATCTCGGTCTCCTCCGCGCAAGAAGGGAAACCCCCCGCTGCCAAGTACCAAAAGGACGCGCGGATTTACGCTGAACTCACCCTGGCGCCGGAGAAAGCCCGCGCAAAGCGCAACCCATTCGAAAAGGATCCCGAGGCAGTCGCCGCCGGAAGAAATCTATTCGAACAGCACTGCGCGGAATGCCACGGCGCTTCTGCCGAGGGAGGCAAGAAGGGACCGAGCCTCCGGGCCCAAGAAGTCCAGGAAGCGCCGCCCGGTTCGATTTTCTGGATTTTGACGAACGGCGTGGTCCGTCGCGGCATGCCGGTCTGGTCGAAGCTTCCCGAGCCCCGGCGCTGGCAGCTCGTCACTTATCTCAAATCACTGGGGGCCTCAGGCCCGAGCACGCCGCCTGCTCAGCCATAGCCGTCTGAACCTAGTGCCGTTCCAACTATTTAGGCCTGCTTGCAGGCAGGCCAAATGACGGTCCGACCCGAAGATGAAAAAGCCTTGTCGAAAGGGTTGCCTGCCAGCGCAAGCAGACTCGAACGAGTTGGAACGGCACTAGGGTGTCGCCTTCGCAGCGTTCGTCGCCGCGGCTTCGTTTAAAATCATCGCCAGGCGTATCCCTGCTTGCGCGATTCGCTCTTCCACCACGGGCGCGGCCTTTTCCTGATAAGCAGCGGCCACGGCGATGTTCTGGCTCAATAGACGTTCGCCGATCTTGTTGTCGTCGGCGCAACTGTGCACCGCAACCGGTGGCTCGATGGCTATCTTGGGTGTGAGCTCACCATAGATGATTTTTTCTGCGAATCCGTGGCTCTCCCAAGCCCAGTCTTCCACGTGGATCCCCGCCTTTTGCCAGCCCGCGATCTGCGCGGAGTAAATCTCTTCGAGCGTTTCCGCGAATTCGGCGGGGTCGGCGCCTTCCATGTCCCGCTCCGGAATTGCCGTATCCCACAAGCTATGCAGGTTTGGGGAATAGGAATGATCATGCTCCCGCACTTTTCGGCGGAAATATTTCACCGGGACGCAATTACCGCCTTCGTCGTCGTTGGTCGTCGCGTGCAGCGGCTGGTGCAGATCGCCGACGAAGTGGATCAAGTAGCGCAACGCTTCTGCCCTTTTCCCGGCATTCGCATTCTTGTCCTCCAAAATGGCGCGATCGTCCTCAATCGCTTGGGTGACGCAGCCGTCTTTCCCACAAAACTCACGGAGAGGTGCGCGCTTGGCTCCGCGCGGAATGTCGATGTAATGCAGCGGCCCGTTTTTCGCCTGGCCTCGGATGTCGTCAGGCCAAGTGGACGCGTCGGCCATGGCATCGCGCGAGGCGTCGCCGCAATAGCGCTTCAGTGCGGGATCGATGGGATTTCCGTTCAGCAACGTCTGCACCATCTGTTTCGCTTCCGGTGTCAGATGTTTTTCCGCGATCAAAGCTAAGGTCTGGTGGCCTTTGCAGCCCCATGCTTGCGCGGCGGGCGCGCTTGCGAGCCCCGCCACTACCATCGAAAGAGCCACACACAGAGCAATACGCTTCATGGAATCCTCCGCATACAATTTTGAACGGGATGGTGAACGCCTCGTGAATCAGGTTTTCTTTTGGCAGAGAGCCCATTGATCCGCGCAAGAGTCTTGCTTCACGCGCTCAGCCACCGCCCGATGGGTTTCCAAGATTCTGTGTGGTCGCATATCACGCGCAATGATGCTGTGATGGGTATCGCCAGGAGCAATCCCATGCCGCCCCACACCCAGCCCCAGAAGAGCAGCGCAACGGTGATCGCGACGGCATTCAACTGGACTCGGCGCCCCACGATCTGCGGCGCGACCAGGTTCAGCGCCAGCACATGCACCGTCGTAAGCACCGCCGCGATCATTGCGAACTGAGCCAGCGTTTTCCACTTAGCCAGCGCGATCACGAAAGCCGGCAGCCACGCCAGCACCGCGCCAATATACGGCACCATGTTCAGCAAGCCGGACGCCATCCCCGTGAGTACCGGATAGTCCAGCCCGATAAACCAGAAGAACGCGCTGCTCACCGCAATCACCAACAACGCCACCACGCTCATCCCCACCAGATAATCGCGCAGGACATCGCGCAAGTCCTCCAGCGTCTCCTTCACCTGCGTCCGCCGCGATACGGGAAAAAGCTGCAGGGTGCCGTGCCAAACCTCGCGCTTCGCAGCCAGCATGAAAAAGACCAGGAAGGGCAAAAAGGTAATTTCGAGAAAGAGCGCGTAGAGCGAGCCGGCCCCGCGCAGGATCAGTGTGCGCACAATCTCGGGTTCCGCGCTTCGTACTTCCGTAGGTTGATTGGCAGCACGCGAGCCCGGCGCTAGCTCCGAATTGATTCCTTCGAGCTTCCCCTCTACCGCTCCTACCGCCTGCCGCAGCACCGCGCTGTATTTCGGCCAGTTAGCGCCAAAATCTGCAATTCGCGACCCCAATCCAAAACTCACCGCCACCAACACCGCGATCAAGAGCAAAACAATGATCATTGCTCCGAGCGTCCTGGGCAGGCGCAATCTTTCGAGAAATTCCACGGCCGGATCGAGAAAATACGCGAGCAAAATCGACAGCAGCACCGTGATCACCACGCCCGCCGCGTAGTAGCAGAACAACAGAATAATGGCTGCCGAGATCACACGCAGGCTGAAGGTGACTCCGGTAATCCGGACGACTGAGGGGGATGTTTCCGTTCCTTGCACAGGCAGCTCCGTCTTCAACACGGTAACACACTCCTGCAAACCACTGGCGCAGCCTCGTCTGCACGTTTCCATGCCTGGCCCAGCGCCTTCACTGCTCGCTTTGCTTAATTTTCTTGAAATTCTTACACGCGCCTGCTGAGGCGCAATTCCGCGCTATGCTAAACTAATTTCAGGTCATCTTCGCAGAGATCGGCCTCTCGATCTTCATGTCCAAAGAACTCTTCGGCACAGATGGAATCAGGGGTGTTCCCGGAACGCCTCCACTCGATGACGCCACGCTGTACGCGACTGGGCGAGCGCTGGGAGCTTATCTGCGCCGCGAAAATCCCAAGCCCCACGCCCTCATTGGCATGGACACTCGTGAATCCGGCCCCCACATCGCCGCGCTTCTGGCAGCGGGCCTCGCCGAAGCCGGCACCTCCGTCGCGTTCGCCGGCGTCATCACCACTCCCGGCGTCGCGTGCCTCGTCCGGCAAAACGATTTCCAGGCCGGTGTAGTTATCTCCGCCTCTCACAATCCGTTCCACGACAATGGCGTAAAGCTCTTTTCGCATGCAGGCATGAAATTCCCCGATACCGTTGAAGAAGTTCTGGAAGCGGACATTTTCAGGCATCGCACCGACGCCCCGCCAAAAAAATCTCCAGCCCTGGTCGCCGATGAATCGCTCGATGCCGAATATCTCGCCTTCCTTCGCAGCCGGGTCATTCCCGGGGCTAAGCTTGCTGGCCTCCGCATCCTTCTCGATTGCGCCAATGGCGCGGCTTACAAGCTTGGACCGGAACTCTTCCGCTCTTTCGGCGCGGAAGTCGTCGCTATGGGCGCCTCACCCGACGGCCGCAACATCAATGCTGCCTGCGGCTCGCTCCATCTGGAAGGATTGGAAAAGCGGGTTGTCGCCGAGCGCGCCAGGCTGGGCGTGGCCTTCGATGGCGATGCCGATCGCGCCCTCTTCGTGTGCGAAACCGGAAGAGTCGTCAACGGCGATGGCGTCCTTCTTGCCGCGGCGCGTTTCCTGAAATCGCAAAACAAGCTTGCCGGCAATCGTGTTGTTGCTACCTCCATGTCCAATCTCGGCCTCGAGCGCGCCCTTGCCCGCGAAGGTGTTTCGCTTGCCCGCGCCAATGTGGGCGACCGCTACGTCCTGGAAGAAATGCTCCGCAGCGGCAGTGTGCTCGGCGGCGAACAGTCTGGCCACATAATTTTCCTCGACGACTCTCCCGCCGGCGATGGCCTCCTCACGGCTGTGAAGATCGCTTCGCTCGTATCCATGCGTGGCCACTTCGAATCTCTGATTGAGGGATTCAAAGACTACCCGCAAGTCATCCTCAACGTAAAAGTCCGTTCAAAACCTCCGCTGGAATCTCTCCCCGAAGTCTCGCGCGCCCTGGCCGAAGCCCAATCCAAGCTCGGCGAAAACGGCCGCGTGGTGCTCCGCTACTCCGGTACCGAGCAACTCGCCCGTGTCATGGTCGAAGCCGAGCACGACGCCGACGTCCATCGCTTCAGCCAGTCCCTCGCCAACGCAGTCCGCTCCTCCATCGGCGCCTAGACCGGGTTCCTTACCTTCGTCCCTCCTCCCAAAGAACGTAGACGCATCCGCCTGAGTATGTGGAATTTAGTAGATTTCTTTCCCTCGGCTATCTTTTAAATGTTCTGCCCTCCACCATAAATCCTGTGATTTCAACTACCTGCTAGCCCATTCATTTCATTTGGCCCACTGGCACCTGGCTTGCACGTTTCTGAATCAACATACGAAATTGGCTTCCCGGGGTGGCCGGAACCGAACCTCGACTCGGGATCTGGTTTGGGGCGTCAATTGGAAAGAGGGGGCTTGCACCAGCCCCCTTTTTTATTTTTGGTCAGTCAAAAAGGGCGGACTCCAGTCCGCCTTTTTTCTTTTGCCAAATCCTGCCAAAAAAGTGAGCGGCCGGTGGGGGCACCGGCCGCTCGGGCGTGGGGATGGAGGGAAATGTAATCAGAAGCTGGCCCGGTATTCCACTCGCGTTACTGAGCTCGCGATCAGTAGCGCGACATGCAGAAGCAATCAAAGTACAAAATTGCTCCGGAATCCCGCCCAACTCCCGACTACAATCGCCATTCTGCAATTCGCGTAGGCACGCGTCGATAGCCTGTCAGATTCATTTCTTCCAGTACTCCCGCCTCATCTCACAAAGTGCGTCCCAGTACCTTCGTACTTCCGCTCCTCTTGTTCGCCCTGGGGGCATGATTCCGGCTAGAGGTATCTCAGCGGGGCACCTCGCTCATCAGCTGGAGGATATTCCCTTCCGAGTCGCGAAAGGCCGCCATCCACAGATCATACGTCGGCATTGGTGCGATCACGCGCGGCGCGCTGAGGAATTGCACGCCCATCTCGAGCAGGCGCTGGTGCGCAGCCTTGATTTCCGTTACACGGAAGTAGAGGATGGAACTCGGATGATCCAGCTCCGGCGTTTCGGCGCGGCCCAGCATCAGCCGCACCCCGCCGCAGTCGAAGAAAGCCAGGTTGGGCACCGTGAACAAAAGCGGCAAACCTAATACGTCGCGATAGAATACCGTGGCGCGTTCCAGGTCACGAACATTGATCGAGATTTGGCCGAGGTTTGTGATTCCGATGCTTTCGGTTGCGGCGCTCATTGCCGACACCTCCAAAAAATAATTAGTTATCATAGCTAACTATATTCCACGCTTCCCGAGAAGGAACTCCAGCACGTCGGCGATTTTACCGCCGGATTGCAACAGGTGTTCCGCAATCTGTAGCCCCGGTGTCATCGAAGGTATTTGGATTGCGCTCGCTGCCAACTGCAAATTCCGACCTACTGAAAGTGGATGGGAGGTTGCGCGTGTTCTCCCAGATAGTAGGGGGCCGCTACGGTGAAGATGCGATCGTTGCCCCGCGCCAGCAGCAACCATTGCAAGAGCCGGCCGCGTTGATTATGCAGAAAAGTTTCATACCAGCGATCCTCGACGAGTTCCGGAATAACGACAACAATCTGCCGCTCCGGATGCTTTGCGGACAATTCGAGGACGTACTGCACGATGGGAACGATAACGAAGCGGTACGGCGAAGGCAGGATCATAAGCTTGGGCGGCTCCACTCCTGCGGCGCGGAATGGTTCCTCAACGTAGCGCTCCCAGTCCTCGTGCAAGAGCTCGGAATGCTCACCGGATTCCACATGGACGGCGATGATTTCCGGCGAAAGCCTCGACGCGAATTCGAGCCCCTGTTTGCAGATGCGGCTCCAGCGGTCCACGGGCACGATCGCGATAGGAACCGAATCCGTAGTGGCGGGGATTACCGGCGCGGTGCAGGTGGTGGCTATTCTCACGGAGTGATAGTGCCGCCGAACCGCGGTGAAAAACACGATCAAAAGGGGAATAAAAAGCAAGGTGATCCAAGCGCCTTCGATAAATTTAGCGATCAGCACCACGATAACGGTGACACCGGTTACGCATCCGCCCAGACCATTCACCAGCGCGCTTTTCCACCAGTGCGGGCCGCGATTTTTTCGCCAGTGCACCACCATGCCGAACTGCGAAAGTGTGAAAGCTAAAAATGCACCCACGGCGTAAAGGGGGATCAATCTGTCGGTGACGCCGCCGAAAAGGACGAGCAAGGCGCACGTTAGAAAGGCGAGAACCATGATCCCCCACGTATAGACAAGCCGGCGGCCGCGAAAGCTGAAGACGTGCGGGAGATAGTTGTTCAGGGCGATGGCGCGGCAAAGGCGCGGAAAATCAGCAAACGCCGTGTTCGCGGACAGCGAAAGAACCAGCAAGATCGAGCCGATGGTCACGTAATAGAAAATTCCTTTGCCGAAGACCGCCCCGATGAGCATCGAGAGAATGCTCTGGTAACCAGGCTGCCCCGGATTGGTCGCGGCGATGCCGTAGATTTTTACGAGATAAGAAATTCCCGCCAGGAGCACGGCCAATAGAAAAATGATTACCGTAAGCGTGCGTTGCGCGTTCTTCACAGCAGGTTCGCGGAATGCTCTTACGCCGTTGCTGACGGCCTCCACGCCGGTGAGCGCGGTGCAGCCGCTGGCAAATACTTTGAGCAGCAGCCAAAACGTAACGGCCTCGGTGATTGCCCGTGGCGGCGGCAGCGGCGCGATCGCGGCAGGATGCCCGCCGCTAAGCGCGACCCGCACAAGCCCCCCGGCAAGCGTGATCAGCAGCGTGCCGACGAAAAGATACGTCGGGAGCATGAAGGCGACTCCGGCATCACGCACGCCGCGCAGGTTCAGGATCGTGACAATAACCAGAATTCCGACGCACAATGAGACCGTGTGCGGCTGCAGAGATGGCGCGGCGGAGACCAACGCTCCAACACCGGCAGAAATTCCCACCGCGGCGGTAAGGATGTAGTCCGTGAGTAACGCCGCCGCGGCGAGCAGGCTGGCGAAAGCACCCAGGTTATAGCGCGCCACCGTGTACGAGCCGCCGCCAGATGGATACGCAGCGATCGTCTGGCGGTAGGAAAAGTAAACGATGACCAGAAGCGTGATAATGGCCGCGCTGATGGGGATGATGTACTGCAAGCCGAGAAGGCCGAGCGGGATCAAAAGACTCAAAGCGGCCTCGGGACCGTAGGCTGCGGAGCTGAGGGCATCGAGGCCGAAAATGGGGATGCCCGAGGCAGGGCCGATCTGCTCCGCGCGTTCATCGCTTGTCTTGATGGGCTTGCCGACAAGAGCATCAAGAATGTTCATCGAGAATCCGATCCGTAGATGCGGGTATTCCCAGAGAAACCATTTGCAACGAGTCGCGTTATAAAGTCAACCACGGCAAGGAAACGCCAGCAGATTCACGGAGTGGTGAAGAGGCGGGTGGCGCGTCTACCACGGCATGAGAGTGCAAAAATTTGTGCCCCGCTTGTTTTGCGCGTTACCTGTTTAGGGCAGTCGCGATTAAAATTCGTAACGTAGCGCAAACTGCATTACGCGCGGCTGGGTCAGCAGGCTGGTGTACGCGCCGAAGGTGCCCGGCGACTGCGTAAGCGAAGTAAGCAGTGATGCACCCACGCCCTGGGCGTTGAAGCGCGTGAGGTTCGGCACGTTGAACACTTCCCATCGAAATTGCAGATTGTGGGTTTCCCGGTACGGCATCTTCCAGCGTTTCGCCAGGCTCATGTCCCAACTGGCGAAGCCATCGCCACGCAAGACATTGCGCGACCCAACCCCGCCCGGAAGTGGCAGGGTAAAGTCATTCTGGGCTGCGGTAGGGTTGGCGAAGGGGCTGACAAATGCGTCGAGTTTCCCAGTCACCGGGTCGGGTATCTGAAGCTTGAAAATGCCTGTCCTCGGCCTGGCGGTCATCTGGGTGATGGCAGTCAGGAACCAGTCCGTGGGCCACCGCTGCCCGCCATCCACGCTGTAGGGGAATCCGCTGGTCCAGCGAGCCAGACCGGAAAGCTGCCAGCCGCCGATGAAAGCATCAAGAAGTCCGCTGGCATTGTGCGCCAATGCCCGGCCCTTGCCGACCGGGACATCCGCAATCCAGTTGAGGTTCACCTGGTGGGTGAGGTCATAGTCAGAGACGGCTCGGGCCAGGTTCGGGGAAAAGGCATTCGCCAAGCGGCTTCCGACAAGGCCGATATTCTGGTAGCCATAAACAGAAAACCCTACGCGCGAGGCCGCGGAAGTGATGTCCATGGACTTTGAGAACGTGTAGTTGAAATCAAACTGAACTCCGTGGCTGAACTGCTTCCGCAGGCTGACCTGTAACGCGTGGTAGTTCGAACTGCCAATGGAGCTCCATCCATACATGGAGAAGGCCTGGTTGCTCAAAAACTTGCCGGAAGTACCGAAGGGCGATGAGCCCGGGCCTGGCGGGCTGTTGAAGAAATAGGGTGTGTTTGATCCGCTGTTGTCTCCGAGTCCGCCGTATGAGTCAATGTCCGCCAACCCCACAATCTCGTCGCCAATGACGGACAAGGCTGGGTTGTAATAAAGGTCGAAAACCGACTCAATCAGGCTATCTGTGGCATTTTTCCCCGCAGGTACTGGAGTCCCTAACGTCGTGATGGCTGGGAGGGTCCGATACTGCGTGCCCGCCCGAAGTGGGGGCAGCATGTCCACCCAGTACTGCGCAGTCGGGCCAAGCATCGCCGCCGTAACGCTCTGGATCTGGGCTGTCGTGATACAGCCGGTATAGAAGTTGGGGGTTCCACATGAGTTGGGCGGCGGTAAGGCTAAGTTAGCCGCAGCAAAAGACCTCGCCAGGTTAGACAAAGCCGCTGCGGCCTTGTAGTAGTCAATTCCGGTCTTGGGATCAACGATATCGAGGGGCTGATTCAAGTCACGCTGCGTAAGTAGGTCGCGGCCAAAGCGGCCCACGTAGGATAATTGCACTGAGAATTGTTTCGGCAACTCGCGGCCGATGGAAAAATCAACGGCATAGGCGTGAGGGGTCTTCAGCGTGTTGTCAATTCCCCACAAGTTGGCCTGGGCAGTAAGGGGAGGTGTCTGGGGAAAGCCTAGTGGAGGGGGAGATTGCAGAAATTGTGCGCCGTTTATGTTGACCGGAGGAATTGCGTTGATACCGGTGATGCGCGGCAGATCCTCAGCGCCCGTGACACCGCTCGTGCAGCAAGCATTTTGCAAAGTGGTGGTCAAACCAGCCGAACCGATCTGGTCGAAGCTGTTCAGGAGCGCAAAGCCCGCCCGGTCGTAAACCCGGCTGAAGCCGGCGCGGATAACGGTTTTGTCGTTCTCGCCGAAGAATTTCTTGAGCAGTCCACTACCAAAACGGGGTGAATAGGCGAAGGAGACTCTCGGGGACCAATCGGTCTTTTCAAAATTGTAAAAGCCAGAGCCGTTGTTGGCCGGGCCGCCGAGCGTGAAGGAAATCGGCGGCTCCGAAGTGTACCCCAGACCCTGCTTCATGTTCTTCACGTTTTGCGCAAACTGCGTTCCCAGACCGAAGGTCGGGGAGGTCTGCAAACCGTTGGTCTCCCAAGGCGGAGGGAAAAACGACCAGCGCAGCCCGTAAGTCAGCGTGAAGTTC
>Ga0307477_10000918_pt1 | contig 27625 bp, 22 predicted proteins | sample atmos_gasesECM2C_FD_203316 | JGI IMG/M metagenome (GOLD analysis project Ga0307477, IMG submission 203316) | Hardwood forest soil microbial communities from Morgan-Monroe State Forest, Indiana, United States - atmos_gasesECM2C_515 | ecosystem: Environmental > Terrestrial > Soil > Temperate...
TCGGCGTCTCGTACTCCACGTGCGACACCGCGATGGTGATGCCCCGCTCGCGCTCTTCCGGCGCGTTGTCGATCGAATCGAACGCCCGGAACTGCACCTTGGGGTTGTGCTTCGATAGCACCTTGGTGATCGCCGCCGTCAACGTGGTCTTGCCGTGATCGATGTGCCCGATCGTCCCGATGTTTACGTGCGGCTTACTGCGCTCAAATTTCTCCTTCGCCATTTCTTTCACCCTCTGCGTCAGATCTGCGCTGCTCTCACTACTTCCGAATTCACTTCGAGCCAGCTGGGTCAACTCGAAGAGTAAACACGTTCGTTCGCTTCGCGAACTCAGTGCAAGCTGGAGCGGGGGACGGGATTTGAACCCGCAACCATCACCTTGGAAGAGTGAGACTCTACCGTTGAGTTACCCCCGCCCTTCTGCAGCAAAATGTTCCCCGCACTGCAAAATCCCCTTCGTTCGCCCTCCGCGAACTCAGGGCAAGCTGGAGCCTGGGACCGGGATTGAACCGGTGACCTCGTCCTTACCAAGGACGCGCTCTACCAACTGAGCTACCCAGGCCGAACCCGTCCCCCTCCGAATTACGTATAACTCCGAAGCAATCAACAATTCGTCTTACGCGGCCCACTTTTCCTTGACGGCACCATTTTCGTTTGGCGACCAGGAAACGGACCGCTCTCGAACATCGCTAGTTGTGATCGCGAAGCGATCAACGCTCATGCGACTGCCCGGCGGTTTCCTGCAAAAACGAGAGGCTGGTGGACGGGGGAGGATTCGAACCTCCGTAGCCCGCAAGGAGCGGCAGATTTACAGTCTGCTGGTTTTAGCCACTCACCCACCCGTCCCGAAAATTCATCCGGGACACAAAAACCGTATCCCGCAAAATCATTCGTGACGCACCAAGCGCATCCCGCGGAAACTCCTGGGAGGCTAACTACGTGTCCCGAAAGCAGTTTCCAAAGCACTGTTTCCGCCACAAGCGAAAACACAAAAAGGACTCGTGTCAAAAGACACCAGCCCCTTATTTTTGATCGCGAGGATTCGCTCCGCCTCACTCCCCCCGCAAAATTCCTGGTGGAGCTGGCGGAGGGAATTGAACCCCCGACCCTCTGATTACAAATCAGATGCTCTACCAGCTGAGCTACGCCAGCGCTACTCAAACCAAGTAAGAATAGCAGAGAGGGCAAAGAAATTGCAAGGGGGAGTTCGGGATCGCAGCACGTCAATAGCCATGACTGTGGAAAACCAAGGTGGTGTTTCCCTTCGCTGATGACCCCTATCCCATTTTCAGTCTATAGCTTAGCATGAACGTCAAGCTACGCCGAGTGCGCGGAGCGTAAGCCTGAGCTGTGGGGATAGAAAACGTCTCTGCGGCCGGTCGACTTCACTAACTTGCAGCGGGCGGAGAGTGGCAGAATCGCGCACCGAAGAAAGATCCGGTGGGGTGCGAAGGTGCAGACAGTATGAAGATTCGCGGGTGGATGGGGCTGGTAATGGTGCTACTACTTCTAGCCGCGATTGCTTTTTACGGATATCAGCGTTGGGGCGGACGAAATGCAGTATTGCGCGACGACGCGCTCGCACTGATACCGAGCGACACGAGCGCGATGCTCTTTGTTGATCTCGGAGAACTCCGCGAAGCCCCTTTTTTTTCGGCGCTGTACGTGTGGGCGCCAAGACCGCAGGCAGATGCGGACTACGCGCAGTTTCTGCAGGCGACGGGATTCAATTACGAGCGCGACTTGGACCGAGTATCCCTCGCCGTGCTCAAGCACGGACCAGAGGCTTCCTTTTTCGCAGTGGCCGATGGGCGATTCGACAGAAAGAAAATTGCGGCTTACGCTTTGCAGTCTGGAACGCGGCTCAATGTAGACGGCCGTGAAGTTTTCTTGATTCTGTTGAATGGAGGTCCACGCAAGGTATCTTTCACGTTTTTGCGAAATGACCGGATCGCGCTGACGGACGAGAGCGATCTGGCCAAGATTCTAGCGGAAAATCAAAAAGGCGAAGATGCGGCGGAGTGGAGGACGCGCTTCAAACGGCTGGCGGGTTCCCCGGTTTTCGCGGTCATCCGGCAGGAGGCCGGAGCGGGCAACGCGCTGGCGGAACGGGCGCCCAGCGGACTGCGCTCTCCACAGCTCACGGCGCTGCTCGACCAGCTGCAATGGATCACACTGGCCGGAAAGCCAGATGGGGACCGTCTGCGAGTAGTCGCGGAAGGCGAATGCGCGGCGGACGCTACAGCACGGCAACTGTCGGACTTACTGAACGGAGTGCTGGTGCTGGCACAAGCGGGGTTGAACGAGTCGAAAACACGAAAGCAGCTCGATCCCGCGGTGCGCGAAGCGTATCTCGACTTGGTCATGGGCGCGGATGTATCGCGGATCGATCGTGGTGCAACGAAGACAGTACGGTTGGTGTTTGACGTGACGCCGAAGTTTCTGCAAGCGGCTCGAACGACAGCGCCCCTTGCTCCGCGGGCTCCAAGGACCGACGCTGCTCCCAAGAGGGGTGCGCTTCACAAGAAGTAGGATGATTGGCAAAAAAAAGATGCCGCCCTCAAGAGCGGCTTAGCACAGACGAAGGTGAACAGCGATCAATCCCCGGACGCGTGGGACTTCATGTACCGCCAGGGATTGATGGGTGCATTGTTCATGCGGACTTCATAGTGCACGTGAGGACCTGTAGAGCGCCCGCTGATTCCCGTATAGCCAACGACCTGACCCCGCTTAATGCGTGAGCCCGCAATGGTGGCAAAGGCGGAAAGATGTCCGTACCAGGTGGTGATGCCGAAGCCATGGTCTACCACCACAAGGCGGCCGTAGCCGGCGCGGTTTTCCGCAATGGTTACTACGCCGTCCGCGGTGGCGTGAACGGGTGCGCCGTAATCGGAAGCGACGTCAACGCCAGTATGGAACGCACCTTCCCCGCTGAAGGGATCGAGGCGCTCGCCAAAAGCGTCCGTGATATGGCCGAGCACAGGCCAGATGGACGGCGTATAGGTCGAGTCCGCAAAGCTGGTTACGGGGATCAGGCGCAAGCCGCCGCTGTAGATGGCGATGGCCGCGGCATTTCTTTTCAAGAACGTGTACTGTTCGACGGAGCGGTCAAAAGCGTCCTCGGGAGTAGCCGGGTTGTCCGTCAGGTCAAAGGCTGCAGGATGATAACGAAGGACGCCGTAGGTCATGGCCACTTCAGTGGCCAGCGATTGTAGGGAATCGAGGCGCTGGTTGGTGTCGTTAACGCTGCTCTGGAGCTGTTGATACTGCTTCCTAAGGGTCTGCTCCTGGTGGCGCAGAGCGTTGTAGTTGCCTACCTTCCAGAGCATGCGCGAGTAGGAGCCGACCGCGACGACGACGGTGATGCTGCCGATGAGGGCCAGCGCTGCGATGCCCCGCAGGACGTAGGCCGGGAGGATCACCTTCCGGAGCTTCCCCGGAGTCGACGCGATAAAAAATGTATAGCTCTTACCCTTGATCACTCGTTGGGACCCTCGGGCCTTTCGCGGGCTTTCATCGCTGTCGCCCGCTTGAGGAGCCGCTTCGCGCACCAATACTAAACCCTGGGCAGACACTTGCGGCTGTGGCCATACTAGGTTTTGTAGGGTAGCCACGTCAACCCTGTTTTTAGTACTACGAGGGTCAGGGTGTGCAAACCCGTTTCCTGCCCGAAAGGGCAGGTGGAAAGCTGTTGAGGGCCGCAGAGAGGGGCGAATCGAGGTTCCCGAGATATACTGACGCCCGCATCGCGTGAAGGGACCCATGTTTCGAAGGAACCAAGACGAGAACTCCTTGGTACAACGAATTGAGCGGGGCTTTGCGGAGAAGCAAGCCGGCAACCGCATGACACTCAAGTTAGGATTGGGAGACGATGCAGCGCTCTTCGCACCAAGGAGCGGCTACGAAACGATATTGACATGCGACTGGTTTTTAGAAGGCACGCATTTCTTAAGAGACAAGCATCCGGCGGATGCCGTGGGGTGGAAATGCCTGGCCCGTTCCGTGAGCGATATAGCGGCCATGGGCGGCCAGCCGCGCTGCTTCCTCTTGAGCCTTGCCCTGCCGAAATCGCACACCGGCCGCTGGCTCGACGAATTTCTACACGGCCTGCGGCGGGCGGCACGGAGGTTCTGCTGCCTCCTAGCAGGCGGAGACACGACGAGGCGCGAAGAGATTTTAATTAACGTCACCGTAGTCGGTGAGGTGCGAGAGGGGAGGGCTGTTTTACGGTCGGGGGCGAAGCCCGGCGACGTGATTCTTGCGAGCGGGCGGCTGGGCGAGGCAGAACTGGGGCTACAACTCTTGCGTCGCGGCGAGACCCTTGCTGGAAGGAAAGATCCCGCGCTGAAGAAGCATCTTTATCCCGAGCCGCGGCTGACGCTGGGGCGCTGGCTAGCGGAAAAACGGCTGGCCACCGCCATGATGGACCTGTCGGACGGGCTGTCGAGTGATTTGCCCCGACTGTGCGCGGCGAGCGGGGTGGGTGCTCGGATTGAAGAAGCGCAATTACCCCTAGTTTCTGCGTCCGGGAATAAGCGTCCTCAGGGATTCGATTGGCTGCATCTGGCCTTAGACGGTGGCGACGATTACGAATTGTTGTTTACGGTGGCAAAAAGCAAAGTCGGGAGCTTGCCGGATTTCTTTGAAAGAATACCGCTTACAGCTATCGGCGTGATCACGAAAGATCGAGCGTTGCTCCTCACGGGCAAAAGGGGACTAGAGCAGCCGCTCGCAAACGCCGGCTGGGATCCTTTCCGGCGATAAGCAAGTCCTGCGTCAATAAAGAAAGGGAGGACCCTTAGGCCCTCCCTCTTGAAGAGTTGGTTGGTAAATTGTTCGAGTTTTAGAAGACGAACTTCGCGGTCACCTGCATCTGCCGCATGTTGGTTGATGTAGTCGTATAGGTATCGAACCTTGAGGAAGCGAAACTGTTCACGTAGCCGGCAAAATTCGGATGGTTAAGGGCATTGAATATTTCCCACCGGAGCTGGAAGTTCTTGCTCTCAGCAATTTTGAACACCTTGCTCAAGACGAAGTCCAAGTCCGTTAGGCCGTCCAAACGCAAGTGATTGCGGCCACTGGTACCGTTGTGTTCCAGCAGGGGCTCAGAGACTGGAAGGCTGGTTGGCACCGTATAGCCTGTAAAAAAGGGCACAGGGTGGAGTTTCGTTGCATCTCCGTCCAAGGCGGTATTTGTAGTCGAGCCACCGTTGTTGGTGCCGTTAAGCAAAAGGTCATTAATGCTCCCAATGGGCGCGGCAAAGACCGTGACAGGTAGCCCTGACTGTTTAGAGAAAATACTGCTTTGACTCCAACCATCCAGGAGATATTTTCTCCAACCATGGAAGCCCTTCGTGAATGGGACTTCGTAGTTGTAGCTCAGGACGAAGCGGTTGCGGATATCGAACTGAGAATTTGAACGGTTGAAGGAAATAGACTTCGACGCATCAAGTGGGAGTGCACTGTCATTGATCAGCACGCCCAAAGCATCGGATATATCATCAAGAGTATGCGCCCACGTGTAATTGGCATTAAAGGTGAGTCCATTTCTGAATCGCCTGACGGCTTCCAATTGCAAAGCGTGGTAGCTGGAAGTCCCGATGCTCTTTACCTGAGTAACGCCATCGAAACGAGGGTCAATGAGGTTATTCGTCCCCGGGCCAAAAGCGTTACCCGCCTGATTGTTAGAATCGTTGAGGAACTGAGCCATGCGGGCGGTTTGATCGGCCAAACTAGTGGGAGCAGCAGGAATGTTCCCAGGCTTCACCAGGTTGACTGGCAAGCTCACCTGCAGATGGTCGTTATGAGTTCCGATGTAGGTGGCTTTGAGGACCAAGTCCGTGAGGACCTGATACTCTACACCAGCGTCCCACTGCTGGTTGCGCGGATTGTCGAGGCTCTGGTCAACCGGCGAGAACGCTCCGAAATCGGTCTGCGCGGGATTGAATTTGCCGAGCGCCGCAGTGGCTGCCGCCTGCGCTGGCGCAGTTCCGGCAACCAAATTCGCAAGCGTGTTTCCTCCAGTGAAATTACCTATAATGGTCACGGTGTTCACAAATGGCGGGGAGAACCGCAAATTTGTGATCGGATTCTGGTAGATGAAGTCGTAAGCGATCCCATAACCTCCGCGGACAACTAACTTGCCGCGTCCAGGATTCCACGCGAATCCCAAACGAGGAGCCGGGTTCCAATTGCGGTGGAAAGCGGTACCCCCGAGGTCAACGCCGCCAAGAGGTCCAGTCCCGAGGACCCCAAGAGGCGTATGGTTGTTCGGATTGATATTGGCAAGCTGATTTTTCCCTTCCGACACACCGCCGGCGGATTCCAGACGGAACCCTAGATTCAAAGTCAGGGTAGGGGTGAGGCGGTAATCGTCCTGGACGAACCAGAAATCATCGAATGCAAAGTTATGCAGATGGGTGTTGCCGATAAATTGCTGAAATGCAAATGGATTACCGGTCTGGAAGCTCGGCACATCGGGATAGATAAGGATTCCGAACTTGAGTGCATCGAAGAAGCTGGGAGCCTGATAGCGGTTTAGGTCACCCCCAAACTTCACGGTATGTCGCCCTCTCGTCCAGGAAACAGTATCCAGGTATTGAAAGGTGTTCTGCGTTCGGCCCTGGGGAATGATGTCCGATTCGCCGAAATTATCCAAACCAGCAATGTTGATCTGAGGACCTTGGGGAAATGGCGAGTTTATAGGGAACTTGGGATTGACCCGGCCAAAAGCAAACCGGAACGAATTCACGAGGTTATTGGTCAACGCGGCTGTATAACCGATGGTCAAATCCTTGGGTGTCGCCGTGGCCGATGCGCCAAAACCAGCAAGATTGGTACCGATGAAGGTAAGTCCTGGATTAATGGCGATCGAGGGGCTCTGGCCATATTTGACGAAGAGAGTATCCCTGCCGCCGCGCAGGTTTTGATCGACGCGCAACGCCCAAGTGTGTCCGTCCAATGTATTTGCAGATGAGTTGGTCAAGCTGCCGTTAGCGCTGCTAGGGGAACCATCGGACTTAAAGATTGCTAAGTCGGTTGGATCGGTGATTCCGGCCGCCTGTGCTGACGTCAGCACGCTTGCAGTGGCAGTGCTGCCCGCGCCACGGGTCCTCTGGACCTCCCAATTCCCATAGAAGAACGTATGATTCTTGTAAATGGGAGCCCCAAAAGTAACGCCACCTTGGCTTTGAATGAGGGCCGTCGGGGCGCCGGTGGTGTCGAAGAAATCACGGGCCTGCCCCAAAGCAGCATTCTGGTGGTACCAGTAGGCGGACCCATGGTATTGATTGGTTCCCCCCTTGGTGATTATTTGGACTTGTGCGCCGGAATTGCGGCCGAACTCGGCATCGAAGTTGTTGGAAATGATCTTGACTTCCTGAACGGTGTCTTGGGTGAAAGCCGCCCCGGATTCACCTGCGGTCGAAATGTCGGCGGCAGTGACACCGTCCAAGGTGATGTTGTTCGCGCGGCCTCGGGAGCCGTTAGAGTTGAAACTTCCGACTCCGAGGAAAGGATTGTCCTTGGTGACCGGCACCATTCCCGGCGAGAGCGTTGCATAAATCACGGGGTCGCGGGCCTGGTTCGGAAGGGCGAGCGTCTCCTGGGCATTAATCGAATCACTCACTTGCGCAGTGGCCACGTCAAGCGTGGGTAATGCACCCGCTTCGACGACCACTGTCTCCGTCACGTTGCCGATCTCCAGCCGTGCGTCCACCCGGGATTTCTCACCGCTCCGCACGAGGGCGCTTACCGTAGAGGCCTTAAACCCATCTTTTTCGATGGTCACCTGGTAGGTACCAATCGGCATTTGGGGGGCTGAGTATTCGCCGGCTTCGTCGGTCACGACGGTGCGAACTGCCCCAGTGCTCAAGTTCTTAATCGTGACTTTTGCGGCGGCTATAATGGCCCCCGACGAATCCAAGACGGTCCCCTGAATATCCCCGGTAAGATCAGCAAGCACGGGAATCGTGAGCAAGCAAGTCAATATAAGCGCCAATAGAAAGCGTGGAAAACTGTTTCTCATCCAAGTCCTCCTGACGGATTAGAAATCATCTAGCAGACTAGAACAAAGCAAGCAAATGCAACCCAGATTCCAAAAACCTTTCCCAAAGCTATAATTTATATCTTGCTGAAAACAGAACACTTACTCTGAAATATTCCACCATTTCCATAAACCATAGAATGTTTACGGAAGAATTTTATAAAATATAGATAATATATATGGAAACTAAAAGAATTTGACCTGTTGATCCGATATTTTTTCGACAGACATGAGTGAGCTCTAAATCGCGTCCTCAGGCTCTGGCGAGTCCAGCGTCGTTAGCGATTAGCGTCGGCCGTGCTCTCGACTTTGGACTTAGAGACTGGTGGCCGGGCGGATGGGACCCTTTCCGCGAAGCGAAAAGAAAGTTGCCCACCTGAGTGAGCCGGCTTGTGCTAGGTGGAGTCCTGGACGGCGTTCCATCCAATGCCAAACCCGAGATGTGAACAGCTCGGTTCAAATCGGCCTTGGCACTCAGTGGCTCGGGGAAACTCCAATTGCATTCGCGGGCGTGGTTCTTGTTGGCGGTTTAGGCTCGGCGGGCTCGTCTTCTGTGGGTGCGGTGTCCGGAGTGTCCACGTTGATGTGATGCTCGCCCACCTGCTGCTCGAGTGGAACAACATTGGCAAAATCCAGGGCGGGCTGGCCTTCAAGCGCTGCCTTCATGAATTCCAGCCAAATGGGAAGTGCGGCACGAGCGCCGGTTTCTTTCTTGCCGAGTGAAATTTGCTTGTCGTCGTAACCCACCCACACGCCGGTAGTGAGCTGCGGCGTGAAACCGATAAACCACGCGTCGGTGTAATCCTGAGTGGTACCCGTTTTGCCGGCGGCGGGGCGGCCGAGCGAGCGAGCTTGAATTCCAGTACCGAACTGGATTACCTCCTCGAGCATGGCGGTCATGGTGCGGGCGACGTCGGGCGAAACGACGTCGTGGACTTCCGGATGAGCTTCTTCGAGTAGTGCTCCGTCGTAACTGGTGACGCGGCGGATCATGTGCGGGTCGATGCGGATGCCGTCGTTGGGGAAAACGGTGAAGGCGGAGACGTGCTCGATCAGCTTCATGTCCGCCGCGCCCAGCGCAAGCGGGAGATAGGGAGGCAGCGGCGTGGTGATACCGAAGCGACGCGTCATGTCGACGACGGTGGAGATTCCCACTTTTTCCGCCAATTTTACGGCCGGGATGTTGCGCGAGCCGGCCAGCGCGCGCCGGAGCGTGATGGTGCCCTCGAATCTTTCGTCATAATTGTGCGGGGAATAGGGCTGGCCACCGCTGATGGTGGTGAACGGCGCGTCGACGACAGTATCGAAGGGGGAGGCACCTCTTTCGATGGCGTCGGCGTAGACGTAAATCTTGAACGAGCTGCCAACCTGGCGAAAGGCCTGGGTGGCGCGATTGAATTTTGAATCTTCAAAACTATAGCCGCCGACCATGGCTTTGATTTCGCCGGTGGAATTGTCGATGGCGACGATGGCGGCTTGCGGCGCGGGCTGTTGTTCGAGCTGAACGCGGACGGTGTTGTCGCGCAGCTCTTGAATGGAGAATTGCGCAAGGTCGCCGACTTTAAGAAGCTCGGTGGGTTTCCTGCGGCCGGTCCAGACGAAGTCCGACGACGAAAGAATCGCACGGTAGGAGCCGATCTTGACGGTGGCGCTCTTGTCGTCAGAGGCGAGAACCAGGCCGGTGACGTAACTTCCCTTCTCAATCGTGTGCCGCCAATCATCGTCTTCGTAGGCGTCCAGCTTGCCGAGATTGTCTCGAATAATGTTGGGCAGGGCGCCGCGCCAGCCGTGGCGGCGTTCGTAGCTGTGAAGGCCGTCGCGGAGAGCTTGATTGGCGGTGCGTTGCATCTTGATGTTTAGAGTGGTGTAGACGCGTAAGCCGCGCTCGTGGACGGCTTCGGTCCCGTAAGTGCCTTCGAGGTATTTGCGAATCTCTTCGAAGAAATAGGGCGCGAGGTCATTGCGCGGAAATTGAAGGTGGAGGCCGAGCGGCGACTTCCTCGCGGTCTGCTCCTCGGCAGCCGTGATCTTACCTTCCTCCGCCATGCGATGGAGAACCAGATTGCGGCGGGAGAGCGCGGCCTCCGGATTAAGGATGGGAGAAAACTTGGGGCCGTTCACCATGCCGGCAAGAAGCGCGGCCTCCTGGAGTGTGAGATCGGTGACCGGCTTGCCGAAATAAAATTGCGCAGCGGCGGCGAAGCCGTAATTGCCGTGAGCGAGATACACCTGGTTTCCATACATCGCAAAGATTTGCGGCTTGGTGTAGCGGCGCTCGATCTGCAGGGCGAGGAGAATCTCCTGCATCTTGCGACGGAAGCTGCGATCGCTGCGGTCCAGGAAAAGATTCCCGGCAAGCTGCATAGTGATGGTGCTGGCGCCTTCGGCGCGGCGGCGCTTGATGATGTTGCGGTAAGCCGCGCCGGCCACGCGCGGGAAATCAATTCCCCAGTGATCCTCGAAATGCTGATCCTCGATGGCCAGGACGGCGTTGTAGAGAACCTTGGGGCACTGCTCGTAGGTCATTAGAATGCGGCGCTGGAGGGCAAAGCTGCCGGCGAGTTGACCGTCATCGGCGTAGACTTCCGTGACGACGTCGGGGCGATAGGTTTCAAGAGCCCGAATTTCGGGAAGGTCGCTGGCGTAAACGAAGAGGAGGCCGCACGCGGCACCCAAGGTGATGGAGCAAAGCAGAAGAAAGGCGAGAGCGACGCGGTCAATCAGTTTCCAGCCGCGCAGACGCAGCGTAATCGGGGGGAGACTTAGCATCGAATAGTGATTTTATCGCAGAAATCCAGGTTAGCGGAGTGCGCAACTTCCACGATGATGACAATAGGAAACGTTGAGCCTTAGGAACTTTGAGGAAATTAAGAGGTGGTATCGATGACCTATTTGAACAATTCTTGTTTGGCCTATAGACTTACTCGGCGGCTCTAGAAAAGGAGTCATGCGCGATGTTTGTCGTGCTTCTCGTTACATCGTTCGTTCTGGCCCTTGTAGTGTCCGTTACTGTGGCGTGGCTTTTTGCGAAGCCGATTGACGGTATTTTGCATCGTTTCGTCGGAGATAGAATTAGCGCCACCTTGGCGAAATATCTTAGGTTCGCTACCGTCGTGGTGGGCATCTCCGCAGGCACCAGAGTTCGTCCTCTTGAGGAATACATTGCTGCACCTTCTTACAATAAAGCGGATCTAAGAGCGGCGCTTACTCAGGAATTTTGGGCGCTGGAACTCTATCGTACATTCGTCGCAACGCTGCAGGGAATCGCGTTGCTGTTTTTCGTGGTCGCGGTCGTCGCCATCATTGCACTCGTAATCGTTCGGAAGACATAGTCAAGACAGCCGCAAATTGGCGAAGCGCAACCTCCATTTCGCGGTGCAAAAAGCTGTGCCACAACCACGCGTTGAAGTTCAGTCCAGCAGTTGGTAATACCGTTCGCCGGCGCAAGCGCAGCAGAGAGTGCGCCCGTCCACGACGACTTCGCGCTTGAAGTTGATGCCTTCGCCGCATTGGGCGCAGATGACACGGGGACCTTTGAAGCCGGGCAGATCTTCGGGCGGAACCATGACCTTCACCCACTGCTTGTCAAAAAGAATGTCGTCGGAGAGCGCAGCGTAGGCCTTTTGCTGGCCAGCTTCTTTCTCGAGCTCGGGAAACTTATCGCGGGCGGCTTGCTTCGAGGATTCTTTGGCGGCGATGCGCACGGCGCGGCCGGTCTTCAGATCTACGAACGTGGCCGCGACTTTGCCCCAGTCACGGAATTTCAGGGCGCGCTTGCCGAGGCGGCAGTTGGCTACCAGCGCGACGGCGTCGGTGACGCAGCGGTCGATTTCTACATAGGTGACAATGCGCTTGCGCTCCGCGATGGGGTCATCGATGCCAAGCTCTCGCAGGCCGAGCATGGCCAGGCGCACGCCGAGGACTTGACCGGCGCAGAGGTGCCCGTGGGCTTGCGCGGCAAGGTCGAGGTATTCGGAGAGTGTTTTCATTGAAGCGATTGTAGCTCAGGACTTCAGGCAATAGGGGCTTCTTCCGGCGGACCCATCACTCCGACGTCGAAGGTCAAGGAAACGGCCCGTCCTCTGAAGAGGGCGGTTACAGCAGCGGTGGAAAAGCTTACGTCTTTTCCGGTGCGGACCAGGCGTGGGGTTTGCGCGCCTCGATGAAAGCGAAGACGGTCATGACCAGCGCTAATGCGGCGAGAAGGCCGTCGCGGAAAACGGTACTGATGGTGAGTGGCTCGGGGTTGGCAAAGCAGCCGCAGTTGATCTGCAGACCTAGCGCATAGCTGCGCACTACGGCTGCAAAGAATCCGAGAATGATCAAGCTGGTCAGCGTGCCCCAGATGCGCAGTTGCCAGCCGATCCAGAGGAGCAAGCCAAGAGCTATTTCGGCGAAAGGCAGCGTGTGCGCCACCAAATTCACCGCCTGGGGCGGGAGCATTTGGTAGGAATCCACCTGCATGGCGAAGAGTGACAAGGCGATCTTGATGGGAGGATGAGGATTCATGTTGGGCAGGAGGATTTTCGCGTAGCCGGCGTAGAGGAAGATTCCACCGAGGACGAGCCGGCCAATCAAGATAACAGTGCGACGGAGATTGAATGGACTGGATTGCAGCATGAAATCACAGTTGCATTTTGACAGTAAGTGCGCAACTACTTTTGGCTCAGGAGTTGGTCCAAAAAATTGTGAAGGATGTCGTAACTGACGACGCCGACGACCGGAAAGGTCTGTCCCTTACTGTGAATGATAGAAGTGGGCGTCTGATTGACGTGGTAACCCTGGCCGAGGGCATAGTCCTTGTCAATTCCGGCTTCCAGCGTGCCGCCCTTCACGAGCGCACGAACCTTGCCCATGTCGGCCACGGAGAGGACACTGGCAACCGTGCCATCCACGTCGCCGCTCTGCTCCCACTTCTCCTGATTCTGATAGAGAGCCTGCTCGACGGGCTCAACCTTGCCAATCTGAGCAGCGGCGCGGGCATAACGCGCAGCGACGCGGGAGTAGGCGTGCATAGGAAGAGGAAAATCGCGGTGGATCAGGTAAACCTTGCCGGTGCTCACGTAATTGTCCATCAGCTGACGATTGGTGCCGGTGTAGAGGGTCTTGCAAGCGGGACATTGGAAATCACTAAAAACTTCCATAACGACCGGCGCGGTCTTTGAGCCGAAGGCTTTGTGGGGATCGATGTCGGAGACGGCTCCTGCGGACTGCCGCACCTCCGCATGTGCCAGGAGTACGCAACAGAGGCCGAACAGAGTCCCAGCAAGAGTTACTGCAAGAATTCGCTGACGCATCATTCGATTCTCCCTCACAGTCAATTCAGCGAGCCTGTACTTGAAGCAATAGAGACGATTCTACCGCGAAATCGGGGAAATATGAGCCTCGCTTCTCACCGGGAAGGCGCGAGCGTATCCAGAGCATACACATTGAGATGCGGGTGGGGACCAGGAGTTTGTGTGGGATCAGGCGAATGTGAAAGCTGGAAGCAAGAAAAGAGCATATCCAATAACCTATTGTAAACAAGGTGTTTACTTCACAACTTAGGAGACTTGACAAACACACACTCAACTTGTATACTTCGCTTCGAGCTAGAGTCAACGAGACGGGATGGCCGAGCTTCTGGGCTGAGTCAGCTTGAGCGAGGCGAAATCCACGATGAGTGACATAGCTGGTTTCAGGGAGGAGTAGCAGCGATGACCAAGATTATTGGGATTGACCTGGGGACGACAAACTCCGTGGTTGCCGTCATGCAAGGCGGCGAACCGGTGGTGATCCCCAACCAGGAAGGCGCTCGCACGACTCCGTCTGTCGTGGCCATCACAAAGACGGGCGAGCGTTTGGTAGGACAGGTAGCAAAACGGCAGGCGGTGACGAACCCCGAAAACACCGTGTATTCGATCAAGCGCTTCATGGGCCGCCGATTTGATGAGGTTGGCGAAGAGATGCGGCGTATCCCCTACAAGGTCGTCAAGGGAGAACACGACGACGCGCGAGTAGAGATTTTGGGCAAGGTTTACAGTCCACCTCAGATTTCGGCGATGATCCTCGGCAAGCTGAAGGCTGCCGCGGAAGATTTCCTCGGCGAAAAAGTGACCAAGGCGGTAATTACCGTGCCGGCGTACTTTAACGACGCACAGCGGCAGGCAACCAAGCAGGCAGGCGAAATCGCCGGCATGGAAGTGGTGCGCATCATCAACGAGCCGACAGCGGCGGCGCTGGCGTACGGGCTGGACAAGAAGAGCGACGAGACTATCGCCGTGTACGACCTTGGCGGCGGCACGTTCGACATCTCGGTCCTGGAAGTCGGCAGCGGCGTGGTCGAAGTGAAGTCCACGAATGGCGACACGCACCTCGGCGGCGATGACGTTGATCAACGGATCGTGGACTGGCTCATCGACGAGTTCAAGAAAGAGAACAACATCGACCTGAGCAAAGACCGCATGGCGCTGCAACGCCTGAAGGAAGCGGCGGAAAAGGCCAAGATCGAACTTTCGCAAATGATGGAGACGGAGATTAATCTGCCGTTCATCACCGCGGGTGCGAGTGGGCCAATCCACATGCAGCGGAAGCTGACGCGGATGCGGCTTGAACAATTGATGAACGACCTGCTCGAACGGTCCATGAAGCCGGTGAAGCAGGCACTCGAAGACGCCAAGATGACGCCCAACGACATCCAGGAAGTGGTGTTGGTGGGAGGCTCGACACGCATTCCGAAGGTGCAAGAGCTAGTGCGCACGTTCTTTGGCGGGAAGGAACTCCACAAGGGCGTGAACCCTGACGAAGTCGTGGCGGTGGGCGCGGCCATTCAGGGCGCGGTGCTCGGCGGCGAAGTCAAGGACATCCTGCTGCTGGACGTGACGCCGCTTTCGCTGGGCGTCGAGACACTCGGCGGCGTGATGACCGTGCAGATCCCGCGCAACACGACGATCCCGACGCGCAAGGTGGAGACGTATTCGACGGCGTCAGACAACCAGCCGGGCGTGGAGATTCACGTCCTGCAGGGCGAGCGCAAGTTCGCGAAAGACAACCGTTCACTTGGAACGTTTAAGCTGGATGGAATTCCGCCAGCTCCGCGCGGCGTGCCGCAGGTCGAGGTGACGTTCGATATCGATGCGAACGGCATCTTGAACGTGAGCGCGAAGGACAAAGCCACGAACAAGGAGCAGAAGATCACCATCACCGCATCGAGCGGCCTGACCAAGGAAGAGGCCGAGAAGATGCGGACCGAAGCCGAATCGCACGCAGAGGACGATCGCCGCCGGATGGAGGAAGTCGAGGCGCGTAACCGGCTTGACGGCATCGTGTACCAGGCCGAAAAGATGGTCCGCGAGAATCGCGAGAAGATTGCGGAAGCGGACGTCAAGGCGGCTGAAGAAGCGATCGAGGACGCGAAAAAGGCCATGACCGAAGGCGGAACGGCGCGGCTCCGCTCGGCGACAGAAAACATCGAGCGCGCGCTGCACAAAGTCGCCGAGGTGCTTTACAAAGCTGGCCAGGCGGCGAGTGGCGCTGAACAGGCTGGTGCAGCGGGTGCGGGAGCCGGCGGTTCGTCTGCTGGTCCTGGCGCTGGCGGAGCGCAGGGCGGCAAGCCCAGCGATGTGATCGACGCTGAGTACGTAGACGTGGACGAGAACAAGCGGCCGAATTAACGCATGAACCGTAGGGGCACGAACTATCGTGCCCCTACAGTCTTTTCAACAGAGCATCGATGCCGACGACAACGAAACAGGATTATTACGAACTGCTGGGAGTCTCGCGCAGGGCGAGTGCGAAGGATATTCGTACCGCATTTCGCAAACTGGCCCGGAAATATCATCCGGACCTAAATCCCGGCGACAAATCCTCAGAAGAAAAGTTCAAGCAGTTGCAGGAAGCCTACGACGTCCTGTCCGATTCGAAGAAGCGGCAGATGTACGACCAGTACGGCTTCTATAGCGACAATATCCCGCCCGGTGGGCCCGGAGGGACGGGAGCCGACAGCGGCCACCCCGACATCAACTTTGATTTTGGCGGATTCGATTTTGGCGGCGGAACGGGCACCGCAGGGGGCGGGTCGGGCTTTCGCGATCTCTTCAGCCAGTTTTTCCGTGGCGGACGCGGCGCCGAGATGGAACCGGAGCAAGAATCCGGCAACGACCTCGAATACCAGATTGAGATCGATTTTTGGGATGCGGTTCGCGGCGCGGTGAAAAAGCTTTCGATCACACGGCTAGATTCATGTGAGACCTGCCACGGCACTGGCGCGCTGGGTTCGCCGCAAACGTGCACGGCCTGCGGTGGCACGGGAACAATTAAACAGGCCGCAGGCAAGATGCGCTTCAACGTGCCATGCACGCGGTGCGGCGGAACGGGCAAGCTGCGGACGGCTTGCAAGACCTGCGGCGGTGAGGGACGCGTGCGGCGGACAGAGACGATTGATGTGCGCATTCCGCCGGGCGTAGCGAACGGCGGGCGCGTGCGCGTTCCAGGGAAAGGCAACGCGGGGACCATGGGCGCGCCGGCGGGCGATTTGTACCTGCGAGTCGAGGTCAAGCCGCACCCATTTTTCGAACGGCGCGGAAATGATTTGTATACCAAGGTGCCGGTGACGGTAAGCGAAGCGACGCTAGGCGCGAAGATCGAAGTGCCGACGATCGATGGGACTTCGTCCGAGGGGCGTCCCTCGCCGGGACGCGCGATCGTGCGCATTCCACCGGGGACGCATAGTGGAAAGACGCTGCGGCTGCGCGAGAAGGGCGTAACCAGCGCACGGAACGGCGCGCGCGGTGATCAGTACGTGGAGATTCAGGTGGTTGTGCCGCAGCCGACCGATGAGCGCGTACGAAAATTGATGAAGGAGCTGGAGGCCATCGCACCAGAGGATCCCCGGAAGGATTTGTTTGGGAAGGCGGGAGTGTAAGAGAAGAGCTATGTCGCCACGAGGAAAAAAACGGGCCAGAGCGGGCTACATGATCAGCGCCGTGGCGGAGCTGTATAAGCTGCACCCGCAGACGCTGCGGCTCTATGAACGCGTGGGACTGCTGAAGCCGTCGCGGTCCCAGGGAAACACTCGCCTGTATACCGACTCCGACCTCGAGCGCCTGGATGTGATCCTCACGCTTGCGCGGGACATGGGAGTGAACCTCGCGGGAATCGAGATTATCCTGAACATGCGCGAAAAGATGATCGAGATGGAGTGGCAGATGGGAGAGTTCGCGCAGGTCGTACAACAGGAGCTCTCGCGGGTGGCGTCGCACAAGGATGAGAGAGCGTCGCGGCACGCGATTGTGCGAGCCACGCCACGAGTGACACGAACTTCTTAGCGGGACACACATTCCTGTGCGTCCCCATTAATCCGCAGTCAGGGTGAGAAAAAAGGACGGACAAGAATGCCTGCCCACTCCCGCAAACGGAAGCCTGTGCCACCACGGCCTTCCACAGGTTTCCCAGAGCAGACAACTTGCCGTGAACGCAATGCGACCGTATGCTGTGGGCATGGCGCTTGAGGATTGCCCGCTGTGCAAAGGAACGGGGTGGAAGCTTGTACCGCGGCCAGGCAGCGTGGAGGGAAGCGTCGCCGCGGCATGCGACTGCGGGATGAATGAGCGCGCCGCGCGGGTGGTGGAACGCGCGCGGATTCCAAAGCGATACGAGCACTGCGATTTTGAGAGCTACGTTACCGACCTCATCGATGAAAAGACCTGGACGGCGCAACATGCTCAATCGCTGAAGGAAGCGAAACTGCTCGCGCAGGGATTTGTGCGGGACTATCCGGGCGCCGCGGAAAAGGGCTTGCTCGTGATGGGGCCGACGGGCGTCGGAAAGACGCATCTTGCGGTCGCCGCGCTGAAGGAATTGATCCGGCGCGGACACGGCGGCCTCTTCTGCGATTACCGCGAACTCTTGAAAGAAATTCAGGCAAGCTACAACCCGGCGAGTGAATCTACGGAGATGGGGATTCTTGAGCCGATCCGTACGGTTGAGATTCTTGTGCTCGACGATCTCGGCGCGAGCAAGCCCTCGGCATGGGTGTTGGACATTATTGGTTTGGTGTTGAATGCGCGATACAACGAGCGCCGAGCCACGATTTTAACCACAAATTACTTGGATGAAGCTGCTAGCGCTGAGCCTGCGCCGAAGCTGCCGGGTGGCCAGCGCGTCACAGTGCGCGAAGACACGCTGGCGGATCGCATCGGCGCACGAATGCGCTCGCGCCTGTTCGAAATGTGCCGCACGGTGGAAGTGTTCGCGCCGGATTTTCGCCGCGAAGTGCGCCAGGCAGGCCGCGCTCGGGCATAAAGACTGCTCTGGCGGTTCATTGACAGGGGGCAAAGGCGGCGCGTATCATTTTGACGTTGCAGCGTTTCTGACGCCCGCAGCATCTGTGTCCCAGTGGCCGCCTAGCGGTCAACCTCCTTGCATAAAACCCATAAGGGAATCCGCAAGGAATCTTTTTCGACAAAACAGGGATTCTTATCCCGGAGGCACTCAACCATGTTTTCTGACCACGACAACCTTGCATCGGCGGCAGCCGCCGTTCCTGCACCTGATTCTGAACCTGCTCAAACTAACCAACCTACCGAAGTGAATTCTGCGGACGCGAGTGCGGCAGAGAATTCCACGGAAGCGAGCGCGACGGAGACCGCCGCGCCTGTTAATGCGGTTTCAGAAGAGACGCACGAGGCTCCGACAGCACAAACCGAATCCTCCCCGGAGCAGGCCGCGGGGACGGCGGCCGGGGCAGAGGGACACGGCGCTGGCGTCCCCGTTGATCCCGAAGCTGCGGCAACGGCCGAGGAAGCCGCCGGCTCCGAGGAGATGAGCAAGCTGATGGAGCAGTACAGCGAGCAGCAGGAAGCTGCTTCGCAGAGCGAGATTATCGAGGTCAAGGTTGTCGCGTACACGGAACAAGGCGTAGTGGTCGACCTCGGACAAAAGTCCGAAGGACTGATTCCCGCCGCAGAATTCACCGAGACCGACATTCCGCGCCCGGAGCCGAACGCCACCATCGAAGTGCAGCGCACGGGCGAGCACAAAGACGGTTACATCATTCTTTCGTACCAGAAGGCGCTACGCCGGCGCACGTGGGAAAGGATTGATGCGGCCTATAAGGCGAAGCAAACGATTACAGGTAAAGTTGTGGACCGCATCAAGGGCGGCCTCGTCGTGGATATCGGCGTGCGCGCGTTTTTGCCGGGCTCGCAGTATGACCTGCGGCCAGTGCAGAACTTGGACAATTTGGCCGGCACCGACGTGCAAGTGCGTGTCACGAAGCTGAACCGCCGCCGCGGTAACGTGGTGGTAAGCCGCCGCGCACCGCTTGAACAAGAACAGCAAGCCAAGCGCGCTGCGCTGATGGAGACGCTGAGCGAAGGACAGATCGTGCACGGACACGTGAAAAACGTGACCGAGTACGGCGCCTTCGTCGATCTGGGCGGAATTGACGGGCTTCTGCACTTGACGGACCTGAGTTGGGGGCGCGTGAAGCATCCCTCCGACGTGGTGAAACCGGAGCAAGAGCTGGATGTCATCATTCTCAAGTTCGATAAGGAAAAGCAGCGTGTATCGCTGGGGCTGAAGCAATTGATCCCTGACCCGTGGGTCAACGCGGCGGAAAAGTATCCCGCCGGCGGCAAGTACAAGGGCAAAGTCGTCGGCGTTGTCGATTACGGTGCGTTCGTCGAGTTAGAGCAAGGCATCGAAGGCCTGGTCCACGTGACGGAGATGAGCTGGGCGAAAAAGGCTACGCACCCCTCGAAGGTCGTAAAGGTGGGCGATGAAGTTGACGTCGTAGTGCTGGACATCAAGCCGAGCGACCGCCGCGTCTCACTGGGCATAAAGCAGGCGCTGCCGGATCCATGGATGCAAACGGCGGAGAAGTATCCTGTCGGCACGGTGGTTACCGGAAAGGTGCGCAACATCGCGGAGTTCGGCGCGTTCGTCGAAATCGAGGACGGTTTCGACGGGCTCGTGCACGTCGGTGACGTGAGCTGGACCGGCCGCGTGAAGAATCCGCACGAGGTGTTCAAGAAGGGCGAACCGGTGACGGCGAAGGTGCTGAAAATTGACCCGGAGAATCGCCGCGTATCACTGGGCATCAAACAGGTAAACGACATCTGGGGCGACTGGTTCAAGCAGCACAAGGTCGGACAGATCGTGAAGGGCAAGGTCTCGCGGATCGCCATGTTCGGCGCGTTCGTCGAATTGGGCGAGAACATCGAAGGCCTCTGCCACAACACGGAAATCGAGGACCGCAAGCGGCGCGATGAGGGTCACACGCCAATGCACCGCACGACGACCGGGCCGCTTAAGAGCGCCGGGCCGCTCGAGCCAGGCAAGGAATACGATTTCAAGATCATCAAGATCAGCCCGGAGACGCGGCGGATCGGCTTGAGCTATCGCGCAGCGGCAAAGCAGATAGAACGCCGCGAGATCGAGCAGTACCGCACGACGTCGAAGTCATCGTCGACGGCGACGATCGGCGACGCGATTCAGTCCAAGCTTTCGGCGCGTTAGTTTGTTCCTTGGGGATGGGACCGGCAGCAGCCTGCCCATCCGGGACCGTCGGCGGAATTTCGTTTACCTGAAGGTCATTTTAGTGATAGGAAGGGGGGCAATCAGGGGGACGGCGCCCCTCTAAGCTGTTTCGCTTCAAAAAGCTACGGCTGCCGGTACCCCGGCGGCGAACCGAGGCATGCGGAAAATGACCAAGCAACCGACATTGACGAAAGCTGACCTCATCGAAGAAGTGTTGCGCGTAACCGAACTCCCCCGCAAGGAGTCGGAAACGATTGTCGAGACCATTTTTGAGAGCATCATCCAATCGCTGCAGAAAGGCGACAAGATCGAGATTCGCGGCTTCGGCAGCTTCCGGACGCGGCAGCGTCGAGGGCGCGTGGGGCGCAACCCAAAGACCGGCGCGAAAGTCGAAGTGCCGGCGAAAAAGATCCCCTTCTTCAAGCCCAGCAAAGAGCTGAAGGACTTTGTGAATAGCGCCGAGGCGCAGGCATCCGCCGGGGCTGCCTCCGGCAACGCGCCGCATTCCTAGGATCCAAACGTCCCAATTCCCTCGTCTTGACTGAGTAGCGCCGGCAACTTGCCGGCGTTTTTGTGCGGGAAAGATAAAACCGCCAGCGGGACTCTGGCGCTACACGAGAAAAAACACAGATCAAAGCCGGTGACACTCGCGCATTATTTTTGCGCTATGCTGTGCGCAGGTTTTTGACGCGAGGCACCCGACGCAATGGACTATATCTGGACTCCCTGGCGCTACCAGTACATGGCGCAAGTCAACAGCGGTAATCAGCCGGAATGCATTTTCTGCGACGCGGTGGCGAGGAACAATGACGCCGAGACTCTGATTGTCCATCGCGGCGCGAATGCCTTCGTCATCTTAAACAGATACCCGTATACATCGGGACACGTCATGATCGTGCCATACGCCCATGTGGCCGAATTGAACTTGTGCGCGGCAGAGGCGCTGAAAGAGATGATGCAGCTCGCGCAACGCGTCGAGACGGCTCTCCACGCGACCTACAAACCGGACGGAATGAACCTTGGTATGAATCTGGGGCGCGCCGCAGGAGCGGGAGTGACGGGACACCTGCACCTGCACGCCCTGCCTCGCTGGATCGGCGATACGAACTTTATGACCGTGACTGGTGAGACCCGCGTCCACCCGGAAGATTTGCAAACCACGTACGACCGGCTTCGCAAAACCCTCCTCTAAGCTGCAGGCGGATAGGGACGTAAAATGCAGAATAGGAACGTCTGTCAGGTTTGTGCACGGAGAAAACACCTTTGAACCTTGAGCTGACGGAAGAACAGAAACTACTGCAGAAGAGTGTGCGCGAGTTCGCGGAATCCGAAGTGAAGCCGCTCGCCAAGGAGCTGGACGAGACGGGTAACTTTCCGCGCGAGCTCTTCCAGAAGGCTGCGGAGCTCGGCTTGACCGGCGTGGCCTTTCCGGAAGTCGAAGGCGGCGCCGGCTTCGACCATGTAGCGTACGCCATCGTGATTGAAGAAATCTCGCGCTGCTGCGCTTCGACCGGCGTGATTCTTTCCGTGCAGAACTCGCTTTATTGCGACCCGATTCATCGCTTTGGTACGGAAGAACAAAAGAAACATTTTCTGCAGCCCTTCGCGCGCGGGGAAAAGATCGGATGTTACGCCTTGACCGAGCCGCAGGCGGGCTCGAACGCCGCGGCTCTGCAGACCAAGGCGGTGAAAAAAGGCGAGAAGTACGTCGTCAATGGAACCAAGGCTTGGATCACGAACGGTGGCGCCGCAGATGCGGCGATCGTCTATGTGAATACCGAGCCGGCGAAAGGTGAGAAAGGCATCAGCGCGTTGGTGGTTGAGAAAGGCACGCCGGGCTTCAAAATAGGCAAAGAAGAAAAGAAGCTGGGCATCAACGCAACGGCGTGCTGTGAGCTGGTGTTCACCGATTGCGAAGTGCCGGTGGCGAATCGCATCGGCAACGAAGGCGAAGGCTACAAGGTAGCGCTTTCGACTCTCGACGGCGGACGAATCGGCATCGCCGCACAGGCCACGGGAATCGCCCAGGGCGCGTTCGAAGCAGCACTAGCATATTCACAACAGCGTATGGCCTTCGGCCAGCCGATTTCACAGTTCCAGGCGATTCAGTTCATGCTCGCCGATATGTCCACGGAGATCGATGCGGCGAGGTTGCTTGTACGCAAGGCCGCGTGGAAGCAGGATACCGGTGCGCGATTCAGCATGGACGCGGCCATCGCGAAGCTCTTCGCGAGCGAGATGGCCACCCGCGTGACGCACAAAGCGATTCAGGTGCACGGCGGCTACGGCTACAGCCACGAGTACCCGGTTGAGCGCGCTTATCGCGACGCGCGCATCACCGAAATTTACGAGGGCACAAGCGAAATCCAACGCCTGGTGATTTCTTCCTGGGTCCTGAAGTCTTAGACGCCCCGTAGTATCCTGACGGCGTGCTGGAACTCGACTGTGGACTCGATTTTGATCCGTCGCGCGAGGAAGAGTTTTTCCCTGCCCTGCCTGCGCGTGCGGCGGTTTGCCTGATCGAACCGCGCGAGGAAAGGGCCGAGCCGTTCCTCATTCGCACACAGGATTTGCGAAGGCGGCTGCAACGGCTGCTGGGTCCCGTTGATCCGGCGAGCAAGCGGCTGAATTTGCACGACTTTGCGCGCAGCGTGCGGTATCGAATGACAGGCTCGGCATTCGAACAGTCCCTTGCGTACTATCAGCACGCAAAACAGATTTTCCCGAAGCGCTATCGCGACCTGATGCGGCTGCGCCCGCCCGCGGTGTTGAAGGTGAGCCTGCGCAACGCATATCCGCGTTGCTACGTGACCCGGCGGATTCCCGTAGATGAGAATGGCGCTCCGACGTCGGGCGCGTACTACGGCCCGTTCGCGTCGCGGCGTTCGGCAGAAGCGTTCGCCGAGCGCGCGCTGGATTTTTTCAAAGTACGGCGCTGCCAGATCAAAATCCGCCGCGACCCTTCCTTCCCGGGCTGTCTGTATTCAGAGATGAAGATGTGCCTCGCGCCGTGTTTTGCTGGCTGCACGAAAGAAGAGTACGACGCAGAAGTGCAGAGGCTGGTGAAGTTTCTGGACACGAGCGGCGGCTCACTGCGTTCAACGATTGAACAGGAGCGCGAGCAGGCCAGCGGAGAGCTCGACTTCGAGCGGGCATCCGCGGTGCACAAGAAAATCGAAAAGCTGAATGATGTACTGCGAGGCTCCCCGGAGTTGGCGCGGCGGATTCAGGACGTGAACGCAGTTATCCTGCAACGCGCCGCCGAGCAACAGACCATCGGCGTTTACGCGGTCCATGGAGGAAGGCTCGCGGAGCCGTTTTTCTTGCGATTCGCCGAAATTGCCAGCCAGCCACGGTCGGCGGAACAAATATTTCGAGATTATCTCGAAGAACCTTCTAAGCAAGATAGAAAGAGATTTCTCGCTCCACACGAAATGACGGGGAGGGATGATTTGGGAGAGCACCTGTGGCTGGTGGCCCGCTGGTATTACAGCAACCCGCGTGAGGGCGAGATTTTCTTTCACGAAAAAGACTGGCCGTACCGGCGCATTCTGCGCGCATGCTCGCGGCTGCTTGCGCCGCCAGAGCCGTCGCCCAAGAGTTGAGGCGCTTCGTAAACCCGGCAGGACGTGCAAGAAATCTCTGCACGCGGCGCACAAAGCGACAGCCGGATGAGCAGCCCTGCTATACTTCCGCATCGTGCCTTTTGAACGCCAAGGATGGATCACGCGACAATGACAGCGCACGCCACGCCGGCGTCCACCCGCCAGTACGCAAAGCGGTTTGCCGCCAAAACCGCTGAGGGGCATTTCCGCGAGGCGCGCGGGCTGACGCTTTCTTCGTTGGGCATCGGCACGTACCTGGGCCAGCCTGACGCGAAAACCGACGAGAGCTACACTGCGGCATTGGTTGCGGCAGCCGAGAGCGGAATCAACGTCATCGACACAGCAATCAACTATCGCTTCCAGCGGAGCGAGCGCAACATCGGTGCGGCTATCCGGCAACTCGCTGCGAAAGGAATTTCGCGCGAAGAGCTGATCCTTTGTACGAAGGGCGGTTATTTGACGCCGGATGGGTCAATGCCTGCCGATCCGAACGAGTATTTTTTCCGGGAATATCTCCAGCCGGGAGTGCTGAGCGCAGCGGATATCGTCGCCGGCAGTCACAGCATGACGCCACGGTATCTAGAGGACCAGCTCGGGCGGAGTTTGCGTAATCTTGGCGTTGACTGCATCGATGTCTACTATCTTCACAATCCGGAGACACAATTGGGCGAAGTTTTGCGGCCGGATTTCCTGGAACGCGTGCGGGATGCCTTCATCTACCTAGAGTCTGCCGTGGCTGCGGGAAAGATTCAGTTCTATGGCATGGCTACGTGGAATGGATTCCGGCAAGAGGCCAGCGCCCGCGACGCCATGCAACTCGGCGAATTCGCGCAGATCGCGAAGGACATTGCCGGAGAAGGGCATCGCTTTCGCTTCGTGCAGCTTCCCTTCAACCTAGGGATGACGGAGGCGCTGACGCTGGGGAATCAATCGCTGGGGGAACGCAATCGAACCGCCATGGAAGCAGCGAGCGAGCTGGACATCACGCTAATCGCCAGCGCCTCGCTGCTGCAGGGACAAGTTGCGCGGAATCTGCCAGCGTTTGTGGGCGAAGCGCTGGGGCTCGCGAATGACGCGGAGCGCGCACTACAGTTTGTGCGGTCATCGCCGGGAATTACCACCGCGCTGGTCGGGATGTCACGCGTCGAGCATGTGCGAGCGAACGCGCGGCTAGCGGGCGTACCGCCTGCGACGGTGGAGGAATTCAGCAAGCTCTTCTCCCGCGGCGAGAGCGCTTAAAATCAGGGTTCCGTCGAGTCTACTCGTGGGCTTGCGGATGACGCTCCGTGAGCCAATTTGTAATGGCGCGGCCTAGCTGGTCGAGCTTCCCGGCGAAAAAATGATCCGCGTCTTTCACGGCCGTCAGCCGGTTTTCGCCCGGCAGCGAAACGACGAGCGTCTCAAGCCTCTCCAGCGATCCGTACTTATCTTTGCTTCCCTGCACAAATAATTTCGGTTTGCTGCAGCCCGACAGGTAAGTAAAATTCGAATCGTTTAACGGTGCTCCGATCCCGATCAACTCGGCGACGCGAACATCTTCGCAGCCGACCCGCAGACCCACCCACGAGCCAAAACTGAATCCGGCGAGCAGCACGGGCACGCCGGGAAATTCATCGGCTAGAAAATCGAGCGCCGCCCTCACATCGCCTTGCTCACCGCGGCCGCCATCAAAGGCTCCCGCACTCATCCCTGCGCCTCGGAAATTGAATCGCAGGACCGGCAAGCCAAATTCGTCCAGCGATTTTGCAGCCTGATAGACCACTTTATTGTGCATCGTTCCGCCGAAGAGCGGATGGGGATGACAGATAAGCGCGGCAAGCAGCGGTCTCTTGCTATTCGCGGGGCGCCAGAGGATGGCTTCGAGGCGCCCCGTGGGACCATCGAGAAAAAAGTTTCGCGATGCATGAGTAGCGGCCATGGAAGCAGAATTCCGAAGTTATGAGTGTAGCTGAGTGCGAGAATAATCGGAGTTGGGATGAGCAGGATCGATCAAGGCAAGCGTTCCACGGTGACGGCGAGAGCGCTGCTTTCCGGCAGCGGCTCGACCCGCACTATTCGCGCCCGGATTTCCGATCCCCCTTGCCACGGAGCTGATGCATGCGGATCAAAGGACACTAGGAGACGATCACTGAGCGCGTACTCGCGGCCACTCACAAAACGAAGCCCCTCGGGCGAAACATCGAGCGTCATGGCTTCTTCGAACCAGGGGATGCGTTCCGGCCGCACATGAACCGGCATTGCCAGGCTGCGGCGGGGGCTGGCGCGGCGTTCGAGATCCGGATAATGTCCGTGTCCGTTGCCATTGGAAGCCGCATGTCTCCTCTTTTCGAATTGTAGAGCGACGAGCAGAGTCGTTCCCGCAGCTGCGCCAGGCTCGCAGCGAACCACACGCGCGGGAACTTCCGGCTGTCCCTGGGGTATCGACGCATCGTAAGGGAACGTGATCCACAGCGCGATGCCTGGCGCATGAGATTCCTGGCAGGAGAGGAGCAGACCACCACGAGAGACGTTCAACGATTCGCAAGTCTCGCTTCTCTGACCGAAGGGCGTAGTCCAGCGAACTCTTACCGGGAGGTGAAGCCGCGCGCGGCGATGCTCGCGGTTAGGCATTTCTCAAACCATACTGCTCGCAAGCAGGCGGTGTAAGTCCAAGTATACGCCGGAGTTATCCAAACAGCCAAGACCTCGTACTAGGACAAAAATTCCTCAAATTCGCGTTGCAGTTTCCCTTTTCTGATGTTAGCGTTCGTCAGATTCCAGCCAGCCGGGGGTGACATGAGTGACGGAGCCGACCGCCGCGAAGCGCGGCGATTCACTATGACCCTGCCGTTGCGCGTCCTGCCGCGTGCGGCGCAGGGATCCGAACTTCAGGCGCATACCCGCGACGTAAGTTACCGCGGCCTCTATTTTGTTGTTGATGCCAATTTCGAAATCGGCGGCGAAATTGAGTTCGTGATCACTCTGCCGCAACAAGTGACCCAAGTCGGGGGAGTCGACATCCGCTGCCGTGGCACGATTGTGCGAGTCGATTTGGACCCGGACGGCCGCAGGGGAATCGCCGCAAAGATCGAGCGCTACGAATTTCTGCCTGGTGCGGCGCCCGCCGCTTAACTTCATTCCTGCCTGCATTAAGTTGCGGTACTGGGTCAGTTTGCGAGGCCAATCTTGGATCACTTCCGAGTGGCCGACCACCCGGAAGTTGGCCAGACCAGTCAATAGAAGCGCGTTTCTAATCCGACTGGCGAACCGATAACTTCCGGGTTGCTCGTGATACTTCCGCAGTGGGCAACGGCAAACAGAGAAAGGCAAGGAGCGCTGACAGAAAGCCGCACGACTATTGCGGGAGACCCGTTTTATAGAGAATGGCTTTGTGGCGCGGGTCAGGGCTGTAGGGGTCGTATACTGGAGCGCCTTTACATCGATAACTGCTTGCCTTTAACAGTGGAATTATTTCGTC
>Ga0307477_10000919_pt1 | contig 27592 bp, 19 predicted proteins | sample atmos_gasesECM2C_FD_203316 | JGI IMG/M metagenome (GOLD analysis project Ga0307477, IMG submission 203316) | Hardwood forest soil microbial communities from Morgan-Monroe State Forest, Indiana, United States - atmos_gasesECM2C_515 | ecosystem: Environmental > Terrestrial > Soil > Temperate...
CAATCTGCAAATCGGGTGTCGATTCCCCACTACCCCGTTCGACGCGTAAGTGGAGCCGCACCGCGCACCCGGCGCCTCGCAACTTTCCAGGACCAGCGCGGGCCAAGCTCCTATATAAGAGTAGCGGCCCTGATATGGAGTCCGCTCAGCACTCAAGGAGAACGCCATGCGCTTCATGATGATCGCGTTTCCGAAAAACTACCTAAATGCGAAGCCCGGCTGGGCACCCGACCTCAAAGACATGCAGAACATGAGGAAATACAACGAGGAGTTACAGAAAGCGGGCGTGCTGCTGGCGCTCGACGGTCTGACCCCGCCCGCGACGATGAGCGCGCGCGTCACCTTCAAAAGCGGAAAATCGAAAGTTACCGACGGCCCGTTTATCGAAGCGAAGGAAGTCATCGGCGGCTTCTGGATCATCCAGGTGAAGTCGCGCGAAGAGGCGCTCGAATGGGCCTCGCGCATCCCCGGTCCGGATGACGTAATGGTCGAAGTCCGCCGGTTGTTTGACATAAGCGACTTTACAGGCGACGTTCAGGAGAAGATCGCAGAGTTCGAGCAGGCCGACGCTAGTAAGGTGGCCCAACAGTAAAAAAACTCTCGGCGCTATGTCGATTTCGCGTTGCCTCGTACGACTGTCTATGTAGCCGCCACCGGAGAATGGAGAACTCATGAGCCAGTATTTGGTTGCGATTCACCATCCCGACAACTTCGACCCGTCCGCAGAGAGCGAAGCGACGGTCCGCGCTATCGACGCGCTCAACGAAGAGATGGCGGCTGCCGGCGTCGTCGTTTTCGTAGGCGGCCTAACCCCGGTTCGCGAGGCGAAGTCGCTACGAGCGCAACCCGATGGGAAGGTACTCATCACCGACGGGCCGTATCTGGAGACCAAGGAGCACATCGGCGGTTTTTGGGTGCTGGAAGCCGCTAACCTGGAGGACGCGCTGGCGTGGGGGCGCAAGGCGGTCGTCGCCTGCCGGGCGCCGGTGGAAGTGCGCGCGTTTGGCATTCCAACGTAAGCAACCGAGCGGCAGTGACAACACTCCCGGCGATGGCGGCCTGCCGGGCAAAATCAGATAAGACTCGGTAGGGACTCAGTCATGAGAAAAGTGAATGTGCTTGAATTTGTCTCCCGTTGATGGAGTCATACAAGCCCCAGGCGGGCCCAAGGAAGATACCAGTGGCGGCTTCGCGTACGGCGGCACGTCCCGCGGGATTCCACAACCGAATCGGTGTCCGAATTTGGACATCGGCAGCCATAAACGAGCATCGTCTTTGACGCAGCCCGTGATAAGTGATTTACAATGTGGATATTTCTATTGGCACGCGTGGTGCTGAAAAACGTCAAGGGGGGAGAAACATGTCATTTTTCCGCGATTTAAGAGTTGCGTTCCACTCATTGATGCGCTCGAAAGGGCTTGCGGCCATTGTGATCCTCACGCTGGCGCTCGGTATCGGCGCCAACGCGGCGATCTTCACGCTCGTGCGCGGAGTGCTGCTCAAGCCGCTGGTCAACCGTGACGAGAACCGGCTGATCTATATCCGCCAGAGCGCCCCCAGCATGGGCGAGGACAACACAACGTTTTCTGTGCCGGAAATCAGGGACATCGAACCCAGCATCCGCTCCGTAAGCGAGTTCGGCGATTTTTCGCAGATGGGCTTCACGATGCTCGGGCTCGGTGAACCTCGCGGAGTGCAAGGTGGCGTCGTCAGCGGCAACTACTTTGAAGTAATGGGGCTGCGTCCTGTTCTCGGGCGCCTCATCGGACCTCAAGACGACGGCCCCAATGCAGCCGGCGTCATCGTGCTCACGTATCGCTTCTGGTCCACGGTTTACAAAAAAGATCCTAATGTAATCGGCAAAACAGTTAGCCTCAGCAGCATTGGCGATCGTCCCGCCACGGTGATCGGCGTCCTTGAACCCTGTGTGCCGTATCCCGCGGATACAGAGATTATCGGCAACGTGGTCACGAGTCCGCATCATCTTTCCGCCACCATGGTCACGGGCCGCGTCCATCGCATGACCGAACTCTTCGGTAAGCTTGCTCCCGGCGCCACTCTCGACCAGGCTCGCACCGAGTTGCGCACCGTTTATGCATCCATGGAGAAGGACCACGCCGATGCGTATCCCGATAACGGCGGCTTCCGGATTGACGCTCGGATGCTGCGGGACCAGATTACTTCCGGCGCGCGTACCGTTCTGCTCGTCCTTCTCGCCGCCTCGGGCTTGGTCTTCATCATCGCCTGCTCGAACGTTGCCAACCTGATTCTGGCGCGGACGGTTCGCCGTGAGGGCGAACTCTCGATACGCGCTGCGCTCGGCGCAAGCACTGGCGCGCTGCGCCGCATGTTGTTAGCGGAAAGCCTTTTGCTCTGCGGCGCAGGCGCGGCCATCGCTTTAATCATCGCGCAGCCATTGGTCACCATCCTGGCTCGATACGCCTCGCGCTTTTCTGTCCGCGCGCTGGATTTGACGGTCGATTCCAGCCTGCTCTGGGTGGGCGTGGCGCTAGCAGTAGTCGCCGCGGTGATTTTGGCGTTTGTGCCGCGCCTGCCTTCGGCTAACGCGTCGAATGGCATGAACCTCGCGAGCGGCAGCGTCCGCATCACCAGCAGCACCAGCCGACGCCAGCGTGCCTTTGCAGTCACACAAATCGCCGCGTCCTTCGTGCTGTTGGCGGGCGCAAGCATGTTGATCACAACGCTAATCGCGTTGCAAAAGACCCAGACCGGTGTCGATACGCGTCGCGTCCTTGTCATCGACGTTCCGGCGCTGTACAACGGAAAAACGACTCAGCAAGTCCTCGATTTCTACAAGGAAACGATACGTCGCATCGATGCGCTACCCGGCGTCACTGATACGGCTGTCGCTGCGATCGCTCCCTGGCGTGATGCTGACAACTTTGGTGTAGGTTTGCAATTCTCTGGTGATGGTCACGTACATGGCAAAGACGATCCTCGCGCGATGTGGCGCACCATCTCTCCCGGCTTTTTCACCGCGCTTGGCGTTCCCATCATTGCCGGCCGCGATTTCAACGCGCTCGATGACCAGAATCAAGAGCCGGTCGCGGTAGTCAGCGCGAGTCTCGCACAGCGCATGTTTCCCGGTCAGGATCCGATCAATCGGCATGTCTATTGGACCGATCCCGTGCTCGAGTTCCTACCCGGGTCGGAAGCGGAAAAGTCTCGATTCAAGTCCCCGCACCGCATTATCGGTGTCGCCGCCGATGTGGACGACGAACATATCGTTCCAACGCCCACCTCGACCATTTATAGCACGTTCGCAGACGCCCCCATGTTCGGTGGTCACCTCTTCATCCACACCAACGCAAATCCTTATTCGCTTGTAACGCCGGTAACGAAAATTATTCGGGGTATGTCCGCCGATGAACCCGTTGAGCACGCCGCCACTCTCGAAGACATCCGTGCAAAAGTTCTTGCGCCAGACCGCTTGAACTCCCTGGTCTTTGGCGTGTTCGCAGGGGTCGCGTTGCTGATAGCCGTCGTTGGCGTCGCGGGCGTACTGGCGTTTTCTGTCAGCGCGCGGACACGCGAATTCGGCATCCGCTTGGCGCTTGGGTCACAGCCCGGAAATCTACTCCGAGGTGTTGTCGCGCAAGGCGCCGTAATGGCCGGCGTTGGCGTTCTGGCAGGCGCGGCGTTCGGGCTCGTCGCGGCGCGCGTAGCAGGCAGTTATTTCGGCGGCTTAAAAATGCCGGGCGCATTGCCGGTAGTCGTTTCTGCGTTCGTGCTTCTCGGTGCTGCAGTCGTCGCGTCGATGCTGCCGGCGGCGCGCGCCGCGCGCGTCGACGTCATGCAAGCGCTGCGCTCGGAATGATTTGCCAGCGCGCCCAGGTTCCCGTAAGCCGACGACTCTTGGGACGCTGTTTTCCTTCGATATGTTCAGCATTGTGCAGAGTAGAGCATAATGCTGGTGAAAATGCAGCGTCCCACTGCGCTAGTTTTCTTTTCAATCTGCGCCGTGGTAGATTTCGCGTTCGGCTGCATCAAGTGGCATTCGGTTGTCGCAGGCGTTGTTGCCATATTCTGTGGCTTGCCTTTGACTGCTTTGCTTTTTCTCGTTTTCAGGGCTCGGTGGAACGATAGCGACGACTCCGGTGCTCCCCACAGCTAGCTGTTGATAAATCGCCTGATGACAACGTTTGCTTAGCCTCTACTCATTAGAACGGGAGGGTCTTTACTTCTTTGAATTCGGGAGGAATCTCGAACAGGCTACGCTCATCGAAGTCCATTGAACAGGCGGACGAATGGGAAAAGAAAAACAATTATCCTTTTTTACGCTTTCGTGAAGAAATTCGAGCAATACAGTGACGTGGAAGACGAGGAAGAAGAAAATTCTCCGGAGAATGACCGGCCACCGACGCATCAAAGCAACATGCGGATCAATCGCGAACGAGGCGGCAAAAGAGCGGCTGAGCTAAGTTAACGTGACGTAAACCCTCCAGGGCATGATTTTCGGATTCTCAAAATGTGGCTACGAACGCCAAGCTGACGGCTCAATGAGAGGAGTGGTGATTCGATTTGGGCGCTCAGAGTATCGGTTTTATTCGGGACTTCAAAGGTCAGAAGGGACAGACGCCCTAATCAGTGCGGATTGAGGTGAAAGAGACTCTGCCTTTAACTCCATCTGATTGAGCCAGATGCAGCTATTGTATTCTTCGACGCACGGCTGGCAAAAAGCTGGACTGCATCCAATAATGGACATATAATGGTCCATATCTGGAGTTGGCGCGGAGGGCAAATATGGCAGCAGCTAATCAACTGGCCAGCACGGGGATCGCCTGGGAAAAACCCGTCGACCTCTCCAATAAGGATGTGCTGGCACGATTGAGTCCTCCAGCCGTGAAAGCTTTCTTGACAATCAGTGAAGTTTGGAAATTGCGTGATGAACACGCCAGGCAGGTCCTGGGTGGCATGTCGAATGGCGCATTTTACGAATTGAAAAGGAGGTTGCGCGGCACTCTTGACCAAGATCGAATGACGAGGATTTCCGTGCTGATTGGAATTTTTAAGGCTTTAAACATCCTCTATAGCAAGAACCTCGCCGACCGTTGGGTTCAGTTGCCAAACGAAAATCCAATGTTTGAAGGGGAAACTCCTCTCGCATACATGATTAAAGGCGGCCAGCCCGCAATGATGCGCGTCAGACAACTTCTGGATTCTCGCCGCGGCGGGCGGTAGGTGCTACCTCGCGTTTCTGATATTTCTCAAGACGACACGCATCGCTTAATACCCTCCAGACATATCACCAAGCATCGTAGCGTTCTCACTCGACTGACAGATGATGCCGACGAACTGAATGCACTGTTGGAACTGGAAGGAGCCACAAACGATCGTATCCTCGGCGAAGCTGGAGTTCTTCCCGGCATTACAGTGCACGAGCTCGTGTTTGGTCTTTCTTACTCTCATATTGTCAATGCTGCGTTTACGCACGCCAGTCCGCTTGGAAGCCGTTTCAACGGAGCGGAACGGGGGGCGTGGTATGCAGCATTCTCCCGAGAGACCTCCGATAAAGAAGTGGCATATCACAAGATGAAGGAACTGCAGGAAATCAAATGGCAAGAGAAAGAGACTTTTACCTATGTTGATTTCCTCACGGACTTTCGGGGAAAGTTTCACGACATTCGGGATGATCCTAACTTTGAGAATTGTTTGAATCCAAACAGCTATAGCGACTCACAACGATTGGCTAGAGAACTTCTTCAAGCTGGATCGGCGGGTATCGTCTATCCCAGCGTGAGGCACCAAGTAGGGACGTGCATCGTCTGTTTCAGGCCCGCGTTAGTAAACAACGTTCGGAAAGGTACCTCTGTATCGATCACTTTTGACAATGCCTCTGCGCCACCATCAATCGAAGAAGCCGTCCAACCCAAAGATTAATACCAAAGCGATCCTTTTCGGTATGACCGGCGCGATGACAGTCATGAACTTGACGAGGTGGGGAGAATTTCAATATAGGCCTTTGGCTCGCCCAACGTTATATTATCTAGCTTCCGAAAAGCGAACTTCACGAAATTCCAAGTACTGGCGCGCGGAATTGCCGAAGAGTCTGACGCGTACATACTGAAATCTATCGGACGATTTTTAGCGCTGTTCGATAATTAGCAAAAAGAGAAATCCTTAAGGTTTCAACAGTCGAGAAAAACAACGATAGTTCGCAGAACAAGCGGCAGCAGAAGCATCGCAGAAAACGTTTGCTCGGGGAATCGCACCCCATAAACGAAAACGGCATCGCTATTTCTTTACACGAGCAGGTCAAGCGGGCAAAGCAATACTGTGTCGTCTTCGCTGGTATTGTCAAGCAAGCACCGCGCTCGGTAGTGGGCTACTTTGAAGGCCCGCAAGCCTCGATGGATTGAATCATCCCACAAGGGATCGTGACTAAGTGGGATGGTACAGACGGTTTCTCGAACTACACGCATTTGTATCGGCTATCAGCTCGTTGAACTTTTTGCCGCATCGATACGTCTATAAGAGCATGAACAAATATCGAGATATCTGGTTCGACTGTCGGGTCTTATTGATAATGACAGGATTGGGTATGAGCTACGTGATTCCGGCAGTGAGTCAAGAATCAAAACCAACTGAAAGCCCAACAATTCAGACTCTAATCCAAAAGGTCGCTTCGAAAGACCCGAATGCGGCAGAAGATTTTTGGGCTCGCGTACAAGTTTCGAGTTCGCCACTTGTCGAATCTATGCCATCGAAACGGAATTACTCACTCGTTACGTTCTTGTGGCATGGAGATAAGAAGACGCACAATGTAGTCGTCATCTCCCCTCTGGCATTGACAAATTTCGCCGGCGCTGAGATGAAGCAAATCCCCGAAACAGACGTCTGGTATCTGACCTACGTAATGCGTAACGATGCTCAAATGGTGTACCGATTTTCTCCGAACGACACCTTAGTCTCCTTCGAAGCCGAGCCGAACTTTTATGCTCGCATGGCAAACTTCCGACGTGATCCGTTGAACACAAAAACCTTCGATTACGGTAACAACATGCTCGCTTCTGTATTAGAGCTGCCGGACGCTCCTTCGGAGAAATGGACTCACGTACGAGGAGACATTCCTCATGGAACGCTGAAATCGTCCAAGGTTTCGAGTGCGATCCTGAAGAACAATCTGGCGGTATGGCTCTACACACCGCCAAACTTTGTCGCCAATAAGAATTATCCCCTGCTGGTGGTGATGGATGGCGATTCGTATACGAGCCTCGTACCGGTGCCTACGATTCTCGACAATCTAATATATGAAGGGACAATTCCACCGGTTGTGGCGCTGTTCATTGGTAACAGCTCTCCACAGGCACGCGATAATGAGCTGAATTGCGCGGATGTCTGGGGAGATTTCTTGGCTAAGGAAGCGATTCCGTGGGTTGCATCGGGGATGAATGTTCGCGTTAAAACAAAGGGAGTGGTTATCGCAGGATCAAGTATGGGTGGTTTGGCTGCCGCATGTGCAGCATACGAGCATCCAGAAATATTTGGCAAAGTGTTTGCCCAATCGGGCTCTTTCTATCGTCCGCAGGGCGATGGTGAACCCGAATGGCTGGCGAGACAATTCGTCCAGTCAAAACTGTTGCCGTTGGATTTTTATTTGGAAGTCGGTTTGCTCGAAACGAGCTCCGTACCTAGCCGTGATCCGAGTATGCTCACCTCAAGTCGTCATCTGCGAGATGTTCTGTTAGCGAAAGGGTATCGCGTCGATTATCATGAGCACTTCAGCGGGCACGAGCATTTGGCGTGGCGTGCCACGTTTGGCGAAGGTCTGATCGAACTCTTAAGCGATGCGCGCAACCGTCCTTGAAAGGCCGTTTCTCCACGGGCCCCGAAAACAAAACGAGTGCTCAAGTCCAGACACGACAGTCTTCTATCTCTGGTAAACGCGCAAACAAGGGCAAAATTGATTCAATCCTCTATTGCCAAGCGCACCTATGGGCTTCGCCCGAATGGGAATCAACTAGACACTATTTAGACCCGCGGGAGTGAGCCCGAGCACCTATCATGAATACATCGTCATCTAAAAACTCCGCGTAAAGGTTGCACCCATCAGGCTTTTCAGAAGACTTAAAAGACAAAAAAATCATGATCCGGATTCCTCGCGATGTTCGCTTCGCAGTTTTATGTGCGTCCCGATCGCATGGGCCAATATTGGCAAGTTCCGGAAATCCTGAGAATGTGAGCAACGGTTAGCTCACTGTGCATTGCTGCCACTCCCTCGGTTGCGCTTCGCGCCGGATTCATCTCCACTGCCGGCTCTGACAGTCTCTGAACCTCCGGCGGCAATCCTGATTCCTTGATTTTCGGGGTGCTTGGAACAACCCTGTTCGTTTACCGGTTGACATGTTTACGCAATATGCGTAATAATGTACGCAATATGCGTAACTCTTCCGTGCTGACTGCGTTGTTCCCACAGGTACGGCAAGGTGTGCTTGCAGCTACCCTCGGCCAGCCAGATAAGTGGTGGTATCTTTCGGAACTCGCCGGCCGTTTGGGCACGAGCCCGTCGAGCCTTCAGCGGGAGTTATCATCTCTCGTGGCAAGCGGAATATTGGTGCATCGTCGGGAAGGCACAAGGGCTTATTTCAAGGCGGAGACCCAGTCCCCAGTGTTCCGAGACCTGCAGCAGCTGTTCGAAAAAACGGCAGGGCTGGCTCCGATCTTGGAGCAAATACTAAAGCCGTTTGGGAATAAGATTCAGAGTGCTTTTATCTATGGTTCCGTGGCACGAAGCCGGGAACATGCGATGAGTGACGTGGATGTAATGGTCATTGGCAGAGCAGGTCTTGCTGACCTGTCTCCAGCGCTCCGCAAGGCGGAGGAGCGCCTCGGCAGAGAGGTCAACATCACGGCCTATTCACCAGAGGAGTTCCGCGAGAAAATCAACTCGCACGACCATTTTCTCGCCGCGGTGTTGCGAGGTCGGAAACAGTTTTTGAAAGGAGGTCAGAGTGACTTGGACGAACTTGTTGGCAAATAAGGAAGCCCAGAAACACAAGACCTCCAAGAAGGAACTGGACAACATGCGGTCGCTCATCGCTCGCGACCTCGCAGACGCGGGCATTGCCGGCCTTTCGGCAGATCGGAGATTTGCGACTGCTTACAACGCAGCACTCCAGGCCGCCAACATGGCGATTGCCTGTGCGGGATAGGACTCGAATAAGTCCGGGAGCATAAACTAATGCAGTTGCTTTCAGTTACGGACAAAGAGTGGTGAGCCGGGCAGGACTCGAACCTGCAACCCGCTGATTTCCGCAGAAACGCCATCGTGTTGAACCGTCTAGCCGTTAGCTGTGTCTAGTTTTATTTAGTAGAGGATGTTCAGCAAGCGATCGACAGGGTCTACGCCGAATTTGGAAAGCACGTGGACTAGAGACTCTGGGACATCTTTCTACACGGAGACTCTGCGGCGAGGGATGCCGTTCGAAGCGAAATGTATGGCCCCATTGATGAGTAATGGCCATTGGAATGACACGCCTTCCCTCGAGAGAAGATGAGATTAATAGTCTTACTGATCGAAGAACGAAATGTAATCGGATGGGTGTTATCAGCGTGGATGAGACTAAAGGTCGGACGGTGGAACCGACAAGCCTTCTTCGGTGAGAACACCGTATGAAAACACCGTATAACGCGCTCTCAAAGCCGCTGTCCCAAGGCGGAAAAAAGGCTGATGCTTTTTGTTAAAGAACATTGAAACAGCTCCATGGAGACGACGGGCAGGTGTCACAATTACCAAAGCTAGCGTCGAGTCGACCACGAGGGCTAAGCCATCGCCAGCGCGCGTTTATCCGAGAAAAATTCTCGGACTGAATGATAAAGACGCCGCGCTCGCTGCGGGGTATTCGCTCAGCGTCGCCGAGAACACCAAGCAAAAGATTTGGGCCAAACCGCAAGTGTCAGCGGAGTTTGAGAGATTGCTGGAAACCGTCCTCAACGTCGCAACATCGGCGAAAGCCCGAAAGTAACGAATCGCTTCAAGCGAGAATCCTGTGATTCGGTCCATCAGATTCGTATCCGCCGTGAGATGCGGCTTCACTCCGTCCTTTTTCCGACCTATTCGCTGAATTCGGTGTGACTCTTGTCGCTGTTTTGTTGACTGTTCTCAGCGACGAAAGAAAATCGGCCTTCCATCCGACCTTTTCGATGAGTCGAACAGAGAACGACTTACCATGCATGTGAACCCAGGATGTTGCTAGGTTAGCTTCAAGCGGAGGGCGGACGCCAATGTTGCGAAAGTCGACGGGGTCCAGTCCACGCTGATGTGTGTAATCGCGATCCCCGTCGGCCGTCGCAAGCTCGCCGCTACTTCACTTCATGGTGCGCACCATGCGGACCGCCCATGGCTTGTTCGTGGAGAGCTTTGTAGGTGCGCTCTCTGGCCGCGGCATCCTCGGTGGTCAGATGCTGGGGCTTGGGCGGTTTTTCGTAAGCGTCATATTCGTAGCCGAGTAGCGTAGTACGCTCGCCCGCGCTGACTGCCAGATCCACGCGCTTGCCGCTCCTGTCCCCATATGCAAATGTGCGGTTGAGGTATTTGGGATCGGTTGGATTTTTGTTGCCGAGCCGGTTCCAGCTTTCCCAGATGCGATCCAGGTTAGCGTGATGGAGATAGAACATAGGATCACCACCGACGGTTGCGAAGTCGGCCATGTCGCCCCCGATCGCAAGGTGGGTCAAGAAATGAGGGTTAGTATCCAGCCTGGGGTTAAATCCGAGGCTGCCAGTTGGCGCGTCGATGTAAATCGTCTCGTTGAGAGCGTCCAGACTCAGCCAGTCCCGGTAGAGTATGTCGATGCGTTCGCCGGCATTGACCCAGGGCCAGCGCGTGCCGTTATACAACGAGCTGCCCGGATCGCGAAACACAGCGGGAACGGAGAGATCGGCGACGTCTCCGGTGACCGGGTTCCAGTAGGGGAGACTGAAATCCTCATCGTGCAGCACCTCGCGAATGACCCCCTCGAATTCATAAAGCATGAGCCGATGCCAAGGCAGAAAGTACCACTGTTGATATTGCTCAGGATTCGATGGATTGTAGGGATGGGCTTGGCAGCCGTCCCATACGGCTTCCGCCATAGATTGATACTCCTCCGGGAGTGCGGCAATGACCTCCGTTTTGTGTTTCCTCGAGTAATCCCACAGGAAGGCCGGAGGCCCCTTGATCCAATGGGTATTCCACCACCAGGTCCAGGAATGAGTATCGTAGTCCGGCAGGGTCTTCATGATCTCGATTGCCTTCGCGTACTTCGCCAGCATGGCCTGGCCTTCGGGACTGTTCACGTTGTAGCGTATGTACGGCTTCTTCCCTCCAGAAGAAGCCGTGCTCACGCTATTCGCACCACCAGAAGAACTCGTACCCACGCTCTTCGCGCCACGGGAAGAAGTCGTGCTTTTGTTCTTCCGACTAGCGGAAGAAGAAGGCGCTCCCGCAGTCTTCGGACTCGTCGAAGGCGGCGCTTCTTCGTTCTTCGCACCGGTTGGAGGCGCCGGATTGAAGTTCAGTTGCAGCACGTCATGCGCCGCTGTGTGGACTCGGAGACGCGGATCCTGGAACGTTAACGCTCCGGCCGACTGAATCATTCCGCTGACGAGATGAAATTCGTTCCCGATTACCGCGCCCGCGATGCCGTGCCGCGGCATCGGCATCGATGGCAGCGAGATCCACGAATTCGTGGCTGGCTCGTACGCCTCTATGGCTCGGAACGCGCCGACCAGTTCTTTCGTAGTCACCTCGCCACCTGCTACGTAAATCCTGCGGCCGTCGGTGCCCGTTGCGCCGCCGCTGCGGGCCGTCGGCATCCGCTCTTTGGGAGCACTCCACGTGTCACTTACGGGACTGTACTCCTCGACGACATCCGTGTTGGTGGCAGACAGGATGAAGGCGTGGCCGGTGCGGCCGCCAATCACGTAGATCTTGCCGTTAACGGCATCGGCGAACGCGTGATTGCGCGCCACTGTCATCGGCTTGCGGCTCTCCCACTTGTTCGTGGCCGGGTCAAACACTTCATTGATAGTGAGAACCTGACAAGGTCCGAAAAACGTGAAGAACGGATCCTTAGACCCTCCCACCGTCGTGGCGCCTCCAATCGTATAGATCTTGCCTCCGACTTCGACGGCAACCGCAGCGCCGCGCTTTGTGGGCATCGGCGCCAGCGACTTCCAAGAATCGGCCGGCGGATCGTATTCCCACACGTCGGCGATGGGTTCCCAAGCGCCGCCGGTGGGTATCTGAATGTTTTGTGGAGGCACGAATCCGCCGATCACGTAAATCTTGCCGTTGGCAGCGGCGAGGGCAGCATGGTGGGCCGACCGCGGCATCCCTTTTTTCTGAGTCCATTTGTCGGTCGGCGGGTCGTATTCATAGTTGAGTCCCGCCGCCTTGCCTTCGTCCCAGCCGCCAATCACGTACATTTTGCCGTTGAGCGGAACACCGTAAAGCTCTTCATCCGGCTCCGGAAACGGTGCGGCCTTTTTCCAAGGGTTTATTGGCATCTGAGCCAGCGCGGCCGTGGAGAAAACCAGGCTGGCGATGAAAGCAAGCATTGCTGTTGCGCGTTGTAGCAGTTTTGACATAGCAGTCTCCTTTTTGAGTTTTGTACAAATCAGGTCCTTATTCCGATCTGGTTCTGAAGATCAGGCCAAACATTAAGTAGTGGAGGTTTTCAATTCCCTTAGTGCCTTCCCACATGTACGACGGTTGAAACCACACATACCTCGCGAGGGGTAGCGTGACTCCAGTCCAGACTCTGTTTTTGGTCCACCCTTTTCCCTGGTCGTAAAAGGCTTCATAGGACGCGAATGGTTTCCAGATGTGGCCCTTGACCGCGAGAGGATGCGCGACCGCGATCCGATTGCGATAGCGGTTGCTGTCAGCGGATGGAAGAAATCTTCTGACATACATGTTGCGCTCGGAGATCTGCAACTTGTGGATCGAGAACACAAATGTCCCGTCGATCCGAAACTGGTGTTCCTGGAAGCTGTGGGTAAATCCTTGCGAGATATTCGCGAGTTGATTAAGCCCGCTTGCAGGGACCGAGTAGTACAGATAGCTGGGAGTGACCGAAAAAAACTTTGTCGCCCGAAAAGTGGCATCAAACTGTGCTGCCGGCGCGCTTAGTTCCCCGATGTAAAAGCCGTAGAACTTGAGATCGACTCGTTCTTGCACAGGAGCAATCAACTCTACCCAGCCCGTGGGCGCAAATACCGAGCCGCTTCCGCGTCCACTAGGTACGTCTACTTCTTGGGCAACGCACGGCCGCCCAAGCAAGACGAGCGACAACACCAGAAAAGTTGGCACTAAATGCAGCGCAAATTTTGTGAATCCTCGCATGGCCTCTCCTCGCCCGGATGCGTCGTGTCAACGCGCCCGATTGATTACGACCTCTGACGCTCGACGGAATTGCCGCCTCATTGATCCGCTCACGACCGGATATGATTTCCGGCCACCGTCTACTGATGAGCCATTGTTAAATGCACTTCGGTTTTCGGGCGACCCCAATTGGAGCCAAATCGCAAACTCCTGGGTGGGCAACTTCACCCTCTTCTGAGGCTAAGAAATTTGGTGTGGGAAGCGAGTTAAGGAGAGTTAGAACTTGCTTTGCGAGGCGGAGCTTCGACGCGCCGCCAACCAAAAAGGCGCGCATCGATTGACCATAAACCCGGTCCTAACATTGCGAGAGCGGCGCCGGCGGTTCCTAACAGCAGCCAAACCGATTTGTCTCCAGACAGCGTAAGGATCTTCCAGATTTCAATCAATGCTACGGACGTTCCCACAACGGGTGTCCATAGGCCTAAGATCAGCAGTATTCCTGCTCCCGTCATGAGTACAGCGGGAATTGGCACATTCATCGGTGGCAGATCGCTCCACAGCCGCGGGCCCGCGCGCACTATCAGCACGGAGCCAACAACCAGGCGCATAAGGAGCAATCCTGTGCCAGGCCAACCGCCAGCAAATGTTGAATATAAACGTCGCAAAACGCACCCGTCGAGACGTTACTAGTTTCAGTTGTTGGGGAGCCGAATCGAAACCCCAACTAGAGCCCGGATCATCACTCTTTAGGGGTTCTGCGTCTACGGCGTACAAGGAAGGTGGGTGAACACTACAGCTCGATGATTCCTCTCTTCAGGCCGATCATTGCGGCGTGAGTCCGATCGTTGGCGCCTAGCTTGGAGAGAATGTTTTTGACTCGACTCTTTACGGTTTCCTCCGTTATTGAAAGTTGATCCGCAATTTGCTTGTTCGCATTTCCAGCCGCGATCAATCTTAAGACTAGGATCTCCGCTGGGGTCAGGAGGTCATCGGTCGCATGCTCGGCGATCTGGTAGGAAACTTCTGGAGAAAGAGTCTTCTTTCCTATGTAAACGTTACGGATCGTCTCCAGTAATTCCTTATGCAGCGTATTCTTGAGCAAGTAGGCCTGAGCACCGGCCTTCAGCGCACGCAGAATTTGCGTATCGCCTGCGTATGTCGTCAGCACGATCACTTTTGCATCCGGAAATTCGTTCCGAATCGCAATGAGGGAGTCGATGCCATTCATCTCCGGCATCTGCAAATCCATGAGCGTGATGTCCGGATGGTGCGTCCGGAATTGCTGAATGGCGTCGCGCCCGTTGCATGCCTCGCCCACCAAAACCATATCGTTCTGAATGCCAACCAGACCGGCGATCCCCTGCCGCACAATTGGATGGTCGTCAACCGCAAGAATTCGAATTTGCGAGATGTCAGCGCTCATGAGCTCCTACTTCATGCCTTCGCCCTTCGTGAAAACCACGAACGTCTCTCTGCTGTTGCGTAGGCGGTGCGGGCAGGAACGCGCAGCTCCACTTCAGTACCCGCATCGACTTCGCTCCACACCACTAGCTTACCTCCGATAAGAGTGGCGCGTTCCCGCATCCCGGGCATGCCGTAGTGTCCCTCACTGCCGTGGCCGGAGAGAATCGCTGGATCAACGCCTTTTCCATCGTCTCGCACCCGTAGTCGCAATTGTTCGTTGTCATAACGGATTTCAACTTCGATCTGTCGTGCGTGAGCGTGGCGAAACGCGTTCCGCAACGCTTCGGCAGCAATTTTGTAGATCTCATCTCGGAGGATAGGATGCAGATTTCGCGCCTTACCCTCAAGGGCGACACGGAATACAGGTCGGTCATTGGCCGAGTCGGTTCTGAGTTCTTGCCCCAGAGTGCTTATGGCGAGCGCGAGATCATTGTTTTGTACTGTCGAGTCCCGCAATCCCTGCACCTCATCCCGGGCTTCGGTGATGAAGTCCGCGGTCTGGTCGATCGCATTGTCCAGCTTCTCTTTCGCCTCTATCGGGCGGTTCGGCAGCAACTGGGAAACCGTTTGGAATCGAAGCAGCAACCCGTGTGCGCTTTGAAGCAGAGTGTCGTGAAGGTCCCTTGCGACCCGTGTTCGCTCACTGACTCGAGCCTCAAGAGTCATGGCGAACTCATGACGCAGGTGGCGGAGGCGGAACTGGTAGAGCGCCCACAGCAACGCCAAAAACACGGTCGCACATAGAACGCGGAACCAGTTCGTCTGGTAGTACGCAGGAATGACAGAGAAATCCAGCTTAGCGGCATTATCGTTCCAGACGCCGTCACTATTGGACGCAATGACACGAAATGAATACGTCCCGGGCGGCAGCGCCGTGTAGAACGCCTGCCGACGGGTGCCCGCATCTCGCCAGTCACGGTCATAATTGTCGAGGCGGTAGCGAAATTTTACCTTCTGAGGAATGGAGAAGGTCGGTGACGTGTAATCAATTTGCAAGTCTCTAGGATTCGGGGGAATCTTGAGGTTGGGCGCTGCTTTGAACTCCTTTCGATCAACGGTGACCGATTCGATATACGTCAATGCCGGGGGCGCTTTTTGCGAGAGCCTGGACGGGTCAAGCATCTGGACCACACCCGAGTTCACAAACCACACGCGCCCATCTGACGAGATCGCCGCTGATTTGAAAGGTGGTCGCACGGACGGACGGGCTCCGTCCAGTACGTCGTAGAGACGTGTCTGAATTGCGGCTTCCGGGCTGGTCCACCAACGCTGGAGGTCGGAGTCTGAAAACTCGACAACGCCACACTGGGTATTGAGCCACCAGCGTTTCTCCTCGTCCTCAACGAAAGAAAAGATGCCGTCGCAGGGCAGACCATTTTTCGTCGTCATTCGCTGCACTTTACCTTGCCTCAATCCGACGAGCCCGTCGTCGAAGGCGGCCAGGACAGAGCCATTTGCCTCGACGACTATCTGATTGGCCCAGGGATTAGCTTTCGAACCCACCTGAAACTTTTTCAGAACACCGTCGCGAAACAGAGCAAAGTCCCCGTTGCGAGTGGCAATCCAAATTCCTCCCTGCGGATCCGGGGCAAGACGGCCGGTTGGAATTTGCGATCGTGAAAATTCTTGTTGCACCTGGAAATCATGGATACGCACGAGCGTTCCCGTGCTGCCACACTCTGCCCAAATATTCCCGTCGACGTCCTCGATCAATTCAAAGACCAATCCAAGTGGCTGGTGATGCGGTTCAGGCAGACGGCGAAAGTTGCCGTTCTTGAATACATAGAGGCCGTCATCCACTCCTACCCACATGTTCCCGGCGCGGTCTTCCAACAATGAAGAGACTTGACTTCCCGGAAGGCCGCTTCCGGTGCGAATCGATGAAATAGACCCGCTTTTCCCAATGCGATCGAGTGACTCAGCATTCGCAACCCAAATCGTGCCATCCCTGCTGGCCGAAACGCCTACCGCCCAGTCTTTGCCTAAGCCTTCCACCGTTGAGAAGGTCGTGACAACCGGATCGTGGAACTTGTCTACACCGTTGCTCGTGGCAGCCCAAACATTGCCTTCTCGGTCTTCAAACAGAGTGCGGACAAAATCGCTAGACAAGCCTTCCGTCCGCGCGTAATGGTCGACAGCATTTCCATGGACACGAAAGACACCGTCACTATCAGTGCCCACCCAGAGATCGCCCTTGCGATCGAAGCGGAGACCGAAGACACCGAACTTACTTCCATCGAAAGTCTGCGTCACGAACGATCGGACGGTGCTCTGCTGGAATCTTGCAAGTCCTAGCCCCGATCCTTTTGAAACTATGCCGACCCAGACGGAACCATCGGGCCCACGTGCCAGACTCATTATCCCCGGGGCTCCTGTATTGGACTTCAAGCCTTCAATCGGGTAAACCTCCGACACACCGGCATGCCAGCGAACCAGGGCAGCCTGGCCTCCCATCCAAAAGCCACCTTTTCCGTCCGCCAATATCGCATCGATCGGGGAGATCGGTATTCCATTCGATTTTCCGAAACAGTTGACCGCGCGCTCGGTAATATGGCAGACAGGATCCGAGATGCCGTTCTCGCCGCGTACGACCCACAACGAGCCATCAACGTCTTCGCTTATATTGCTCGCATTTGGCATAAGCCCTTCCAGCTCAAAATGGGACGTGACAAGCCCGCCTTTAACGCGAACGATCCCGTTCGCTCCCAATGCCCAAAGCCCACCTGTAGGGTCGCCAACGATGTTTCTGATCCTGCCGATTAAGCCAGCGTCAACGGGCAGACGCCAAGGACGAAACTGCACACCGTCGAACCTGTAGATTTCCCCGCGAGAAGATAGGAGCCAGAGGAAACCATCGGACGTTTGCGCAATCGTGTACATGCCGGAGGGCGCGGAACCATCCTGGATCCGCCATGCTGTATGCATGTACTGAGTGAGACGTTTGTTCTCGTCGAGGGCCTGAACCGATGCTGTCCCTAACAATGCGCAGACAAAACAACCGGCCAACATGGCTGTAAGGGTCGCCCGCAGCAGGCTAAAGCGCACAAGAACGGATCGGCAAGGCGCCATTTTCCCCATGTTTGTAACCGAGCAGTGACGGGGATTATGGCACCCGCTCCGACGGGACTCAATGCGTACTTCGATAAAACAAGACGCCCTGATCCCCTAATCCGCAAGCTCTAGTCAGATCCACCACGTTTTCGTCCTCATGCTAGAAAATCGTCCGTTCGATCACCTGATGGGATTTTCTGGTTTAACGGCATCCGACGCCTCAACTGGAGCTGCGACGAAAATCAATGAGCTAAATGGCAGCAAATCGAACTCCTACAGTGAAGAATGACAAACCTGTCCTCTAGTGCATCCCCAAATTACTGATGATTGGAATGGGGAAATAATCGTGGTTTGTATGTCGAACCGGTCTCCAGGCTGTACCAAATGGTTCCGCAACCGCCGTCCGTAGAGTATAGAAAACGTAGATGCGAGTTTCGGAACAGAACACGCGTACCAAACCATATGATTTTATACATCTCATGGTTGCCGGGGCTTTCAATGCTCCGAAGACGTGGTCTTGCCGTTCCGCTATCACGTTCCAGTCAATGGCCCCAAGAGGCGTGACCCGCAGGCTCGGCGCATGCATGGAATTAAATTCAATTGAAAAGAGCAAAAGCATGAAGAGCAAAAGACCCTGTTTAGGGCAAACCATAAAGGCGGGATTTTCGGATTCTTAAAATGCGGCCAACGAATGTGAAAGCAAAAGGTGACGGCTCTGTGATGGTGGTGATTCGATTCGGCACTTAGGTGACGGAATAATAGACGCTTAAGAATGTGGGCAAACGCCCGGTATCCTCTCAGCGGTCGTGAAGGTCACGGTGGGGTGTAAGGTCAGAAGTCAGCTATGGGCTTGACTAGCGGCCGACTTCACGTTTCGTCCTCTGACGCGTGCAACCGCTCTCTTGAGCATTAGCTTGAACTTTGCGGGGTTACCCTCGGGTTCAGGGACTGACTGGAAATGACACCACTCTTGGTCATGTAGTTTGAGCTTGGCCAGTTTTGCTTGTCGTTTGCTCATTAGGATTGGGGGTCCGCCGTAAGCTTATCCGACCTTCGGCAGTCCCATCACTCCTTTGGGTGTTACCTTGCAAGACTATGATAACACGGACACGGCGGAACACTGAAACGTGATAATGTGTCCATGAGTTCTCCTAGCTCAGTAAAGCACATAAGTTCTTCAGAATGTTTTGCATGCACCAGATGACAGGATCGACAACTGGAAGAGTGAATGTCATAACAAACCTAGATCGATTGGGGGTTCTCCAGACTCAGAAAAAACTCTAAGTCTTTCAGATTGTCTCACAACAACCGACCCGTCAGGCTTTCTGTGATAGATGATGTCTGCTTGTTCTCCCCTCGCTTTGTTCGACTTGTCATAGACAACGACTTCGCGCCCCCGCGCCTCAGCCATCGCGTTGAATCCCGCTCTAGCTTTCTTGTGGGAGTTTTCAATTACAGAACCCGGGACAACTCGACGGTCGGCTGGATTCGAGGCATTCTTCGCGCGGAATTCGGCGGCCTTCTTCGATTCTTGCACGCCACGATGCGTATAGGCGACTGTGATGTCGTAACCATACTCCTAGACATCATTCAGGTACTCGGCGTGGGACGGGTTACCGGGGGCATCCCAGATAATATCCATACCGGTAGCCACGGCTTCCGCTAACAATTGATCGCGCATCTCGCCAGCTTCTTCCTGTAGCCGGATCAGCGCCGAACATCAAAATCCAACCGTACGCGTAGGAGTTTTAAGATTCTTAAAGCCCGAGTCTTGTTGTCGGATTCTGGTCTATTCAGACGTTGAGTTAACACCGTGATTCTCATACGCTCTAGTTCATGAGAGAGCAAAGACGAAGCCGCCGTATCTTGGCAAGCATACCTTTGGAAATTGAATTGGATGGAGAGCCGCAGCCGGCATTGACGGGAGCGATAAATCTCAATGGAGCTTTAATTCTTTCTCCCGTTAACTTGCCTGTGGACAGCGACCTCAGAATCAAAAACCCCGACACGGGACTGCAAACACGAGGACGCGTGGTGTGGCGTGGAAATCTTGATTCGAGTGGATGGTATAAACTCGGTGTCGAATTTCAAGCCTCGTCCCCCGAGTTTTGGGGAGATCGCTACAATGCTCAAGGTCAAGAAGCGCCTTAGCGTTGTCGTTTCACTTCTTCTTTCGCACCTTCCCTCTTCCGATACCGCTAAGGCTGTTCGCTGCGTACGCAACGGCTAAGTTGTACCAATCCAACGACAAAATAATCTTCGCTTCGCCATGCGTGTTGCTCTTTCATCTCATAGAGATCAGATGTATGTTGTCCCTCACTTGGTTATGGATTATTCGCGCTGGGGCAGTATCTCCCGCTGACACCGGTCCCGTCGTTCAGTCGTAGGGCGTTTGTCGAGCCAGCACGTAAGAGGGAAAATGATCGTCTGGAAACGGCTTCACGCTCCGGAACAGCTTCGCTCTCTCCGCGATGAAGAATTGTGCCGGGAAGTAACCAAGGGCAATCACGTCGCGTTTCTGGTTCTCTTCGACCGGTACTGGCAGGATGTATTTCGCTTGGCAAATTCGGTACTGCGGAACAAGGCGGAAGCCGAGGACCTGGTACAAGGCCTTTTCCTCGAAGTGCACACCACGATGCTGCGGTTCGACGAGCAACGAGGTTCCTTCCGGACACTGCTTCTCCGATATGCATACACACGAGCCATCGACCAGCGGCGTCATCTGGAAAGCCGTCGATATTACACCAGCCTGCAGATCGAGAAGCTCGAACCGGAAGTGCTTGCTCGAGATGTGTCACTCGCTTCCGGTCTGTCTCTGGAAGAAGGAACTCGCCTCATTGAGCAGGGATTGGAGCAGCTGGACGACAAGCAGCGAGCGGCTGTGACGGCGTATTTCTTTCGAGGGCTTTCCGTGAACGAAATTGCGCATGAACTGGGTGAGTCGTTCGGGAATGCTCGGCACCATTTGTACCGTGGCCTCGAAAGAATGCGTAGAGTTCTAGCCCCGAAAGATGAAACCGAGGAATCCACAGAGCCCGAGCCAAACGTTGTCTTGAGATTTCATCGTCGGGTAAGCAAGCGGATGGCTCCGGAGGTGTCAGGTGTTAGAGCACGATCGATTTGAAGAATTCGCGTCGCTAGAGGCGATTGGTGAACTCTCTCCCGAAGAACAGGAAGAGTTCCTGCGCCATAAGATTACCTGCCCACAGTGTAGGGAAATTTTCGCGGAAACCAGTTCGCTCGCGGCCACTGCGTTCCTGGTTGGTGCGCCAATAGAGGAGGATGCGACTCGGGAAGGTGAACGTCATCGTCGCCTGCGGGAGGGCATTGACCGAAGCCTTCCTGCGGTAGTTCCACTTTCTTTCGTCGAGCGCTATCACCTTCGTGTCGCGGCGGGGGTTGCGGTAGCGTTTCTGTTCGGAGCAGCCGTAGGCGCGGCGGTTGGGCTACGCCGAGCACCATCGGTAAGCGTTGCTAAGACTCCCGTTGAAGTCGCAAGTTCAGCGGCTGGATCGCCAAAGCCCTCGATTGGCCAAGACGAAGGCGCTCCCCTGCAGTCGGTCGTTGCTGAGCTGCAAAAACGGATCGAAGAAACGCGTCTAGAAGACCGAGCGTTGCGGGACCAGTTGACGACGTCGGATCAGCATACGACTGAACTCGAAACGAGGCTGAGCGAAGTCGAAAAGCAATCGAACACGCAAGCTCAGGAAGTGATCCAGGCGCACAATGATTTGAGCGCAGCACGAAGCGAGTTGGCTCAGGCCAAAGACTCCCTTACCGCGAGTCAGGGCAAAATCGAATCGCTGCAATTCGCACTCGCCGACAAGGACACGCGTCTGACGGAGGTGTCGGCAAGCGTTGAGCGTGAGCGCGAGATGCTTTCCGAGGGTCGCGAGGTCCGCGACATCATGGGCGCGCGCGATCTGCACATCGTCGATGTCATTGACAGAGACGGAAAAGGTCGGGCCAGAAAAGCATTTGGGCGGGCGTTCTACACGCAAGGAAAGTCCCTCATCTTTTACGCATTCGACCTGCCCGCGAAGAATACCGCCAACGGGAAATTCGTGTACGCCGCCTGGGGAAGCAACAGCAATAACTTGAACAGCAAAGTGGCGCACAGCTTGGGAATCTTCTACAACGACGATCAAACACAGCATCGCTGGGCGATGAAGTTCGATGATCCCAAGCTTCTCGACGAGATTGATACTGTGTTCGTCACTCTTGAACCCGCAGACAAGTCATTCACGATGCCGACAGGGAAGGCGATACTGGAAGCCTACTTCGGTACACCACCCAACCATCCCTGAGGGCTATGGGCATCTGGAGGGCCAGTTATAAGGCAAATGCTCACAAGGGCATAGTACTGGAGTCTGGATTCCGCAAGTGAATCGCGAACAATTCCTCTGAGAATTCTTCATAAAGTTTTTTCACAACCGTAAAGCGGTACAAACCTGCTGTGCCCGTCCGCAATATAGGCAGAGGTGAATGATGGCTCTTGCCCCGCGTGTAAGATCGCTCCTCGTGATCCTGGTGCTGTGTGCCTCGACGAGTGTTCCGGTGTCCGCGCAGATGGAAACAGCAACACTTAGCGGAGCGATCGCGGACCCGAATGGTCGCATTGTCCCGGACGTTGAGATAACGGCGACGCGTATTGAAACCGGCGCTGTCGTGACGACCAAGACCAACGGAGCGGGTATTTACGTTTTCACAGGTTTGATGCCTGGACATTACCACCTGATGGTTCGCAAGCCGGGCTTCAAGGAAATTGTCGTTAAGGAATTTCAGCTGTACGTCCAGGACAAGCTAGAACAGAATTTTTCTCTTGAAATTGGCTCGGTCTCTGAAAGCGTCACTGTCCGCGCCGACGATTTGCATATCAACACGACGGACGCGACCGTGAGTACCGTCGTTGACCGTCAGTTTGCTGAGAATTTGCCCCTCAACGGGCGGAGTTTTCAAACACTAATCCAACTCACGCCGGGCGTGGTTCTTACCCCCAGCACGAACTACGATGCTGGGCAGTTCAGCGTCAACGGCCAACGTGCGAGTGCGAATTATTGGACAGTGGATGGAGTGAGCGGCAATATTGGCGCGAGCCCATTTCTTGTTCCAGGCAATGGGGTCGGGGGAGCGCTAGGTTCATTTAGCGCTCTAGGAGGAACAAATAGCCTGGTTTCAGTGGACGCGCTCCAAGAATTCCGCATCCAGACTTCTACTTACTCACCCGAATTCGGACGCACCCCTGGCGCGCAGATATCCATCCTTACGCGGTCAGGTACAAATCAATTTCACGGCACTGCGTTCGACTACTTGAGGAATGACGTCTTCGACGCAAATAACTGGTTCAACGGTGTCAACATTCTGAACGCAACACCGCTTCCCAAGGCAAAGGAGCGGCAAAATGATTTCGGCGGGACGTTCAGTGGCCCCATCCTCAAAGATCGAGCATTTTTCTTTTTCTCGTACGAAGGCCTTAGGCTTAAGCTACCACAAACCACGCTCTCAGATGTTCCGGATCTCTCCGCGCGCCAAAATGCGTTGCCGGATGTTCAACCGTTCCTCAACGCGTTCCCGTTTGACCCGAAACAACCAGATTTGGGGAACGGCATAGCTCAGTTCAATTCCACCTTTTCGGATCCAGCTTCACTTGACGCTTACAGCCTTCGAATTGACTATCGACTGCGTAATAATCTCACGCTCTTCGGACGATATAACTACTCCCCGTCCCAGACGGACCAGCGTGGCTCCCAAGGGTCGCCTCTAAGTAACATACTCCGTGCGCATATCACTACAGAGACTGCCACTGTAGGAGCCACCGTGAGCGTTTCTCCTTCTACCGTAAATGATTTGAGATTCAATTACAGCCGCACAAACGCCGCTAGCTTTTCCTCTTTGGATAGTTTTGGCGGAGCTGTTCCCCTGACATCTCTGCCGTTGCCCAGCCCCTTCACTGGACAGAATGCGTCATTTGCTTATGGGATTTTTTCGTTGGCGGGGGGGACAATAGTTAGTGGCAAGGATGCAAGTTTGCTGCAACGGCAGTTCAACGTTGTGGACGGCCTCTCCGTACAGGTCGGCTCCCACAGCCTAAAGTTCGGAGTTGACTATCGTCGGCTCTCGCCAGTATACAATCCTCAACTTTATAGTCAGAGTGTGTTTTTCCTCGATGTGCCTTCTGCCGAAACTGGCAATCTGAATGTTGGGGGATTAGTTACGTCGGGCCTTGGCGCAACGCTTGCACTTCAGAATCTCGGTGCGTTCGCCCAAGATACTTGGCGAGTGCTTCCACGCTTGACGATCACCTACGGGCTCCGATGGGATGTGGATTTTGCTCCATCTTCAACCAGTGGACCCAATTTACTGGCGGTAACCGGGTTTAATCTAAATAATCTGGCCAACTTGGCTTTGGCACCTGCTGGCGCGCCTACATTCGCTACGACATACGGCAATGTGGCGCCGCGTCTAGGGCTAGCGTACGAGGTATGGCAGAGTGGGAATTGGCAAACAGTAATTCGGGGTGGTTTTGGCGTCTTCTTCGACCTTGCAGACCAAGAGGTGGGTACCATCCTCAGCAGTGGCAGCTATCCATTTGGGGCAACCAACTTCAACGTTGGCAGCACCTTCCCTCTCGATTCCACAGAGGCTGCTGCTCCCTTAATCAATCCTGCGAACCTAGCATCGGGCGTCCTCGCGGCATATGATCCGCACCTGAAGCTGCCTTACACATTGCAGTGGAATGTTGCGGTTGAACAAGCTTTGGGTACGCAACAAACACTATCAGCCTCTTATATCGGCGCAGTCGGCCGAAGGCTCATACAAACGGCATCGATTAGCGCCCCGAACCCGAATATTGGGACAGCGGAATTGACCACGAACGCTGCGACCTCCGACTACGATGCACTCCAAATCCAGTTTCAGCGACGCTTATCGCACGGTTTGCAAGTGCTCGCTTCCTACACATGGGCCCACTCAATCGATACGGCTTCCGCTGGATCGGTGTTCGGCAATTTCGCCAATGGCCTTGTGCCGGGAATCAATCCCAACGCAAACCGGGGACCTTCTGACTTTGACATTCGTGGTGCCTTTTCTGCAGCAGTGACTTACGAAATTCCGGCTCCTAAGGCGAATGTCATCGCGAAGACAATTCTTCGTGGCTGGTCGCTCCAAAATGTCATCCAGGCCCGATCGGCGCCTCCCGTCAACGTCTATTATTCTAGCTTCAGTTTTCAGAATCCATTAGGTGCGTTCACAGCGATCCGTCCAGATGTAGTCGCGGGAGTGCCACTCTATCTATACGGACAACAATATCCGGGAGGCAAATCATTTAACCCGAGCGCGTTTGTAAGTCCACCTCTTGACCCGAACACAAATCTTCCGATGCGACAAGGAGATCTAGGAAGAAACGAACTTAGAGGATTCGGTGCCGCTCAGTGGGACTTTGCACTCCACCGCAATTTTCAGATTCGCGAATCTCTTGCGTTGCAGTTCCGAGCAGAAATGTTCAACTTGCTGAACCATCCCAATTTTGGACAGCCCACAGCTAATCTCGGAAGTCCCTTGTCAATCAATCCGTTATTCGGCATTTCAACTTCGATGTTGGGCCAGTTTCTCAGCGCCGGCAATGTGGGCGGAGGAGCCTTCAGTCCTCTTTATCAGATTGGAGGCCCCCGATCGATCCAGCTTGCATTGAAGCTAATGTTTTGAAAGAGAGAACTCCAAATGGAGAGTGAGGATTAAACATCGGTAGGAGGCAGTCATCGTTGTGGCAAGCATCGACCGATTGGTGTCCATTACCCCGAATAGCCGATCATCGTTCTGATTTCTCAGAACTCGCTAATTTTTGATAACGATACCGCGATGTGCAACGTCAAGCTAAGAATCGCTGTACCTTTCATCGTCGCCTTGGTGGCATATCTTTGTCCACTAGCCATGGCATCGGAGAAGCCCCAGACGAGCGCATTGCCTGTTGAGGAGGCTTTGAAACTGCGCTCTTTTGGTCAGCTCATGGCCCCGGCGTTCTCCCCCGACGGCAAATGGCTAGCTTACACAATCCGGAACAATCAGGGAGCCAAGTCGGTAGGTGAGGAAGCGTATGCCCGCACTGGTGTCCCTTCTTGGGCGTTGGGAACCGATATTTGCATCGTGAACACCGAGACCGGCGAGATCCAAAATTTGACTGGAGGCCAGGCCGACAACTGGCTTCCCGTTTGGTCTCCCGATGGTCAACACCTCGCATTTATTTCCGATCGAGACAGCCGTGGTCAAGCTCGTCTTTGGACCTGGGCCAGGGAAACGAATCGACTCTCACGTGTCTCAAACATAGATGTAAGAGCTGACAAACTTGCTTGGACGCCTGATAGCCATAATATTCTCCTGACATCATTGCCTGACGGTCTTTCCGTTGAGGATTTTGCGAAGATAGTTATGCCAGGAGCAGAAGTCCGGAATTCTGCGAGCAAGTCAGTGGGCTTAGCGAGAACTTTGTATCAATCAAGCCTTGTTGTCCCAGATGATAAAAACGATCAGACCGCAGACCCATGGAACCTCGAGCGGCGGCGGCGGGATCTATACTCAGTTGAGGTCCGTAGCGGGAAGGCGTTTAGGGTGATCCGTGACAAGAGAATCGAGACCTACGTGCTCTCACCCGACGGGTTCCGTGTCGCATACACTTCCCCCATGCGCTTCGAAAGGCCAGGGTCACAGCAAATCCTCTTTGATCTCGTAACGGTTGACATGAAGACAAACCAGGAACGGGTGGTAGATTCGGAATTTCGATTCGATTACGACGGAGCTTCATTCAGTTGGTCGCCTAATGGCCTGCAGTTGAGCTTTCAGGCTGGCGGTGTAGAAGAAAGAATGTTCGATTGCTATGTAGTAGACGCGCAGGACGGAAGTCCGCGGAATGTGACGACGTTTTCACAACCTGCACGACTCCGTCGCAAGTCGCTGTCGCCTTTATGGGACGTAAACGGCTATATCTACTTCGTACGAGACGGTGCAATCTGGAGGACCTCGATGTATCGTGCTGAGGTTGTCCAAATCTCCCAAGCTTCCAATCGTGAGATCAGGCACATGTTTGCGAACTCTGGAGGTCTTTTATGGTCACCCGACGAAGGCAAATCAGCACTTGCCCTGACCTATGACAACTTGGGGAAGCAAGACGGGGTGTACAGAATTGGCTTGGCCAACGGTCAATTTACGAAACTTTTCGAAAGAGGCCAGTGCTATACCTGCGCCAATCTGGAACAGCAGTTCGCTGTATCCGAGGCTCGTCGGCTAATAGCGCTTTTCGCGGAGGACGCTGAGCATGACGAAGATTTGTGGATCAGTGATGTGACATTTGAACAGCCCCGACGGCTAACATACCTAAATCCCCAGCTCGACAAGTACAACATGGGAGCCGCTCGGCTCATTGACTGGCTAAGCGACGACGGCGAGCGCCTGCAGGGTGTGTTGTTATTGCCTTCCGGTTATCAGGATGGGAAGCGCTATCCTCTCGTGGTCTGGGTATACGGAGGGGAATCTTTATCAAATGATTTCAACCACTTCGGTATTGTATCCGGCGGACCTTTCAACATGCAATTGCTGGCGACGCGGGGCTACGCTGTGTTTTTCCCGGACGCGCCTCAACATCTAGGAACGCCAATGTTTGATTTGGCAAAGGCAGTCCTCCCAGGTGTTAACAAGGTCATTGAGATGGGCGTTGCGGATCCAACTCGGCTTGGGTTAATGGGGCATAGTTACGGCGGC
>Ga0307477_10000920_pt1 | contig 27588 bp, 28 predicted proteins | sample atmos_gasesECM2C_FD_203316 | JGI IMG/M metagenome (GOLD analysis project Ga0307477, IMG submission 203316) | Hardwood forest soil microbial communities from Morgan-Monroe State Forest, Indiana, United States - atmos_gasesECM2C_515 | ecosystem: Environmental > Terrestrial > Soil > Temperate...
AGACCGACGGCATACTCTGCGAAGTAACGCAGGTCGATACCGAGGCTGCGCTGCTGGCTTCCCTTGAGCAAGGCGGAATTGATCTGATTCTGGCAGATTACACCCTTCCCTCGTTCGACGGCATTTCTGCATTGAAGTTCGCAATGAAAGCCTGCCCGGACGTGCCGTTCATCTTTGTTTCCGGAACGCTCGGCGAAGAAGTGGCGATTGAAGCGCTCAAAATTGGCGCAACAGATTACGTTCTGAAGACCGGATTATCGAGGCTTGTGCCGTCGGTGGTCCGCGCCCTGCGTGAAGCCAGGGAAAGAGCGGAGCGCAAGCAAGCAGATGAGATGCTACGCCACAGCGAAGCCTACTTGACCGAAGCGCAGCGACTGAGTCAGACCGGCAGCTTCGGTTGCAAGCTTTCCACAGGCGAGATGTTTTGGTCGGAAGAAACCTTCCGAATCTATGGATACGACAAATCCACCACACCCTCTGTGGAACGTGTTCTTCAACGGGTCCACCCGGAAGACAGACCTTTAGTCCAGGAGCAAATCGATAGCGCGTCCCGCGGCGGTGAGGGTTGTCATGTCGAGTGTCGACTGTTATTGCCTGACGATTCGGTCAAGCATGTTCGTATTGAGGCTCATGCAGCAAAAAATCAATCAGGAGTCCCCGAGTTTATTGGGGCGGTGATGGATGTCACCGCTGCGAAGCAGGCGGAAGAGAAGCTGCGGCGCAGTGAAGCTTACTTGGCTCAAGGGCAGAACATTAGCCACACCGGCAGTTTCGGCTGGAGTGTTCTCAGCGGGGAAATTTACTGGTCGGAGGAAACCTACAACATCTTTGAACAAGATCGAGCGGTTAGGCCAACGCTGGACTTGATATTTCAGCGAATTCATCCTGACGACAGAGATCGCGTGCAGCAGACTCTCGACCACGCGATCAACGAGAAAACAGATTTTGATATTGAGCATCGTTTGCTAATGCCGGACGGAACGGTCAAGCACCTCCATGCTATCGCGCGCGCGTCGAAGACCTCCTCGGGCAACCTCGAATATGTGGGTGCAGTGACGGACATCACCGCAACAAAGCGGACCGAGGAGACGCTTCGGGAGCGCGAGGCATACCTAGCCGAATCGCAGAGGCTGGCCCACACGGGCAGTTGGGCCCTCGATGGCACAACCCGTGAGGCCCGGTACTGGTCCGACGAAATGTTCCGAATTTTCGGATTTGATCCGCAACGGGGCTTTCCGGAGCGGGACCAATGGCTGCAGCGCATGCACCCAGAAGATCGTGACAAGGTCAGGCGGCAGGCCAGTGACAGGATGTTCCTCCAGAAGGTAGATTCCGAAATCGAATACAGAATCGTGCTACCCGATGGAACGGTCAAGGTCATTCATGGCCTGGCCCATCCGGTTTTGAGTTCCAATGGAGAGCTTGTCGAAGTAATCGGCACGGTTGCCGATATCACTGAACGCAAGCTTGCCGAGGAGGCCCTACGCCGAAGCGAGAGCTACCTCGCACAGGCCCAAAAACTTGCACACATCGGGAGTTGGGTTTGGGACCTGGCTGGAAGAAGGAGCCCTTCGTACCTATCAGAGGAATGGTATCGCATATTCGGCTTCGGTCCGAAAGATGGTATGCCGACTTGGGAACAACTGCTGCAACGGGTTCATCCCGAGGATCGTGCCCGGTGGCAAGCGGTAATAGAGCGAGCAATTGCCGAAAAATCGGATTATGACCTGGAGTTTCGAATTCTCGATCCGGGTACACCAATCAGATTCATTCATTCCGTAGGGCGCCCTGTTTTGAGTCCGTCGGGAGACTTGGTGCAATTCGTCGGTGTTTCGATGGACGTAACGGAACGCAAGCGAGCTGAAGAGGAACGACAGAGACTGCGTCAGGCCGAAACTGATCTCGCACATGTAAGCCGAGTGAACATGATGGGACATCTCACAGCTTCGCTGGCTCACGAGATCAACCAGCCAATTGGAGCGGCGGTAGCAAACGCTGAAGCATGCTTACAATTTCTTGACCGCGATCAGCCTGATGTCGTTGAGGCTCGAGAGGCTGCTTTCGAAATGGCCAGAGATGCCAGGCGTGCAGCCGCCATTATCGACCGTGTCCGCTCGCTTTACGGAAAGGGTTCTTCACAGAAGGAGATCGTTGATGTAAACGAAATCATCCGAGAGATGCTCCTGATGCTCCACAATCAGGCGAGCCGGTATTCCGTTACGATGCGCACCGATCTCGCCGAGAAGCTTCCCAATGTCGTGGCAGATCGGGTGCAATTGCAACAGGTCCTGATGAACCTCATGCTCAATGGCATTGAGGCGATGCGGGACACGACCGGTGAACTTAGTATCAGGTCGCAGTTGGCCGAAGAAGGGCAGTTGCAGATTTCGGTCGTCGATACCGGCGTGGGACTGCCTGCGGGAAACGCAGACCAGATCTTTAACGCATTCTTTACAACCAAGTCTCAGGGCACAGGTCTTGGGCTGGCGATCACCCGTTCCATCGTCGAGTCGCATGGTGGACGCGTATGGGCCACCCCGAACCCTGGCCGAGGGGTCACATTTCAGTTTACGTTGCCCAGCACGCTGGCAGTGGCCGCATGACCTCCTCCGATGCTCCAACGGTATTCATTATTGATGATGATGAACGCATGCGTGCAGCGATGCAGCGCCTGCTGAAGTCCATAGGTCTAAACACGAAGTCGTTTGCCGCGCCCCAAGATTTTCTTCAGCACAAGCTTCCAGATGGTCCCAGTTGTCTGGTTCTGGACGTGCGACTTCCGGGAATGAGCGGGTTGGATGTCCAACATAAGTTGAACGAGAAGGGAGTCCACATTCCGATCATTTTTATCACCGGCCACGGTGACATCCCGATGACTGTCAAAGCTATGAAATCGGGCGCGGTGGACTTTCTGACGAAACCTTGGCGAGATCAGGATTTCGTCGATGCAATTCAGCAGGCGCTGGAGCGCGATGATGCAACGCGGCAACAGGAGACCGAGATTGCGGAATTAAAAGAACGCTACGCGGCGTTAACTGCACGGGAACGCGAGGTAATGGGTCTCTTGGTCTCCGGTATGCTCACCAAGCAGATTGCCTCAATGCTTGGGACGAGCGAAATCACCGCGACCGTCCATCGCGGCCAGGTTATGCGTAAGATGCGGGCTAACTCCCCCGCTGAACTAGGCAGAATGGCAGAGAGACTTAAGCTTCCGCAACGGACCGGCCCTTGAACCGTGTGGCGGCTCGAAACCGCTGCCAGATAGTCATTGAAAATCCCTTATTGAAATCTATCAGTGAGATTATCAGAAGCCATAATTGCGCTCTGGGAAGGACGCCGTTAACGTTGTATCCGCATGGCTAGAGAGAGGAAGGCAAAAATGGTTGCGGTTGTCGAGGATGATGAATCGTACCGGGCTGCGGTGCGACGTTTGCTGAAATCAGCGGGTTTGCCGGTACGATCATTCGCGTCGGCAGAAGATTTTTTGAAGTCCGGCCGGCAACAAGAGACTGGTTGTCTCATCGCGGATATCCAAATGCCTGGAATGTCAGGACTGGATCTGCAGGCTAAGTTGAACGCTGAGCATTGCCCGATTCCAATCATCTTCATCACAGCACATGGGGACGAAGAAATGCGGCTGCAAGCAATGAGAGCCGGCGCAGTGAAATTCCTTGCAAAGCCTTTTGATGGCGCAATTCTGCTGGATAGTGTTCGAGTGGCCTTGAAAAGTTGACGGCTCAAAACGAGCCTGTCGTGCTTTATTCGGAGGTACGTCCGTGGGGTCCTTCCAGAGACTTCGGTCGGTTGATCAAGACGATAAAGATCGCCAGTTTGATCACATCGTAGGCGGCAGCCCTGCTCTGGAATTCGTGCTCGCGGAAGTGAAGCGTGTGGCGCCCACCGATTCCACTGTGCTGGTGCTTGGCGAAACGGGCACTGGCAAGGAGTTGATCGCCCGCGCCATTCACAATCTCAGCGGGCGCTGCGGACGCCCCTTCGTGACGCTGAATTGCTCGGCCATTCCCTTCGATCTTTTGGAGAGCGAACTGTTCGGGCACGAGAAGGGCGCCTTCACCGGAGCCGTGGCGCAAAAAATTGGGCGGTTCGAAATGGCCGACACTGGCACTCTCTTCCTGGACGAAATCGGGGACCTGCCGCTGGCCTTGCAGCCGAAACTTTTACGCGTTTTGCAGGAACAAGAGTTCGAGCGCTTAGGCAGCGGCCGTACACACCGCATCAACGTGCGTCTGGTTGCCGCTACCCATCGCGATCTGGCCCAGATGGCTACGCGGAATGAATTCCGAAGTGATCTCTACTACCGCCTGAACGTGTTCCCGGTGGTGCTGCCGCCCCTGCGCGAACGCCGCGAAGACATTGCGCCATTGATCTCGCACTTTGTCGAGCTTTTTGCCCGGCGCATGGGGAGGCGCATTGAGCAGATACCGCAAACAACCATGAATGCGTTCATCGCGTACTCCTGGCCGGGGAATGTGCGCGAACTGCAAAACCTGATTGAACGGGCTGTGATCCGATCGGACAACGGAGTACTTCCGAATCCTCTGCCCACATCACAGCAGAATGCGGTGACCCCGACCGTCGAACGAAGCACGTTGCGGGACACCGAAATCGCTCTGATTTTGCAGACATTGCGTGCTACGGGGGGAATGGTAGGAGGACCTCAAGGTGCGGCTGTCCGGCTGGGGCTTAAACGCACGACACTGATCACCAAGATGAAGAGGCTCGGGATTTACCGAACTGTGTCGGCCAGGGCGCAGGATTGGAGCTCGACACAGTCCAGCGATGGTGAAGAAGCACTGTGGCAACCGTCTGGTCAATTCGAAACGGGATGATACCCGCTTTCAGGTATGGCGTCCGCCCGCGGATGCCGCGAGTTTGCTCGAGACCGTCTTGCGCGTTGTTCGGACGAAATAACGGAGGCGACAAACATCCTCTCGCCACTTCGTGCCGAGCGAGCGTAAGCGCCTGAAGTTCGTTTACCGTTCGCCTAGGCATGGCAGGCCTCCGTTCCGCTGATGGCCAACGCCAGATTCACGTCAACTGGGCCTCCTGTTCGACCTCGCATAGCGACGAATCGCCCAGTGTTGCTATGGCAACACAAGACTTCTGTACGACACGTAGCGTCGGTCGAGTTCAGTAGAACATGCTAAACAGGCAGTGATGCGGGCACGAATAACTGTTCGCAAACTGGCACGGTGCGTGCATTCAACTCGAAGAGAGATGAGAGGCAGCATGCCAAATTGTCGATCTGGGACGGTGTGCCGCATGAACTCGCGGTGGAATTAAATGGACTAGGTTCTCTAGAAGCTGGTTTGTGCTGGCGGATAGTTTAAGGCCGAATGCGTCACGGTTCTTCATCTTTCAACCTGCAACGGCAGTCTCAACGAGATCAAGGGAGTGAACGGTGAATCATCTTACAAATCTGCTTGTCAAGATTGGCATTCTCAAAAATGATCTTGATTACCATCTGATCCGTGCATCGATGGTGATCATTTTCCTTTTCTTCGGGTATCAGAAGTGGTTTCAATATGAAGCCCAGGCATTGATTCCGTACATCAGCAATGGCCCTCTGATTTCCTGGCTATATCCCGTTTTTGGGCCTCGGGGGGTCACCTACTTCTTAGGGGTAGCCGAATGGTTGTTTGGTGGGCTCTTGCTCTCAGGCTTTTGGAACAAGAAATTGGGAATTCTCGGAGCGCTCGGTTCATGCTTTGTCTTTATTGCCACCGTCACGATTATCCCGTTTATGCCAGATGGCTGGGCTGCGTCTGCCGGGGGGTTCCCCGCTATGACCGAAAAAGTGGCATTTCTAATGAAAGATCTCGTTCTGTTCGCTACGTCGTTCTATTTGCTGAAGCAGGACGTGGTGAGAGCGTCGCTCTCTGGCAAACATCTGCGGGGTAGTTTGATGACTGGCGAGACTTCGGCTTGGGCTTCGAGTCAGCAAAATACCTGAGAGTGCGTGATCAGTTTCGATGTTCGCGCATGGCTCTATTAAGAAATAAAAATAAACGTTCCCATTTTTCAATTCGACGGGGAGACATGACAATGAAAAAGTGGAAGATTGCGATTCCCGTGCTCGCCATTGCACTGTCCGCCGCTTGGTACGCGTTTCGGCCGGAGCGGCTTGCCGTCAATGTCCGTGTAAACGAAGGCTTCCCTGCCGATCTGGGCAGTATCAAGGGAAATATCGGTGACCGAACTACGCTCTAGGCGCTGATGTGGATTTGTCGAAGTACCGCGCGGTCTCCGTCTGGTGCAAACGGTTCAGTATCAATTTCGGCGTGGCGCCATTGAGGCCCGACCACATGGTGTCGCAAGAGTAGCTCGATATGTGACTGGCCTTATTGATCTAACTCACTTCGAATTGGAGGATCTATTATGCAAACGACTCAACCTCCTATTCTCGGAGTACTGCAGCATGACGATTGATGAGAGCTGCCGGAATTGTTGAGGTGCCCTCATTCTTGCCTGCCCACAAGGAGCGCAATGCTCAGGGCCGGGTACTTGCAGTCGCTATTTCGTCACTGTCGCAACCGCGACAAATCCGCATCACAATCGTGCTGAAGTCACCTCGTCGCTCCACGCAATGCCAGCTTGATATGCGTAACGTAAAACGGAATGAGAATGCAGTTGTGCATCAAGAAACTGGTTTGGCAAATCAGTTGCTGTTTGTGCTATGCAGCGACACGCGCTGGGAGGCACTTACCGTGACAACAAACACCATCTTGACAACTGAGAACGATCAGTCGATCGGCAGCACCAGAAGGAGCGGACTCGAGCCGCTGACAGTGGGGCCTGTAGCTTCTGCGGTCCGTGACAGAGTTCTGTTCGAGGACATCCTGCTGGATTCCAGTGCCGCACAGCGCAAGAGACGAACGTTGCCGACTCTTATTTCATTTGTTTTGCAATCGTCCCTGGTCGGTCTTCTGCTTTTGCTTCCGTTATGGTTCACCGATGTGCTGCCCAAACAGGAATTACTCGTTTTTCTTGAAGCCCCGCCTCCGCCGCCACCCCCGCCGCCACCAGCGGCATCCACCCCACCCACGCCGAAAGTGGTGAAGATGACCAGCAACATCGCGAACGGGCGGCTGCGCGCTCCAAGCAAGATCCCGGCAAAAGTTCAGATGATTGAGGAAGAGGAGGCACCACCACCGCTCGTGACAGCAGGTGGTGTGGTCGGTGGCGTGCCTGGGGGCATCCCGGGCGGTCAGTTGGACGGGGTGATCGGAGGAATCATCAGTTCCAGTTCGAGGCCTGTAGCCGTCCCCAGGTTGTCTCAGCCGCCGGCGCCCACCGTGCAACGTGTGCGCATTTCACCAGGTGTGACCAAAGGCCTGCTCATCTACCGGGTTGAGCCCACTTATCCGCCCTTGGCGCAGCAGGCACGCATTCAAGGTGTTGTAGTACTGACGGCGCTTATTGACAAAGGCGGGAGCATTCAGCACCTGCAAGTTGTTAGTGGGCACCCGCTATTGGTGCCCGCCGCGATCGAGGCGGTCAAGCAATGGCGTTACAAGCCATTTCTTCTGAGTGGGCAACCGGTAGAAGTCGAAACCACAGTCACGGTTAGTTTTCACGTCCGTAGCGAGTGACCGAACACCAGTGCGATTGCGAGCTTCGACCGGGACGCCGCATTCATGTAGTGCTTGCTATCTGACAGGCTTTATTGATCTAACTAACTTCGATTTGGAGGATTTATTATGCAAACGACTCAACCTGCTTATTTCTCCCAGTACCGCAGCCTGAAGCTGACCCGAGATGCCCAGGGCGTGCTGGTGGCCGAGTTCCACAGCAATGGCCGCCCGCTAATTTTTACGGCTCAGGATCACACGGAGTTTGTCGACGCTTTCTACCGGATTTCGCAGGATCGAGCGAACCAGATCGTCATCCTGACTGGAACAGGCGGGGCATTTATCCCAGGAATTGATTTTGCTTCCTTCGGCAACGTCGCCGATCCCGCTGTTTGGAGTCAGGTACACGACGAGGGGGTTCAGATTCTCGAGAATCTGGCGAACATTCGAGTTCCAGTAATTGCGGCTGTCGAAGGAGATGCCAATGTTCATTCGGAGTACGCGCTGCTTGCCAACGTAATTGTGGCGGGCGAGGGGGCAGCCTTCCATGATCTGCCGCACTTCGCCGGCGGCATTGTACCCGGCGACGGAATCTTTACCACCTGGAGCTACCGTGCCGGCGCAGGAAAGGCGGAGGCGTTCCTGCTGAATCCAAAGCCGATCACAGCGCAGACTGCGTATGAATGGGGAGTAGTCGCGGAAATTGTTCCAAATGGCAAGGCGCTCGCTCGGGCGCGGGAGCTTGCCTCGCTTTACCTAAGGGCTCCTGAAGTCACGCGCCGAAACACGCGTGCGCACTTTATTCAACCGTTGAAGGAGCGCATTGTGCGAGAGGTTGGCTACGGGCTCTCACTTGAAGGCGCCTCCGCCGCAGACCTCGTCAAATCGATGCAAGCCAAGACTGGGACCGTCGTCGACAAGGGAAAAGTCGCTTAAACATAGAGACACGTTTCATCAAGTCAGCACGTAAGAAAACGATGTAGCAAGAAGTTGATTTTGTGGTCTTGAGAATCGCGTGAATTGTGAGGAGAAATGGGAGAGAGCTTTGAGCCAGTCTCGGTAGTTAGTGCCAGCCTTCAGGATCTTGTGAGAGAAACGCTGATACGTATCGGCGAGAACCCAGACCGAGATGGCTTATTGAGGACGCCCGAGCGCTTTGAACATTCACTTCAATATCTAACCAAGGGCTATGGGGAGGATGCCAAGGAAGTTCTCCTTGATGCGATGTTCGACGTAGCTTACGACGAGATGGTGATCATAAGGGATATTGAAGTGTTCAGTCTGTGCGAACATCATGTTTTGCCATTCTTCGGCAAGGCTCACGTCGCCTATATTCCTCGAGGAAAAGTTATTGGACTTAGCAAAGTGCCACGGCTGGTCGACGTGTTTGCTCGCCGCCTGCAAGTACAAGAACGCCTGACAACGCAAATTGCAGAGGCCATTCTGCAAGCCATCAATCCCCTTGGCGTCGGGGTAGTTATTGAAGCGAGGCACTTGTGCATGATGATGCGTGGAGTCGAGAAGCAGCACTCATCGACCGTAACGTCCTCCATGCTGGGCGCCTTTCGTCAGAAGGAAACCAGGGAAGAGTTTCTCGCCCTCATTCGCACGAGAGATAATTCGTTCCAACTGTAGAATTTCCTCGCGGAAATGGCTGCCATCAGCTAGCCATTGTCGACTCTAGAGTCTAGCAACTCAAATTCTTTTTGATGAACCCGCACATGGAAGACGAGATGGCCGACCAAGAGCAAGAAAACAATCCGATATAAAAGTCTTTACTTGGTTTCGCTCCTCCAGCGCAAGCGCCTGATAGTTTCTCCGAAGTCGTTGCAGCAAATGACCTGCTTGCTTTGGTGTGCAGACCTTGTGGGGAATGCTATCTGCAATCGCGAAACCTGATTTGTTGTTCTTTTTTCGGGATTTATGCCTTCCGCCTCGGCACTTATCGTGCAACCTTCAGGCTACTGCCAACTCGGCCTTTGGCCTTGGCAAGGAAAGATTCGACTGCACCCAGCAAGGCTTCCACTCCGTCTGGCTGGAGAATAAACAAGTCTGTTCTAGGCTGCGCGGCCGCCGACGAGAACTTCTAAATCGGAAATGGTTGTCCAGTAACCGAGGTTTCCGTCGTCTACAAATTCCTGTAGGACGTACAACGCGTGGTTGCTACCTCTTTCGAGACTGTGCCGCCGCGTAGTGTGCTTCACAGGTTCCGGATTCCGCCAGACAATTTCGAATTTCGCCATACTTCATTTCTCCAGGCCCGATCGGGTACGAACGGCACATCGATCGATACCGTCTTAAAAGCAACTGGAATGCCATCACCAGGTCCCCGCATTTTGGGACGGTCGGTTCATACTTAGGACTTCGTGCCCCAAAGACAACCTCTTATCAGCACACGAACGCGAAGCAATCAGGCGTAACGGACCTTTCGCTTTCTTCATTCTTTCTCTGCTGCCCAGATGAAAGAACCAAAGAGGCGTCGCTCGATTGCCGTCCGAGAGACTTTCGTCGAAATCGAGACACATGAGACCAGGCAAAGCTTTCTTGCCGCGTCGATCGCCTTTCTTGCTGCGGACACGGCGAGCTTCATTACCGGTCAGACGCTATTCGTCGATGGTGGCACAAGCCTCGGGACTCTCTAGGGAGAGGCTGATGCATTCGCGCAAAATGAAAGTAGATAGACTCTGACCTAGGGAGCACCGTAAAACGGTCTCGAGCAAACTCGCGGCTTCCGCGGGCGGACGCCATACCGGAAAGCGGGTATCATCCCGTTTCGAATTGACCAGTCTGTTGCCACGGTGCTTCTTCACCATCGCTGGACCGTGTCGAGCTCCAATCCTGTGCCCTCGCCGACACAGTTTGGTAAATCCCGAGCCTCTTCATCTTGGTGATTAACGTCGTACGTTTAAGTCCCAGCCGGGCAGCTGCGCCTCGAGGTCCTCCTATCATTCCCCCTGTAGCACGCAAGGTCTGTAAAATCAGAGCTATTTCCGCATCCCGCAACGTACCTCGTGCGTCGATCGGCGTCACAGCATTATTCTGTGATGTGAGCAGAGGATTCGCAAGCACGTCATCGTCCGACCGGATCACAGCCCGTTCAATCAGGTTTTGCAGTTCGCGCACATTCCCCGGCCAGGGGTATGTGATGAACGCATTCATGGTTGTCTGCGGTATCTGCTCAATGCGCTTGCCCATGCGCCGGGCAAAAAGCTCGACAAAATGCGAGATCAGTGGCGCAATGTCTTCGCGGCGTTCGCGCAGGGGCGGCAGCACTACCGGGAACACGTTCAGGCGGTAGTACAGGTCGCTGCGGAATTCATGACGCGCAACCATCTGGCCCAGATCACGATGGGTAGCGGCAACCAGACGCACGTTGATGCGATGTGTACGGCCGCTGCCCAAGCGCTCGAACTCTTGTTCCTGCAAGACCCGTAAAAGTTTCGGCTGCAAGGCCAGCGGCAGGTCCCCGATTTCGTCCAGGAAGAGGGTGCCAGTGTCGGCCATTTCGAACCGGCCAATTTTTTGCGAGACGGCTCCGGTGAAAGCGCCCTTCTCGTGCCCGAACAGTTCGCTCTCCAAAAGATCGAAGGGAATGGCCGAGCAATTCAGCGTCACGAAGGGGCGTCCGCAGCGCCCGCTGAGATTGTGAATGGCGCGGGCGATCAATTCCTTGCCGGTACCAGTTTCACCAAGAACCAGCACAGTGGAATCGGTCGGCGCTACTCGTTCCACCTCCGCGAGGACCGATTTCAGAGCAGGGCTGTCACCGATAATTTCTTCAAATCTATCCTCAGCGCAATCCTGTTCAATTGACGAAACTCTGTTGACATTTTTCATGGCTGACTCCACAGAGCTTGTTGTGAACCACGGACCGAGAGTCCTTTGCAAGCGACACGCTGGATGTGTTCTTTATGACTCATAGTCTCGTGGTCTTCGTATCGCCTTTGTCTTGCCGTAAGGCTGAACGAATGGTTTGGAGTAAATGTTCGTCGCTAAAAGGCTTGTCTAGGAATGCGACAGCGCCGGCTTGCAGTGCTCGCTGTCGGGATTCTTTGTCGTCGTAAGCGGTTATGAAAATGATAGGAATCTCGCAGCCCGCGGCTGCGAGGTGGCTTTGGAGCTGTAGGCCATTCATGCCCGGCATCTTCACGTCAACAATGAGACAGGAGGTATCGTGCAGCTGGCCGGACCTCAGACAACTTTCGGCGGATTCGAACGTTGCCGCTCGAAAGCCAAAGGACTCGATGAGTAGTGTCGTGGTTCTGCGGACGGACTCATCGTCGTCAACTACCGAAATCAGGTTCTTGGTCACTCCGAATTCCCCCCGCAATGCGGAACGAATGGTTTGGAGCAGCTGCTCGTCGTTGAAAGGCTTGCCCAGGAAAGCAGCAGCGCCAGCTTGCATCGCTCGCTGACGGGAGTCTTTGTGGTCGTATGCGGTAATGAAAATAATAGGAATCCCACAGCCCGCAGCTGCGAGCTGGCTTTGGAGCTGTAGCCCATTCATGCCTGGCATCTGCACGTCAACAATGAGACAGGAGGTATCGTGCAGATGGCCAGACGTCAGGAAACTTTCGGCGGATTCAAACGTTGCCGCTCGAAAGCCAAAGGACTCGATGAGTAGCGTCGTGGTCCTGCGTACCGACTCATCGTCGTCAACAACCGAGATCAGATTCTTTGTCACTCTAGACTCCCCCACTGGACAAAAGGTATTCCAAGAGGGAGAAGGAATCTATTGGGCGTTGGTAGATCTAGGTCCTAAAAAAGGTGATTTGGGTAAGCTTTCGCTTACGAGGCTTTTTCCGAGACGGGCCCTTTGAGCTTCTCGATCATTCTTACCAGGTCAACAAGGGATTCCGCATGCATCTTCTCCATTGCCCGGCTGCGCTGGACCTTCACGGTGCTTTCCGCAGTTCCGAGTTGACCAGCAACCTGTTTATTGAGCATGCCCGAGACAAGCATGGAGACCACCTGCTGCTCGCGAGAAGTCAACGAGTCGTAGCGCCCTTGGAGGTCCTCCACTTCTTTCTCCTGTTCACGTCTGGCACGATCTCGCTCCAGCGCAATCCGAACAGCATCCAGTAGATCCTGGTCGCGGAACGGCTTGGTGAGGAATTCGACTGCCCCAGCCTTCATGGCGCGAACACTCATTGGAATGTCCCCGTGGCCGGTCAGAAAGACTATCGGGATACGAATTTTTCTCGCTGCAAGCTCCCCTTGAAAATCGAGGCCACTCAGTCCCGGTAATCTGACGTCCAGCACAAGGCAACTGGGCGTGTCTGACGCGTTTCTACGCAAGAACGCATCAGCGGAGTCAAAGCTCTCAACCTGCAGACCCACGGTGCTCAAAAGGAACTTGAGCGAAGAACGTACCGATGCATCGTCATCAATAACAAAAACGACCGGAGCACCACTGGTCATGAGGCACTCCCGCCGGCTGTCGGCAACGTCAAGGAGAACACAGCCCCGTGGGGAGAGTTGGGTGTGGCCCAGAGTCGACCGCCGTGACTTTCAACAAGAGAGCGGCTGATGGACAAACCCATTCCCATACCGTTCGCTTTCGTCGTAAAGAAGGGAGCGAAGACGCGATCTGCTTCTACAAGGCCAGTGCCTGAGTCGCGTACCGCAACCAGTATGTCCCCAGATTCGTCGATCCGGGATTGCACCCCCAAAAGTCGAGGTCGATTTGTTACAGGAGTCATGGCTTCGATGCCATTCATAATCAAGTTCAGCAGGACCTGCTGCAACTGAACACGATCAGCTAGTACAAGCGGGAGCGCTTTCGTCAAGTGGCGCTCGAGCAGAACTCGATTCTCATAAAGTTCGCGGCCAGCTAGAGCCAGCACTTCCTCAATCACGTCGTTTATTGACAACTCGTTCTTTTCGGCAGGTGTTTTCTTGATGAACGCTCGGATCCGAGCTATAACGGCGCTTGCGCGACTGCCATCTGCAACGATTTCCTGAAGAGCTCGACGCAGAACTTCAGGTTCGAGAGTACGATTGGCGAGCAGTCTGAGGCACGCGCTGCTGTTATTTGTTACAGCGGTCAGGGGTTGGTTGACTTCATGGGCTATGGACGCAGCCAGTTCGCCCATGGTTGTGAGCCTGGAAACTCGGGCAAGCTCGGCTTGTGTCATCTGCAAGGCTTGTTGTGCCTCTTTCCAAGCATGCAGATCGATCACGCTCCCGAACCACTTAATGATCCGACCATTCTGATCGCGCAACGGTAGAGCACTGGAAATGCACCAGCGATATGTCTGGTCCGCTGCCCGCAGGCACCGAAATTCGTACTGAAACGGTTCACCCGTTGAAACAGCGACTGTCCAAGCCTGAGCCATTTTCTCAATGTCGTCCTCATGAACAGTCTTCATCCAGCCCGCGCCATGGACCTGCTCCGCGGGTAACCCTGTGTAGTCAAGCACGCGCTGATTACAGTAATCAATCGCACCATCTGCCTCGGCGCTCCAAAGCATCTGCGGAATGGTCTCAGTTAATTGACGCAGAGTGCGCTCGCTCGCGCGAACCTTATCCTCGGCTTGCTTTCTTTCGCTGATATCGCGGATGAAGCCGGTAAATACTTTGTGCCCATCTCTGGTTAGTTCTCCAAACGAGACTTCAACGGGGAACTCCTGGCCATTCTTGCGTAGTGCGGTCAGTTCGGTGCCTTGCCAGTTGATGTGCCGTTGGCCGGTAGCCAAGTAGCGTCTGAACCCATTCTCGTGCAGCTTCCGCAGGAATTCCGGCATTAGTACGGTCATGGGTTTCCCAATCAACTCCTTCGGATCGTAACCAAAGATTCCCGTGGTAGCGGGATTGGCAAACAGGATTACGCTGCTCTCGTCAATGCTGATTACGGCATCATTGGCCGTTTCGAGTACGAGGCGATGCCTCTCTTCAGTGTAGCGGCGGGCGGATTCTTCCTGTTTGCGTTCGGTAATATCAGTAACGACACCGCCGATTGCGTAGATCTCGCCTTCTGCGTTGAATAGCGGAAATTTCTGGACGATCCTGGTGTGTTGTCCGTCTTCGTAGAGAGCCACGTCTTCAAATTTTGTCGGTCGGCCTGCCTCTAATACCTGTCGATCAACGGCTTGAAAGGCAGCAGCCTGTTCCGCTGAAAACAGCTCATCATCGGTCTTGCCCTTGATTTCGTCCGTGACGTGAAAGGCTTTCTTGAACTCCTTGTTGGCATAGAGGTACCGGCTCTGCCGATCTTTCACAAAAATCAGGTTTGGGCTGTTTTCGAAGAACGCCTGCAGCAGTATCTCGCTCTCTTGCAGCTTGGTCTCGGCTTCTTTACGTTCATTGATGTCCTCGCAGGCGATCAATGTACGCAAGGATGATTCGCGGCCGCGGGTTGGGGTAACGGCTAGAGCCTTCCTGATCAGGAACCAGTGGTATTGGCCGTCAGCGCGCCGGATACGCGCCTCAGTCTGGAACGGTTTCCCGCCAGCCAAAGCCACGGTCCATTCGTCAATGAACTTGGCAACATCACCTGGGTGAATCGTGGTTTGCCAGACCCAACCGCTCAGTTGCTGCAATGAGCAACCCGTATATTCCTGCCAAGCACGGTTCGCCAACTCGACCGAGCCGTCTGGCAGCGCACACAAGACCAGTGCCGGAATTGTTTCGATCAGGTTCCGCAGATCCAGCGGCTCGCTGCTCTGTGCGGCACTGTGTGTTTCAGCTGTCATGTCTTGAAAACACTAGGCAACTCTGCTGCCTTCCTCGATCGCGTAGTACGGGTTGTGTCGCAGCGCTCCCCGGCAAACCGCGAGCGGATGCGTCCCAAACCCGCCGTCCAGCAGGAGACGACCGGAAATTGTGTTTACGTCGTACATACACACAATCACGCACGGATAGCGAAGCGCGAGAAGTGTTGCCCCAGTTTCGAGTTCGACTACCTCGTCGGCCCCTCTGCCGGGCAACGGAGTTTGGCCCATACCAAGGTTGCCCAAGTACCTGATCGCCGTTGCTCCTTTGCTGACCGCATTCGAAAACGCAGCGTCGATATTTGCCAGCGTCGCAGATGCGGAAGACTCACGGCGCAGAACGACGAGCCGACCCTCGCCTAGCGCACCATCCAAGTCACGATTCGTATTACGCAGAATCGCTAAGACGCGATGGTTCGCCTCATCGTGGCCGAATAGAACACAATGCTGAAATTCGTCCGCGATCCCGTGTTCGAGAAACCGAACCCCCCGCTCGAATTCCTCGTCTGTTTGCCAAAAATGGATGAGATGGCTACCGAGCGGGAGTTCGTCGTCTGTGATGCCGAGAGCGATCTTGTCAATAGGGGCTTTCATAGCGTTCACCAGGGTGGCGATCGTGCGTCCGACACAGACGCAGTCGCACAGTCGCCGAGGTCTCTTCACTTATATCGAGGAGGAAACGATTCTTCAATCTTAAACCGCACCATCTTAAACCCGGGGAGGTGTGACTGGGTAGGCCTCCGGGGTGAGTTCCACCTCTCCCCGGTGAAGAGACTAAAAACTTGCCAAGAGTGGAGGTAGCGCAAGCCTCGGAACTCTCTAGCGAGAGGCCCGAGGGCGCTGTCATTCGATCGCCCAGTGTTGCTATAGCAACACGAGACTTCTGGACGACGCGCAGCAGGCGAACTCTGTTGATTAAACGCGCACTGCTGGCTAAGGTACTGTTCTCAAATTGGCATACTGCGTGCAACTCGAAGTGAGATGAGAGGTACGACAATTTACTTAAAGATTGCCCACACAAGGAGTCGGCTATGTCAAAGAAATTTGCGGGAAAGGTTGCCATCATCACAGGAGGGTCCACAGGCATGGGCCTCGCTACCGCGAAGCGCTTCGTTCAAGAAGGTATGGATCACGTTTTCATTACGGGCCGCCGTAAAGACGCATTGGATACCGCAGTTGCTGATATTGGAAAGAACGTGACGGCAGTGCAAGGCGACGTTGCCAGTCTATCGGACCTTGATCGTTTATACGACACAGTGAAAAAGCAGAATCGCAAGGTCGACATTATTTTTGCGAATGCTGGCCTCGCGAAATTAGCCCCCTTTGGCACCGTCGATGAGGGGTTTTTTGACCTTCACTTCAACGCAAACGTCAAAGGTCTGTTCTTCTCTGTGCAGAAAGGCCTCCCTTTGATGAGGGACGGTGGGTCAATCATCCTGAATGGATCGATTGCCGATATCAAGGGTTTTCCCGCCATGAGTGTGTACAGCGCCACCAAGGCGGCCGTTCGTTCCTTTGCTCGGACCTGGACGAATGACCTGCGAGACCGTCGCATCCGCGTGAACGTCCTCAGCCCTGGCCACATCGATACTCCGATCATGGAAAGTCTCCAGCAGGGCGAGGCCCTCACTAAAATGAAGAAAGAGATGGAGAATAATGTTCCGCTCGGCAGATTGGGAGATCCAGACGAGATCGCTAAAGCTGTTTCGTTCCTCGCGTCCGATGAGGCCAGCTATGTCTCGGGCACAGAGCTTTACGTCGATGGCGGCGTGGCCCAAATCTGAGGCTACAAATGTGCGCTCTTTCACAGTCTCGGAATGGCTGAAAGGGATGCACAGAAGAACTCGCTGATGTAGGTTAGTTTCCGATTAGGATTCGAAATCCGTATCGAGAACATCTATAGAGAAGAGCTTCTATAGAGTGAGGGTTTATGTCTGCGATTATCCAAGCCAGTCCCGTCGAGAAGTTGTCGCAAGAGCCACTCCCAACCGGAGATTCGTGTGTCCTGGTTATTTTTGGAGCTTCGGGCGATTTGACGAAGCGAAAGTTGATCCCAGGGCTCTACAACCTGTCATGTTTTGGGTGCATGAACCCTGAGTTCGAAGTGCTCGGGATCGGTCGCACGCCGATGAACTCTGAAGAGTTTCGCAAGAAGACAGAGGAGGCGGTTGCCAAGTCGAAAGACACGCGCGACTTCAGCGAATCGGGTTGGACAGACTTTGAAACGCGGCTGAACTACATGGCAGGCGACATCAACGATCCGAATTTCTATGCGCAGTTGCGCGTTCGCCTAGAGGAGATGGAGAAGAACGGTTCGAGCCCAAACCATTTGTTCTATGTATCGACGCCGGCGTCGGTAGCGGCACCCGTCATTGAGGGTTTGGGAGCGGTTGGACTAAACCGTCGCGACCATGGATGGACGCGAATCGTTCTGGAGAAGCCCTTCGGGCGGGACTTGGAATCCGCGAATGTACTGAATGAAGTAGTGCGCGGCGTATTCGACGAGAAAGCGGTGTACCGGATTGACCACTATCTTGGCAAAGAGACAGTGCAGAACATCCTCGTCTTCCGGTTCAGCAACTCGCTGTTCGAACCGGTGTGGAACCGGAACTACATCGACTACGTGGAGATCACCGCGGCCGAAACGGTGGGTGTCGAAAACCGCGCGGCGTTCTACGAAGAGACCGGCGCCCTGCGCGACATGGTGGCGAACCACCTGCTTCAGCTGCTGGCGCTGACTGCGATGGAGCCGCCGCTAGCGTTTGATGCGGATTCGGTGCGTGAACAGAAGGTGCAGGTATTTCGATCCATTCGGCCAATGAGCGTCGAGGATGTAGGACGATTCACTGCTCGGGGGCAGTATGGTTCTGGCGTGATTGACGGGAAACGGGTACCGGGTTATCGGCAAGAGCCGGGAGTGAATCCCGACTCCACAACCGAGACCTACGCAGCGGTAAGATTTCACATTGAGAACTGGCGTTGGGCGGGAGTTCCCTTCTACATCCGGACTGGGAAACGTCTTGCACGAAATCTGACGGAGATCCGCGTACATCTCAAACCGACGCCCCAGGCATTGTTTGCGAGCACATCGTCGGTTATTGATCCGAATGTCATCACAATTAGCATTCAGCCGGACGAGGGAATCTCGATCGCATTCGACGCGAAACGACCGGGAACGCAGATGCGTACGGTGACGGTTCAGGCCAACTTCTCTTATCAATCGAGCTTTGGATCGAAGGGACCGGTTGCATACGAAACTCTGCTGCTTGACTCGATGCGTGGCGATGCAACGCTATTTACGCGCCGAGACGAGGTAGAGGCAGAGTGGAGAATCATTACTCCAATTGAAGAAGCGTGGGCGCATTTGCCAGTGCCAGACTTGCCCAACTATGCCGCCGGCAGCGAAGGACCAACCTCGTGGCAGGAACTGCTCAAAATCCGTGGCAATAGTCCCGAACGGGCGATCCGCCACGGCGAGTAGAACGAGCAGCGTGATGCGGCTCGTCTATGCCTAGGTGTGACATCTCGAGAACACCTCCCAGACGTTTGCCCAACTGGACCTTCATTACTCCTTCTGCTCAAAAACTTGGACGATCTGTCGTAGCAGCACCATTACTGGCATACGAATATTTACCAAGTTTCTGAGGATCTGTCCTCCAGCATCATGCGTTTGGCTCGAGACCGTCAGGATCGGCGACATTGCCAAAAAAAGATTTCGACAAAACTCTGCACATGCTCCCGTTACGATCACGTCCTTGTGTGCTCAAATTGACAGCTTGGCTAATAGCCATGCGGAAGCTCAGATTGCTGCTGGACGTGAGCCGCAGACCATGGGACTGAACTTTTGGTCGAACGTAACACTCTGATTAGGTCCTGCCGCAGTAAATATAGAGACAGCGCCAGAAGGCCGATATCCTTCATAAGGAAAGCGACCATGTCAGTCATTGCGGGAAATCCGCCGGCAGATTTTGCCCAGGCGTCTGGCAGAAACGGGATGATCGAGATGGTCGAGATGAACGCAAAACAAGCCCCGATGGCTCCGAGGACGCCCAGCTTTTTGTTCCAAAACCCCGAAAATAAGAGCACGCAAAACAGCCATTCAGAAGTTCCAAGAAACCGACCGGCGCCCCGTACGCCGAAAACAGGGTAAAGCCAGAAAATAAGTGGTCCGTGGCTGATAAGAGGGACCAGGCCCTGAGCCTCATAGCTAAACCACTTCGAATATCCAAAAAATAGGAAAATGATCACCATCGATGCACGGATCAGGTGGTAGTCAAGATCGTGTTTGAGGATGCCAAGCCTAATCAGAATCTTAGAGAGTGGGTTCACTGTCGTCTACCTTCCAAGTTCAGGCGCTGGTTCAATCGATTCGTAAGCTGACTCAGTCGCATCTGCACGTCACATTCCACTGAATCGCAAGCATCCTGGAATCGATAACTACCCATCTCGAGAACGTTTTTGCACGGCTAGTTTCAGTCGCCATTACGGACACTTCACATCTCCCAGACGTTTGCCCAACTGGACCTTCGTTATGCCTTCTGCTCAAAAACTCGACACGAACAACAAGGCGCTCACCCTGAATCTTTGATAGATCCACCTTCGGCTCTTTCGCCGGAATCGGAGCAACATGTGGTCGGATACCACAGTCGCTATTACGTCACACGTCGCAACTCCGACAGACCCTCATCACAATAAACGCTGAAGTCATACGCCCTGCTCCACGGCTCCATGCAAAGCGAGCTTGCAACGGCGACGGAAAACGAAATGAGAATGCAAGTTTGTCCCGCTGAAACCGTTTGGAACCTCACTTGCTGATGTGTGCTGTGCAGCGACATGCACTGCGAGGAAATCACAGTGACAAGAAATACCAACTCGGCGGTTGAGAACAATGAGTCGATCGCCAAGAGCGCAAGCAGCGGACTCGAGTCTTCCAACTATGCAGCGACGGCTTTTGAATTCGCAGAGGCGTTCGGGGGCGGCTCCGAATATTTCCCATTCTCGCGACTGCCACTGTGGCCGTTCACCTTGATTCGATTGTTCAAGCAGGAGGAGGAGTAAATGTCCGGTCGCATTTCACCGCTAATTCTTGCGCTTGTCGTCTTAACGGGTCACCAGCCGATCGCTTCCCAAAGTACAGGCAGCATCAAGGGTTTCGATCTCGTAGACAACACGGGAAACATTCGAAAGCCGGCTGATGTTAGAGATCTCTATCAGGCGCTAGGAGTATATACACCGGTCGATCTCAACAACAACACCGAGATGCACTACACGTATGCATCGCCAGGCACGGCTGAGAATTACCGAAAGACTGGAAAGTTCGCGGACGGAACCGTATTGGTGAAAGAAGTGTTTGCGACCGATCACGCGCAACTGACGACCGGGGACGCACATTGGGCTACGGGAACGAAAGTGTGGTTCGTCATGATCAAAGACGACAAGGGACGCTTTCCCGGCAATCCGCTGTGGGGCGATGGATGGGGATGGGCACTCTTCAAAGCCGACGCGCCCGATAAACAGGTTGCAACGAACTACAAAAAAGACTGCCTGGGTTGTCATGTTCCAGCTCAGTCAACCGACTGGGTATACGTACAAGGTTACCCGGTCCTCAAGTCCAAGTAAGAAGAAGGCTCTATAGAAACTCGGTTCTGAAAACGCTTCGCAAGGAGAATAGCAATGCAAAAGTATCTGTTGACAATCGTCGTTGGACTTGGACTGGCCGCCTCAGCCGTGTACCTGGTGGTCGCGAAACCGGTTGCTGCGCAGACTGAACAGTCGAGCGCCGTGTTCGATTCTGATGGCAAGTTGGAATTGCCAACCGGTTTTCGCAAGTGGGTTTTTGTGGGAGCCCCCTTAACGCCCAACGGCCTCAATGATGGAAAGGCGAACTTTCCTGAATATCATCACGTGTACGTCGAGCAGAAAAACGTCGATGCGTATCTGAAGACGGGCGAGTTTCCAGAAGGAACGGTCATCGTAAAAGAACTGACCAGGGTTCTTAACCCGACTTTTCCAGACGGCTCTCGTAAGGAACCATCCGGACGCGGGTATTTCAACGGCGAGTACAACGGCATCGACTTAACAGTAAAAGACAGTAAGCGGTTTGCAAAGACCAACGGCTGGGGCTTCTTCACTTTTGGGCATCATCCATTGCCCTACGACAAGGTCGCAGCTGAAAAGCCTGTGACCGAGTGTGCCGGATGCCACATCGCCAATGTCGCGGCCACCGACATGACCTGGATTCAGTTCTATCCGTTACTTCGTGACAAAAAAGGGTATTAGGTGCCGAGGTTTCTATTCGCGTGGCTGAGACACGCAAAAAATCAAATCCAACTTAGAAGGGACAAGACGGAGATAAATATGCCAAAGGAGATGAGTATGTCTAAGGAAATGAGTATGTCGAAGGAGATGAGCATGTCGAAAGAGATGAGCATGAACGGTCGTGGTGGTCATCTCTACATGCAAACTAACGAGGTAAAGAACTGCATCATCCACTACCATCGGTCTGCGAACGGCGCGCTGGCCGAGGTGGAACGTGTCGCGACAGGGGGCGCCGGTTCTGGGCGCATCAGCCCTATCTACCACATCGCCCGGCCGAACCACTTCGAGGGTGCGGGCAGTGTCCGTCTCACGCCGGATCGTCGCTTTCTGTTTGCCACCAATGGCGGCGACAATTCCGTCTCCAGCTTCGCTGTAGATAAGGAAGGCTGGCTCACGCTGCTGGACGTGAAGCGGACGGGGAACACACAAGGCGGTGGCGCTAAATCGGTGGCCTATGCCCCCTCGAGTCGCACGCTTTACGTGGTGCACACGTTCGGCCCCGACCATCTCCGACTGATGTCGGTCGATGACGAAGGCAACCTCACGCCACGCCCGGAAAAATACTCGGTGAGCACGATGGACTGGCCCAATCGTGTGCCCACCATGGCCGTGCTCTCGCCCGACGGGAAATTCCTCATTCTAGGCACCACGTTCGACGAGTTGCCCACTAGAAAGAATCCGGACGGCTCACTAATTCTCTGGATCCCGCGGGGAGACAACGGCGATCTGCACTCCATCGCTTCAAATGCACCTGACCCCGACGGCATCATCGTATTCCCCGTAGGCGGAGACGGCACACTCGGCGAATCCTCATTTTACGACGGGGGAGGCGCTTCTCCTTTCTACATTGCCTTCCTGCACAACCGGACGGATACCTTCATCATCGGGGAGGCCGTTTCAGACGGGCTCGCCATCGGCCGCATCGACGCAGACGGCAAGGTCAACGTTGGCCCGGTGGTGCCGGTCGACACGAGCGCAGGCGTCCCCTCTGAACTGTGCTGGCTGGCGGTCTCTCCGGACGACCGGACGGTGTTCGCCACAAACTTCGGTTACAGCAACCTCAGCAGCTTCCGCATCGACGGCAACGTGCTCACCGTCGCGAAGGATCCTGCGTGCCCGAAGGTTCCAGGAGATGGCACCTTCAGGGCGATCAACGGAACAGTTAGCAGCGGCCCCAGCGATAACTGGCTGACGCCGGATGGCGAGTATCTCTACCAGATCTATGGGAATGCGTCGAAGCTGGTGGGCTACGCCACCAAGCCAGACGGCTCGCTTGAGGAGGTTACCAGTGTCGCCATCCCCTACAACAGCCCGGAGGGGTTGGCGGGATTCTGATGCCATCAGAGGGCGCTACTTCGCCGGCGGCGAGCGGTTGCTGCCGGCGAAATACAAGTACAGCGTCCCGCTTTTGGCGTGACCAGCAAGAACTTGAAAAGGGGTGTCGAAATCATGCGTAGAGCTGTGGCGTTATTTAGCGTAGTGTTTTTCGTTTCGGCCGCGGTGAGTGCCAAGGCGCAAATATCAAGTACGTCTCATGCTCACGGTGGCAATCTCTACATGCAGACGAACGAGGTCCGGAACGTCGTCGTGCACTACCGCTGGTCTGCGAGCGGGACGCTTACCGAGGTGGAACGCGTCCCAACGGGCGGGGGCGGTTCCGGGGAACTGAGCCCCATCTACCACACTAAACGGCCGAACGACTTCGAGGGCGCGGGCAGTGTCATCCTCACGGCGGACCGGCGGTTTCTGTTTATTACCAATGCCGGCGACAATTCAGTCTCCAGCTTCGCGGTAAGCGAAGACGGGGAGCTCACGCTCGTCGACACCAAGCGGACGGGGAACGCAACAAGCGGCGGCGCTAAATCGCTGGCGTATGCCCCATCGAGTCGCACGCTTTACGTGCTGCACACGTTCGGTCCCGACCATCTCCGGCTGATGTCGGTCAACGGCGAAGGCAAGCTTACGCCACGCCCGGAAAAATACTCGGTGAACACGATGGACTGGAACAATCGTGGGCCCACCATGGCCGTGCTCTCGCCCGACGGGAAATTCCTCTTTGTCGGCACCACGTTCGATGAGTTGCCCAGTAGAAAGAATCCGGACGGCTCACTGATTCTCTGGATCCCGCACAAAGACGGCGCATTGCACGTCATCGCTTCGAATGCACCGGACCCCGACGGCATCGTCGTGTTCCCCGTGGGCGAAGACGGCGCACTCCGCGAACCCTCATTTTACGACGCCAGAGGCGCTTCTCCCTTCTACATCGCCTTCCTGCACAACCGGCCGGATACCTTCGTCGTCGGATATGCCATTAGCAACGGAGTATCCGTCGGCAAGGTCGACGCTAACGGCAAAATCGCGGTCAGCACGCCAATAACGCTAGACACAAGCGCCGGCCTGCCCTCTGAACTATGCTGGCTCGCCGTCTCCCCGGATGACCAATGGGTGTTCACGACGAACTTCGGTTACAGCGACATCAGCAGCTACCGCCTCGACGGAAACGTGCTCTCTATAGCGAAGGATCCCGCGAGCCCGAAGGTCCCTGGAGATGGCACCTACCGAGCAATCGATGGAGTGGTTAGCAGCGGCCCCAGCGATAGCTGGCTAACGCCGGATGGCGCCTTTCTCTACCAGATCTACGGGAACGCCTCGAAGCTGGTGGGGTACGCCACGAAACCAGATGGCTCGCTGGAGGAGGTGACCAGCGTCGCGATCCCGTACAACAGCCCGGAGGGTTTGGCGGGATTCTGAGTCTGCTCAAGGGGGACGAGGTGATCCAGTTCAGTCATCTGGCCTTACGCGAAGAAACTTGCCGCAACGGACGCACGACAAGTACTTCCGCAAAACAGACTGGATTGTGGAGCAGTGAGAGCAACCCACAGAGCGTTACCAGGCGCCGCGGGCCGTTTGACCACGGAGAGGCGATGCCCGGCACCAGCGGACCGGGCATCGCCACATATCTATCAAAGAAAAATGTATTATTGTGTCGTTCGCGCCAGCGGACCAGTTGGTGGAAGCCGATGTTCGACGCGATGTCACCACCCGATCTCACCGACGAATTGAGTCTTCCTCGCACGTCAGATGTGAGTGAAGATCGTCCGTCGGATCGGGATCTGCAGCGTGCGGACGGATGCGGCCGGATCGTATTGAGTGCTTCCGAAAACGGTACCCGGATCGAGGACGTCTTTGAACGGTCTCCAATTCGCATCATGTTCCCAAGAACCGAACATCGCGCGGTGCAAGAGGCTGTACTCATCAATACTGCAGGAGGTATTGCGGGCGGTGACCAGCTCGAATGTTCTGTGGCGGCGCTCCCTAGCGCTTCGATTGCCGTGACTTCACAGGCAGCAGAGAAGGTCTATCGGGCGTTGTATGAACCCGCTCGGGTTGCGACCAGGCTGAAGGCACAGGAGTCCGCCAAGCTGGCATGGCTTCCGCAGGAAACAATCGTTTTCAATTGGGCACGTCTCCACCGGACTACAGAGATCGAACTTTTCTCTGGAGCGGAGTTGCTTGCCCTCGAATGGCTTGTGTTGGGGCGTGCCGCACATGGCGAAGTCGTGGTCGGCGGCAACATAACCGACAGCTGGCGCGTGAAAATAGACGGTCGGCTGATCTGGGCGGACAGCTTTCGCATCACCGACGAGATCTTTCCCCACGTTACCAGGAAGGCCTTGCTCGCGAACTGCAAGGCGGTTGCAACACTGATCTATTTCGGACCTTATCTAGAGAAACGGCTGGATTTTTTGCGCGAGATTATTCCTTGCCTGGGATGCAATTGTGCAGCGACGTTGGTAAGCGGACTGATCGTCGTCCGCTTTGCCGCGGAAGAGTCTTCTGATTTGAAGCTTGCCTTGCGCAGCTTTCTCCAGCAATTCGGACCAGAGCTCGGCTCCGGACCCTTCCAGGTACCGAAAATGTGGTCATGCTAAAGATTGCCGCAGAACGGAGAAGTCTATGAACCTCACGCCGCGTGAGAAAGACAAGCTGATGATCTCACTTGCCGCAATTGTCGCGCGGGAGCGGCTTAAGAGAGGTGTCAAGCTTAACTATCCAGAGACTGTTGCGCTCATAACCGATTTCGTCCTGGAGGCAGCGCGCGATGGCAAGTCGGTTGCTCAGCTTATGTCGGAAAGCCGGAAGGTGCTGAGCCGTGACCAGGTGATGGAAGGCATCGCCGAGATGATTCCCGAGATGCAGGTGGAAGCAACCTTCCCCGATGGAACGAAACTTGTGAGCATTCACAATCCAATTCGCTGAGGCGGGACTGACATGCTACCGAGCGAGTTTCTTGCAGCAGCGGGCGAGATTGTCCTGAACGAGTCAATTTTCTAAGAGTAGAAGGGATGTTCATGGCGAAAAAAGTGACCCTCTACAGTCAGCCGGGCTGAATGTTCTGTGGCGAGGTGAAGGAGTATCTTTCACAAAAACAGATTCAATTCGATGACCGGGACATCACGAAGGATCCTTCTGCGATTTTGGAGCTGCGGAAGCTCGGCTTCATGACTACTCCAGTCACCGTCGTCGAAGACAAAGTAATCGTAGGTTTTGATGAGCCGAAACTGGACGAAGCATTGAACTAACGTCTCCTTTGGGAAGACGACACGATCGGAGTGGGCATGATCAAACTACCGCTTGGCTTTGTACTCTTCGCCGCTACACTTGTTGCTTCGACGCATATGGATACGTCCTTCAAGAAGCCCGTCACAGACGAACAAAAAATCGCCGATGCACTGCGAGCAGGGCCGGCATTTGTGACCAAAGATGCCGTGATCGCGGACTGGCCGGCGGATCCAAAAGATCCGAACGCGCAGTATCGCATTTTGCGCCCCGGGAAAAGCAACTGGACATGTCTCCCGGGCGTTCCCGCCTATCCGCACGACGAGCCGATGTGTCTGGACAAGACTTCCATGCAATGGATCAAGGACAGCCTGGCCGGCCGTCCCGTTCATATCGCCCAGATTGGCGTGATGTACATGTACACAGGTGCATGGGTTCAAGACTTGCACGGAACCTCACACAGCGAGGACCACACCTACCACGTCGGCCCTCACGTAATGATCATCACGCCGCACGACGAGGATCTCTCAACGTTCAGTCATGACGGTTCAGACGGGCAACCTTACGTCGCCCATTTGCCGGGCCATTCCGAGCTATATCTCGTAATGCCATACCAGGATTTGCCACAACAATAGTCGATTGAAAGGTTGATCCGAGAAAGAGGATCGGAATGAAGATCGCAGAGCGAGTCGAAACAGTCTGAGAGGACATGGTCATGATACCGGGCGAGATTTTCGCAGCAGCCGGCGACATTGTCCTGAACAAGGACAGAGCGGCCATCACTCTTAAGGTCGCAAACACTGGCGACAGACCGATCCAGGTCGGCAGTCATTACCATTTCGCTGAAAGCAACGCCGCACTCGCGTTCGATCGAAAAGTGGCACTTGGGTATCGCCTGGACATTCCGGCGGGAACCGCCGTGCGCTTCGAACCGGGTCAGTCGCGCGAAGTTTCCCTAATCCCATACGCCGGCGCACGGCTGGTTTATGGCTTCAACAAGGCGGTGATGGGAGCATTGCCGCAAGGGCCAGCGAGGTAATCGAAAATGCCTAACAAAATGAACCGGGCAGCCTATGCGCAAATGTTTGGCCCGACTGTTGGCGACAAGGTACGCCTTGCGGATACCGACATCATCATCGAGGTGGAGAAGGACTACACGACCTACGGCGAGGAAGTGAAGTTCGGGGGCGGGAAAGTCATCCGCGACGGGATGGGTCAATCGCAGCGTTCGCGCAGCGACGGCGCGGTAGATACCGTCATCACCAACGCGCTGATTCTGGATCATTCGGGAATCGTGAAGGCAGATATCGCTATCAAAGATGGCCGTATCGCAGCCATAGGGAAAGCTGGGAATCCGGACGTCCAACCGAACGTCACTATTGTGATCGGACCGGGAACAGAAGTGA